>Ga0210402_10002747_pt1 | contig 16921 bp, 9 predicted proteins | sample IncBWC7MmetaG_FD_161055 | JGI IMG/M metagenome (GOLD analysis project Ga0210402, IMG submission 161055) | Forest soil microbial communities from Barre Woods Harvard Forest LTER site, Petersham, Massachusetts, United States - Inc-BW-C-7-M | ecosystem: Environmental > Terrestrial > Soil >... | reverse complement strand
CGGTTGTGGCGGGACAAAGCACGGCAACCAGCGCCTCCATGCGGGCAAGACAGGCGCCGATCTTCTTCAAGTCAAAGACCAGTTCGACGCTGACACCCGCCGACTCCAGGTGTTGATTCACCGCGACCACGGCCTGACGGCACCGAGACACCCCGGTCTCCCACAACAAAACATTCGCTCGCGGGTCGGAGGAAGCTGGGTCGAGCAGCGACTGGGTACGGGTCAGCAGTTCGTAAAACGGTGAATCGGAAACGCCTGCTGCCCGGCTGCGCTCGCGCATTTCCGGTTTCAGGCCGAGCCAGCTGACGCGAATGGCCAGGAGGCGGAGAGCTTCGCGTAGCTCCGATTGCTGTTGGTTCCAGGGCAAGCCTGGATCGGATGAGGAGAAGATTCCGATCAGGCGTGAAAACAAATCCTGCGGGATGTCAGCAAACTGCCGAACCTGCTCTTTCGAAGAATAGAGGCTGATGAGAAGGCGAGTTGCATCGGACTCTTTGCGCGCTGTGGGCAGAAACTTCGCCACCAGCCGAGCAATGAATTCGGTTGGCAGGGCGTGATCGGAGGGAATTCCGGTCTCGCCCAGCAGCACAATGGATCGGAGTTCTTTCAGCATCTGGGTGAACGCCAACTGCATGCCGCGCCTCGGCGGTTGGTTGGCTTCCAGATACTCCACCAGGCTCGCGAGTTCAGCATGATTTGCATTCCGCCGGTCTTTTTGCTGGATCGACTGGATGAGCTCAATCAAGGTTGACTGCCGGGATTGCAAATCAGAAGCGGCGCTGAAGGCGATGATGTGACGAAGCAACTCGGGCGAGACTTCCCGAGATCGGGAACTTTCGAGGTCCGTCTGAGTCGGCGGGGCGGCGTTTGTTTCCATCGTGGACCAAGGAATGGGAAATGGTAGTCCTTGCCGTTTATACCACGCAAATCTAATCAATGGGACGGAGGCATACGAGTGGTGAAAGCAGGAGTGGATCTGCGGTACTACTGGGATGTGAGCAACCTTGACGACTTAAGGTATATTGGATCAATCGATTTTTGAACGGAGGAAGGGCCATGATCAGTTGGAAAAGCAGTCGGATTTTGCTGTCAGCCGCGTTCCTTGGAGTGGCTGTGATGGGAATGAACGTTGTGGCACAGACGATGGCGCATCCTCCAACCACCAGCCCCACCAGCCCGCAAACGCAACCCTCCAAGGGCGGACAGAATCATTCTGCTGCGGAATCGAATCCGGCTTGCGAGAGAATCATCAACGAATGTAAGAAACTGGGATTCATTCAAGGGCAATGGAAAAAAGATAACGGTCTCTGGAAGGATTGCTTTGATCCGGTGGTAAAGGGCGGCGGCAGCGCCACGCGTGATGGAAAACCGATCAGCGTACCGGTTAGTTCAAGCGATGTTCAGGCCTGCCGAGCAGCAGAAGGCCATCACAAGACGACGTTACAGTAGACGTCGAAATTTCGCGTGCGACGCTACTCACTGGACGCGGCAGCGGGATTGCTTTCCCACTTCAGTATTTTAAGGTCGAGGACGAAGATCGCATACATCACCGGAACCTGAAGCTTGGTGATAAGTGTCGCAAGCAGCAAGCCCCCGATCTGGGCGTAGCAGAGCGGCTTCCAGAGCGGTCCTCCGTGCAAGGCCAGCGGAAACAGCGCCAGCACCGTGGCAAACACTGTGATCAGCACGGGGCGAAGGCGCAGGATGCCGGCGTCGATCACGGCGTTCTCGAAGTCATCGCCCTCGATGTGCCGCTCCTCGATGAAGTCGAAGAGCACGATCGAATGACTCACGATTACACCCACAAGGCTGGCGACTCCCAGAAAAGCCATGAAGCCGAAAGGCTCGTGCATGATCCAGAGAGCGGCGAAGGCTCCTACCATACCGTAGGGAGCAGCGGCCAGCACAAGCAGGGGCTTGATGCCGTTGTTGAACTGGAAGACCAGGGCAAGGTAGATGGCGGCGATTGAGATGAGCATGACTCCCGCCAGGTTCTGGAACCCATTCTTGGTTTTGTAGTACTCGCCCCCGATTTGCATCTGGAAGCCGGGAGGAAGCGATTTCTGGAATTCGCGCAGCTTGGGCATCGCTTCTTTCAGGACCTCGGAACTCAAGTGTCCGGCCACGGGAAAACTTCGCACGCTGATGGTGCGGAAGTGATCCATGCGAATGACGCGGCCGATGACGAGTTGGTGCTCGATCTGCGAAATCTGCACCAGCGGGATCTTGGACTGATCCTGAGATGCGTACACGTAAAGATTCTGGACATCGGAGAGCTGTGCCCGTTCGCTCATGCGCAGGCGTGCGACTACTGGAATCTGTTTCTGTCCTTCCTCGAGTGTGGTCACGGTCATGCCGCTGATTCCGGAAGTTGAGGACAGTGCCACATCGCTGTTGGTCACGCCCGCGAGGTTGGCGCGGTCGGGATCAACGGTTAGCGCGATCTGGGCGTTCGGATCTCCCCACTCGTTACGGGTACGTTCGGCAATCGGGATGGCGCGGAATATGTCTTCCAGCTTGCCCGCAAGATATTCGAGAGTCTGGTTATCCTGCGGCTCCGACGTCGCGTTCACATCGGCCGTGCTGGAGAGGCGGATCTCGATCGGATAGTCGATTGGATTGGTCAGCAGTTGACGTGCATCCAGGCGAGCGCCGGGTATTTGAGAACTTAGAACCGGCTGTAACTGCTTGATGAATTCAGGAGTGACTTCTTTCTCCGAAACTTCGATGAGAACCTGGGCGTAATTGAGTTGCTGCGCCTGCGGCGAAGCCGAAAACCAGAAGCGTGGCCCACCGCCTCCGACGAAACTGGTTATGTAACGCAACACCGGCGCGGGGTTGCCATCTTTTCCCGGGTGTTCGCGGCCAAACTTGTCGGCCTGTTCGCGAATAATTTGTTCGGCCTGCAATGCGCTCTGATTGGTGGCGCCCAGGTTACTGTCGTTGGGCAGCCATACGTCGACGTAAGACCAATACTGAACGTCCTCCGGGAAAAATGCGGAATTGAGCCGAGCAAAGATAAAGAGGCCGACCGCCAAAAAAGCCAGGGAGCCGATGAAGAACTTCCACCGGTGTTCCATCGAGAACCGGCACGCTCTGGCGTAGTAGCCGGTGAAACCCTGCTCGCGGCGCTGGTCCATGGGAAGTTCGTTCTTTCTCTCCGGTTTCATCAAGTAATATCCGAGATAAGGAACGAAGGTCATGGAAGCCAGACGGGAAGCGACCAGCGAGCAGGTCATCACAATGGGCAAGCTGTAGAGAAATTCTCCGGTGGATCCGGTGAGCAGCAGAAACGGAATGTAGGCCACGATGTTGGTCACGGTGGCGTAGAGGATTGCGGTTGCCAGCTTGGTGGGTCCGAGCCACGCCGCGACGATATTGGGATGGCCCTCGGCCAGCATGCGCTTGATCGAGTCCCCCGCGACCACGGGATCGTCCACCAGCAATCCGAGAGCGATGATCAGAGTAGCGACGGAAACCTGCTGGATGTCGATGCCCAGGAGGTACATCATGCCGAAAGTCATGGCCAGCGTGATGGGGATGGAAATCGCCATGAGCAGAGCGGAACGCCACTCCCAAAACCCAATGAGAGAAACGATCACAACCAGAACGATGGCCTCGTACAAGGCATCCATGAACAGGTCGATGTTTTCTTTGACCTGCAACGGCTGATCGGATGTTCTTACGATGACTAAATCATCAGGCAAATACTGGCGGACGGCGGCGAGCTTTTCGTCGACGTTCTCGCCGAATTGCTCGATCTGCTGACCATCTTTCATTTGCACCGCAACCGTGACCGCACGGCTGCGATGCCAATGACCGTTTTTATCCTTCCAGGTCAAGTAATTCAGATAGCGTGCCGGACTTTGATAGCCGCGAGAAATGTCCACGACATCACGCAGGTAGACCGGACTATCTCCGGCGGAGGTCGAAACACCGATGACTACGTCTCCAATCTGTTGAGCATTGTCGAATTTGCCCGAAGGGTCGATCTGAATGCTCTTTGGACCAACCTCCAACACGCCCCCGGGAATGGTCGAGTTCCGTGCTTGGAGAATGTCTTTCAGATTGGAGGGCTTCATTCCGTACTGCGCGAGGCGTTCCTGCGAATAGTCGAGGTAGATCTGCTCCGGGAGAACTCCCTTGCGATCGACCTTCGCGACTTGAGGAACACCCTGGAGGGTACGAGCGATCAAGTCGGTGAAATCGTCGAGGTCGCGGTAAGAGTATTTATCGCCGGCAACCGCCATGAGCGCTGCTTCAGTTCCTTGCGGATCGCGAATGAACACGGCGGGCCAAGCATCGGGATGAATTTCAGAGCGATGAAGCTTGTCGGAAAGAAAACGGTCGGCGATGGCCCGCAGTTGAACATTGTCGAATTTTGAGCTGACATCCGCGCCCACGAAACCGGTTCCCTGGAAAAAGTGCGGATCGGTAATGGCGCGCGTCTGAGTGGCGGCTCTCACGATTTCATCAAAAGACTGACGCACCAACTCCGGGGCGACGGACTGGGGAAACGCACTGACGATACTGACCCGAGGCTGTGCAGCATTATGCGGCTCATCGCTGCGCGTCTGCTCGATAGCTTTCTGGACTGCCCGGGCGCGCAGGGCAATCTCGAGGTCACTTGCGGGCGGGCTGGCGACGGTCAGCATCAGAGCCGAGGTATCGCCGAAGTCGCTGTTGAACTGGATGGGCCCCGCCCCCTGCGGAAGCTTGCTGTTCAGCGCATTCAGCTTGAGATTGATGTCGCTGAACTGCTTCTTCGTGTCTTTCACAGAATCGTCCATCTGCACGTAGACCATGGACAGGCCGGGAAAGCTGATGGATCGGATGCCGAAGTCTGAGGGCGAGGGCGCTCGCACAAATGCGTTTTGCGCCATGGTCTGCTCAATTTGCCGCGTGACTTGTTGTTCGACCTCTTCCGCCGTCGCACCTGGCCATTGGGTCGAGGCCACCGCCACCCGAATGGGGATACTGGGATCCTTTCGTTTGGGCATGTTGTGGTACCCGTACCAACCCCAGGCGAATACTCCAAGCAGGAGGATGAATGCAACCTGCCGGTGCTCGGTGAAGAAGCGGGCAGTGTTATGCACATTGGCGACGATGTCGGCTTCGGACCTACGCGTCATAGCAACCAGAAGACTGCATTGAAAAACTAGAACTCACGGAATGACCTGGACCTGATCCCCGTTCTTGACCATGCTTGCGCCGGTGGTGATGACCCGTTCGCCGTGGTTGAGCCCGCCGTTCACGGCGATCATGTTTCCATAGGCGTCCCCGAGTTGCACCGGTCGCACACGCGCGGTCACGGCGGTTCCCTGGGCTTCGGCGACCATGACCGCAAATCCATCCTGGCGCTGAGGGTCGCGCACGACCGATTCAATCGGAATCGCCGTTAAGGACTGCGCCAGTTGCCGGCCGCTGACCGAAAGGGTTGCGATCATCCCAGACTTCAAGACGTTGCTTTGGTTCTGGATCGCGACTTCGACGGAAAATACCCGGCTCTTCGGATCGGCAGTAGGAGAAATGTTCGTAACCGTACCCTCGAATTGTCCCTGGGCTGCATCTGTGGTGATGGCTAATCGCTGTCCGACTTTGACGCGGGCAATGTAAATGTCGGGCACACCAAAAACCGCTTTCACGGTTTGCGTGTCTGCGATTGAAAAGCCGTTCGTTGCTGGTCCAACGAGACTGCCTACGTCCACGCTGCGTTTCACGATCCATCCGTCGAAGGGCGCTGCCAGAGAGCAGTAATCCAGAGCTACCTGCGCTTCACTTACCTGCGCTTTGCCCGCTGAAACCGCGGCGGTCGTGCTGTCCAGCTGAGCTTGGGCGGAATCGAGTTCCGGCTTGGTGGCGCTTTGAGTGGAATAGAGCGCGGAGGTGCGATCAAAACTCAGCTTGGCTTTAACATATTCGGCCTGTGCCCGCGAAAGTTGCGCATTCGCTTGCTGAAGCTTGTCGAGATAGTCTTGCCGGCTCACCACGGCGAGGATGGTTCCCTTTTTCACCCAGTCGCCTTGATCGACATTGCGTCGTCCTCCGCCCGCACTCGGCACTTGCAGAACGCTTTCCACATAGCCGTTAGACTTGAATGCCAGGTCCACCTGCGTGTAAGGGGCGATGCTGGCTGAATACTTCAGCGCGTTGCCGACGTCGATCGTCCCTACTTCGGCGGTGCGTACCGGAACCAACGGCTTCGGCTGCGACGCCCCCTGATGGCAAGCGGAAAGGCCAAGAGCGGCGAAGCATGCGAGCACCAGCGGGCATGAGGCCTTCCATCTGTGCTTCATGATGTCACTCTTCTCCCAAAGCTTTTTCGAACTCTGCTTTCGCCGTCCAGAAAGCCAGCAGGGCTTGTTCGTAGTCGTGGTCCGCAGCGGCGACAGCCGTCTGTTGCTGCAGGACGTCTCGCAGTAAGACACTGCTTTGGCGGAACTTGTCGTTCACTTCACGCAGCTTTTCGTTGGCGGCGGCTTGAGCCGCTTCGGCCACCGAAAGCAACTGCCGGCTCTCATCCAGTTTTCGGAAATGGTTGTTAACGTCGAGCACTACCTGGGAGCGGGCGTCTTTTAATTGATATTGCGTCTGCTCGAGGGTGACTTTTTTGGCGTTGACTTCATCCTTCCGACGCCCCCAATCGAAAGGCTCCCATGACATTTCCACACCGGCCGCGGCTATGTTCTGGGGGAGGATTTCGGTATTGAGTGGGCTGGAATAGTGGAAGGCCGCGCCGATATCAGGAATGAACTGGGATTTTGCCAGCTTTCGATCCACGTCCGCCCGCTGTACGTTGATCTCGGCTTCCTTGATCTCAGGCCGCTGCGTAAGCGCGGTCTCCTGGGCAATCTGCATGTCGGTTTCTTTAAGCGAAATCGCGGGCATCTGCTCGGTCGTGAAATCCGTTTCCAGATCTCTGCCCAACAGGTAATTCAATTGCTCTTTTTGAGTTTGGAGATTGTTGTGCAGTTGGACCACCTGGAAACGAGCCTGCGCCAGCTTGGCCTTCACATCCAAAGTCTCGGACTGCAGCACCGCTTGCTGCTCAATGTACTGGGTCGCGACCCGGTCGGTTTCTACATATTGCTTCACCGTGGCGTCGGCCGATTTCAGCGCGCTTTCGGTCTGCAGCACGGCGTAGTAAGCCTGCTTCACATCCGCAACCACCGATTGCCGCTTCCCCCTCAACTGCTGGCTCGCCATATCGGACGAAAGCTGTTTCTCCCGGATTGCGAGATGAATTTTGTATAGCTGCGTGATCGGCTGCGCGACTTGCGCATCCGCGAATCCGGTTACGCCCTGCGACAAATTTATCCTGGTAGTCACGGCCGGGTTGGGCAGGCCGTTGATTTTGCCGAAAATGCCCTGGTTGAAGGTGAAAGTCGGCGAATTCAGATCGCCGGACGCGAACAGGTACGTGCTGATCGCGGGGAACCGCCTCGTTTTTGCGGCTGCGACATCCCAGTTGGACTTGGTCACATCCAGGCCAGCAATTTTCAGAGAGATGTTGTTGGCAATCGCGACTTGGACGGCTTGGCTCACCGTCAGCAGTGGCGGCGGGGAACTCGCTTCCTGAGCCTTAAGCGAACGAGCGGCAAGAATCACGAACGCCGCCACTGCCAAACGGCCAGAAATCGTTTTGCCAAGCACTCGCCCCATGACCCTCGAAAATCGCACACCATCCTACACCAATCACAGAGGTTCGCGGACCTGCCAAACGATTTGCAGAGCGAGAGGCATCGTCGGTCTGCTCAAGACGTCCGCGGGAGTCTCGGAGGCATCGTTCGTCATAAATCGCAGCGATACGATAATCTGCCGGGCGGAATCCAGCCGCATCCTGCGGATGCAACATGCAGATTCTCAGCTGGCGGTCGGGGCTGTATCATGTCAGCGGTAATAAACAAGGGATCTCCGTATGGGGCGTTCGTTGATCTGGATAGAAGATACGAGCGGAGGCTGGGCCTGCTCAAGCTGCCGATGGAAATTCCCTGTCCCCACGCTGCTTAGCGGAAAAGAAGCGAAAGCCGCTTACGACCGCTTGGCCGCGGCAAAGTTTCGTGATCACGCGTGCGAAGCCGACGGCAGCGTTCCTGCGGCGAAACCTGAGGCCAAATGGAATGCCGACCCGACGTTCGCAGAACGGGCTCGGAAGCTGATCGTGCAAGGATACAAACCCAAGGACGCCGCCGAGCTAGTAGTTCAAGAAACAGCGCTTGAGAATCACAACGATCCGAAGATGATGGCGAAAGCACGTGCTGACGCCGAGGATTTCCTTTCAAACATCCGCAAGGGCCTTATTTGACACGAGGATGAATGCAGCGCCCGTCAACATCAGTCGTTGGGCGCAACTTTGTCGAGCGCTTACTGCACAACTTCACCAAGAGAACCGATGTCCCCAGCGATCGCTGAACCTGTCGCGACGACGGTCGAATCCGACACCCGCTACAGCTTGTATTCCACGTAGTGTGGTCACTGCATGAGACGCTTCAGAGCCGCGCGCGCGTCCCCAACCTGAGCCAGGCGGGTTTGCGAGTTCGCGAAGGATGAGATGAACTCCTGATATTCGTTGATTGCCTGATCGCGCTTGCCGGTACGCTCGTAAAGTTGTCCCAGGTAGTAGTGAGACAGGATTCCAATGGCAGGAAAGCGTCTTGCCATGATCCCGCCGTTCTCCAGGCTGCGCCCCACTCGCAGCCCGGTGCGAAACTCATTTTCCGCCGACGCATAGTCGTTGGCAAGCAAGTGAGCCCGCGCCTTTAGGTATAGGAGATAGGCGTCCTGAAAATTGGGGACCCTCGCAGCGTGATTCAAAGCAGTTTGCCCATCCCCATTGTGTACGGCCAGAGTCATATCAGCGAAGGCCTGGTCAATTTCAAGAGCCCGCGGCGCAATCCAGGGATGGCTCGACGCATATTTCTGCAGACACTGTTGCGCCGCAGACGCGTTTCCGCCCATGGTCTGCAAGAATGCCAGTACGGGCATCTGCTCGTCATCAAGCTTTTGTTGCTGAATAAAAGAAAGGGCCGATGAACTCTCGCCCAACAAAAGCGACAAGACCGCATAGGGTTGCAAAAAACCTCCTGCGGCCTCGCCCTGTTTTGCCTTTCCCAATTGCAGCACAGCCTCCCGGTAACTGGCGATCGCACCCTCGAAGTCACCTGTCGTCTGCTTGAACTGCGCCTGGAATCCAGGTACATAAAGACGCCCGAGAGATGACGTGCGTTGGGCATATTGCTGGAACGAAGCGCTGGCCACGTCGGGCTTCTTCTGGTCGGTGTAAACGACCGCCAGCTTGACATACTCGCTGTAGTCGCTGAAGTCCGGTTTCAGCTCGAGCACCTTGCGGTAAGCGGCGATCGCTTCGTCATCCCGCCCCGCCATAAACAATATGTCTCCCCGGCTGTCGAACGGATTCGGGTCGCCGGGACGAACTGCAATGTAGGCGTCATTGGAGGCCAGCGCGCCGGTGAAGTCGCCCCAACGCGCCAGTACGTAGGACTGAAAGTTCAGCAGGTCCTCATTTTTCGGATCGAGCGCCAGTCCTTGCTGGATTAGCTGATTGGCTTCATCCTGCTTTCCCAAGCTCGACAAAAATTCTCCCAGGATGCCGCGATCCTCAGTGGCGCGCGGGAACTCCGACACGATCGATTCTCGGGCAGCCAGCTCGGCCTCCGGATCCTGCGACCGCGCGGCTTTTAGCACCTGCAATGAAAGTTGGTCATAACGCGGCAGACGCGATTGCAACTGCTCTACCTTGACCGCCGTCTCCGTGCCTCGCCGCACATCGCCCTCAAGGGAGTACTGGTCGGACAGGCGCAAGTATGCCAGACCAAACTGCGGATCCAGACGCACAGCCTCCTCAAGTTCCCGGATTGCGTCCGTAGTAAGGAAGCGGCGGCCATAGTCGATGCCCAACTGGTAATGCCGATACGCCTCCACGTTCGAAGTGGAAGCCTGCTCGATCTCCGGCGCTTTTTGCGGTACCTGCGACGCCGGCAGAAAATTGCCGGCAATATTCGCCGTCAGCCGGTCGACCATCCCGAAGATACTCTGCAGATCCTGCCCTTCCAGCTTGTCAGAAAACAAAATCTGACCTGTGCTGGTATCCTGCGCGCGCACGTCGAGACGTAATTGCGTCGGTCCCATCTTCAACAACGCACCCGTGATATAAGCATCGGCTCCCGCGTCGCGGGCAACATTCTGCGCCTGCGCTGGATCCATCGACTTTCCATCCTTGCTCGCCCGCCGCACCGCGCTCATCACTCGCTCAGTTGAAAGGACGTCCAGACCCTTCACCTGAGCCAGATTCGTGGTCAACATGTCGGTCAGACCGTTGTCCAGCCAGTTGAGCGACTGATCCTGTGAGAGGTTAGAGAAATAAAGAACAGCGATCGCCTTGTGGGCATCACTTCCGGCGGGATGGGCAGCGCGGGCGCGGAAAAACCAGAATCCGCCAACGGCGGCAATCACCAGGGCAGCAACAGCCGAGGCAATAAACCACATTCGCTTGTTGGCTGGGGAGGGAGTTGCAATCTGAGTCGCTTCTCCAGACACCGGTGCTGCGACCGCAGCGCGCGAAGCCGATCCCGACGGCCTTGCTACTACTGGCGCCGCCTCAAGCTCGGTGCGCGTCGCGGCAGGCACGGACGTCACGGAAAGCTTGGCCGACGCGGGAGATAAAGGTTCATCTTCGACAATCGGGCTCCTTCCCGATTCCGTATCCCGCTTCAACCGCTGAAGATCAGCCCGCATGTCCGCAGCGTGCTGGTAGCGCAAATTACGATCTTTCTCGAGCGCCTTACTGATAATCTCTTCCAGCTTCGGAGGCAGATCAGGATTAAGCCGCACCGGAGGAACCGGCGCCTTGCGAAGAATCGATTCGAATATCGCCGCCGTACTGTCACCGCGAAACGGCAGCATGCCCGTTGCCATTTCATAAATGACAACCCCAAAAGAAAATAAATCCGTGCGCGCATCCAACTCCTTGGCTCGCGCTTGCTCCGGAGACATATATGCGACTGTTCCCAAAGTACTGCCTGGGCTGGTCAAATGCGGATCGCTGAATGCCGTAGCGCTGGCATCCAGTGCCTCGGGTTTACGATCAACGACCTTGGCTAGGCCGAAATCGAGCACTTTTGCGAGACCACGCTTGGTAACAAAAATGTTTGCGGGCTTGATGTCGCGGTGAATGATTCCTTCGCCATGCGCATTGTCTAGCGCGTCCGCGACCGCGATGGCAATCTCAAGTATCCGATCAAGATCCAACGGCCGCCCGATGATCAAGTGCTTGAGGGTCTGGCCATCGAGAAACTCCATCGCGATAAAGGGCTGGTTGTCATGCTGCCCGATTTCGTAAATCGTGCAGATATTCGGATGGTTCAAAGCCGACGCGGACTGGGCTTCACGCTGGAAGCGATCTAGCGCCTGACGATCTTTGGCCAGGTCTTCGGGGAGAAACTTCAACGCGACAAAGCGGCGTAGGGTCGTATCCTCGGCCTTCCAAACGATGCCCATTCCCCCACCACCGAGCTTTTCGAGGATGCGGTAGTGCGAAATGGTTCGACCGATCACTGGAGCGAAATCCTACGTCTTTGAATCCTCCAAGTCAACGAACCTCATTATTGGTGTTAACGGGCACATCGAAGGAATCTTGGCATTCAGTCGACTAGTGTCGACGCGCAGGAGCAGGGCCGGGAGGAAGAATCTCTGGCTCGCCGGCGCGAACTCGTTGGTAGGTCACATAGAATACGGCCGCTGTCCAAGTGGGAAATAGATCAAGTCCGGGGATGAGTTCTGCGAGAAGCGAAGGCAAAAATGCCCAGTGCCAGCCGAGGCACCGAACGAGAATCGCCGCCGTGACCAGATCCAGGAGCGTGTCCGCGGGCGACAAGCCGCCAGCGGCAAACAGTGGCAAGGCGAAGATCTGAATGGCATCAGTGGCGATGGCCACCAACCAAGCCAAACGGTGCTCGGGAGGCTTGACCGCTTTAAAAAAGTCAGACACCCACATAAACGCCACCATGAACAGGATATAACGAAGCCAGGGTGCAGGGCGATAGAATCAGCATGCCACGGATAGCCAGCTCTTAGAATCTTTGTTGGTCATTTCGCCGTCGGTTTTGGCGCCAAACAATTCGCGCCGCGCACTTCTCTCGCGCTGCTGCTTACTGCTTTATGTTTCTTCTGCCTGCTTGAGCTGCCAGCACTCTCGCGCGATTGCCCAATCTTCCTGCGCGTGGATGACCAGAACACGAACCGACGAGCTAGTCGTGGCGATGTCCCGGTCTGAGGAGGATGAACCGTTCTTTTCGGCGTCGAGCTTCAATCCAAGATAGCCGAACTTTTCGCAGGTAGCGGCGCGCACCTCGGGCGAGTTTTCGCCCACACCGGCGGTGAATATGAAGGCGTCCACGCCGCCGAGCACGGCAACCATAGCACCGATGCCCGATTGTAGTCGGTGGATGTAAATGTCGAAGGCAAGTTTGGCTCTCTCGTGGCCGTTCTTGACGGCGGCGAGAATTTCCCGCAGGTCGCCTGAGATTCCCGAGATTCCCAGCAGCCCGGATTCTTTATTCAGGATCTCATCGAGTCGTGAAGCCGAGATTCCCCTCTGCCGCGTAAGGTAAGTGAGGATCCCGGGATCGACCGATCCCGACCGGGTGCCCATCATTAACCCTTCGAGCGGTGTGAAGCCCATAGTTGTGTCTACGCTGCGTCCGTCCCGAATGGCGGCCAGGGAGCAACCGTTTCCCAGGTGACAGCTCACCAGTTTCAGTGAATTCAATTCCCTGCCCAGCAATCGCGCCGCCCGACCGGCGCAATACTGATGATTGATGCCGTGAAATCCATAGCGGTGAATCCCGTCGGCAAACCATTCATAAGGTCCGGGGTAAACGGCCGCGGCCATCGGCATCTTACGATGGAAGCCAGTATCGAAGACGGCGACCTGAGGCACCGGCCCGAACAGTTTCTCAACGATTTCCATGCCTTCCAACTCGGCGCGATTGTGTAGCGGAGCAAAGGCGGAAACCTCGGCGATGGCGGACTTGACTTCGGATGTGATCACGACCGGACGTTCATATCGCGGACCACCATGGACTATTCGATGTCCTACAACATCAATCTCAGAAGATGCAGAGACCGCTCGAGTCTCGCCCTCCCAGAGAGCACCCAGCAATTGCTCGATGGCTTGTCCGCGAGAAACGATTTTGATGCGGGTCTTTCTTTCAACTCCATTCTTACTCCTTAGCGAGACCTCAGCAACATTGCCTTCAAACTCGATTTTGCCCTCCCACAAACATCGGGGCAGGTCGTCGGGAACGGAATCTCCAATCTCGTAGAGACAGCTCTTCTGGCTGCTCGAACCGGAATTGAGCACAAGGATTTTCATCGAAGACCTAGCGCGAGTTTGGTGTCAGTACGGTCAGATCGCCGACTTTTTCTCGGCTTAGCGGCCCGCGAAGATGGGTCGCATGATCGATCATCCACAGCTCCGGAATAATCTCTCCTACCAACTTGCCATGGCAGAACAGCCGGACCACGGAACTCTCGGAAACCACGATGCCCACAGCATTCGTCACTGCACTCATGTTCGCCACGGCGATATGGCGGCTGCCGAGTCCCAGCGGGACATCGCCGCTTGAGACTACCGCATCGAGGTAACGGCACGCAGAGAGAAAGATTCCGTTGTGACTAACTACGAAACCGCCATCCAGTTGCGCCAGTTCCTTGATCGTCCCGCGAAGATTGAGATCGCTCACGTGACGCGACAACTCGGGATGCCCCATCAGCGGATCGAGGATTAACGGCCTCGACCTTGCGAGAACCGCTTCCTCGTCTCCGAGTGTGAACAGGGTGCCGATGCGCCTTCCCTCCCGACCTTCGCGAGCGATTTCAACCGCCAGTTCAATGAGAGAGTCAAGAACGTCGGGATCGTATTCTGTGACTTGGCAGAGGAGGCTCTTAAACATGAATCACGCACCTGCCCACATAGGAACCACAATCAGCGAGGTTGAGAGTAACTATCTCTTGAAAGTTCAATTGCAGAAAAGATGCTGGCAGAGCGCTCAAGGATTCATTATGTGCTTATAGGCATCCAACTGCATCGGCATGCATAATTTCAGTGGGGAACGAGAAGGAACACAGATCAGGGCAGAGTAGGTTCACGGCGACTCAAAGAATCGACCGAGCTATCACTATTTTTTTCCTTGCCGAGGGGTACGCTAGCGCGGATCGTTGTACCTTGGTTCGGGCGCGACTCGATGGAAATTTCGCCCTTTACCAGATGAAGGCGCTCTCGCATGCTGATGAGGCCGAGTCCGTCGCCTGTCATCGCGGATTTGGATTCGAACCCGACGCCTGCATCGCTTACCGTCAATTGAATTTCATCCGCGGCGCCTTGAAGTTCCACACCGAAGGTCCGCACACCGCTGTGTTTGACGCCATTCTGTAAAGCTTGCTGCAAAACCCGGAAAAGACAGAGTGCGACTTCCGGGGGCATGACCGGTGGGACGTTGCCATGGCGGAAGTGAATCTCCACTTTTTGATACTCGGACAACTCTTTGCAGAAACCTGCAATCGCCGGCACGATACCCAGATATTCCAACTTCGAGGAATGGAGACGGTGCGCGATAGCCTGAATATCGTTTCCGATGGTGGAGACGCTCTTCCCCACCTCCTGGATGCGGCTTCGAACCTGACTCCGGGAATCAGGAAGATTCTGCTTCAACAAGTCCAACTCGATCGCCAAAAGCGCGATTCGCTGGTTGACATCGTCGTGAAGCTCCCTGGCGATTCGAGTGCGCTCCTGCTCTTGCGCCTCGATCAACTTCCGGCTCACGTTGGAAAGAGCCTCTTCCGCAAGCTTGTGCTCGGTCACATCGACGCAGGAGCCTATGTACCCGGCAAACGATTGGTTGGCGTTGAATCTCGGTACACCGGTATCCGAAACCCAGCGATATTCTCCATCGCGCCGCCGGAGGCGATACCGCGTGGTGAACTCCTCGCGGCGATCAAACGCCTTGCTGTACGTATCCAGGCAGGCCTTCCGGTCGTCAGGGTGAACCCCCTCCGCCCAACCGTTTCCGAGTTCAACCTCAAACTCACGGCCAGTGAAATCCAACCAAGGCTGGTTGAAGTAGGTGCACAGTTTGTCGGGCCCGCTCATCCAGATCAGTACTGGCGCCGTATTTGCAACCAGGCGGAAGCGCCCTTCGCTTTCCCGCAACGCCCCTTCGGCCCGCTTCCTGTCCGTAATATCTCTGGCGATTTTGGAAGTGCCTACGATCTCACCTTCGGAGTCTTTGATCGGAGATATCGTCAATGAGACGTCCACTCCCCTTCCACCTTTCGCGACGCGGACGGTTTCGTAGTGTTCGACGCGCTCTCCTGACTTTAATCGCTGCTGAAGCTTATTGTCTTCATCCCCCAGTTCGGGCGGGATCAAGATCGCAATTGACTGTCCAACCGCTTCCGACTCTGTGTATCCGAAAATACGCTCGGCACCCGCATTCCAACTCGTGATGACTCCCTCAAGGTTCTTGGAGATAATCGCATCGTCAGAGGATTCCACAATGGCGGTATGTCTGAATCGGGCCTCCTCTGCACGTTTTCGCGCCGTGATATCGACGACCACGCCGATCATTCGCAGCATTTTGCCGTTCTCGTCGAAGAACGCTCGCGCGCTTTTTTCGGCCCAAATCATGCCACCATCAATGCGTAATATGCGATAGGTAACCTGGCAGTTAGGATTCTGCGGAGTTGGCCTCGAGCAGGCGGCAGCCACCCGCTCTCGGTCGTCCGGATACACCTGGGCCATTAGTTCTTTACGGGTAGTCTGGGTTGACTCACCCTCTCCTAGCAGATCAATGCACTCGGCAGACCGCACGACTTCGTCGGTGGCAACGTCCCACTCGTATGCGTACATTTTTCCAGCCTGGGCGGCTAGATGTAAGCGTGCCGCGCTCTCGCGCAGTTTGACTTCCATCTCCTTCCGTTCCGTAATGTCCACCGACACGCACACCAATTCGCCAAGGAGGCCGTCGCCGCCAATAATGTTGACGATGTTGCGCAGCCAAACGGTCCGGCCATCGGCGGCGATCATCCGGCACTCGAACTCGTGCTTGCGTTTCTTCGCAACAGCCTCGGCGGCAAACGCTAACACCCAGTCCCGGTCCTCGGGATGAATGTGATCCTTCCAAAAACTTGCCTCTCCTATCCAGCTTTTGGAAGGGTAACCGAGAAGCTCTTCCGCCTGTTTGCTGGCATAGGTGATGCGGAATGTTGGAACCTCGGCTCGCCATACGATAGCCCGAACCGTCTCCACGAGTTCCCCATAACGAGCTTCGCTCTTTTTCACATCAGTGATGTCTTTAAAGCAAATGACGACTCCGCCATCCCGAGTGCGAAGAGGAGTGGCGGTTGCTGCGAACCAACGCGGCTGCAAGGACAAATCGCACCGATAGTCGTAGCGTAGACGCTGAACGCGCCCGTTCATCACCGTTTGAATGACGGCTAGAACTTCTTCTGCCTCCGGCCATTGAGTGGCCGATCGGCGCAAGATTTCCATGTAGCTGGTTCCAACAGCAGCGGAACACGAAGGGCTGCCTATTTCCTGTACATTCCGCTTCCATGCATCGTTCACATCGAGGATGACTCCATCCTTATTCAATACGGCGATCAGGTTCTCCAGAGAAGACAGGACGGAGCCCTTTAGCGCTTCACTCTCGCTGAGCGCTGCTTCGGACAATCGCTGTTGTAGGTTACCGACTCGAACATCCGCTTCCAGTTTCCTCGTCGTTAAATGTTCTTTCAGAAAAACACAAGTCGCCAGAACAACCACCGAGACCAGCACCATCACAAGTCGAAATGTATGGATGCCGATAGGTTGGTCTGAGCGGAATGCTTCCCAAACGCCAAC
>Ga0210402_10002746_pt1 | contig 16923 bp, 17 predicted proteins | sample IncBWC7MmetaG_FD_161055 | JGI IMG/M metagenome (GOLD analysis project Ga0210402, IMG submission 161055) | Forest soil microbial communities from Barre Woods Harvard Forest LTER site, Petersham, Massachusetts, United States - Inc-BW-C-7-M | ecosystem: Environmental > Terrestrial > Soil >... | reverse complement strand
TGCAGCGTCTCTGTCTTGCACGCCGGACACTCCCGCATATCGGTGGCCGCTGCGCGCGCCATTCTTTCCTGCATTCCTCCACCACGGATCGATTATCTCCGTCATGCGCGGGAACGCAGTCAAGCTTGCGCAGACTGCGTAAACTTGTCTGCGGCACCCGCGCATCCACGTCTTTCGTCCGGCAGCCAAGGCGTGGATGGCCGGGACAAGCCCGGCCATGACGACCTTCGATCCCATGCCGATCACCGCAATGACTCGCCAAGATCCCCCGAGCGGGGATTGCCCGGAACCAGCCGCATGAACAAGAGTTGATTCCGACGCCGAGAAGCTCGCAATGAACGATATCCGCAGCAAGGAGCTTTACAGCAGCCCAAACGGCGACCGCTGGCACCTGTGCAAGGACGGAACCGGACGGCTGTTCATAGCGCACCTGGCCAACCTCCCCTCGGGAGGGCACATCTCCCGTATCGAGCTGGCGGACTTCCTCGCGCGTGGATATGGGCCTGAGCAGCAATCCCTGCTGAAGCTTATCGGGACGCTCCTCGACCCGGAGCCCGCTGCGCTCGTTGGCGGTGAAGCCGACCCGGGTCTTTCGCTGACCGGCCGTGGCGGGCACGCCTAGGCATGGCAATCGCAGTTTCGCCGCCGCACGCGACCATCAGGCTCCTCTGCGTGCTCGTGCTCGGCATGTCGATGCTGTTCTCGTATTATTTCTTGTACAAGAAATTCAACGCGCTTTCCGTGTGCCAATCCCAGTCGGCAAGGCTCGATGCGATCGAGGCCGAGCTCGGCAGGATGGGCAGATGACCATCGACGAGCGTGCATTCAGACTGTGCATGGGCGCGCTTGCGCTTCTCATGTTCGCATGGGCGATTGCCTACTGGCATGCAAATGCGCAGACCGATGCGTGCATGGCGGCGGTGCAGGCGCGGCTTGACGGCCTGCAGACGCGCATCGATCGCCCCAGATAGCCCCCGGCTACGGCTCAGAACCGTAAGGCGGGGTTAGCCGGAAAGTCGGCTGTGCCGACTTTGTCGGCGTAACCAGCCGGGTCTGAAGCATAGGACGGATTGCCATAGCTCACAGATGGCGTATTTGTGAGCTATAGAGGGTCCATCCATAGCTCATGCCCTGGAACTGGCAACAGCCTGATTGGCCGGACCGCGACCAGGGACTTGCAAGACCGTCTTGAAAAGCGCGCGCTGACCATGAGCCGCACCCCCGCAGCCTGAGCTGGCTACTGGCCTGGCTGTCCTTGCCGTTGCGGAGAATACGCCCATATTCTCCGCAAAAGGTGCGGAGAATGCCGACCTACATCCATGAACTGCCGGATTGGCCCCGGTTTCGCTGGGACCACGATGCCCTGGCGTTGTTGCTGGCGGCGGTCCGGTTGCGGCAGGGGCAGCTCATTGGCCGCATGCATGCGCTTGGATTCGCGGAGCAGGAGGAGGCCATTCTGACCACACTCACCGAGGACGTGCTCAAGTCCAGCGAGATCGAAGGCGAAATCCTCGATAAGGACCAAGTGCGCTCGTCCATCGCACGGCGGCTCGGAATGGAGGCCGCGGCTCTGCCGCCGGCCGACCGCAAAGTCGAAGGCGTGGTGGAGATGATGCTGGACGCCACGCAAAAGTTCAAACACCCGTTGATCTCGGAACGGCTGTTCGCCTGGCATGCCTCGCTTTTCCCGACCGGACGCAGCGGCCTGAGCAAGATCACGGTGGGCGCATGGCGCGACGGGACAGCAGGACCGATGCGAGTGGTGTCCGGGCCGTATGGCCGCGAAAAAGTGCACTACGTAGCGCCGGACGCCGGAAAGCTAGATGTCGAAATGAAAACCTTTCTTGAATGGTTCAACAGCGAGGAGAAGATCGATCCGGTGATCAAGGCTGCGCTCGCGCATCTTTGGTTTGTGACAATACATCCATTCGATGACGGCAATGGCCGTATCGCGCGTGCGATCGCCGACATGTCTCTCGCCCGTTCGGAAGCGAGCTCGCAGCGCTTCTATAGCATGTCAGCGCAAATTCGGGTCGAACGGAAAGCTTACTACGACGTGCTGGAGAGTACGCAGAAAGGCGAGCTAGATATCACGCCCTGGCTGGAGTGGTTTCTCGGCTGCCTTGATCGTGCCTTCGACAACACTGAGAACACGTTGGCCGCGGTCCTCCGGAAAGCAGAATTCTGGAAGAGATACGCGGCGGCAAAAATCAACGAACGCCAGCGCGATATCCTCAATCGCCTGCTGGATGGATTCGAAGGCAAGCTCACATCGAGCAAATGGTCCAAGCTGGAAAAATGCTCACCGGACACCGCGCTCCGCGATATCAGGGAGCTTGTTGATCTGGGTATCCTCAGGAAGGATGCAGCAGGAGGTCGCAGCACCAGCTATTCGCTGGCGGGTGATTAGAGCATGATCTGATTGGCTTGAATTCGTCATGGCCGGGACGGCTGGAGCGGGCTTCAATCAAATCGAATCGTAGGGCGAGTTAGCCTTTTGGGTGACAGCCCCGCTCGGGCCGCATCCTTCGAGGCTCGCTCGCAAATGCTCGCTCACGCCCAGGATGACGGCGCGCGACAGGTCTGATTCGAGCGGAACGCGCCGTAGCTTGAGCGCTCACGCTGGTTCGTAGAAGCTCGGCTGGGCACCAGTGCGGTGGTCTGAGCGGACCATGTGCTGGGCGCGCTTGGGGTCTTCAGCGCGGTCCAGCCATATCTGGGCCATGTTCAGCCACAGCCCCTTCGTACGTTCATTTGCCGCCTCTTGCGCCCAGCGAAGGCAGTCGGCTGCCCGTCTTCGGAATTCCTCGGTGGTCATGTCGAATCCAATCCCGGTAGGTACCCTGCCTACCTAACGCCCTCTTAGTAAAATGATTCAAAATGCGGACACGAATTTAGGCCGATATCGCCGGATCAGTTAAAACTTCGTAACACCTCGGGGGAACGTCGCTCCGGATTGCGCCAGCGCAATCCGGGCTACGGGGTGGGGATGGTCTTCAAACCCGCCCATAGATGCGACCGTCACGGTGTTCCGAAAGCATCGATCGTAGCGGAAATGGCAATGATGATCAGGAAACAGGCTGTCCAGCCGACGACGACCGCAGCAAAACGCGCCGCCTCGTTGCGCCATCCCACGGCGAGCTTCCTGCGTGTGCTGAAAAGCTTGGATATGGAATAGATGAACCAGATGCCGACCGCGGGTGCGAGCCACACGCTGGTCATCATGCTGCGGATAATGTGAATTCGCTCCGCGACACCCGTTCCGGGATCCCCCGCAATGGAAACCAGCCCACCAAACGGGACAATCGGAAGACCAGCGAGCACGCCGCGGGCCGCGTCGGAGATCGGCAGATAAGCCTCCGCCACGATGAAAGCCGACAAGGCAACGGCGAATAAAACTATCTTCAGCTTGCTCTGCAGCATTGCCTCGATAACCCATCCCCAATTTTTCCAACCTGTGGCGTAGGCCTCGTGCGGCACTGTTCCAGGTCGGGCCGACGAAGCAACCGCGATAATGACAAATACCGCCCCGATCAGTGTCGCAGCGATGCTGTAGGCGAGCTGGTATTGCGGCGCTATTCCCTCCATGACTGTCTTCCCGGACACGCACGCGTACCACAGCGCCACAACGAGAAGGAGCAGCAACCACCCGGCCAGCGCTGTTGAGCTGCGCGTCCCAAGCGCCAGCAAGACCAGCATGTAGAGCGCGCAGAGCGCGCCGTTGATGACGGGCATCCAGAGCATCGTTCTTGCCATGGATGCAGCTTTCGCATCACCGGAAAAGAAAAACGCCAACCCGTTGATGGCCGGGAATGTCAGCATCAACCCGGCAGCTGCCGGCAGCACCGCCGCTGCCGCAACGATCCCCGCGTAAACGAGCGTACCCGCGGCTACCCGTAATGCGATCCGCAAGACGCTTGTCATCTTATCCGTGACGCTCCGGCCGAGCTCCGCCGGTAGGCGTGGCGCGGCTGGAAGTCTTCTCCTCGGCACCGCGTGCCTGGGGAGAGCGCGTGTCCCGGGCGCAGTGCAGCATGAGCAGCGCATATACCGTCTTTTCTGTTTCCACGCACTCTGGATGCGCTGCTCATGATGCGCTGCAGAACCGGGACCGCATCAACCGCTGGCGCTTCTCGCAAGGGTCCTTCCGTACTGTGGAAAACTCGATTGTGAAAACTCCGACCTGGAGCTTGACCGCGAAACTGCCTTTGCTGCTTGGGCTGCTTGTTTGCCAAGTCTTGTAGGCCGCGGGCGAATCTGTTTATTTCCCCTGATCTCCCACAGGTTGTGCACCGCGTTGGTTGCGTCGCGTCGTCAGTTCAATGGAGCCCGCGACATGGCATCTTGGATCGAGATTGACCGCGTCAGAAAGGATCCCGCCGCCTTCAAGCCGCTCGCGAAGCGCTTGCTGAAGGATCCAAGCTTCGAGCGTTCCGAGTTCGCCGACGATTTTCTCGAGAACATCATCAACTGGAAACGCGACGAGCTCACGACGCGACAAGGCGAGATTCTGCTCGAGCTGCGCGACAAGGCCGAGATCCACTATGAGTTCAAAGGCCTCAGCATCCCAATATTGATAGACAAATGTTTCGCCAACCGTTTCGACCTCGATGCGGGCGACCGGCAGCGCATCCAGCGGCTGCGTGAATCCGGGAAGCGATACGTGACTGGCGGGCAAATGGGATGGTTCAAGCGTATCTGCAAGCAGCTCAATGAGATGGAAAGCTATATGTAATGCAGGCAAAGTTCTGTTCGCGGCGCAGGACGCACAGGCCTTTGTGAAAGGGCTCGATGAAGCCGCCTTCCTGGCGAGTCACTGCACCAGAACGCGACAATCCGGTCACTGGAGGTGATCGCTGAGGCCGCAGGCAAGGTGTCAGTCGCCACACGGACCGACCATTCCGAAATCCCGTGGCGCGAGATAATGGGCATGCGACACCGTCTTATCCACGGCTATGCGGACGTTCGTCTTGACCTTGTGTGGGTCGTCGCGGTTTGACGCAGGGTCGAGACTACAGTAGTTCCTGTAGTCACATAAAAAGGCGCGCCATGAAAGAGCTTCAACTTCGCGAAGCCAAGACAACGCTCTCGGCTGTGGTCGAGGCCGCCGAGCACGGTGAGCCGACGACGATCACCAAGCACGGCCGGCCGGCTGCCGTGGTCATTTCTCACGCGGAGTGGACCAGGCTGAAAACCAGGGTTCCGTCCTTTGCTGATCTTTTGTTGGCCGTCCCCCCGCTCGATCCAGGCGACCTGCCAAAGAGGCGTCCCGCCCGGATCGTGCGCAAGGGCGGCTTCAAGTGATGCCAGGTTATCTCCTCGACACAAATGCGCTGTCGATCCTCGCGCCGCCGAGAGTGCCACGAGATGCCGCCACGTCCGGCGACCCTGCCTTCCGCGCCTGGGTGCGCGAGCATGATGAAGAGCTCTTTCTCTCCACCATTACACTGGCCGAGATCCAGGCCGGCGTTTCCCGCCTCGAACGTAGAGGTGCGACAAGGCGTGCTGCCGGCTTGGCGCATTGGCTCAGCGCGATTCTCGAGCTTTATCAGTCAAGAACCCTGCCACTCTCCTCGAGCGCTGCGCTTGAAACCGGTCGCATGCTTGACCGTGCATTGGCGGCGGGAGCCGCTCCCGGCTTCGAAGATGCCGCCATCGCAGGGACGGCCGCCGTGCACGGCTTGACGGTTGTCACCGGCAATGAACGGCATTTCAAACACTTTGGCGTGGCCTTCATCTCTCCGCCGACGAGGTGAACGGAGGCTGGCGACCGGGACAGCGCATCCCGACTGCGGTCAAACCAACTCCGGCAGCTGTTTGGGATCAACCAGCACTTCGATGCTGCGCGGAGTCCTTGGCTGCCTTCATCGAAGGCGCAGGTATGAAAGGCGCTGGTGTGAAGCAGACCGGAACCTGTCCAGCGCGCCGTCGGAGTACGGAAACCTGTTTGATTATCGCGACCAGAGCGAGAATATGGGTGTATATCCTCATGGGCGCCGCGGCGCGCCCAGCTCGCTGATTTCCGGTGGTCGACATGAGCAACAAGCAGATGAAGCTCGGAATGTTTCTGCGGCCAGCGGGTCATCACGTCGCCGCATGGCGGCACCCCGATGCTCAGGTCGACGCCGGCTGGAATTTTACTCGCTTCGCGCAATTGGCTCAGACCGCGGAGCGCGGCTTTTTCGACATGTTGTTCCTGGCCGACACGTCCGGGGTGCCCAGCGACGACATGGAGAACGCTCGTCACACGGCTTACGTGGCGTGGATCGAACCGTTCACGATGATGACCGCGCTGTCGTCCATCACCCGTAACATCGGTCTGGTGTGCACGTCGTCGACGAGTTTCGAGAATCCGTTTGGGCTCGCTCGTAAATTCGCTTCGCTCGATCTCGTCAGCGGCGGTCGCGCCGGCTGGAACCTGATCACATCGGCGAACCCGCTGGAATGGCGAAACTTCGGCGCCGAGCCTCAAGGTAGCCCCCACCAGCGCTATGCCCGCGCCCGCGAGTTCGCCAGCGTGGTCCAAGGTCTGTGGGACAGTTGGGACGATGATGCCTTCGTCCTTGATAAGCAATCGGGCATCTTCTTCGATCCCGCCAAGCTCCACGTCCTGAGCCATAAAGGCGAGCACTTCCAGGTCTGCGGCCCGCTCAACGTCTCGCGTTCCCCACAAGGCCAGCCGGTGCTGGTGCAGGCCGGCGCCTCTGAGGATGGCAGGAACCTTGCAGCCGAGACCGCTGATGTGATCTTTGCCGCCGCAACCACCTTGGAAATCGCGCGCGACTTCTACGCCGACGTGAAGGCGCGCGTCGCAAGGTTCGGCCGCAATCCCGACCACGTTCTGATCATGCCCGGCTTCCAGGTCATGCTCGGACAGACCGAGCAGGAAGCTCGCGACAGATTCGAGGCGCTGCAGAATTTGATTCATCCCACCGTCGGCGTGCGGCACCTCTCACACTACATCGCCTTCGAGCTGTCTGGATATTCAATTGACGGTCCGCTGCCGGACATTCCGCTTGGGAACCTCAACGTCAGTCGCACTGAAATGCTGTTCAAGCTGGCGCGGCGCGAGAACCTGACGATTCGGCAGTTGTATCAGCGCATCGCCGGCGGGCGCGGGCACTTCCAGACCTTCGGAACGCCGCAGCAGGTGGCCGACATGATGGAGGAGTGGGTTACGACCGGCGCCTGCGATGGCTTCAACTACATGGCGCCGATTTTCCCGAGCCAGCTCGACGAGCTTGTCGCAACGGTCATTCCCGAGCTGCAGCGACGCGGCCTTTATCGCACGCGCTACGAAGCCAGCACCTTGCGTGGCAATCTCGGCATACCGCGGCGCGAGAGCCGCTACGTTCGGCAGCAAGTGGCCGAGACCGGCTGACTATTCCGGATCGGCACGCTCATCGCATGCCGCCGATCAGGCGGGCCGCTCGGTAAGACGGCGGTAGAGCCTTCCGCCCCCGGGGGGCGGGGCTATCGCATATGGCTCGGCCGCAGGGCGGAGACTCCATACCTCCCCCTGAAAGGGGGAGGTACGACCGAGGTGCTGCACCGCTAAGGTCATATGCAATAGCCCCGCCCCCCGGGGCGGGCGCGGGCATAACCCAATCATTTTTCCGCCGACGAGCTGACCTTCCTGATCGCGGGAGCCCATTTCACGATTTCGGCGGCGATGTAGGACTTGAGCTCCTCGGGGCCCATCGGCCGCGCCTCCGTGCCGACCTTCCTGAACTTCTCCTGGAGCTCAGGGCGCTCCAGGATCGTGCGGAGGTCGCGGGCGACCTTCTGCACGATGTCGTCCGGGGTCTTTGCTGGCGCGAGCAGTGGAAACCAAGCGGTCACGATGAAATTGGGCAGCGTTTCCGCCGCGGTCGGCGTGTCGGGGCTGTCCGGCAGCCGTTTGGCCGAGGTGACCGCGATCGGCTTGACCGCACCGTTGGCTATAGCGCCCGCCATGGATGCATAGCCGTCGACCACGACCGGGAGGCGGCCGCCCACGACGTCGCCAAGTGCCTGCGAAGTGCCCCCGTAGAATACGTAGGTCATTGATGCTCGCGCCTCCAGAAGCAGCAGCTCCATCGTGTAATGCGGAATCGAGTCGCGTGTCGTCGCGGCGAACAGGATTTGGCCCGGTTTCCTCTTGGCCAGCGCGATCAGCTCGCCAAGCGTATTAACGCCGAGCGACGGTGCGACGCCGATGACCATCGGCTGCTCGCCGACCATGCCGATGGGTTTGAAACTTTTTTCGAAATCAAACGACAGCTTTTGGACGTAGGGAAGCGCGACGATGCTGGAGGTGTTTGAGGCGTACAGCGTGTAGCCGTCCGGGGGCGCACCGTATGCTGCATTTGCCGCAAGAAGCCCGCTGCCGCCTGCTTTGTTGACGACCAGAACCTGCTCACCCCAAAGCTTGCTGAGCTGATCGGCGACAATGCGCGCGACCACGTCCGGACCGTTGCCTGCTGCCGCAGGCGTTATCAACTGGACCGGTCTCGATGGGTACTTGTCCTGCGCATGTGCGGCAGAGGGCAAGACGATGCCGGCGACCGCCACGGCCGCAATCAATCCCATTCGTTGACACATGTAAGCTGCGGCCTTACATTGCGAGTGTGATCCGGTCCTTCAGAGACAAGGCCCTGGAACGATTTTTCGAGACGGGCGATGGACGCCGTCTCAGTGTGCAAAATACGAGGCGCATTGCCAACATTCTACGGGCACTCGATGACGCATCGCGACCTGAGGACTTGAATCTGCCGGGCTTTCGCTTTCACGCGCTGGCCGGTCGCGACAAGGGCCGGTACGCGGTCAACGTCAGCGGGAACTGGCGGATCACATTCGGGTGGGCCGAAGGGGATCCCCGGGGACGTATATTTGGAAGATTACCATTGAGGTGGGCTCGATGACCAGGAAGCTCCCGAAGCGCGGCTTGCCACCGATGCATCCCGGCCAACTGCTCCGCGAAGAGATTTTGCCGGCGCTCAACCGACCGAAGACCCAGATTGCGAAGCTGCTCGGTGTCTCGCGTCAGACGCTTTATGACCTGCTCGAGGAAAACCAGCCGGTAACGCCGATCATGGCCCTACGCCTCGGGAAGCTGTGCGGCAACGGCCCCGATCTCTGGCTCAATCTGCAGAGGCGATACGATCTGCAACGCGCCTCCCAGCAGCTCGGAGCGAAGATCAACGCCATTCCAACTCTGGACGTAGCGTGAGGGCAGTGAGCTTGAATTTCACACGATCCGCTCGGTCGGGCACCGGCACAACGCGCTCGCGTGCGGCATTGCTCGCTAATTTAAGGTCACGGCATGCGAGCGATTTCAATCAGGCAGCCATACGCCTGGCTTGTGGTCACAGGAAAGAAAGACATCGAGAACCGGCCATGGAACACCCATCATCGCGGTCCGCTCGCGATACACGCTGGATTGAAACGGCTTCCCAAGAACGACCTTGAAGAAATTGAACGCACTTACAGGGTGCGGATACCAGAGGAAGAATTGCGACGCGGCGGGATCATTGGGGTAGTCGATGTCGTAGATGTCGTAACCAGCCACAAAAGCAAATGGTTTGAGGGCGGCTACGGATGGGTTCTGAGGAACGCCAGACGAACGCAGTTTTTGCCGATTACGGGAAGGCTAGGATTTATCCAGGTGGATGAGCGAAAATTGCGTTTCGTCAAACCGTAGCGCGACGCATTGCGTCGCCCTGATCGCCCCAAGCTTCAACCCTGTACCCTGCTGTATCGGCCTGAATCGAGGCCCTTGGCGAGGTGCATGGTGCCGATCGACATGTACCCGGTAGTGGTCTCGACTTTTTCATCGAGCAGCCTGAAAGCCATCTGCGCTTCCTGTGCCGCGGCCCGTGCCCGCTCGAGCTGCCCTTCGGATCGGACGAATATGCCGAGCTCGTGCGGCAGAACCCCGGCTTTTGCACGTTCTCGCAGCCAGTTTGCGACTGTCTTGATCTCCTCGGCCTCGTCCTTGAGCGATGCAATCGTCGGCGGGGGACCATTGAACACGGAGACCGTGTCGCTCCGAAGCCGAAGCCCGATGGCATTGAGCGAATGCACGTCGATTCGTTTCGCGAGACGCGGCTCATTGCCCAACAGCCGCTTCAGCTTGCTGCGCAGCGCATTGGATGTAAATATATGGGCCTATTGCTTCCAATCGTCGCCCGGCATGATTCTGCGCATGAACTCATCGAACAAGGGCACCGTAAAAGCCGTGTCACCATGGCTCGGACTCCAGATCATGCCTTTTGCGATCAATTGACTTCGTGTCGGGCCGAGCGAGGTGACTCCCCTATCCAGCTCGTCCGCGATGTCGCCCGAGCGATGCGGGCCGGGTCCGAGCTCCGCCATGGCCCGGAGATACTTTTTTTCCGACGGCGTCAAACGGTCGAAACGAACGCGGAAGAAGCTTTCGTCCAATGCAGCAACGGCGGTCTGCGAGGCAAGCTCGACATCGTGCAGAGTGATTGGAGAGGCTTGCGCGGCCTCCCATGCATGTTTGCCCCATTCCTGTAGAAAATAGGGATAACCATGCGTCTCCTGGAAAATTCGTATCAAAGCATCTTCGGTCACTTGCACGCCCTGATCGCTTGCCGGCTTTGCAATGGCAATGCGTGCCGCTTCCTCCGCAAGCGGACCAACTTGCGGAAAATCGAATAGGCGCTCGGCGTATGACTTGGCCCGACCCATCCGTCCTGGCAATTGGGGTAGACCCGCACCCACAAGCATCACAGGCAAGCTGCGTTGTGCGGTTCGATGCAAGGCGGTGATCAAGGCGGCAAGCTCCTCCTCCTCGACGTACTGGAGCTCGTCGATAAACATCGCCAAAGCGGCGCCAGCTGCCCCTGCGGCTGACCCCGCAACCTCGAGCAAGGCCTGCAGGTCGTGCGCGAGATCGCCGTTGTCCGCCAAGCCAGGCTCGGGATCAAAGTCGAATCCCACCTCAATGTCCTGATATTTCACTTTGAGTGCCTTCGCGAACCCTGCGAGTCCGCGCAAGCCACGGTGAGCGAGCTCCTTCGCTTTGGCGATCCGCGACAATCGTAAAAGCGCTAGCCGCAACTCGGGTGCCAATAGGGCAGGCAGGGATCGGCTTTCAGGCGCCTCGACCCTCGTCGTATGAATGCCGGAGCCTTCCGCGTCCTCCCGCATGCGATCCAGCAGGACCGTCTTGCCCACGCCGCGCAGGCCGACCATGAGAATGCTCTTGCTCGGGCGCCCTGCGCGCACCCGTTCCAAGGCGATCCGGATCGTCTCCCGCAACTCGTCACGCCCCGCCAGCTCAGGGGGAGGTGTGCCAGCTCCGGGCGAATAGGGGTTCCTGACCGGGTCCATCCCCGGATTTATACCGAGCTTAGCCAATTTACAAGATGATCATAACTTCGATAAAGTCTCTCAAACTCAACGGGCACGCTTGCCTCGGCCGCCGCCCGCCCCCTCCTTGACAATCCAGCCATGACGAATTATAGAAATCGTCAGTAGTCAGACGCCCGACGACCAGTAATCAGCCACCGGAAGCCACGTGACGCGGCAATGAGCGCCCAACCCAGACCGAAACCCCCGCCCAAGCCCGACGACACGCGCGAGCGCATCATGGCGACGGCCGAGGCGCTGTTCCGTCGAATGGGCTTCGCCAAGACCGCGGTCGCCGACATCGCATCGGAGTTGCGCATGTCTCCGGCGAACATCTACCGCTTCTTTCCTTCCAAGAACGCGATCGTGGAGGCGATCTGCCGGCGGTGCCTGTCGGAAGTCGAAGAGACGGCCTGGGCGATTGCGCGCTCGAAGGCCCCCGCCGCGCAGCGCATTGAACGGCTCATCCTCGAGATCCTGGCCTACCACAAGCAAAACCTCGTGACCGAGCGCCGCATCAATGAGCTCGTGGTAGCCGCAATCGAGCACAGCTGGGATACGGTGCGCGCGCATAACGATGTCATGCACCGGATCGTCGAATTGATGCTGCGGGACGGCATTGACGCCGGCGAGTTCGAGCCGGTTGATCCGCGCGAGACGTCGGAGCTGATGATGCGCGCGCTTGTTGCCTTCACGCATCCGCTCATGGTCGGGCAATGCCTGGAGGAGGGCGACGACCTCGAAGCCCAGGCCCGCGCCTCCGTCCGCTTTCTCCTTCGCGCCATAACTCCCCGTTGATCCCATGTCGCAGCCGGCCGACGACCAATCATGTCTCAAGTGTGACGAAAACCAAGTTTCGTCAGATATCAACATTTAGTGAGGGAGCGTCACCATGCCCGCTGCCATCGCGAGCTTCGTCCCCTTGGCGCTCGTTGCGCTGCTGCCGGCGCTGGCAGGGTGCGGCGAGGCCGCATCTTCCAGCAGCAAGCCGCCACGCCCGGTGCAGGTCGAGCGTGTCGCCTTCCAGCCGGAGAATGCGAGTCGCGATTTCGTGGGCGTCGTGCGCGCGCGATACGAGACGGACCTCGGGTTCCGCGTGGCAGGCAAGATCACCGCGCGGATCGTCAATGCCGGCGACCGAATCCGCGTTGGCGACGTCATCGCGCGGCTTGACCCGGAGGATCTCGAGCTGCAGGTCGCAAGCGCCGAAGCCGAGTTGTCCGCGGCGAGGTCGAGCCTCGCGCAGAACGCGTCCGACGAGCAGCGATACGCGACGTTGAAAGCTCGCGGCTACGCGACCGTTGCCGACTACGAACGCAAGCAGGCCGCCAAGGACGAGGCGGAAGGCCGGCTGGCGCGCGCACAGCGCGCGCTCGAGCTTGCCCGCAATCAGGTCGCCTACGCGCAGCTCAAGGCCGACGCCGATGGCGTGATCACGGCAACCCTTGCCGAGCCGGGACAAGTCGTCGCCGTCGGGCAAGCCGTGGCGCGACTTGCGCACCGCGGCGAGATGGAAGCGCTCGTCGCGCTGCCGGAAACCTGGCTCGGCGAAGCGCGCGCCTCGCGGGCGAGCGTCACACTGTGGGCAGGACCCGAGAAACGGTTTCCCGCGCGGCTGCGCGAGCTCTCGCCCCAGGCGGAAGCAACGACCCGCACCTACGCGGCGCGCTTTACTATCGAGAATCCCGACGAGACCGTCGCGCTCGGCATGACCGCGACCGTGACCCTGTCTCACCCCGCCGCCGCTCCGTTCGCGAAGCTCCCGCTCGCGGCAATCGTGAACCGCGGCACGGGCTCATCGGTCTTCCTCGTCGATAAGGCGAGCGAGCTCGAGTTGCGGCCGGTGGCGGTTACCTCCTTCACCGGCGAGGTCGCCCTCGTCAGCTCGGGCATCAGGGATGGCGAGCGGGTGGTCACGCTCGGCGCCCAGAAACTCAACCCCGGTGAGAAGGTGCGAGCGGTCGAGCAGCCTTGATCGATCCCGGCAACGAGCAAATCGATTCCATGAAACCAATCGGATCGAGCAGATGGACGTTGAAACCACAGCCCTCATCCTGGAGGAGGCGCCGTCTCGAAGGCCTCATCCTGAGGAGCGCGGCACGCAGTCAAGCTTGCGCAGACTGCGTAAACTTGTCTGCGCGTACGCGCTCCTCAGGACGAGGTTGATTGACCCGGCGATTTGAACCTCGAAAACGCAGTACGAGCAAACGGAGCCGCTGGCATGAAGCGCTTCAATCTCTCCGAATGGGCGATCACGCATCAGGCGCTCGTGCTGTTCACCATCATCGTTCTCGGCGCAGCCGGCATCTACTCCTACATGCAGCTTGGGCGCGCCGAGGATCCCTCCTTCACCATCAAGACGATGGTCATCAACGTCGCCTGGCCCGGGGCCACCGCGACCGAGATGCAGACCCAGGTGGCCGACAAGATCGAGAAAAAGCTCCAGGAGCTGCCCTACCTGGATCGGGTGGAAACCTATTCGCAGCCGGGCGCGTCCTTCGTCCAGGTCTATCTCGTGGACACGACGCCCCCCGCGAAGGTCAAAGAGCTCTGGTACCAGGTCCGCAAGAAGGTCGGCGACATCAAGGGCGATCTGCCGGCCGGCATCTCCGGGCCGAGCTTCAACGACGAGTACGGCGACGTCTATTCGGCAATCTACATGCTGACGGCGGATGGCTTGAGCCTTGCGGAGCTCAAGACGCGCGTCGAGGATATCCGGCAGCGGCTCCTGCGCGTGCCTGACGTGAATAAAGTCGACATCATCGGCGAACGGCCGCAGAAGATCTTCATTGAGCTGAGCCATGCCAAGCTTGCGACCTTGGGCATTACGCCACAGCAGATTTTCGACAGCGTGGCCAGGCAAAATGCCGTCACCTCGGGCGGCTCGGTCGAGACCGCGGCGGACCGCATCAACCTGCGCGTCACCGGTGCATTCTCCGGCACCGATGCCATAGCGGCGGTCCCCGTGCAGGTCGATGGAAGGATTTTCCGGCTCGGCGACATCGCCACGGTCAAGCGCGGCTACGAGGACCCTCCGAGCTTCATCGTCCGCGAGGGCGGCAAGCCCGCCCTCGGGTTGGGCGTCTCCATGCAGGAAGGCGCCAACATCATTTCACTGGGGGAGAACCTCAAAACCGCGATGGGTGCAATCGTCGCCGAGCTTCCGGTGGGGATCGAGGTCACGCAGATCGCCGACCAGCCGAAGATCGTCGAGCATTCCATTTCCGAGTTCGTCGAAACATTCGTCGAGGCGTTGGGGATCGTTCTCCTGGTGAGCTTCCTGGCGCTCGGCTGGCGCGCCGGCATCGTGGTCGCGTTGTCGGTCCCGCTGGTCCTGTCGATCGTGCTCACGGTCATGTACGCCGCCGGAATTGATCTTCATCGTATCACGCTGGGTGCGCTCATTATCGCACTGGGTCTCCTCGTGGACGACGCCATCATCGCGATCGAGATGATCGTGGTGAAGATGGAGCAGGGCTGGAGCCGCGCCCGCGCCGCGACGTTCGCCTGGACCTCCACTGCCTTCCCGATGTTGACCGGCACGCTGGTGACCGCCGCCGGTTTTCTGCCCGTCGGCTTCGCCAGATCCAGCGCGGGGGAATACGCCGGCAGTATTTTCTGGATCGTCGGCCTTGCGCTGCTGGCGTCGTGGATCGTGGCGGTAATATTCACGCCTTACCTCGGACTGAAGCTTCTGCCCGATCTCCGCAAGCCCGGTGCGCATGACGATCCGGACGCGATCTACGACACGCGCGTTTACCGGGCTCTGCGCAAGGTGATCGAGCTCGCCTTGCGTCGGCGCGGCACGGTTGCCGGGGTGACGGCGCTGATGTTCGCTGTCGCTCTCGTCGGCTTTCCTCTCGTACAGCAGCAATTCTTTCCGACCTCGACCCGTACCGAGCTGTTTTTCGAGATGCGGCTTCCGGAAGGCAGCGCCATCGGCGTTACCGACGGCGCGGCGAGAAAGGGCGAGAGCCTCCTTGCCGGCGATCCCGACATCGAGACCTTCACTACCTATGTCGGTGCGGGTTCGCCGCGCTTCTGGCTGGGGCTCAATCCCGTGCTGCCGAATGCGAGCTTCGCCCAGATCGTCATCGTGACGAAGGACATCGAGGGGCGGGAGCGCCTACGCGCCCGACTCGAACGTGCGCTCGCCGACGGCGCACTGCCGGAGGCGAGGGCCCGGGTGGATCGCTTCAACTTCGGGCCGCCGGTCGGCTTTCCGGTTCAGTTCCGGGTGATCGGACCCGATGCAATGCAGGTGCGCGCGATCGCCAATCGCGTGCGCGCGACCATGGCGGACAACAACAAAATAATCGACCCGCACCTCAATTGGAACGAGCAGGTCAAGTCGATACGTCTCGAAGTTGATCAGGACCGTGCCCGCGCGCTCGGCCTCACCCCGCAGGACGTGTCGCAGATGCTGCAGACGCTGCTCTCCGGCTACACGGTCACGCAATACCGCGAGGGGATCGAGCACATCGACGTTATCGCCCGGGCGGTGCCGCAGGAGCGCCTCGAGCTCGACCGGCTGCCTTCGCTGACCATCACCACCAGCAACGGCATTGCGGTGCCGCTATTCCAGGTCGCGCGCCTCAACTACGAGTATGAGGAGCCGATCCTGTGGCGGCGTAACCGCGACACCGTGCTCACGGTGCGCGGCGATATTGTCGACAAGGTGCAGGCGCCGGACGTGACGAATGAGGTGCTGCCGAAGCTCGCGCCGATCAAGGCGTCGCTGCCCTATGGGTATCGCATCGAGACGGGCGGAGCGATCGAGGAAAGCGTCAAGGCAAACAGCGCGCTCGTCGCGGTATTCCCGGTGATGGCGCTCGCCATGCTGGCGCTGCTGATGATCCAGCTGCAGAGCTTCTCGAGGCTCGCCCTGGTATTCATCACCGCGCCGCTGGGGTTGATCGGCGCCACGGCAGCCCTGCTGGTCAGCAATCGGCCGTTCGGCTTCGTCGCGCTCCTCGGGCTCATTGCGCTTGCCGGAATGATCATGCGCAATACAGTGATCCTGGTCGATCAGATCGACCACGATATCGCCGCCGGTCATGCACGGTATCGTGCCGTCATCGACGCCACGGTGAGACGCGCGCGGCCGGTAGCCTTGACCGCATTGGCCGCCATTCTCGGCATGATCCCGCTGGCCGGCAGCGCGTTCTGGGGGCCGATGGCGATCACCATCATGGGCGGCCTGATGGCCGCCACCGTGCTGACGCTGATCGTGGTGCCGGCGCTGTATGCCATGTGGTTCAAGGTGCGCCTCGATGAGCCTGCGGGCGCTTCGATTGCCGAGCCCGACCCGACGACAGAACCCGAAGGTGAGATCGTCCCCTTGCGCAGCGCTGATGCTATGCGAAAGAGGCTTCAGCGCCCATGGCACCCTAGAGGATCGTTACCATGAGACCAATCGGATCGGGCGCATGGAGATTAAACTCACGGACCTCATCCTGAGGAGGCGCACCGATCTCGGGTTTACCCGAGATCGGCACATCGAGTGCGCAAGTCGGCTACGCCCGTCTGTACAATGTTGCCAAGTACCCCGGCGAGGGGGTTCCG
>Ga0210402_10002745_pt1 | contig 16929 bp, 12 predicted proteins | sample IncBWC7MmetaG_FD_161055 | JGI IMG/M metagenome (GOLD analysis project Ga0210402, IMG submission 161055) | Forest soil microbial communities from Barre Woods Harvard Forest LTER site, Petersham, Massachusetts, United States - Inc-BW-C-7-M | ecosystem: Environmental > Terrestrial > Soil >... | reverse complement strand
CACTCGCTCTTCTCTCGTGCTCCCGCCGTCTGTTTCCGGCCTTGTCGTCCCCTCGCGAACTTCGCTGAGTATCCAGTGTCCCGCACCATCCGAAAGGGACGTCGACTTGCTGAACTCGACCGCCTTAGTGCCGGTCTGCCTTTCGCGCTCTACGATCTGCACGGTTGGCGCGAGGCCTCCACTCCCGTCAGCAGAAAACACTGTGGTCCTCGTGTCGCGGACGCCGGGACTAACCTCTTTTGAATCGATGAGTGCGCGCTGTACCACCTGCAATGCGCCATTCCCGTCAGGATTCGAGGTCGTGCGGGTCATCTTCCTCTCTCCGTCGGGCAAACTGCGCGATTCTTCTTTTGTCTCTTGTGTAAGAGTCCTTTGCCCGTCAGGAGTCCTTCCGTAAGAGCGCTCGACGTTGCGCACGGTGGTACCGTTCACTCGCACCGACTCCCGTTCGATCTCGGAGTAAGGGACGTAGCGCCCGTCCGGCCCCTTCGCTTCAACGACGGTCTTCTCGATAACCCGGCCGTCGGCTTCGGAGTGCGTCGTGCGGGTTCGAGTGGGATTTGCCGTTCCGGTTTGATCTACCTGTTGGCTGGTAGTCGACCAGGAATTATCAGTGGAGTTACTCTGCGCGCGCCCGGTTTGCGATATGCCGACTACAAGCCACAGGACAATCAGCGCACGACGTGTCGCCAGTCGGCCATTGGACAGCATGGGAACATTATCTGCCATTCCTCGCCGTCTTGCTCTGCTCAATCGCGCTCAGCCGAATGACCGCCGCGGCGGCGCTATACCGAACTTTCACATTCTTGTCCGAGAACTTTTCCACCACGTGAGGCAGCAGGGATGCATCCCCCCGCTGCGCGATAGCCTCCACGGCAGCCGCGCGAACCATCCAATCCTTGTCATGGGTCGCCTTGACCAGCGCACCACCACTCGCAGGGTCTGGATCGTGCGCCAGTAGAGTTGCCGCCACTGCCCGTACTGGATTCGGATCCTTCTTATGCATGGTTCGCCACGCGTCCCATCCGATTCCCGCAAACGGCACGAACCCGATGCCTTCAGAAAATCCAATCTGGGCCAATACCTTTGGATCTTTCAGAGTCTCCAGTTGCTTCGTGATGAGCCCATCGCCAGCCTTGCGTTCCCCCACCAGCAGGTCGTAGTAGACCGCATAGGCCGACTTCTCGTCGTTCAGTTCGCGCAATGACTGAGCCGCAGCCATCACCACCGGAACCTTCTTATCTGACAAGGCCCCTTGTAGTTTTGGGATGGATTCCTTTGCATGCATCTGCCCGAGCGCGGTCGCCGCCGCGCGGCGTACGTCAGTATTTGGATCACTCAGCGCGTTCTCCGCCAGTTGACGCGCCTGCAAGTTGTTCCGCAGCAATCCCAGCGCTCGGATTCCGTTGGTCCTCTCGCTGGCACGAGGCGAGAACGCTGCTGTCATGAGCATGTCCCAAGCCCTGTGCTTGGGAGATTCGACATCCTGCGCCGGTTCAGCCAATGATGACGCTACCAAAATACAAGTCACCATCACGCACGTCGCTAACCTGGCAGTTTGCATAACAGATGTGCGTGGGCGGGCACCCCAGCGCTCAAACGTTAGGATGCGGGTCTGAAGAGATTCGTTCGAGAGGGTTTTGCCCTACAGGATGAATCTTGCTAATACGAGGAAGGCGTCCTATGTCCGAACTGGGCCGCTCCGCCCTCACTTTTCTCCGATCCAAGGCAAGATCGTTGCGGCCCATGTTCTACTCGACAGCAGACCAATCGACTTCATTCAAAAACAGATGCGCTCCTCTGTGACCTTCGCCCAAACCGACTGGCTCATTGTGCTTGCCTCGAGCGCAATTGACAATCACCACAGGTTCTAGCACCACGACAACAGAGGATCCATGCAAAAACCGGCAGCGCCCCCGCCGCCGGTCCCTTCACTCACTCGAATCTCTGATCCGAGCCTCTACACCCAAGAAATCTTTCTAGTACGACTGCACAATCTTCTCCAGCGCAAACCGGCTTCGGATCACCAGCGTCGCTCCTTTAGAGTGCATCAACTGTTTCTTCTTGAACTCTGAGAACAATCGGCTCACTGTTTCTCGGGTTGTCCCGATGATTTCTGCAATCTCTTCGTGCGTGAGCGTCAGCTTAACCTGCGAGGATCCATCTCTCTGGGTCGACTTCGTCGACCATGAAAGCAGCAGTTTCGCGAACTTCTCGGAAGGCGACGCTGCCAGCCCCAGAGTCCGGATCTCTTCATATGCGGTGTAGTAGTTTCGGCTCAGCTGCTGAGCCACCCGCATCGCTACCTCAGGAAACTCTCTCAAGAACTGCTGCAGCGAATCCCGCGGGATAAAATTCGCCTGCCCCGGCTCCATCATCTCCGCGGTGACTTCATAGGGCACGTTCGAAACCACAGCGTCCAATCCCAGCACATCCCCAGAGTCGGAGATTTTCGTGATGATCGTTTTGCCTTCCCTAGACGTCGTCGACAGCTTTACCTTGCCGTTGCAGAGCACGAACACGCCGCGCGACAGTTGCCCCTCAATAAAGAGCATCGCCCCCTTCGGATACACCGCCGTGGATTTGATCTCATTCAGCCTCTGGCTGGCTTGCACCGATAAATTGCAGAATAGGTGTTCACCCCTGATAGGGCATGTAGTGCAATTGTCGAGAATGTTCAACCCGTATGGAGCTCGCATCGCAACCTCCCAAGGGTCTCGAGCGTCCCCCGCTTCGCGGCGGTCGCCTCAACCCACATTGGGGTATGGCACGCCTCGAACCATTCTCAAAGCCACCTCGAACCGGTCAGTGCATGCATGTCTATCTTTAAGAAAACAGAAAGGTTATTACCCTTGGTGTAAAGGTCAGTCTAACTATGGAACGAGCGCGCACTACCCGAATCTGGGGCATTTCCCTCACGTGGGTGTGTGATCTGCATCACTCCTGTATGTGATTGATCCATCTCCAGTTGCAAGCCACTCAAGGCTTTAACCCTAAGGACACGAAGAAAAGCCCGGTTGTCCTCCATGGACCCTCGTGTCCCTTTGTGGTTCAAGCCTTTCGCCGTCCTACCCGGGCTTAGCCTAGGGCCCGACGGCGACCTGCAGCATCGAAGGTGTCTGCATTCTTTCCCGGTAAATGATGTTCCTGGCTGGCATCTCGCCCACGGCATCGACATGCACCACATATCCGTCCCGAGGTAGCGTCTCGCCGAAAGGCAGTTCCTGGCCGACCGTCCCCCGTCGCAATACAAAGTGCTGATATCCGATCGCTACAGCCCGCCCATTCCCCGGCACCGCCAGCACAATGAATGTCAAATCGATGTCATCCGGCGTGGTATTCGAGATCTCCGCACTTCCCTCGATCCTGTTCCCGTTCACGTGTGCGGGATTCTTCCAGTTGAGGACCATCGCCGAGTGCACTCTCAGCACGAATGCCTTCTGCACCGCTCGCTGTGGCTGTCCGCTGTCAGTTACCGAAACGGTGAACTGGAATTCCCCCGTGTGCTCCGGTGAACCGTGCAGAAGGCCGTCATGCTCGAGTTTGAGCCCCGGCGGAAGCGCACCTTTCTCCACCAGCCAATGCAACGGAGGCGTCCCTCCATGGGCATGGAAACGAGCCTCATAAGAAGCATGGGGATAGGTTTCCGGCAACTGGGAGTCGTTTTCGATGATGAGGTCAGACTCGCCCGGCCCCTGCGACACGTCCCCCTGCATACCAGCTTGCTGCTCACCGATCAGAAGCGAATCCACCTGACAGGCTGGTATGCCCAACGCGAACCCAACCGCCGCCAACATAAAGACCCAACGAATAAGAGATGTGCTCACTTTGCTTCCTTCGAACCTAGGCCGTTGTCCGGCTCAAACAAAAAGTGGGCCTGACTCCCCGCGATTCCACCGTACTGCCTTAGGAAGGTTCCCCGATCCTCTTTTTTGCACCCGGAATCCCCAAAACACGAACGTCACATTGACTGGTATTCTAACTTTCTGGAAAACTAAATAGGGGTTAGTATTGATTTCCGGTCCCAAAGTTTCTGTTTAGATGGAACTTCTACTCAACCTTTTCTGGCTGTTGCTGGCGATGCCTGCCTACTGGCTGTGGCGTTACTCCAGAATGGCGGCTCAGAGACGCCAGTTCCATGCCCTCCAGTGCTTCCTGGCACTCGGATGCTTGCTCGTCATCCTCTTCCCCGTGGTGTCGGCCAGCGACGACATGCGCGCCATGCGGGCTGAAATGGACGAGTCCTCGAGCAAGAAAAGCATCTGCCAGGCTGTCGGTGACAAGCAAAGCTCCTCGAAATGGCAGGCTCAGCCCGCCGCACTGGCTTCCGCTTCTACCTCGTGTGGATTCGGCGAACTCGCCCGGCACTGGGTTCCGGCTTCGGTATCATCCTCATCTTCTGCCCGTGTGATTGCGCGATCCGATCGCGCTCCCCCTCGATTCTTCCTCGCATAGTTCGATAGCCGACCGTTCCTGCAAAGCAACGGCGGCCACTTTCTTCCTCCTCCACAACAGTTGTGCGGAAACCAATGTCTCTATGCTTCCGCCCGACGGGCAGGTAGATATTCCGCCAGGATCACATGGCGCCATCGCCTGCCAACACGGAGAGCTTCATGCGGTCGAGATTGCTGGTTGCAGTTGCCATTGTCCTGAGCAACATCGTCCTGTGGTGCCAGACACCGCAGCCGGGTGCGTCTTCGCCTCAGCAAGTCTGGACATGGGACCAGGTCAAGGAGCAGTTTCAGCTCAACAACACTACTCTCCTTGCCAGCAAGCTCAATATCGATGAACTGAAAGCTCAGGAGATCACTGCGCACCTCCGCCCCAACCCTGATTTCACCCTGACAGCCGACGGCACCCAGATCAGCCCGAGTCATGGAGTTTGGCAGCCCTTCGCTGGGACCTTCGTTTCTCCCGGGGTCAGCTACCTGTTCGAGCGCCGCAACAAGCGTGGCCTACGCTATGAGGCTGCCAGGCAAGGCACGGCGATCGGTGCCGCGCAGTCGTCCGACACCGAGCGCACCCTGCTCTTCAACTTGCGCACAGCATTCGTAGGTGTGCTCCAGGCGAAGGCGGTGCTGCGCCTGGCGCACGATAACCTTGAGTACTACGACAAAATTCTGAAAGTCAGCCGCGACCGCTTTCAAGCCGGAGACATTGCCCGCATCGATCTGGACCGCCTGGAACTGCAGCGCCTCCAATACGAGTCGGATCTACAGAACGCAGAAGTCAATCTGCGCACCACCAAGATCAACCTCCTCGCCCTGCTCGATGATCGCCGCCCGGTCGACAGTTTCGATGTCGAGGGAGCGTTCGACTTCCGCGACGATCTTCTTCCGCTCGATGACTACCGCAAAGAAGCCCTCGACGCCCGACCGGACCTTCGTGCCGCCCTGCTCACCGTGAAGCAGGCTGAAACGAATTACAAGCTCGCCGAGGCTGACGGCTCGACCGATCCAACCATTGGCGTCTGGTTCACCCACAACGGCTCGTTCAATAACCCCGACGCGCTGAACACAATCGGCGCCAGTGTGAGCATCCCATTGCGCATCTTCGACCGCAATCAGGGCGAGAAGCTTCGCACCAAAATCGACATCAGCCGCAACGAGAAATTGCGCCAGGGCGTGGAGACCCAGGTCTACAGCGACGTCGACTCTACCTATGCCACGCTCAATAGCAACATCAACCTGCTGAAACCCTACAAGCGCCAGTACCTCGAACAGGCGGTCCGGGTGCGCGACACAGTTTTCTTCTCCTACCAGCACGGTGGCGCATCGCTGTTGGACTTCCTGAATGCCGAGAGCGAATACCGCTCGGTGGAACTGAACTACGTGAACCTCGTCGGCTCCTATCTCACGGCGGCGGCTCAGATCAACCAGGCGGTAGGTCGCGAGGTAATTCAATGAAAGTAGTTTTCCTCACCGCAATCATTCCTCTCGCCCCGTGGGGGCGTCTGATAATAGCCCGGCGCTTCCAGCGCCGGGGAGCCTTCGGTCCGATGCCGCGTCCCGTAGGGACGCCTGAACCCTTTACCCGATGTCGCAAATGGAGAATGGTCCGTTACATCCCGGTGGCGATCCTGCTCGCGGCGCTCACAACCGCATTGGGATGTTCCCGCGACACTCCCGCCACCACCAGCAAACCTCCCGTCACGATTGATCCCGATGTTTTCACCGCCGATCATCCAGAGCTTTTTAAAACTGCGAAGGCGGAACTTCGCAAGCTTCCGACGCAGGTCAGCGCCAACGGCGTCGTTTCTCCCGACGTGAATCGCACGATCCACGTCACCTCGCTCGGCGCCGGCCGCGTCGTGGACCTCAAAGCAAAACTAGGTGACACCGTCCAAAAAGGCCAGACTCTGCTCGTGATCTCAAGCCCCGACCTCGCCGGCGCATTCGCCGATTACCAGAAAGCCAAAGCCGACGAAGCGTTGTCGCACAAAGCTCTCGACCGAGCCCAGATGCTCTACGACCGCGGCGCAATCGCGACGAAAGATCTCGAAGTGGCCCAAGACGCCGAGGACAAAGCCAAAGTCGATGTGGAAACCGCCGATCATCATGTCAGGATTCTCGGTGCCGATCCCGCCAAGCCGAGCCCGCTGATCGAATTGAAAGCGCCGGTTTCCGGCACGATCGTGGAACAAAACGTCGCCGGAGCCGAGGGCATCAAGAGCCTCGATAACACTCCCAACCTTTTCACCATCGCCAACCTGTCCGAAGTCTGGGTCGTGTGCGATGTCTTTGAGAACGATCTCGGCGAAGTCCACCTGGGTGACGCCGCTGAAATTCGCCTCAATGCTTTTCCGGATCGTGTCCTCAAAGGCAGGGTCGCCGATATTTCGCGCGTGCTCGATCCGAACACCCGTTCGGCAAAAGTCCGTATCGTGCTCCCCAACCCTGACGGTTCTCTCCGGCCCGGCATGTTCTCTGTAGCCACGTTCCGGTCGCGAAAGCTGACAGACCGGATCGTGGTCCCCTCCACGGCCATCATGCGCCTCCACGATAAAGACTGGGTCTTCCGCAAAGAAGGTGCAAATCAGTTTCGCAAGATTGCCATCGTCGCCGACGGTCTAGCACCCGATGGCATGCAGGAAATCCGTGACGGTGTAAAGGCCGGCGATGAAGTCGTGACCAATGCCCTCGAATTCTCCACCGAAGTGGCGGAAAAGCGAGCCGGGGAATAGCGAATGATCCGCAAGGCCATCGATTTCGCGCTCGCCAACCCACTGCTAGTTCTGGGAGGCGCGCTCGTCCTCTTCGTGTGGGGCATCATCTCTTTCCACGCCCTGCCCATCGAGGCCTATCCCGACGTCGCCGACACCTATGCGCAGGTGATCACGCAGTGGCCGGGCCACGCTGCCGAAGAGGTCGAGCAGCAGATCACGGTTCCGCTGGAAGTCGAACTGAATGGCGTTGCCCACCTCACGCATTTGCGCTCTGTCTCTCTGATGGGCCTATCCGTTATTACGATCATTTACGACGACGACATCACCACGTTCAACGCCCGCCAGGAAGTGCTCGACCGCCTCCAGAATGTGACTCTGCCCACCGGAGTGTCGGCGGGAGTTGGTCCGGACTACAGCCCGATCGGCCAGATCATGTTCTACACGTTGACCAGCACCAATCCGAAGTACGACGTGATGGAACTGAAAGCACTCAACGACTGGTTCGTCGTGAACCAGCTTAAGTCCGTCCCGAACATCGTGGATGTCAATCCTTTCGGCGGCCCTACGCGTGAATACCAGGTCCAGCTCGATCCCAACAAGCTGGTTTCCTACGGCTTGGCGTTGCCGCAAGTTGAACAGTCGTTGGTCGCCAACAACATAAACGCCGGTGGTGGATTCATCGAGCGCGGCCAGCAGGCCTTGAACGTCCGCGCCGTCGGCCTCATGCAGAGCACCGACGACATCGGCGCTACCGTCGTGAAAGTGCAGAACGGAACGCCGGTGCGCGTCCGCGATCTGGGAATCGTTGTGCAAGCTCCGAAGGTTCGTCTTGGGCAGCTCGGAAAAACCATTCGCAACAAAGACGGCACCATCCTCAACGACGATGATGTCGTCGAAGGAATCGTCCTGTTGCGCAAAGGCGCAGTCGCGGAAACCACCCTCGATGCCTTGCACCAAAAGATCGATCAACTAAACGGTACCAACGGAAAAGCTGGCTTGTTACCTGTCGGAGTCAAACTCGTACCCCACCTCGACCGCAGCCAACTGATGCATCACACCACGCACACCGTGCTGCGCAACCTGACTGACGGCGTACTTCTCGTCACCCTGGTTCTGTTTCTGTTCCTCGGCAACGTGCGCAGCGCTCTGATCGTCGCCATAACGATCCCCTTTTCTCTGCTCTTCGCCGCCATCCTTCTCGATCTCCGCCATATCCCCGCAAACCTGCTCTCCCTGGGTGCACTCGACTTCGGCATGGTCGTCGACGGCTCGGTCGTCATGGTCGAGAACATCCTTCGCCACACTTCCTTCGGAGATCACAAGAAGACCTTTCGCGAAATCGTTGCGGTGGCCGCCCACGAAGTGCAGAGGCCCGTATTCTTCGCCCGAGTCATCATCATCGTTTCGTACCTTCCGATCTTTACCCTGCAGCGCGTCGAAGGTCGCCTCTTCAGCCCCATGGCCTGGACCGTCGCATTCGCCTTGCTCGGAGCACTCGTCTTCGCACTCTTCATCGCGCCCGTCCTTTGCAACTATTTCTTCAGCCGCGAACTGAAAGAGTGGCGTAACCCGGTGCTCGAATGGCTGAACCGCAGCTACGCCCGCACCCTCGACTGGTGCTTCGACCACATGAAGTTCACCCTCGCGATGGGGCTTCTCGCGTTAAGCCTGATGCTCTTCTTCGCCCTGAGCGGAATCATCGGTTCCGAATTTCTTCCTCACCTCGATGAAGGCGCCATCTGGGTGCGCGGCACTCTCGCGCCCAGCACCGGGCCCTCCTCGAGCATCGCCATGGCAAAGAACGCTCGCATCGTGCTCGCTGGTTTTCCGGAGGTCCGGCTGGTCGTCAGTCAGGTCGGACGCCCCGACGACGGCAGCGACGCCAGCGGTTTCTACAACACCGAATTCTTCGTCGATCTTCTGCCGCGCGAGGAATGGCGCTCGGAATTCCATGGCAAGAAAGACGAGTTGATCGCCGCCATGGACAAGCAACTTCAACAGTTCCCCGGCGTCGATTGGAATTTCTCGCAGCCGATCTCCGACAACGTCGAGGAAGCCGTCAGCGGCGTGAAAGGCGAGTTGGCGGTCAAGCTCTTTGGCCGTGATCTCAAGACGCTCGAGCAAAAGGCCGATGAGATGCAAGCCGTGATGAGTCGTATCCCGGGCGTCGCCGATCTCGGCACCTTCCAGGTCCGCGGACAGCCTAATGTCAACGTCAATGTCGACCGCCCCGCCGCCGATCGCTTCGGCATCAACGTCGCCGATGTCCAGGATGCGATCGAAACCGCCGTCGGCGGCAAAGCCGTCAGCCAGATCCTGATCGGAGAGCAGCGCTTCGACATGACCGTCCGCTACCAGCCGCAATACCGCCGCTCGGTCGAAGACATCAGCAATATCCGCCTGCTCGCTCCGTCGGGAGAGCGGGTATCCCTCGCCCAACTCAGCAAAATCACCCTCGATGACGGCGCATCGACGATCTATCGCGAAGGCAACCAGCGCTATATCGCCATCAAGTACAGCGTCCGCGGCCGCGATCTCGGCAGCACGGTTCGCCAGGCTATCGAAGAAGTCGGCCAGAAGGTAAAACTGCCCGAGGGCTACCACCTTGACTGGACCGGCGAATACGAGAGCCAGCAGCGCGCCAATCGTCGCCTCGCCATCATCGTCCCGGTCACGCTCCTCCTCATGGCGTTCATCCTTTACTCCGCCTTCGGCTCGTGGAAGTGGGTCTTCCTGATCCTCGCCGTCGTCGCCCTGTCTCCCCTCGGGGGATTCCTCAGCCTGCTGATCACCGGCACGCACTTCAGCGTGTCGTCCGGCCTCGGCTTCCTCGCGCTGATCGGGGTCTCTGTCGAGATCGGAGTCATCATGGTCGAGTACATCAACCAGCTCCGCACCCGCGGCATGCCGGTCCGCGACGCAGCCAAAGAAGGCGCAGCCCTTCGCCTTCGCCCCATCATGATGACGATGCTGGTCGCGACTCTCGGCCTGCTACCCGCGGCCATGTCCCACGATATCGGTTCCGATTCGCAGCGACCGTTCGCGATCGTCATCGTCGGCGGCCTAATCGTGGAACTGATAGTCAGCGTCATTCTGTGGCCAACGTTATATGTCTTCTGGGCGCGCCCCGGAGACCGCCTGCCCCCCGCCGAACAAAGCTTCATGGCCGAAGGTGAGCATGTCGACTAAAAATGTAGCCCCGGACGCCTTCGTCCGGGGCGAGTCGCAAAGCGACGAGTGTCCGCGGCTCGTCCCTGCATAGGTGACGCGCACAGAAATCGGAGCCGAATTGTGGAAGAGGAGCACTTTGGCGCCGCGTCAGGCGTGAAAGATCGGCGCCCCTTTCAACACTGCGGCAGTTGTGGAAGAGCGCACTCTAGCGTGGTTTGGATTTGTGGTCGCAGGATTTACGGAAGAGCGGCGCTTTAGCGCCGCGTTAGGCGGAGCATAAGTCGGGCTTTAGCCCCTGTCGGGCCGGTGGTGTAACGGAGCACGGCGAGCGCGGACCGCAGTCCGCACTCGCAGATGCAAGTGCGAATCTTGCCCGGTCCCCCAAGTTGCCTTTGGACCAGATGTCCGTAACCTCCATCCCCAACTCTGCGTTATACTTCCAGCACCACGCGGTAACTACTCCTTAGGATCTCACTCATGGCTGTTGGTGTACGCACGCTAGATCTGCGGAAGGTGTACCACTCTGCGCCTCCACTCGGGGCCGGCGGCGGTTTCATCCCGCGCTCTGACGCGAAGAATTCGAAACAGCCGAAGCCCCAAATTACCGCTCTCGATGGCCTGTCGCTTCAGATCGAGCCCGGAGAAATTTTCGGACTGCTCGGCCCAAACGGCGCAGGCAAGTCCACCACGATTGGCATCCTTACAACACGAGTGCGGCCGACTGGCGGCAATTCGTGGATTGGCGATCACGAGGTCTGGAAGGAGCAGGCCACCGTAAAGCGGCTCATCGGAGTCGTGCCGCAACGTCCCAACCACGATTTCTCGCTGACGGCGCGCGAGATCCTCATTTTCCACGCAGCGTACTTCGGCATCCCTCCGAAAGAAGGCAGCAAGCGCGCCGATGAACTGCTCGAAAAATTCAAGTTGACCGATCGCGCCTCGCAGATGGTGCGCGGATTTTCCGGCGGCATGGCGCAACGTCTTTCGATAGCACGCGCCATGATGCACGACCCGCAGGTTCTCTTTCTCGATGAGCCCAGCGCGGGTCTCGATCCGCAGACACGCATCCTGCTTTGGGAGATCATCCGCGAATACAACCAACTCGGCAAAACGGTGCTGCTCACGACGCACAACATGGAAGAAGCCGACGCGCTCTGCCAGCGGCTCGCCATCGTGGACCACGGCAAGATGATCGCTCTCGGCACGCCGACTGAGTTGAAACGATCGATCCCTGGAGGATTTCTGATTCGCCTGCACTTTGGCAAGCAGACGCCGGAACTACTCCAGCGTTTGCAAACGCTAGCCGGAGTTCGTGAAGTGCGTCCTCTCGATTCTACCGGCGCTGACGTCTACGCTGACCGCGGCGGATCGCTGATCCCGGAAGTCGCATCTGTGGCGGCGGCTGTCGGCGCGGAATTGTCAGACGTTCACATTTCCGAACCCAGCCTCGAAAACCTGTTCCTGCACCACACTGGAAGGAGTTTGCGCGATTGAACTGGAAAGCTTTTGGCGCGATGCTCGCCCGCGACGCCCAAGTGGCGCGGCGCAACATTATTCAGATCATGTTCCAGACGTTTCTGCAGCCCCTGCTCTTCGTCTTCATCTTCGGACGAGTCATGGTCGGCAGCGGATACATGCCGGTCAAGTACAAGAGCATTCTGTTGCCGGGCATCATCGCGATCAGCATGGTCTTCACGGGAATCTGGGCAGTCGCGATGCCGTTGATCGCCGAGTTCCAGTGGACGCGCGAGATTGAAGACCGCCTCCTCGCGCCGATCGACATCTCCTGGATCGCAATCGAAAAAGTCGTCGCCGGCATGATTCAGGCCCTGCTCGCCGGGTTGGTCGTTCTCCCGCTCGGCTGGCTGGTGTTGCGGCCGGGCGTCGATATCCAGATTCACGCCCCGCTCGAATTCGCGGCAATGATGTTGCTTGTCGCTCTGTTCTCCGCCTGTGGAGGCCTCGCGCTTGGTTGTTCGATGAATCAACAGCACATTGGCCTGATGTTCAGCATGGTCATCACTCCAATGATCTTCTTCGGCTGCACCTACTATCCGTGGAGTGCGCTGAACACATTCCCGATTCTGAAGAGAGTCGTGTTGGTGAATCCACTGGTTTACGCCAGCGAGGGCCTGCGCGCCGCGCTCGTGCCGCAGTTCCCGCATCTATCGACTCCCGCGATCCTCATCGCTCTGTGCTTCTTCGACATCCTGCTCCTGCTCGTGGGACTGCGGCAGTTTGAGAATAAGGCGATCAGCTAGACAACTGGCAGGCTGCTCGAAAAAATACTCAGCGCAAGCCTGATTTGAAAGGGCACGGTCTCCTGTGTGCGCCATCCCGGGATTTCTCGGAGAACGGTGGCTCCGGCCCCACCTCATGTCAGCCGCAGAGCTGCGAAACAATTTAGCCCAGGACGTAAGAGCCGGTTACGAAACTCGGTATTGTCCACGAGCGGTGGGACAAACCTGATCTCCAGCCGCGTAGCGGCGGCATGTGAAAGCCCGGCACGAAGTGCCGGGTAGTCGGAAGTGAACCAACCGAGTCCGCTTTGGTGGACGGCACGGATTTCGTAACAGACTCGTAAGTCCTGGGTGGGTCGGAAGGAGAAGCACGAGTCCCGGGAGGGACGGCACGCGTCTCACGCACACTCGTGTAGCCACTGAGTCACTCCGCGGAATTCTAAGAGTGCTGAACCCAGCTCACCTACATTCTTGGCCCACAAAGTAAGAGAGTTCCGAGGTGGTGTAGGATCCATTCGTCTCGGCCAGTAGCTCGCGTTTGACCCTTGCTGACCTGCTCTCGCTGCTTCCCTTGCGGGGCTGCTGCGCGCGATCTCGCTCGGGCTCCGGGCTCACCGCCAACCGGATAAATCTACCCTACGCCTCGGAACTCTATCCTGCCTTCAACATTTCTCCTCGGTTCTCCTCAACCAGCGCTTTGCTATAGACCCTTACGCGCCCTCCATCCCAACCTTTCGGCTAAGACAGTGACTACGCTTGAGCCCCGGACGCCGCACCAACTGGAAAAACTTAAGAAGCTGTCAAAGAACGATCTTGTTGTACTCCTTCTATTTTTTCAGTCAATCAAAAATACGCCTTTGTAAGTACACGTATTTTCAATCGAGTGCACGCCGTTCACAGGGCGATGACAGAAAATGGTGCAACCGGCTCGCACGTTTTCACGTGGAAGCCGCATAGGACGCGGCTTTTCGCAGAATTGCCGCACGGAATCAAGTCGCGCACGAGTCTACGATTCGTGCGAATGAGCTGTGAAAATCCCGCGAATCCCGCGTCGCACAAAGGTTTTTGAGAGAAATGGTAATAGGTCCCAGCGAACGAACCCAGGCTACGTGACTTCGATCTTCTCGTCCCGTAGCTGCTTGTCTGCTTCGTCCGTTCCGGACAGCTCAAACGCGTTCGTGATGGCAGCCTTGCCCTTTTCCACGCTCGTGATCACGTACGAGCAACCGAACCAGTGCGCTTCGGCATGATCAGTCTTCGACCACTGGGCCGGGTGGTCGGGGTGGGAATGATAGAAACCCACGATGTCCTCTCCCCGTTCGCGTCCCTCGCGCTGAATACGTACTAGTTCCTTGGGATCGATGTTGTAGCGGTTATGGGCGGAGTCAGTACGTGTGTTCCCGCAGCGCGCGCTGCTCGTCACCGCCCGCGCGCCATCGTCTTCAAACCGGCCGAGAAGCACTCCGCAGCATTCATGGGGATAGGTCTCTTCGCCGTGGAGGCGAATCGCATCGTAATTAGAGCGGGAGAATTTCAACATGGGAAGTCTTTCCGATTGAAGATTTCAGATTTTAGATTGCAGATTTAAAAACCAACCTGATGGCTGTTTCGAAGCAGAGTTACAATCTGCAAGCTGAAATCGAAAAACTGAAATAGGTCACCCTTCGCTCCAGAACCGCTCACTCAGATACTTATCGCCAGAGTCGCAAAGGATCGTAACGATGACCGCTTCCTGTTCGCGGAGAAGCGAAAGCTCGCGCGCAATCTTAAGACATCCCACGACTGCGGCGGCAGCAGAGATACCAACCAATAGGCCGGCGCTCCGCGAAAGTCGCCGCGCCATGGCGTACGCATCTTCAGTCGAAATTTCAAGATTCTGATCGGCAAGCGTAGGATCGTAGATCTTCGGCACAATCGCGCTCGCCATGTGTTTGGCGCCCTCAATCCCGTGAAACGACGAGTCGGGCTGGAGAGAAATGCACTTTATTGCCGGATTCAATTCCTTCAACCGCCGCGTAGTTCCCACAAATGTGCCGCTCGTACCCAGCATGGAAACGAAATGAGTGACGCGTCCCTGGGTCTGATGCCAGATTTCATTCGCGGTCATGAAGTAATGCGCTTTCCAGTTAGCATCATTGGAATATTGATCGGCGTAGAAGTACGTGTCGGAATGTTCCGCTGCCAATTGGCGCGCCATCCGAATGGCGCCATCGGAACCGTCCGCCGGATCGGTATAGATGATGTTCGCGCCGTAACCCTGCAGGATCTGCTTGCGCTCGCGCGAAACGTTTTCCGGCATGCAGAGCGTGACAGGAAATCCTTCCGCAGCTCCCAGCATGGCATAGGCGATTCCAGTATTGCCGCTGGTCGCATCCAGAAGAATTCTCCCGGGATAAAGCAGTCCACGTCTGCCGGCCTCGGCGACAATGCTGGCAGCCGCGCGATCTTTCACCGAACCGCCTGGGTTGTACCACTCGGCCTTACCCAAAAGTGTCACGCCCGGAAGTTCGCGAGTGACCGCGTCCAGCCGCAAAAGCGGGGTATTCCCGATCCGCTCCATCAGGCTGTGACCAAGCGTTTCGCCCAGTCCCGCGCCCGTTTCGCGTGATTCAGCAGGATTCACGGATGATGAGATCGCTGCCGTTTTGCTTGAGCCGTACGTCATACTTGTAGTGAGTCCCGTGACCAACGTAATGTGCTATGAGGTCAGAAACACGGTATGTAGTATTTTGTTTAGATGAATCAGAATCATCCGGCGATGCAGGCCCTGTGAAGTTACGCTCGGTTCTTATAATTCCGCATCCAATAGACGGGCCAACGCCGCCAAGGAAAGGTTGAAGCAAAAGCATAATGGCAAAAACAACAGAAGGACGAACCTACGAAGAAGCGTTGGCCTGGTTGCGCGATAACGGGTTCGACATGACGGATGCGCCCGGCACCAACAACCGCGTCTTCCTGCGGAAGTATAACGTATCGGCCGCCATCGAGAGGACCTCAGGTGAGGGGGTGAAGATTTTTGCTTATCCCGGCTGCCTGATCGGTAGCGAGATCTCAAAACTGGTAAACCGAGGATATCAGCAGTTTCTGAAGACCTCGAAGAATGAGGTTCCGGCAAGCGCCGAGCAGTTGAAGGCTCTGCAGAATTTCTCGGAAGAATTGAAGATGGCGCTCGGCTTGCCCAGCCTGTACAACGAATCGCTCGGGACGGTAAGCGAGTCCTATCACTACGACCGGATCGAGAGTCGCGACAAGCCGGTGCTGGACAGGCCCAAACGTCCCTGGGAAGTCGCAGGCAAACAAGCGGCTGTGGCGGCAAAAAAGGGCCGGGCGTAACCGTCTCTCAATTCTTGTTCTTGTCAGCCGGCTCTGTAGCTGCTGCGGCAGGCATCTTTTCAGCAACGCTCTCGTCGGCCTTCTTCCGCAGTTCTCGAACTTTTGCGAGTTCCTTCTCAGCCTCAGCTTTTCTTCCCGTGGCCTTGTATAGCCTTCCCAGCTGATAGTGCGCATCGGGCTCACCGGGCTCGAGCTTGATGGCTTGTAGAATAGCGGGCTCGGCCTGTTTGTAGTCTTTCTGAGCAAGATAGATCGCTCCCAGCTCCACGTAGGCGAAACGAAAGTTCTTGTTGGCTCTGATGGCCTTGTGAAGCAGGGGGAGGGCCGCGTCGGGATTGTCATTCTTCCACTCAATATCCGCTAGTAAGGTCAGCGCCTGCTCGTGGTTTGGATTCAGAGCCAGTTCGAGCTCGAATTCTTTCTTGGCCTCATCGTACTGCTGGGCTTTCCAGTGCATGTTACCCAACGCGTAATGAAGGTTCGGCTCCTTGGGAGCGATGCGTACAGCGGCCTCAAATTCAGCGATCGCCTCGTCAGGCTTTCCAAGCGCATCGAGTGCCTGACCCATCAGAAAATGCGTCGGGGCCGAATCCGGACTCTGCTGGAGAAGCATCTGGAATTCTTCCATCGCGCACTCAGCTTTCTTGGCCCACAGGCAACTCTCAGCCAGCCTCTGGTGAAGCTCGGCATTGGCGGGATCGGCTTTGCTGGCCGGCTCAAGATACTGAGCTGCCAGCTCGAATTTTCGCGAGGCGTAGTAGCTCATACCGAGCAGGGTCTGTGCTTGTGTGTTCTTGGGGTCAGCCGCCAACGTGGCGCGGAATGCCGTTGCGGCAGCCTCCCAACGCTGCTGTTTGTACTCCGCCAGCCCAAGGTTGAGCTGGATCCCTGGCAAGCGCGGATTCAGTTTGAGGGCCTTGCGATAAGCACTGGCCGCCGCGTCGTAATTCTGCAAACGCGCGAGGTCGACTCCCAGTGCAGCGAATGCTGCGGCATCATTCGGATTCCGAGCGGTCACAG
>Ga0210402_10002744_pt1 | contig 16930 bp, 14 predicted proteins | sample IncBWC7MmetaG_FD_161055 | JGI IMG/M metagenome (GOLD analysis project Ga0210402, IMG submission 161055) | Forest soil microbial communities from Barre Woods Harvard Forest LTER site, Petersham, Massachusetts, United States - Inc-BW-C-7-M | ecosystem: Environmental > Terrestrial > Soil >... | reverse complement strand
TTCGTCAACCCGCTCACCGCGCTGTGCATGATCGAGACCATGCGCGGCGAAGGCCACACGGCCTTGGTGCACACGGCCGCCGCCTCCAACTTGGGGAAAATGCTCAATCGGATCTGCGACAAGGAGCGTATCGCCCTCGTGAACATCGTCCGCAGCCAAAGCCAAGCCGGTCTGCTGCGTGCGATGGGAGCTGCCCACGTCTGCGATTCGAACTCATCCACTTTCGTGCCGGATCTGATCGAGGCGCTGAGCGCCACCGGCGCGACCCTGGCCTTCGATGCCATCGGCGGCGGCAAGCTCGCCAGCCAGATTCTGATGTGCATGGAGGCAGCCCTCCTGAGAAAGGCAAAGCAATACAGCCGCTACGGATCTCCCGTTCACAAGCAGGTCTACGTGTACGGGGGCTTGGGCATGGGTCCAATCGAACTCAACCGCAATTTCGGCATGGCGTGGGGGGTCGGCGGCTGGCTGGTCACCCCCTTTCTGCAGAAGCTCGGGCCCGCTGCCACGCAAAGGCTCAAGCAGCGTGTGGCCTCGGAACTGAGATCCACCTTCGCCAGCAGCTATGCGGGTGAGGTATCGCTCGCTGAAGCGCTCGATCTCAAGACCATCGCAGTTTATGGTAAAAGCGCGACCGGTCAGAAATACCTGATCAACCCGAACAAGGGTGTCTAGCCGGAACAAGGGTGTCTCGGACCCGCGTTGCGGGAACCTCCCGCGGCCCTTTAAGTTCCAAGGGATTCGTCCGGTCCGGACGGACCTTCACAAACGTGGAAAAGGATTTAAGGCTGATGAATCAAATACCTGCGCTCCAGGAAGCACGCCCGACGCCGCTCGATTCGGAGGCGGCCATGCGCGCCGCGCGCGAAGCGGTTCTGGAGAACTCCGCCTGGGTTGCGCCGTTGCTGGCCGAGATGGCGCGCGTCATCGTGGGGCAGAGGCACTTGCTGGACCGGTTGCTGGTGGCGCTCCTCACCAACGGCCACGTGCTCCTGGAGGGCGTGCCCGGCCTCGCCAAGACCTTGGCGCTGAAAACCCTGGCCGGCGGCATCGCGGTTCGCTTCAAGCGCCTGCAATTCACGCCGGACATGCTGCCCGCCGACATCGTCGGCACCATGATTTACAACCCACAGGACGGCGCCTTCCGCACCAAGCACGGACCTATCTTCAGCAATCTCATACTGGCGGATGAGATCAATCGGGCGCCGGCCAAAGTGCAGAGCGCGCTCCTCGAAGCCATGCAGGAACGCCAGGTGACCATCGGAGATGAAACCTATCCGCTGCCGAATCCGTTTCTGGTGTTGGCGACGCAGAATCCGCTGGAACAGGAAGGCACCTATCCGCTTCCGGAAGCACAGATCGACCGGTTCATGATGAAGGTCGTCGTGAACTACCCCAACCGTGCCGAAGAGCGCGCCATCCTGGATGCGATGGCGACCTCGGAAGCCCTGCCCACCGCGCGCCCCGTCGTATCCGCGCTCGAGATCCTGAACGCCCGCCACATCGTGAACACGCTCTACGTCGACGACAAGATCCGCAACTACATCGTGGACCTCGTGCTCGCGACGCGGCCGCCGGTCGCAAAATCCCTGAATATCGAGGGCTACATTCAGACCGGTGCGTCGCCGCGCGCCACCATCAACTTGACGCTTGCCGCGCGCGCCATCGCCTTTCTCAACGGCCGGCACTACGTGACTCCGCAGGACGTCAAGACGATCGCGATGGATGTGCTGCGCCACCGCGTCTCCGTGACGTACGAGGCCGAGGCCGAGAACATCACCTCCGAGGATGTGATCCATAAAATCCTCGATGCCCTGCCCGTGCCCTGACCCGCATGCCGGCCGACACCACCAAATCGACGAAAGCCATCATGAGCGGCATGCGGCAATTGGAGATCCGCACGCGCCGCATGGTCAACGACAGTCTCGCCGGGGAATACCATTCGGTGTTCAAGGGCCGCGGCATGGACTTCGACGAGGTCCGCGAATACAGCCCCGGCGATGAAGTGCGGACCATCGACTGGAACGTCACCGCACGCGCCGGCCGGCCCTTCGTGAAGAAATTCACGGAGGAGCGCGAACTCACGATCCTATTGTTGGTGGACATCAGTGCATCCGGAAATTTCGGATCGGCTACCTTAAGCAAGCGTGATCTCGCCGCCGAACTCGCCAGCGTTCTGGCGTTTTCCGCAATCCGCAACAGCGACAAGGTTGGATTGCTCCTCTATACCGACCGCATCGAGCGCTACCTGCCGCCGAAGAAAGGCCGGCGGCATGTGCTGCGCGTCGTTCGGGACATTCTCTATCACACGCCCGAAGGCAGGGGCACCGATACCGTGAAGGCGCTCGATGTCGCCAATCACGTCCTGCACCGCCGCGCCATCGTGTTTCTGATTTCCGATTTCCAGTCGCCCGGAGATCCGCTCGCCGCTCGGGTCGAATTGCGCCGCGCCATGCGTCAGACCAACAGGCGCCATGACCTCATCGCCGTAGAGGTCGAGGACCCGCGCGAGAAGGAACTTCCCAATGTCGGTGTTCTTGCGCTGGAAGACGCGGAATCCGGAGAGATCATCGAACTCGACACCGCCGATGCCGCCGTCCGCCGGCGCTTCCGCGAGTTGTCCCTCGAACGCAGCCGGCGCCTGGTGAACGACTTTCGCGCCGAGGGCGTCGACACCTTGGAGCTCAAAACCGACGCGCCGTATATGCCCGCCCTGCAGCGTTTCTTCAAAACCCGCGAGCGGCGGCGCTCATGAACCGCCGCGCCTTCTCGACCTTCGTTTGTGTGGCATTCGCTCTGGCCGCAGCTTGCACCGCCGCTGTGGGCGAAGACATCCGCGACATCCGCGGCCCCAAGAGTGTCTCCTCTCCGTGGCTCGCCGCGGCATTGTTGATGGCCGGCTTGCTGCTTGTGGGCGCCGGCTATGCCGCCTGGCGCTGGAACAGGCGGCAGCGCTTGCCGAGAGCGCCGCTGCCATTCGAGATCGCGCTCGGGCGTCTCGAGGAAATTCGCGCGCTTCTGGATCCCTCGAGCGTTCGCGAATTCTCCATCGCCATATCGGACATTGTGCGCCAGTACATCGAAGCCGAATTCAAGGTCACCGCCACCCATCGTACGACGGAGGAGTTTCTGCACGATCTCCTGGAATCCTCGAATGCCTCGCTTGCCGCGCATCGCCACTTACTGGCGCAATTCCTCGAGCAATGCGATATGGCCAAATTTGCGGGCGTGTCATTGTCGAGGCAGATCATGGAATCGCTGCACCAGAGTGCCCGCAGCTTCGTGATCGAATCGTCCAAGCCCCCGCCCGCACCGCAACCACACGAGGTCCCGAACTCAACTCGCATGAAGGAGGCTCATGATTCGCTTCCTTCAACCTGACTGGCTGTGGCTTCTCGCGCTCCTTCCCGCGGTGATGCTCTTGCGCGGCCGACGCGGGCCGGTAGCGGCCGTCGAATTCTCGGATGTGGGCCTCGCGCGAGAAGTGGCCCGCGCCAGCCGCGCCCGTGCCGGCCGTTGGCTGTGGCTGCTTCCCCTGCTCGCCGCCGCGTTCATGATTGTCGGTCTTGCGCGCCCGCAGCGCAGCAACAGCCGCACCGAGGTGACCGCCAACGGTATCGACATCGTGCTCGGGCTCGACGTGTCCGGGTCGATGCAGGCGCTCGACTTTCAAGTCGACAATCGGCGCGTGAACCGCATCGAAGTCGTCAAGACCGTGGTGTCGAGGTTCATCGAGGAGCGGCCCAACGATCGCATCGGACTCATCGCCTTCGCGGCCGCGCCATATCTGGTGAGCCCGCTCACGCTCGATCACGACTGGCTGCACCAGAATCTCGAGCGCATCACCACGGCCGTGGGGGGCGACGATGGCACCGCCATCGGCTCGGCGATTGCGGCAAGCGTCAATCGGCTGCGCACGACGGCGGCAAAGTCGAAGGTGGTCATTTTGCTCACCGACGGCATGAACAACACCGGAAAGATTTCGCCGGTCGCCGCCGCTGAAGCCGCAAGGGCGCTCGGCGTCAAGATCTACACGATCGGCGTCGGCGTACGCGGCATGGCGCCCATCCCGGTGAGGGACGAAGCCGGCCGCATGCACCTGATCATGGACAAGGTGGATGTGGACGAAAAGACGTTGCAAACCGTGGCCGCCGAGACCGGCGGCATGTTCTACCGCGCGACGGACACCGATTCGTTGCAGAGGATCTACGAGCAGATCAATCGCCTCGAAAAAACGGCGCAAACCGTGCACAAATTCGAACACTACGAGGAGCTGTATTCGTGGGCGCTGGTCCCGTCGGTGAGCATCCTCGGATTCGGCCTGCTGCTGCAGCACACGCGCTTCCGGAGATTGCCATGAGATTCAGCAATCCCGGCTGGTTGGCCGCGGGAATCATCGTCTGTCTCGGCCTGCTCTGGCTGTGGCGAAGGTACGATGCCCGTCAGCACGCCGCGCTCGCACGATTCGTCTCAGCGCACCTGCGCGCGGAACTCACTCAGTCGGTCTCCATCGGGCGCCGGCGCGCACAGCGTGTACTCATCTTCGCGGCGCTGATGTTGCTCTTCATCGCACTGGCGGGGCCGCTCGTGGGCTATCGCTGGGAAGTGATCAGCCGCCGCGGCAACGAAATCGTCTTCGCGGTGGATACGTCGCGCAGCATGTCGACCCCGGACGTAAAGCCCGATCGGCTGACGCGGGCGAAGCTCGCGATCGACGATTTCACGAACAAACTGGATGGCGACGCCGTCGGCTTGGTGGCCTTCGCCGGCAATGCCTTCCTGGTATGCCCCATTACGCTCGATTACGCCGCGTTCCATGAATCGCTGGGCGCCGTCGACGTCAACACCATTCCGCGCGGCGGCACCAATATAGCGAGCGCCATCCGCGAAGCACAGGCAGCGCTGCGGCGCCGCCCCGGGAGCGACAAGATTCTCATCTTGGCCACGGACGGCGAGGATCTCGAGGGCGATGCATTGGCCGCGGCTCAGGCGGCGGCTCGGCAGGACGGATTGAAGATCTACGCCGTCGGCGTAGGGACGCCACAGGGCGATCTCATCCCGCTCACAGGCAGCGCGAACGGCGGATTCGTGAAGGACGATTCGGGCGCCTTCGTCAAATCGCGGCTCGACGAGCCCGGGTTGAAAGCGATCGCCGCCGCCACCGGGGGGCTCTACGCTCCGCTTGGTTCGCAGGCGCAGGGCTTCGAAACCATCTACGAGCAGGGGTTGGCGCCTTTGCTCAAGCATGACCTGGCTTCGCGCCGGCAAAGGATCTATACCCAGCGCTATCAGTGGCCGCTGGCAGGCTCGCTGGCGCTGCTGCTCTTGAGCCAGCTCGTCGGCAGCCGGCGGCGACTCGCCTCGCGTCGGCGAATCGCCGCATCGCGGCCGTCGGCGTCGCGCCCGTCCTTCGCCGATACGGCGGCGGTGTCGGTGCTGTTGCTGGCATCCCTTTTGCCGCCCGGATCCGTGCGCGCCTCGACGGCGGGTGCAGACGAGGCTTATAAGAAAGGTGATTTCGTCACCGCTGCGAGCGAGTATGCCGCGGCCGCGAAACGCGACCCGAAGGAGCCGGTCCTGCAGTTCAATGCCGGCACCGCGGCCTATCGAGCGGGGCAGTTCCCGCAGGCGGCACAGGCGTTTCAGGAATCGATCAGCCGCGCGCCATCGGGAGATTCAAAGCGCCTAGCGGAGCAAGAGGACGCTTATTACAACCTCGGCAACACGTTGTACCGAACCGGACAGAAGACCGAGCAGAGCGCCCCTCAGCAGACCCTCGAGACCTGGAATCAGGCCGTAAAGGCCTACGACACCGCGCTCCAACTGCGGCGTGACGATGCGGACAGCAAGTTCAATCGCGACTTCGTCAAGCGCAAGATCGATGAGCTGAAACAAAAACAGAACCAGCAGCAAAATCAGAACCGGCAGGGGCAAAACTCGTCGCAGCAACCGCCCCCGCAAAGCACGCCGCCCCAGCCGAACACCGGCGCACCTCCGCCGGCGCAGCCGCCGACCGCCCAGCCCCAGAACCCGCCGCCGCCGCCCGGCCAGCAGCAGCCCAATCAGCCACCCCCGAGCGGCGGTGAATCCAAGCCCAGTGACAGTCAGCCCAAACCGGCGGCGGGCAATGGCGAGCCTCCGCCTGCCGATGCGGCTGATGCGGCTGATGCGCAGCGGCTTCCCGGCCAGATGAGCCCCGAGGAAGCGCGCGAATTGCTCGATTCACAGAAGGGCGAAGAGCGCCACGCGCTGGGCCTGCCGGTGGCCCAGAGGGAGCCCGACTCGCCGCCGGACAAACCGCGCAAGGATTGGTAATGAGTGGGCGCTCTCCTCGCGGGCTCGGTGCACCGATTGCGGCAATCGCGATGCTGCTGTTCGCAGTCGCCGCGGACGCGGTCGCAGCGCCCTCGGTAGACGCCACCATCGAGCCCTCGCAGATCGAGATGGGCGAGTCGGCGCGGCTCACCATCCTCACATCGGGCAGCGGCACGCTATCGGTTCCGCTCCCTGTAGTTCCCGGATTGGAGTTTCGAGTCGTCGGCCAAACTCGTCAGATTCAAATGATCAACGGGGCGACGATCGAGTCCACCTCCACGATCATCCGGGTCACTCCCGAGGAGGCCGGCTTGTTCAGCATTCCCGGCGTTACGCCGAATTCCCCGCCCCTCGTGCTGCGAGTCAATCCGGGCCACGGCGGCGGATCTTTGTCGCAGCCCAACGGCGCTTCACCGGGTACGGCCCCGCTCGTTCCAGGCAGCTCCAGCGCCAACGGGCTGCGTTTGACGCCCGACGGGTCTGCCTTCGTGCGCATGGAGATACCCAAGCATGAGATTTACGTCGGCGAAAGTATTCCTGTTGAGATTCAGGTCGGCATGCGCGATGGATTCGTCGCCTCGGTGAACGGCCTGCCGAAGTTCAACAGCAGCGACTTCACCCTCAACAATCTCTCGCATCAGCCGGAGCGCGCCGCAAGAGTCGTCGACGGCAAGCCCTTCACGGTACTGTCGTGGCGCACGCTCCTGGCCGCGATCAAACCAGGTACCTTTTCGCTCAACTTCGAAACGCCGCTCACCGTGCGGATGCGCACCCGTCCGCTACGCGACTCCATGCTGGACGATCTCTTGGGCGATCCGTTCCTGCAGAATATCTTCGGTGCCACCGTTTCGAAGAACATCACTGTCGCGAGCCCCGAGGCACCGTTTACCGTATTGCCCCTGCCGACGCAGGGAAAACCTCCCGACTTCGGCGGCGCCGTCGGCAACTTCAAGATCAGCACCGAGATCTCTTCGCTCACGAATACGGCGGGTGATCCCCTCACGCTGCGAATGCGCGTGAACGGCAGTGGTAATTTTGATCGTGTCGAGAGCAGCATGCTCGGGGCCACTGCAGAATGGAAAACGTACGAGCCCAAGGCGACGTTCAACCCGGCAGACCCCACCGGGTATCGCGGTGAGAAAGTCTTCGAGCAACCGCTCATCGCGTCGCAGCCCGGCGCACATATCGTTCCACCGCTCAGCTTCAGTTTCTTCAACCCCGTTACCCGCCGCTATGAAACGGCTCGCAGTGCGCCATTGAAGGTGGCTGTCTCGCCCTCGGCGGCCGACATCGCGGCGAGCAACCCCGCCCTGTCGGCCAATGCAAAGGGAACACCAGCGGATGATTCACATTCCGGCCTGCGGCCCGACCACGCCGAATCCGAAGCGCGCGTCGATTCATTGACTCCGCCTTATTTCGAGCGGCCATTCCTGGGCGTTACGTCGACGGTCGCACTTCTATTCGGCGGCGGTTGGGTGGCGCTGCGCCGGCGCGAGCGCAAGACGCATGACTTGCAGGGTGCGCGTGAGCGCTCCAGGTCGCAGATGCTGCACGCCTTGCTCGAACGGATGGCCGCGGCCTCCGCGGCCGGCGATGAGGGCGCATTCTTCAATGCCGCGCGCTCCGCTCTACAGCAATCCTTGGGCGCGCGGTGGCTGCTTCCACCGGAGCGCATAAGCCTTGCCGACGTCGACGGGAGGGCCGAGGGCGCCGACCGAGCCGATCTGCGCCAACTTTTTATGCTCGCGGATGAGGCGAATTATTCCGGTGGCCCTTTACAGGCGGCCGATTTCGAACGGTGGACGGAACTCGTACGCCGTCAATTCGCGCCCGAGTCTCCGTCGTGACCCGGCCCGCGCCGCGGGCGGTAATGCTCATCGCCCTTGCCTGGTGGGGGTCAAAGTGCCTGGCCGCGCCGGCACCCGCACCGGCCGCGGCGCAAGCGCAGGCGCAGGCGCAGGCGCAGGCGCAGACAGGTTACTCTTCGGCCGCCCTCTACAATTTGGCGAACGCCTACGCGCGTGCCGGCAAACCGGGTTTGGCGGTTCTGAACTATGAGCGGGCGAAGCTGCTGAGCCCCCATGACGCCGATATCGACGCCAACTTGCGCCACGTTCGGGAAACAGCGGGGGTGCCCCCAGAGGCTCGCAAGGGCTTCGAGCGCTTGGCGGGAATAGCCAAGCCGCGGATCCTCGCGTGGGTGGGGCTGGCGGGTTTGATCGTTGCCGGCGCAGGTGCACTTGCGCGGCGCTTCTACCCGCGGCGCCGAGGACTACTTCTCGCCGCAACGCTCGTGGGGATCTGCCTCTTGGCCCTGGCAGTCGCAAACGCTATCGCCATCTGGCCCGTCATGCACGAAGCCGTCGTGATCGCGCACACGGCGCCGGCGCGCGTCGCTCCGGTGCCGATCGAGGAGCCGCTCTTTGTGCTGCCCGAAGCTGCGATCGTCAGCATGCGCGCAGAGCACGATGAGTTCGTGCTCATTCAGACTCAAGCCGGCCGCATGGGCTGGGTGCCGAGTACGAGCCTCGCGCCCATCGTGCCGAAACGTCAGACGAAGTGATTCCGGGCGGCGGGCCAGGCTGCGCTAAGACACCGCGCGGCCGCCGGCGTCGGCGGTGACTGCCTCGGCCGAATCGAACGCGTGCGCACGCCATTTTTCGACCATGACATACAGCTGCTCGACGTCGAGGGGTTTACCCAGAAAGTCGTCCATACCGGCGTTCAGGCATGCCTCCCGGTCGCGAGCCGTCACGCTCGCCGTCAGCGCAATGATCGGGATGCGCCGCGAATCCGCTTGGGTCTGCCGCAGGATCCGGGTTGCTTCGAAGCCATCCATCCGCGGCATGTGGCAATCCATGAAAATAAGGTCGAATGATGAATTCTCCAGAAGCGCGACAGCCTCCTTGCCGTCATTCGCCGTCTCGACGCTGCAGCCGGCGCGTTCCAACAGCCGTTTGCCCAGCAGCCGATTCACCTCGTTGTCGTCGGCCAGCAGGACGCGAACGCGTTGCGCGCTCTCTACCAGACGCGAAATCGCCCGGGCCGATAAGTGGGTTCCTTCGTCCTCTCTTATGCTCTCAGCGGGAATGGATTTTGCGGGCTGAGTGAACCAAAACGTCGATCCAACTCCGAGTTCGCTGGTGAGGCCGATCTTGGCGCCCATGAGTTCCGTCAATCGCTTGCAGATCGCCAACCCCAGACCCGTGCCCCCGTAGCGGCGGGTCGTGGAGGAGTCCGCTTGGGTGAAGCGCTCGAACAACTTATCTTGTATTTCCTCCGCGATGCCGTCGCCCGAGTCGGTGACGCTTATTTTGATTTCTCCCGTGTGCACCAAGCGTACGTCGATGTGTACGCCGCCCTGGCTCGTGAATTTCACGGCGTTCCCAGTCAGGTTCAAAAGGATCTGCCGGACCCGCGCAGCATCGCCCATCAGCTCGCTGGCCGTGTCCGAAGCGTATTCCAAGCTCAGGCGCAAGCCCTTCTCGGCGGCCTTGGGTTTCATCAATGCCACGACGTCCTCGCACACGGTGCGCAGGTTGTAGCGTGCCTCCTCGAGCATCAATTTGCCGGCCTCGATTTTCGAAAAATCCAAAATATCATTGATGATGTCGAGCAGAGCGTCTCCGGAACGCTTGATGATATTGACCGCTTCGCGCTGCTCCGGGTTGAGCGGCGTATCGAGCAGCAGATCGACGAAGCCGAACAGGCCGTTCAGCGGCGTGCGGATTTCATGGCTCATGGTCGCCAGGAAGTCGCTCTTGGCGCGGTTGGCGCTTTCCGCCGCTTCTTTTGCGTGCAGTAGTTCTGCCTTGATCCGCTGGCGCTCCGTGCAGTCTTCGATCAAATGCAAGAGGTAGGTGCGGCCGCCCAAAGTGAATGCGTTGCTGTTCATTTTCGCGAGGAACAGCGAGCCGTCGCCGCGGCGCAGAGTCGTCTCGAACCCTTGCGTCCAGTCCGACGATTTCAAGAACTGCACAAATCGTTCGTAGTCCTCCGGCGCGGGCCAGACACCGAGTTCCGAAGTTTGGCGGCCCACGACTTGTTTGCGGCTGAGTCTGAAGCCGGCGAGACAGGCGTCGTTGACCTCGACGATGGTGCGCTGCGGATGTGTCACCAGAACGCTCATGGTCGGGTTGTGGTCAAACACGGCGCGAAATTTCGCCTCGGCTTCCTGAGTCGCAATTTCGGCTCGTTTGCGGTCGGTGATGTCCTCGATCTGAGAAATGAAATGGATGGGAACGCCTTCCGGGGTGCGCACCAAGGAGACATTCAGCAGCGCCCAAACCGCATCGCCGCTCTTGCGGAAATAGCGCTTTTCCATTTTGTAGGTGCGGATGTCGCCCGCGAGCATCTTGCCCACGAAGCTCATATCCGTTTCAAGATCATCCGGATGGGTGATCTCCAGAAACGTCTTGGCGAGCAATTCGTCGGCCGAGTAGCCTAGTATTTCGCACAACGACTGATTGACCCGAAGGAATTGGCCCTTCGGCGAGACCAGCGCCATGCCGATTGCGGAAAACTCAAACGCACTGGAGAAAGCGGCTTCACTCGCGTGGAGCCTGGCTTCGAGAGAGTCTCGAGAGATACTTTCTGGGTTTCGCATGGAAAGCCGCTGTAAATGCCTGGAACATTAGCGATTGCCGCAGCACAGCACCAACAGCCAGGTCACAGTTTCGCCATTTCGACGGGCCGCCACTTCGACGGACCGCTTTCCCGGCTACGGCTGAATCCCCGCGTTGCTCGTCAAATAGACGGCGAACGTACCGAGCCAGTGACCGCCCTCGTAATGCTCGCCCGTCACCGCGGGCAGCGCGGCCTCTCGATGACGCGCGGCGAGATTTCGCAGCAGCGGAGCGCGTCGATCCCCGACTTCGAGGCCGCGCGCGATTCCCTCCAGCATCCAGGCGCGGCTCAAATTGAGGCCGTCGATGTGCGCCAGCTTCGGGTCGGCGCGATCGGTCACCACCGCGGGCTCGAGCCTCGGCGCCGCGCTCTTTCCAATTCCGGGCTCGATGCCAGGCAAAAAGCTCGACAGCCACCGGCCGAACGTCTCGGGGCCCTGCACTCGGCGCATGAAATCCGCTTCGGCGAGACAAGGCGACAGAAAATCCTCGCCGGATGGCTCGTAACTGAGGGGACAGTTTCGGTCCTTCAGGTAGAACCGGCGCGCGGCGTCGCTCAGTATGTCGCGCATCTCGGAGTCGCCTGCAATGCCCGCCCAATCCCAGATCAGGCCAAACGAGAATGCGGTCTGATCGTGCTCGCCGATTCGAATCGGGTAGTGCAGCTTGGGGATCCAGGTCTTCAAGCGCGAGGCGGCTTCGGTTTCGAGTGGCCGCAGCACACCCGCCCACTCCCGCGCCTGCGGGTCATCCCACTCGCGAAGCTCCGCCGACAATTGCAGGAGCCACGCAAGCCCGTAAGGGCGTTCAAAGGAGGCACGATCCGCGCGCTCGAGATACGCCGTCTCGCCGGCAATGTTCTGCGCCGTCAGGCTGCGGGCGAGTTCCGCCCGTGCCGAAGGCGCAAAGGGAGCATCGGGAAACAGACGCAGCAGCCGCAACAGCAGCCAGTGGCCGTGGACATCGGAGTGCCAGTCGAAGCAACCGTAGAATGCCGGGTGCTGCTCATGCGGAGGGCGCGCATCGGCATCGCCGTCCATCGTATGGCTGATGTGGTTCGGATACTCCATGTGCAGGCACTTGAGCGCGAGATCTGCGAAACGCGCCGCTGCAGCCGGATCCATTGCCGCCGCCCGGTTGCCGGGCGCGGCCGACGCGGCGGCCGCGCCCATTGATACCAAAACCCCAGCAAGGTACGTTGCTCTATGCATGAGAGGTCCTATGGCGCTCATCGGCGATGGGGCATCGTAAGGCAGAAGCAACCTTGGGCGACACTGCAAACTGGCGAAGCGAGGACACAGCGATGGTTGACACGATGAGAGCGCTTTGGCCGGAACTCAACTACGAGGCGTGGCGGGCTACGCGCGACACCCTGCATCTATGGACGCAAATTGTCGGCAAGATCCGCCTGATGCAAACGCCGTGGCTGAATCACAGCTGGCATGTGCCGCTGTACGTCAACTCCAAGGGGTTGACGACTTCCCCCATTGCACACGGCTCCCGCTGCTTCGAGATCCAATTCGATTTTCTCGAGCATGCGCTCGACATCAGCGTGAGCGACGGCGGCGCGAGGCGCCTCGCCTTGAGGCCGCAAAGCGTCGCTGCCTTTTACGGCGCAGTGATGGCGGCACTCGATGAGCTTGGGGTTGCAGTCGCCATCAACGAAAATCCCTGTGAGATCGCGGCGGCGACGCCGTTCAGCCAGGACCGCATCCACGCTGCATACGATCCCGATTACGCGCAGCGCTTCTGGCAAGTTCTCCTGCAAACCGACGCCATCTTGAAGAAATTTCGCACCGCTTTTCTGGGCAAGTGCAGTCCGGTTCACTTCTTCTGGGGCAGCTTCGATCTCGCGGTCACGCGCTTCTCAGGACGCCGCGCCCCGCCTTTCCCGGGGAAGGCGCCGGGACTGTCGTCCGAGGTGATGCGTGAAGCCTACTCTCACGAGGTCAGCAGCGCCGGGTTTTGGCCCGGCGGCAACGGCACTGATTATCCGGCGTTCTACTCATACGCTTATCCGGTGCCCGCGGGGTTCCAAAAGTGCGCCGTGCAGCCAGCGGCCGCATTCTTCAGCGAGGGGTTGGGCGAGTTCTTGCTCCCCTATGAAGCCGTCCGCACTGCGGCCGATCCCGAGGCTGCCTTGCTCGCGTTCTTGCAAAGCACCTATGAGGCGGCCGCTCGCTCTGCGGACTGGGATCGCGCCGCGCTCGAGTGTGCCCTGGGGCTTCCGTGTGTGCCCCGCGGCAGCTAACGCTGATATCGACTTCGAACATTATTCGGCCTATACATGTCTGAAGCTCTCGGGGGGGCACATGTCATGACACAGCACATCGTGTTTGAATTGGTGCGCGTCTTGCGGCGAAGCGCGTGGCCCACCGCCTGGCCGGCAGTGTTCTGCGCCGCCGCGGCCTTGTCGCTCGCGGTTGCCAACCGCTCACACGCCGCAGATGCCGGCGCGGCCCCGGCCCCTGCTGCGGCCGTGTCGCCGCAAGCGGAGTTTGGGGGACAGTGCGCGGAAGGGCTGGCGGAAGGCCAGCATGTGAAGACCACCTGCACGACTACCTGGACCGACAAGGACGGCAAGACCTATTGTTTCAGCAACGAAGCCGCAAAGAAGACATTCTTGCAAAACCCGGTCGAGAATCTGCAACGCGCGCAGGCCTTCATGGCCGCGAGCAGCGTCGAGGACACTGAAAAAGCCATGCAGGATTTCACGGGCTCCGATGCGGAAGGCTTGGTCAAGGACGTCATCGGCAACAAAGCGAAGGCGAACAACGGACTCTTCCCTTTCGAAGACCCGCTCAACGGCGAGCATCTGAAATTGATCTACGACGATGTCGACTTCACCCGCACGATCGACGGCTACGGATTCTTTCCGGACGTGAAATTCCACGATTCGCAAGACGCGCAGAAGAAGTACTTGATCGATTTCTGGGTCATACCGGTGGGCGGCAAGCTGCAGGTGCAGGAAGTGCGCATTTACAAGGAACCGCTGAAATCGGACGGAAATTGGACGACCATGGCTCGCCAACCGATCCCCTGGTGGTGGATACCCGCATCCGAGCACCCGGGCCATCTCGCGACGAAGCGCGGCTGGGAGGTGATGTCGGCCGTCGAGCAGAACGCCCTGCGGGAAAGTTCGAAGGGCAACGGCGTCTTCAAGATCAAGGACGATAAGACCGGCAAGGAGCTAGAGCTAGAGTTCGTCGACACCCATCAACCGGTGAGGCAACTCGACGACGGCCACTATTTCGCCTGCACCGATTTTCGCGTGGTCGGCACCAAGGATCAAATATACGACATCGATTTTTGGGTCAGCGACAAGGACGGCAGGATGTCCGTCGATCAGGCCAAGATACACAAGGTGCCGGAACTCAAGAGCGGTCAGTGGATTCAGGTGCCGCGATATGAGTGGAAGGACGTCGGCCCTTCGCATGTGGTGCCCTAAAGACGCACGCCGATCATTTTCCTTGACGGGAATTGGCGACCAGCTGCTTCAAGAAGCTCAAATTGGCGACGCCCGGGAGGAGTTGTAGGCCGACCACGAAGCCTGGGGTACCGTCCAGATTGAGCGCACGTGCCTCCGCGTCGTTGCGCGCGAGAAGAGCCGCGATCTCTTTGGCATGGGTCGCGCGATCCTTCTTCAAGAGCCCCATGTTCACGCCCGCTTTTTCCAAAGCCGCATCCACCTGGTCATTGCGCGCGAGGTGCGGGCCGCCGATCAACGCGTCGTGAGCGGCCAGATACTTGCCCTGCCATCCCGCGGCCAGCGCCGACGACGACGCATACGTGGAAACGGGACCCAAGACCGGCCACTCCTTGTACACGAGGGCGACTTTGGGATCTTGGGCAAGCAATGCCTGCAAGGTGGGAACCACCGTCTTGCAATAAGGACAGTTGTAGTCGAAGTACTCGACGATGGTCACATCCGGTTGCCGGGCGCCCACGGGATCCGTACCCGGATTGGCAAGCATTTGCTTCTGCCCTTCGGGCGTGATGAGGTCGAGGTCTTGCGCCGCCGCTTCTTGCGGCGTCAAGGCCTGCGGGGCGGCCACATCCGAGAGCAGCGCGCACGCCATCATCAAAACAATCGTTCGAATCATCTGCATGAGCTCATCCTAACCTAAACGACGGATGGATTTTGCGCCGTGCAGCGCCGCGTGCGGCGAACATGAGCGGCACGCGTCAGTAAACGGGCTGAATCAGGCCCGAATCGTCCGCTTCGTTGGAGTTGATCCGCGGACTGATTGCATGGACTTGCATCCACTCGGATTTGTATGGCTGCAGCGTTGCCTTTGCCTGGACCGGTGTTCCTTTCAGCCAGGTGTCATAATCTCGGCGCTTCAGGATGGCGGGCATTCGTCCGTCCGCGTTGGCAATGTCGGTCAACAGTTCGTTCGCCGGCACGCGGATGATGGAGCAGCTCTCGACTACATCGTCATCCTCCCCGACCGAACGATCCCACACCGCTGCCAGGCCAAAAATAGACCGGTTCAGCAAGCTGGCGAAGTATGGCTGGCGGTAGCTCTCGCGCGTCCGCTGCCACAGATAGAATCCAGCAACCGGGAGGATGCAGCGCTGACTACTCAGCCACGGCATCCGATAGATGTTCGATTGCTCGATGCGGTCCACGTCCGTGCACGCCGTGGGCTTCCCCGTCGGCCGCCCCTCGGCCCAGGAAGGAATCAGCCCCCAGCGCATCATCATGCCTTCCGTTTGCCCATCGTGTACCCGGACCGCCGGAACGTATTGCTGCGGCGCGACGTTGAATCGGGTCGCGAATTTCCACCACGCCTGTGCCGGCAGGAACTCGCGTTCCGCGGTTGTCTGGTCCGGAAGGGCGTAGCGATCGCACATAATGCGAACATTAGCGCCCTCATCGGCGCAAAGCTGTGACGCAGGAGCCTATCTGAGTATTCCGCGCGAGGCGCGTCAGCGCGCTGCCATTGACTGCTCGGCATCCTTCAAGGCGCGGGCGACGCGAGCCGCCCACTCGGTCTGACCGGCCTCATCGATCACCAGGTCCTGCCGAATTTCAATCTCCACATGCGGCAGGCCTCGCGCCTCGCCGTGGCGCGGAATGGTGTAGTCGGTCTCGTCGCTGACGAAGTAGGGTTCATTGTCGGCAATCTGCAATTCGCTTTCGCGGCGTAGCATGCCGAGCACGAGGCCGGCAAACCGGCGGTCGCGATTGTAGAGTACCGCCGCGTGCATCTCACGGCGCACGCCATGGTAGATGTCGGTCATGGTGTGCTGAGCCACCAGGATGGTGGGGCGGCCCCTCGCCGCGCGCTCGTCGAGCAGCGCGCGCACGCGATTGTGATAAGGATCGAATATCTCGACCCGCCGGGCGGTCACTTCGGCGTCGCTCAAACCGGTATTGCCGGGGATCTCGGTCGCTTCGCTGAGCCGTGGAATCGATGTCGCCACCTTTGGATCGCGATTGCAGTCGATCACCAGGCGCGAATAGTTTTGCGCCACGAGCAACGCATCGAGCGCCGCAGCCACGCGACGCGCCACCCCAAAGGCCCCGATGTCCCAGGCGATGTGGCGCTGCAATTCAGAGTCGGGCAGCCCCAGATTGTTCAGGCGCCGCGGAATGCCGCGGCCGGCGTGGTCGACCACGATGATGAAATTGGATCGACCAGGGTATCCAATTTCGATGAAGGGCGGCGGTTCGTCGGCGGCCAGCAGCTGAAAGCCCGCGCTCACTCACGTCGCCCGCAAATCTTGCAGCACCGATCCGAGCCGAAGTACGTCGTCTTCGTGCGGCTGATCGCGCATCGTTTCCTCGAGCGCGTCGGCATACCATTCGCGCATCGCCCGGATATCCAACAAGTGATCCGCATATCTTGCGGCCGACCTATCCAAGGTGAGGCCATATGTCTGGATTCTGAACGCGACGGGTGCGTAGAAGGCGTCGACCGCGGAGAATCTGCCGCCGGCGAGGAAGGGGCCACCGAAGCGGCGCAGACCATCGTTCCAGAGCA
>Ga0210402_10002743_pt1 | contig 16933 bp, 9 predicted proteins | sample IncBWC7MmetaG_FD_161055 | JGI IMG/M metagenome (GOLD analysis project Ga0210402, IMG submission 161055) | Forest soil microbial communities from Barre Woods Harvard Forest LTER site, Petersham, Massachusetts, United States - Inc-BW-C-7-M | ecosystem: Environmental > Terrestrial > Soil >... | reverse complement strand
CCTGGCAAGCTGATCGCTGATAGCTGACCGCTGAAAGCCGATTACAATATAAGGAAGCATGCCAAAAGTTCCTGGTAGCCCAAGAAGCAGCCCAAAAAGCAGCCCCAACGGCCGGCTGGCCCTGGCAGTTGGATTGGTGGGATTGATTTTCCTGGCCACGCTCGTCAGTTCGCAACCCTCTCCCCGCGAACAGGTGGGACCGCTGCCGGGCGGCGCCTTCCTGCTCAACAGCGGCTGGCGCCTCGATCCTGCCGGCCGGCAGGTGCCGCTCGACACCCTGCCGATGTCCTCGGCGTTATCGCCCGACGGCAAATTCCTGCTGGTACTCAACGGCGGGTGGAAGCCGCCTTCCATCCACGTCATCGACACCGCTACCGGGCGCGTGCTGGGCAAGGTGGCGATGGCCGATGGCTGGCTGGGCCTGACCTTCACGCCCAAAGGCGATTTCGTCTACGTGGGTGGCGGCTCACGCGCGTCCATTTTTGAATTCGCCTTTGCCAACGGCAAGCTTACGCCGGCCCGCACGTTCGAAGTTGTGCCCAAGGACAAGCGCGGCGCGCAGGACTTCGTCGGCGATGTCGCCATCTCGCCCGATGGCCGTCTGCTCTACGCCGCCAACCTGTACCGCGATTTCATCTCCGTGGTCAATCCACAATCCGGCATGGTTATCGGCCAATACAAGACCGGGCGCCGGCCCTACCGCATTCTGTTCCATCCGGATGGCAAATCGTTCTTCGTCACCCATTGGGCCGACGGCCAGTTGGGCCACTACGACACGGCTTCCGGCAGCTTGATCGCCACGGTGCGGATCGGCGCCCATGCCAGCGACATGGTCTGGCGCAATGGCGCGCCGGAGACGGCGGATGGCGCCGCGCCTTATACCGCGCGCATCTTCGTGGCGGCGGCCAGTACCAACAACGTGTACGCCGTGGGCATCACAGCCGCCAGGGAACTCAACGTGGTGGAAAGCATCAACGTGGCCATGACGCCGCGCCAACCGCTCGGCATGACGCCCTCGGGCCTTGGACTCTCGGCTGACGGCAAGCGGCTCTTCGTGGCCTGCTCCGATGCCAACGCGGCGGCCGTCGTGGATGTTTCCGAAGCCCGCAGCCGCGTGGAAGGATTCATCCCCACGGGCTGGTACCCCACCGCCGTGCGCGCCCTGCCCTCGGGAACGCTGGTGGTGCTGAACGGCAAGGGAGTGCGCTCGTATCCGAATTCCAAGGACGGCCCCAACCCGACCAAACAATCCGAAATTGTGGAGATCGGCGAGCCGCCGGTCGCGCCCTCGTACGTAGCCCGCATCCAGACCGGTACCGCTTCGTGGATTCCACCGTTCACAGCGGAGCAGCTCGACACCTGGACCAAAGCTACGCTGGCCAACTCGCCCTACCGCGATTCCAAACTGGATCAGGAAAGCCCGCTGCCCAAGATCGACCACGTCATTTACATCGTGAAAGAGAACCGCTCCTACGACCAGGTGCTGGGCGATATGAAAGAGGGCAATGGCGACCCGTCGCTCACCCTCTTCGGCGAAGACGTCACGCCCAACCTGCACAAACTGGCCCGCGAGTTCGTGCTGCTCGACAACTTCTACGTGAACTCCGACGTCAGCGCCGATGGCCACGCCTGGTCCACCGCCGCCATCGCTCCCGATTACACGCAGAAGATGTGGCCGAACAAGTACGCCAACCGCCGGACCACTTACGATTTCGAAGAGAGCGATCCGTTGTCGGTGCCGCCGGCCGGATACCTATGGACCAATGCCGCCGCCGCCGGCCTCTCCGTCCGCAACTTCGGCTACACCGTCGACAACAAGGCCAACGCCGGCACCGGCTCCGAACAGATTACGGGCGTGCGCGACCCGGTCCTGGCCAAAGTCACCAACCATCTGTACCGCGGTTTCGATCTGGCATACCCGGACGTGGAGCGCGCCAAGGTTTTTCTGGCCGAGTTGGCGGACTACGAAAAGACTGGCAGCATGCCGCGCCTGATGGTGATGCGCATGGGCAACGATCATACCTCGGGAAGCGCCGCCGGCAAGATCGGGCCGCTCTCCGCCGCCGCCGATAACGATCTCGCCGTCGGCATGCTGGTGGAGGGCGTTTCGAAGTCGCGATTCTGGCCGGGCACCGCCATCTTTATCCTGGAGGACGACGCGCAGAACGGTCCGGACCACGTGGATTCGCACCGCTCGCCGGCCTTCCTGATTTCACCCTGGGTGAAGCGCCACGCCGTGGATAGCAGCATGTACAACACTACGTCGATGCTGCGCACCATGGAGTTTCTGCTGGGACTGCACCCGATGACGCATTTCGATGCCGGTGCGCGGCCCATGACGGCGGCCTTCCAGAATCAGCCCGACCCGGCCCCGTACGCCGCCGCAAAGCCCCGTCACCCGCTGACTGAAATCAACCCCGCAGCCACGCCTGGCGCGGCGCGCGCGGCTCTGATGGATTTTGACGAAGCCGACCGCAACGATGACGACGAACTGAACGATATCCTGTGGCGCGCCATCCGCAAAGATGCGCCGCCTCCGCCCGTGCGGAGCTATTTCGGAAAATGAGCTATCAGCAATCAGCCGTCAGCGTTCAGCTTTCAGCGTTCAGCTTGAACCTGGGAGCACACGCCGGGCGTGCTGGTTTAGCTGATAGCTGAAAGCTGATAGCTGAGAGCCTTATCCCATGTCCCAAATTTACCTGTGTTTCCTATGGCACATGCACCAGCCGTTCTATAAAGATTTGAGCTCGGGGGAATACAAACTCCCCTGGACGCGTATGCACGCGCTCAAGGACTACTACGGCATGGTGCGCATCCTGGAAGAGTTCCCCGACGTTCATCAGACCTTTAACCTGGTGCCTTCGATGATGGCCCAGGTGGCCGAATACGCTGACGGTACCGCGGCCGACCCGTTTCTGCAACTGGCGCTCAAGCCCGCCGAGAATCTCACCGACGGCGACAAGGCCTTCCTCATCCAGCACTCCTTCTATTCCGACCCGCACTGTATGATCTACCGCTACCCGCGCTACGGCGAGCTCTACGACGCTTCCCGCGGGCGCGGTCTGGCCGGGGCGCAGGACTTCCGGGACGTGCAGATGTGGTCGCAGCTTGCCTGGTTCGACGAAGAATTCCAGGCCGGCGACCCCGAGGTCCGCGAATGGATCCAGCGCGGCCGCAATTTCACCCTCGCCGACCAGGCGCGCATGGGCCAGAAGCAGCGCGAGATTGTCGGCTGCGTGCTGCCGGCCTATCAGAAGCTGGCGCGGAGCGGCCAGATCGAAATCTCCACCACTCCTTATTACCACCCGATCATGCCTCTGCTCTGCGATTCCAACATCGCCGGCGTGTCGCACCCCAACGTCCCGCTGCCGCCGCGCTTCCGGTACCCTGGCGATGCGCGGCAGCAACTCGTCCTGGCACGCGAATACATCCTGCGGAACTTCGGCGTGGCGCCGGTGGGGCTCTGGCCCTCGGAGGGCTCGGTTTCCGACGAGGTCTTCACCATCGCCTCCGAATTAGGCTTCGAGTGGGCGGCCACCGACAGCGGCGTCCTCAACCGCACCCTGTCCCGCGCCGTCCCCGTGGAGGGCCTCTACCGGCCTTACGAGTGGCGGCAGAACCAGCGCAGCCTGCGCGTGATTTTCCGCGACCACTTCATGAGCGATCTCATTGGCTTCGTCTACTCCAAAATGGAGCCCTCCCACGCGGCCGAAGATTTTCTGCACCGCATCCGCCAGAATTGTGCCGGCATCCTGGCCGGCGGCCGCGACGCCCTGGTGCCCATTATCCTGGACGGCGAAAATGCCTGGGAATATTACGACCGCAACGGCCGCCCATTTCTGCGCGACCTCTACCGCAGGATCTCCGCCGACCATCGCATGACCGCCGTCACCGCCAGCGAAGGATTCCGCCTGATGGCGCCGGAGCCGCTGGGCCACATCTTCCCCGGCTCCTGGATCAACGCCAACTTCGATGTCTGGATCGGCGCCGAAGAGGACAACGAAGCCTGGACGCACCTGCTGCGCGCCCGCGCCACCTATGACGCCGTCTCGGCCAACGTCCCCGAAGAGCGGCGCAACATGGCTTTCGAGGAGCTCATGATCGCCGAAGGCAGCGACTGGTGCTGGTGGTATGGGCCGGAGCACGAATCCGCCAACCGCCCGGAGTTCGATCAGCTCTACCGCAGTCATCTGGCCAATGTCTATCGTTTTCTGAACCTCAACCCGCCCGAGGAACTCTCGCGGCCCATTTTGCGCATCTCCACGCCGGAGGTGCGCGTGGAGGCGTCGGGTCCCATCCGGCCCATCATCGATGGCGAATCCACCTCGTACTTCGAATGGATCGGCGCCGGCCTTTATCGCGTGGATCAGCGTTCGGGCTCGATGCACGGCAAGAAGTTCCTGGTGAAGCAAGTCCAATTCGGCAGCGACGGCGCGGACTTTTATCTGCGGCTCGACTTTCATGCCGGAGTGGAGTCGGGCCTGGCCGGGATGGAAGCGCGCGTGACCACGCAATCGTTGGATGGCGCCGAGCACAGTTACATCACATTCCTGCTCTCCGGCGGCGCCGCGGAAGCCAGTGAACTGAAGCTGGCTTCACCGGCCGCAGGGCAGCCATACCCGGTGGAATGCGCCTTCGGGCGGATTTTGGAAGCGCGATTCTCTTTGGCTGCCCTGGGTGTCGAACGCGGCCGCGGTTTGCGCTTCCAACTCTCGCTATGGCAGGGCGGCCTGCCCGTGGACGCCGTGCCGCAGCAAGGCTGGCTGGAGATGCGCACCACCGACCCCGGCGAAATGGAGGGATGAGCGGTTGTGGGGCAGGTTGGTAACCTGCCGGCGATGCCGTTGTGGGGCAGGTTGGTAACCTGCGGCGGATTGTTAATCCGCCCGCGCGATGCGGCAGCGAGCAGCCCGCGTTTTTGCTGCCGCCCGACCAACCCAGGCCCGTGCTACTAGCTCTTCCCCGGCCGTACGATCAGCATGGGGACGTCCAGATCGTGCCGTACGGGGTTGATGGTGTTGCCGAAAATCAGGTCCTTGAAGCCCCCGTGGCCGTGCGCGCCCATGATCACCAGATCCGGCCGTATCTCGTGCGCATAGCGTACGATCTCGCGCTTTGGCGACAAGGAGTGGGTGATGACGGTTTCCACGGCAATGCCTTGATCCCGAAGAGATTGGGCGATCCGTTCCAGGTACTGGCTTCCCAATTCCACCTCCGCCGTGGAAGATTCGCCGCCGTACACCTGGCTGGTGACGCCTTCTTCCACGTGCAGCAGGTACACCTTGGCGCCGTAGAGCCTGGCCATGGCCGCGGCATGGCTCACGGCCAGATGGTCGAGCCCGGTGTGGTCCAGCGGCACCAGGATGGTTTGATAAACCGGCGCGGCCGCGGCCTCGGCGCCGGCGGTTTCGGGCAGCATCACCGGCGGGTGCCCGTGTTTGCGATTCCGGTTCACCGCCGGCCCCACGGTAATCCAGAGCAGCAGCAGCATAAGCCCGCAACCCGTGGGAACGGTGACCAGCCACACCAGCATTCGCCACTGGCCGGCGTTCGCCAGCCATTCCCCGATCGAGTTGATCGCCAGCCAGACGTTCAATACGACGACGATGGCTGCCGATGCCCAAGCCAGGAACAACACCCAGCCGCGATTGGCGAACGAGCCCATACGGGCACGCTCGCTCGTGAAATGGATCAGCGGAATGATGGCAAACGGCAATTGCATGCTCAAGATCGCCTGGCTAAGCAGCAGTAACCCGAGGGTGCTCTTATCTCCGGCGAAATAGATGGTGAAGGCCGCTGGAATAATCGCCAGCGAGCGCGTGATCAGGCGTCGCAGCCAGGGCCGCATTCGAAAGTTGAGGAAGCCTTCCATCACCACCTGGCCGGCCATGGTTCCCGTGAGCGTGGAGGACTGCCCGGAGCACAGCAGGGCCACCGCAAAAAGAATTCCCGCCAGGCCCGTGCCCAGCAGCGGCACCAGCAGCACGTGGGCCTGCTGAATCTCCGTGACCACGATGCCGCGCTTGAAGAAGACCGCCGCCGCCAGCACCAGGATGGCGACGTTCACGAACATGGCGCCGTTGAGCGCGACCACGGAATCCACCAGGTTGTAGCGGCACGCCGTTCGCTTGGCGGACTCGCTATGACCGATGCTGCGGGTCTGCACCAGCGCCGAATGCAGGTACATATTGTGCGGCATCACCGTGGCGCCGAGCATGGTGATCGCCAGATAGAGGCTGTTGCGGTTGAGGTTCGGAAGCAACCCGGCAAAGAGTTCGCCGCCCGCGGGCTTGGCCCAAAACACTTCAATCGCGAAGCAACCCGCCATAACCGCTATCAGCGCCAGGATCATGGCTTCGATCATGCGGATGCCGAAGCTTTGAAACCAAAGCAGCAACAGGGTATCGGCGGCCGTCAGCAGCACCCCCAACAGCAGCGGAATGTGGAACAGCAGGTTGAGCGCGATGGCCGCGCCCAGCACCTCCGCCAGGTCGCAGGCCGCGATCGCTACTTCGCACAGAACCCACAGCGCCATGCTGACTTTTCGCGGGTAGGCCTCGCGGCAAGCCTGCGCCAGGTCGCGCCCGCCCACGATACCAAGGCGCGCCGCCAGCGTCTGCAGCAGAATGGCCATGGCGTTGGACATGACCAGCACCCACAGCAACCGGTACCCGAAGCGTGCGCCGCCTTCCAGGTCCGTGGCCCAGTTTCCGGGATCCATGTACCCCACGCTCACCAGATATGCCGGGCCCGAAAAGGCGAACATGCGCTTCCAGAAGGACACCTGCGAGGTGACAACGGTGGAGTGCACGTCGGCAAGCGAACGCACGTCCGGTATCGGGCTGGTCGGGGTCATTGAGGTTAACTATAGTTAAGCAGGTGGGGGCCGGAATGTCAAACCCAGCTCTTATTAACCGTTTTGGGAATCTCGCGGCTCGGTCGTGAAAACCGCTCCCTGACGGTCGCGGCTCTGTTAGGGGTATCGCGGCTCGGTTAGGGTATCGCGGGCTTGCAGAGCCGCGACTTGTCGCTCGACCGTCAGGGAGCGGTAGGCGGCAACGGACTTTCTCCAGATCACGTAAGCACCTCTCCCCGGTTGATTGAGACGCCGCCTATCGTATAAGGTGGTGCTGGAGGCGCCCACTGGAAGTCCATCTGGTCGACGGCACGTACGAGTTGTTCCGGCACTACTACGCGATGCCGCCGGCGCGGGATCGGGACGGTTGCGAGGTCGCCGCGGTCCGGGGCGTGCTGGCGTCCGTCATGGGCATGATCGCCGGCGGCGCCACCCACATTGCCGTTGCCACCGATCACGTCATCGAGTCGTTCCGCAACCAACTGTGGCCCGGCTACAAGACGGGCGCAGGCATCGAACCGGACCTGCTGGCGCAGTTCTGGCTGCTCGAAGACACCCTGGCTGCCGCCGGCGTCGTAGTCTGGCCGATGGTGGAGTTCGAGGCCGACGATGCGCTGGCGGCGGCGGCGGTGGCGGCGGCTCGCGATGCGCGTGTGGAACGCGTGATCGTCTGCACACCGGATAAGGACCTCGCCCAGTGCGTGAGCGGCACGCGCATCGTCCAACTCGATCGGCGGGCCCGCATCACGCGCGATGAGGCCGGCGTGATCCAAAAGTTCGGCGTGCCGCCGGCTTCGATCCCCGACTACCTGGCTCTGGTGGGCGACGCGGCCGACGGCTATCCGGGCCTGCCAGGCTGGGGGGCGAAATCGTCGGCTGCGGTTCTGGCCAGGTTTGCCCATCTCGAATCCATTCCCGCTGATTGGCGCGAGTGGCACGTGAACGCCAACAAGGCCGGCGCCCTCGCCCGCACGCTCTTGGATGAACGCGACCGCGCGCTGCTGTTCCGGACACTCGCCACACTCCGCACCGACATCGCGCTTTTCGACGACGTGGACCAACTTCGATTTAACGGCCCCACGGCAGCCTTCGCCGCGTTCGAAGCGCGATTCGACGCGGCGGTCACAATGAAGTGATTCCATGCCTGAACAAGAAAGTGCCTGAACAAGAAAGTGCCTGGACAGGAAGTGTCAAAACAGTCGCCGGCCATATCGCCGCGCGGGCAGCGCGGAGATCGCCGGCCTGGCAGCGGCGGCGCCATGCGAAAGATACAACTGCGACCTGCCATCGCCTTTGAAGAGAAACGATACGACGTCCGGGTCGAGCACCATTTGCTTTATGCTGCCGGATCGGTCTGCCGTGCCCGCGCCCTTCCCGTATGGCGGCCAGGAAATCGTCAAGAGACCTTCTTCCGGCCACAGATGTCGCCAGGCAGCGCGGGTTGCGAGAAAACGTGAAACGCTGCGCGCGATCCACTCTTCCGCGGAGGGAATACCCTTACGTACATTACTGCCTGCGCGATTTGGTCCATGGGATTACACTCTTAGAGGCGGTAAGTTTCCGTACGCGTCCGTAAAATAGTTCATATCCGCACTGACCTATCCGCGCTTAAGTGTTACGTTGTAACCGTGGCAGCAGTGAATCGGCAGATTAGGTTGGCCGCTACTCCGGTGGGGATGCCCAGGGAATCGGATTTTCAGTTGACCGAGTCCCCGATTCCCCAACCCGCGGGCGGCGAGATTCTGGTGCGAGCGGGGTACCTCTCGGTGGATCCCTATATTCGCGGCCGGCTGAACGGAGTCACCACTTATGTAAAAGGCATCCAACCGGGAGAAGTGGTGAGCGGCGGCCTGGTGGGCGAAGTGATCGAATCGAACGACCCGCGCTTTGCCCCGGGCGACATCGCCGAAGGGATGCTGGGCTGGCAGGAATACGCGGCAGCGCCCGCCAAAGCGCTGCGCAAGATCGATCCCGAGGGTAACTCGATCAGCACGGCTTTATACGTACTAGGCATGCCGGGGCTGACGGCTTACTTCGGCCTGCTGGAGATTTGCCACCCGCAGCCCGGGGAAACAGTGGTGGTTTCGGGCGCGGCCGGCGCCGTGGGCTCGTTGGTGGGACAGATCGCCAGAATCAAGCGCTGCCGGGCCATCGGCGTCGCGGGCACCGATGAGAAGGTTGAGTTCATTACCAAGGAACTGGGTTTCGATGGCGGGTTCAATTACAAAACCACGCCGGACTATCACGCCCGGCTGAAGGAACTGTGCCCCAACGGAATCGACGTCTACTTTGACAACGTAGGCGGCCGGATTACCGATGAGGTGATAGGCTTGATCACCACCCGGGCGCGGATTGCGGTCTGCGGCCAGATCTCGCAGTACAACGCCACCTCGCCCGAGATGGGGCCGCGCTTTCTGGGCCAACTGGTGGTGAAGCAGGCCCGCATGGAAGGCTTCCTGGTCTACCAGTTCGCCGACCGCTACGAGGCCGCATTTCAACAGTTGTCCACATGGCTGCGCCAAGGCAAGATCCATTACCGCGAGGATGTGGTGGTGGGAATCGAAAACACGCCCAAGGCGTTCATTGGAATGCTGGAGGGGCGGAACGTGGGGAAGCAGTTGGTGAAAGTAGCTGTGCCTGAACCGATTGCGGCTCTGACGCGAAGCTCATCTGGTTAACGGAGCCATCGGTGCCACCGCTATCAGGGAATGGTTAGTTCTCCGCCGGTAGCCGCCTGGCGTTCAATCGCACCGCAATGTCACCGAGGGGTCCACGCCCGCGGCCTTTCTAGCCGGACGCACCGACGCCGCCAGGCCCGCCGCCATCGCCACTAATACGCCCACCGCATACGCCGCCACATCGTAGGGGTTCACCGCCGCCACTTCGTGGGCGAACACCGGCGACACCAGCAGCGCGAATCCGACGCCCACAGCCGCGCCAGTGGCCGCCAGGCGCAGCGATTGCTTCACCACCAGGCCGACCACCAGCCACTCCCCCGCGCCCAGCGCCACACGAATCCCAATTTCTTTCGTCCGCTGGCTCACCAGGTACGACATCACGCCATAGATCCCCGTGATAGTCAGCACCAATGCCAACCCGCCTAGTAACGACGAGACCCAGTATGCCACGCGGAACGGATAGGTCTGAAGTGCCAACACATCGTCCATGGCGTAAATCTGGTCGGCGACGCTCGGCGCCACGCGGTTGAGCGCGATCTCAAGCGATCGCCGGGCCGATCCCTGGTTGTCCTTAGTACCGCCTTTCATGCGAACCAGCAGCGAGCTGACGCGCGGAGATTTCATGTTCGACGGAAAATAGATGCAACTGGGGTCGAGACCCTGAGCCGGCCAACCGTTGATGCTGTCGCGCGCAATTCCGATCACCCGCGCGGTGGCATACGCCGGCACGCGCCGAGCCTCGGTACCGGGCGCGGGGCGCAGTGCGATGGTTTGTCCGAGTGCTTCCTGGCGGGGCCAGAAGAGTTTCGCGGTGGCTTGGCTCAACACCACCACCGGAGCCTCCGCCGCCGCTTCTTCCGCCGAAAAGAACCGGCCGCTCACCAGAGGGATCCGGAACACGGAGAAATACTCCGGCGTCACGTAATCATATCCGCTGGCGACAGCCGCCTTCGATCCGGCCGGCACCACCGCCATGCGCGGCAGCGAATTCCATAGCGGCGCGTCCGATGCGGCCGCCACGAATTCCACCGCGGGCTCCGCCGCCAGGCGCTCCACCACTTTCGTCTGATACTGCTTCAGCAGCCGGAGGTCGAAAACGCCGTGGGTCGTCAGGTTGAGCCCTTGCCCGGCGATCCACTGTTCGCCGCGTGCCATTACCACCGCGTAGATCAGCAGCAGCGTGCACACTGTCACCTGCGTCACTACCAGAAAACTCCGCAAGCGGCTGGGGCGGTAATCGCTGCTGAAATCGCCGCGATTGGCCTGCACCAGGCTGCAGCCCGTGGTCTGCAGCGCCGGCACCAGACCGAATGCCAGCGTCGCCACGGTCGAGGCCGCCAGAATGAACCCGAAGACGCGCGCGTCCGGCGTCAGATCGGGAAGCTGAAGCATCTTGCCAAGCGCCGGCGGCAGCGTGGCGAACATCACCCGCATGGCCAGTTGCACGGTGACGCCTGCGATCAGAAACCCGGCGGCGGCGGCGGGAAAGGCGAGCAGCAGGCTTTCGGTCAACATTTGGCGGACCAGGCGAGCGCGCCCGGCGCCAAGCGACACGCGGATGCCCATTTCCCGCCGCCGTGCCAACGCCCGCGCCAGCATCATGTTCGAAACGTTGGCGCAGGAAATCAGCAGCACCAGCCCGAAGGCCACGAAAACAGGCGCAAATGCGACGATCACCTCGGCCGTGAACGGAACCGCCGTGGCTTGCGGATTCAACACCACCGCGGTGGCGCGCTCGTCGGCGGAAAGGTTCGCGGTGGTCCGCTGCGTCCAGGCGTTCAACGCCGCTGCCGCCGCGGTCCGCGTCATGCCCGGCCGCAGGCGCCCCACCACGCGGAGTTGCATTGTACGGTCGACACCCGCACTCCCAGTGCCGCCGAGATCGGAATAGATCGCCAGCGGGATCCAGAAATCGGCTGGCATGATCGCCACGCCGCCGAACTCCGCGCTTGCCACGCCCACCACTTCCAGCGGATGGCCGCGCACGTACACCATCCGGCCCACGATGTTGGTGTCGGCGCCATATTGATTCTTCCAGGTGGCGTAGCTGAGAACCACCGACGCGCCATCATCGTCAACCAGCGGTCTCCCCAGAACCATCCCCGCACCGAGGCCGGTAAAGTAATTGCCCGACACCAAAACCCCTACCCATCCGCGGCCATCGATGCCGGCGAAGATCGGCGCATACGCCACCACGTCGGAAAACGCGGTGTTCTGCCGGCTGAGGTCCTGATATTCCGCCAGCGTCAGTTCATGGAAGTGGGACTTCCGCGTGGCCCAGGAGAACCCATACAACGCGTGCGGATCGCGCACGGCAAACGTGCGCAACACGTAGGAATTGAAAACCGTGAACAGGGTTGTGTTCAGCCCCAGCGCCAAACCGACGGTCCCGATGGCCACCAGCGCAAACCCCGGCGATTTCCGCAGCCCGCGCACGGCGTAGCGCACATCCTGCGCCAGCGAATCCAGCCAGCCGAATCCCCAAACCGACCGGCTCTCTTCCAGCGCCATGGCGACGTTCCCAAACCGCTTCGCCGCGTCGGGTCCGAAGACGTCCGCCGCCATCTCCCGATGGATGCGAACCTCCTCCGCCAGATCGCGCTCAAACTGGCTTCGTCGAAAGAACCACCGTAGCCGTTTCCAAAGTTTCACAGAGGCTCCTCTTTGTGGGGCAGGTTGTTAGGGGCACCCTCTGGGTCCGGCGGATTGCTAATCCGCCTGCCGGGGTTACGCGCACTGCCGGCAGGCGGATTAACAACAATCCGCCGCACCCTCGAAAGTCGCTTGTGGAACTTCGGCTGCGCACCAACTCCCGGCAGGCGGATTAACAATCCGCCGCAGCTTACCAAGCTGCCCCACAAAGCGCCACGGACGACTTTCATCCCTACCCCTGGGCGCCCGGCGCACATCGCGAACAGGTTATCAACCTGCCCCACAAGCTAGTCGCACCGCAGCGTCACTGACGGATCGATGCGCGCCGCCCGCCGCGAGGGATAGAAGGAGGCCGCCAGCACCGCCGCCAACACCAGCAACATGCCGCCCGCATACGCCACAACGTCGTACGGATTGATGGCCTTCAATTCGTGCGCGAACACCGGCGCCACCGCCAGCGTCAGCCCGATTCCCGCCACCGTGCCGACGGCCGCCAGCCGCATCGATTGCTTGACCACCATCGCGATCACCATCCGCACATCGGCCCCCAGTGCCACGCGAATTCCAATCTCCTTGGTCCGCTGGCTCACCAGGTACGACATCACGCCGTAGATCCCCGACGCCGTTAACACGAGGCCCAAACCGCCCAGAAATGACGACAGCCAGAACATGATTCGGAACGGATAGATCTGCACCGCGAACACATCGTCCATGGGGTTGATCTGGTCGGCTAGACTGGGCGCAATCTGGTCCAGGGCCGCGACCAGCGCGCGCCGCGCCGCCGCCGAATCGCCCTTCACCCGCACCAGCAGCGAATCGTTATACGCGTCCCGCGCGCTGGTCGGAAAATAAAGGTAGCCAATGTCCGGACCGTTGGCGATCGTCCCGGTGATCGCGTCCTTCACGATTCCGATCACGCGGGCGTTAGCGTGCCCCGGCACCCGGTCGTAGTACGGATTCCGGTGCTCGCGAGGCTGCAGCGCGATCGCCTGGCCCAGCGCATCCCGATCGGGGAACAGGCGCCGCGCCGCGGTTTCGCTCACCAGCACCACCGGAGCTCCGCCGTTTGTCTCCTCGGCCGTGAACGTGCGCCCGCGCAGTACCGGGATTCGGAATACCGAAAAGAACGGGCCGGAGACCAAGTTATAGCTCAGCCCAACCGATTCTTTCCTGCCCGCCGCTACCACGCTGATATGTCGCGACTCGCCGTACAGCGGGGCCTTCCAGGCGGCCGTCATGGCCTCCACAACCGGCTCGCCGGCCAGCCGTTCCGCCACTTTCGCCTGGTACTTCTCCGCCATCCGCAGGTCCAGCACGTTGTGCGTGTCCAGGCCAACGTTCTGTTGCGCTACCCAGCGCGCGCTGCGCAGCACCACGCCGGCGCAGATCAGCAGCAGCGCGCAAACGGTCACCTGCATCACCACCAGCGCGTTGCGCAAGCGGGTGGGGCGATAGTCGTTGCTGAAATCGCCCCGGTTGGCCTGTACCAGGCTTGATCCGGTGGTCTGCACCGCGGGCACCAGGCCGAACAGCAGCGTGGCCGCGGCCGAAGCCAGCAGAATGAACCCGAACACGCGCGCATCGGGCGCCAGGTTCGGCATGGTGACTACCTTGGCGAATGCCGGCGGCAGCGTGGCCCATAGCAGCCGCTCGGCCAGTTGGATGGTGAGTTCCGAGATCAGAAAGCCCGCCACCGCGGCGGGAACGGCCAACAGCAGGCTTTCGGTGAGAAGTTGCCGGATCAGCCGTGCCCGCCCGGCGCCCAGCGATACTCGTATGCCCATCTCCCGCTGCCTGGCCAGCGCCCTCGCCAGCATCATGTTCGATACGTTGGCGCAGGCAATCAGCAACACCAGTCCAAAGGCGACAAAGAACGGCGAGAACGTCGCAATCGCATCGTTCGTCATGGAAATCGACGTGGCCTTGGAAAAGAGTGCCGCGGCTACGGCCTGCTGGTCCTTGGGCCGGTCCGCCGTCATCCCCGCCGCCCACCCAGCCAGCGCCGCTTTCGCTACGTCCACACTCGTTCCGGGGTGCAATCGCCCGATGACCTCAAGCACCGCCGGATGTCCCGGCCCAAACAGGTCGGGCTTTCCCATCAGGGGAAAGTGCATCGTCAGGGGAACCCAGAATTCCACCGGAACGGTTTCCAAGCCGGCGAACGCGGGGTCCGCCACCCCCACTACTTCCATCGGCTGACCGCGCAGAAAGACTTTTCTCCCGATGATGCCAGCGTCGCCGCCAAACTTGTTCTTCCACGCCGGGTAGCTCAGCACCATGACTGCGCCACTGCCGGGCGCAGCCGCATCCTCAGGCAAAATCGGCCGCCCCATCGTCATGCCCGCGCCCGTCATCGTGAAATAATTTCCAGAAACCAATTGCCCGAACATGCCGTGGCCATCCGCGCCGGCAAAGAGTTTCTGGTAGGCGAACGAATCCGTGAATACGCCCTTTTGCCGGGCCAACTCCGAATACTCCTGCCAGGTGAAGTCATGGCCCTGTCCCTTGGTGGTCACCCACGTGAACGAGTAGAGCCCGTAGGGGTCGCGCACCGCGTACGGCTTCAACATGTACGAATCGAAGACCGTAAACACCGTGGTATTCAGCCCCAGCGCCAGCCCGATGGTGCCGATCACCGTCAGCGCGAAGCCCGGCGTCTTGCGAAACCCGCGCGCCGCGTACCGCAAATCCTGCAGCCACGAATCCAGCCAGGCCAATCCCCACACCGCGCGGCTGTCCTCCAACGAGAGCGCCACGCTGCCGAATGCCCGCGCCCCTTCCGGCCCCAGCGTTTCCGCTGCCATCTCCCGGTGAATCCGCATTTCCTCGGCCAGGTCTTCCTCGAATTTCCGGCGCCGGGCCAATAATTGAATTCGTTTCCAGATCTTCATGGAGTCTCCATTTATGGCGTACCCATCACCCTGGCGATCCCGGCCAATAAAAACTCGAAACTCCGTTTTTCCCGCTCCAGTTGTTTCCGCCCCAGCGCCGTGATGCGGTAAAACCGCGCCCGCCGGTTATTGTCGGACACGCCCCACTCGGCTTCTACGAAATCGTTCAGCAGCAGCCGCTGCAACGCCGGATAGAGCGAGCCTTCGCCGATCTTCAGCGCGTCCCGCGAGACCTGCTGGATATGTTGCGCGATCCCCCACCCATGGTTCGGCCCCCGGCTCAGCGTCTGCAGCACCAGCATTTCGAGCGTGCCCGGCAGGAAATCGGCTTCGGAACTGGCTTTCTTCTCTCCCATCGACTATCGATAGGAACATCGTGCCAGGAGTTCGTCACCGTGTCAAGGAAAATGTGTGAGTCGGTTGGGGGGATGGGACGAACGATCGTCTTATGTCGTCTGTCATGGTTCCAGAACGTCCAATACGCAAAGCCGCCCGTCGCTCCTCGCGCAGAAAAGCTCCTCTCCAAACTCGCGACGCTTGCCATCGCCTGCCGTGCTCACGTCAAAGACATCGACCTCGTCTGCGAGCTCCCGGAAAGCCGCGCGTGCCTGGAGGAACTGTACGTGAGTGACTTCAAGGGTAACCGTCCGTCTTTCGCCGCCTGTCTGCTCAAGCACGTCCTTGCCGGCGTTCAAAGCGACAAGGCGGCCGGGCCTCAACCGCAATGTCGCGCACCAGTTGCCGGTGCTCTGCCCTCCAAGAGCTTTGCGCGATCAATTCGCCGACTTTGCGGATCTCCATTACCGGCAGCCGCACGCTCTGGAAACCGCTAACGAAAAGCTCCAAGCCGCTCGCGACCTGCTTCTTCCCCGCCTCATGAGCGGGGAGATCGCGGTATGATGCGCTGCTGGCGCTTCGCGCCGCAAGAAACACGACGGTGGCCTTCGGTCACTTCCCGAACAATGCTTCAAGATCACGTCGTCCATGCACCACGCGTAGAATTTGAACGTCCTGACCTTCAACGCAGTAGACGATGACATATTCACCCACGGCGACGCTACGCGACCCTCCACCGAAATCTTCATCGCGGGCTCGTCCAATATAGGGGAAGCTGGCCAGAAAAAAGAACCGGCTGGTGATCGCGTCAATCAGGCGGGTGGCAACATCCATGCTGCCGCTTTCTTTGGCGATGTAAAGCCAAATGTCATCAAGATCGGCTTCGGCCTGTGGCGCTACACGGTGCGCCATTTAGCGGGTGTCGGCCAATTCAACAATCAGGCGGGCGCGTCCGCGGTCCCGCACCTCCGCGGCAAGTTCCCGCATGGACTCCTGCGTGATGACGCGGCCTTCGCCGCGGGCAAGGGAAGCGCGGGCGTCATCGAGGGTTGCCAGCAACTCGACTCGCCCGCGTTCGCGTTCTTCCCACAGCGCAAGCGCTTCCTGTACCGCCTCTTCCTCGCTGTGCAACCGCCCGGTTTCAATGGCGCGACGGGCGAATGCTTTCTGATCTGGCGTAAGCTGATTTTCCATTGCGGCGGCTCCTCCTCTCATCCTACGCCAAACCGGCATTAACGGCGAAGATCCGGGGCGCAGCCACCTTCGCCGAGTACATTTTCGGAGAGGCTCACTCCCGAACCTGGATCTTTTTCATGCCGCCGTTTCCTTGGCGAGCGCTTCGGCGATGAGTTCGCTACCCAATTCCTCGGGACGAACGTGACGCTTCTCGGCGACGGCGCTCGACCGGTCGCGGATTCCGGTTGGCACCACCAGTGGCACGTTGGAACCTGGTTCCGGAATCGGGTTGCCGAACTCCTGACAACTCCGCACAGCACCCGCGACGATATCATCGTGATGTC
>Ga0210402_10002741_pt1 | contig 16938 bp, 18 predicted proteins | sample IncBWC7MmetaG_FD_161055 | JGI IMG/M metagenome (GOLD analysis project Ga0210402, IMG submission 161055) | Forest soil microbial communities from Barre Woods Harvard Forest LTER site, Petersham, Massachusetts, United States - Inc-BW-C-7-M | ecosystem: Environmental > Terrestrial > Soil >... | reverse complement strand
GTTTGCCTTTGTCTTTGCGTGCGCTTGTTGCACGCTGATTCGCTTGATGTCCGCCATCTGTCCTCCTTGTGCCATGCGATTATAACGCTCTGGAGTCTCGATTGCGTGGCGAAGCATTGGCTGAGAATATTAGTATTCCTACAATCCTTAAGCAAAATGACCTTGGACGAATTTCGCGAATCGCTCACAGCGGCCGAGCCGCCAGCCGGATTCACGCACGCCCTCGCAGGGCTATGGTGGGACGCCAAGGGCGATTGGAAGCGGGCGCACGAATCCGCGCAGCAAGATGAAGGCGTCGAGGGTTCGTGGGTGCATGCGTACCTCCACCGGAAAGAAGGCGATCAAAGCAACGCCGCCTACTGGTATCGTCGGGCTAGTAAATCCGTGTGCCGGGAGCCGCTCGACGGGGAATGGCTCAGCATCGTGAAAGCGTTGCTGAGTTAGCACAAGTTCGTCTGCTCCCAACCAAATGCGAGGAACGACCGACTAGTCCCAACGGCCTATTGCCCGATGTATGCCTGTATGGCACTATGTGGGTCATGAAGCGGACAGCCCTCTTCCTCAAAGAGGAGCAGATCAAGAAGCTACGAAAGCTGTCCGAGAAGACGGGCGCTCCGGTGGCTGAACTCATCCGGCGTGCGATTGAAAAGTATCTAAAGGAAAGAGCGAAGGAATTGAAGTAAGCGGGACGCCACGGTGTTATCAGCACCGAGACGCCCCTGACCGAAGCAACCTGATTGGAGGCTGCATGGCTGTTCGCAAGCTATCACTGCCGCTGTTCTCCGCAAAGACCCGACTCTTGCAGCCGGGCTGCCCCACGCGCTACTTCCATTTCATCGCCACCGTCAGTCGGAAGACGGATCAGTACGCCCTCGTGTGCGAGAGCCAACCACTCATGACTTCTCGGAGCCACGGCATCCCCGCCCGTTGCCCCGCATGTGGTGCCCAAATCCAATCAAAGGAGAATGCGAATGCTAATCAGCAAGGACAACGGCGGTAAGACCATCGGCTGGAGGGAAACGTATTTTTCGAAGGACGAAAGCGTTGATGTCTCCGTCCACCGTAACGTCAGCACGATTACGACCCGAGACCGGGCGACAGGCAAGGTCGATTCCAAGACATTTATCGGCAGAACGCCGCTTACATCCGACTTCGACGGCAAAAAGTAAATTGCTGGTAGCGAGGCATTCTGGGCACTTCCGGTCACCGAAAGGGATCGGGTCTGCCGGAGACTGGAGTGGCTCCCGGAACGCCCCGCAGCAGTTTTTTGAACGGGTTTATGAGATGACTGGAGGGTCTGGATGGGATTGCAAATTGTCAAGAATACCGATTCAACTCCTCGGAAGGTGGTCGCCGCAGTCTATTCGAGAGTGTCCACAATAGGTCACGGGCAAGACCCTGCGATGCAAACACGTGAACTCACTGAGTATTGCCAGCGCCGAGGTTGGGAGGTATTCGACCTCTATGTGGACAACGGCGTTTCTGGCAAGAAAGATTCGAGGCCCGCGCTGAATCGCCTCATGGCGGACGCGCACGCTCGCCGTTTTGATGTGGTCGCTTGTTGGCGATTCGACCGTTTCTCAAGGTCGGTGTCACATCTGTGCCGGGCACTGGAGACTTTCAACGCGCTCGACATTCAGTTCGTCTCGCTCTGTGAGCAGGTTGACACCAGCACGCCTACTGGAAAGCTAGTCTTCACGATATTGGGAGCGGTTGCCGAGGGGGAACGAAATTTAATTGCGGAGCGGGTCCGTTCGGGACTCAAGAACGCAAAGGCGAAGGGCAAGCGCCTCGGGCGTCCAACGAAGCCCGTGGACGTTGGTCAAATCAACTCCCTCCGAGCTTCCGGGCATTCGTGGCGCACGATTGCTGGAATGATGAAGTTGTCGGTCGGAACCGTGTACGCTGCTGCCCGGTCTCAGCAGGTTAAGGCTCTATGCGCCTGACAGCTTCCGATTTTGCTTCATGTCACCACGGAGGAGCCTGATCAAATGGCTCCGCGACATGCTAATCCTCAACCTCTTGCTCGTGCCGTAACACAGGAGACTCGATGCTGAAATGGCTACTGAAGTCTTTGCTCGTCCTCGCCGTCTTTGTGCCCTTCGCGACGGCTTTGCCCGTCGCGGCGCTCTGGTTGTGCCGCACGCCGAACGGCGCTCAGCTTCTCTTCTGGCTAGGGCCATGGAGTTGCTGCTTCTGGGTCTTGATTTACTCAACCCTCAGCACCGCCCCGTGGCGTCAGGGCGCGGACGCCGTTCGAGAGTGGCGAGAAGCGCATGGCGGTCTGCTGATCACCAGCATGTGGGCGACCGCGTGGATGTTCGCCGCTTTGTTCTTCTCCTACCTCGCAGAGTTCCTCTTGGTCTTCCTCGCCCGCAGCGGCTCCTTCGGCAGGATGTGGCTCCCGGCAGCGACCTACAGCCCGTTGGCGTTCTGCTGGGTCTGGCGGCACTGCCGTACGTAGGAAGGCGATCCACATGAATCCAGCCCGCATGCGGACTTGGCTCATGTTCGACATCCTTCCCGTGTTGGCTCCGAAGGCGTCCGCCCCCGATAAGAGGAGGCTCGCAGCCGAGATAGTGGCGATGTGCTCGGGGACGGAGAAGCCCGAGAAGCACCCCGAGCGCATCACCGCCGAGGCTTTGCTGAAACTCGTGCAGCGCAACGCGGTGTGCGTTCATGATCAGGAACACCGCTGCCCGCTGATGCTGTTCACGCAGGCGATGGCGTGGGAATTGAACGTGTACTTCGGTTGCGCGAACGACGAGGACAAATCTTTCCGCCGCCACAGCGGCATGACCGCAGCCCGACCGTTGGGGCCGGGACACAGTGAGGAGGAATAATGTTCGACGAAATCATCCAGACGGAGTTCAAGGCCGACGGCACGGTCGAGGTGAACCTCGTCGAGGACGCCGCGCAGGAATTGGAGTGCGCGGTAAAAGACTTCACCTCTTCATGGCGGCGATTCAACAAGATCGACGCTTCAGTCGCCGCGACCTCCGGCGCTCAACTCGGCATCGAGTGGTGGCGGTGCCTCGAATACTTGGCGTTAGCCGACTCCCGATTGAAGGAAGCGTTCTGCCTCGGCGACCGCTCGCCCCGCAGCATTCGGCTTTTTCACAGCTACAAACTCAGGTTAATCGAGGGCGGCGGCAAGAAGCTCCCAGCGGACGCCTGAGGGACGGCATGGTCGAGCCGGGAGGGAATCGGCCGCATGATCGGAAATTCCGAGAACATTGTGAAGGTGATGCAAGAGGAGTGACAGCCACCATGCGTCTGACCGCTTCTGATTTCGCCTCGTACCATCGCCCAACACGATGCGACCTGCGGGTATTCCTGCGGCACCGCCGAGAGCAGGAAGCCGAACCCGGCCCATATGAGATAGTCCTGCGTCGGCTTGGACTCAGGCATGAGAGAGAGCATCTGGCTACCCTCGGGACGTTTGCTGATGTGACAGCCGCTTCTCTCGACGAGCATGTGAAAAAGACTAAGGACGCAATCGAAGGGAAAGTTCCTGCCCTATATCAACCCACATTTCTCGCTGTGGAGAAAATCTGCGGAACCGATGTCGAGATTGTTGGTGTTCCCGATTTCCTGATCCTTGATGGCGACGGTTACGTGATCCGGGATTCAAAGATGGCTCGTCGCATCGACGAGGAAAACCACCCTGAGATTCTGCTCCAAGTTCAGCTTTATGGATGGCTGTACGAGAGGAGTTGTGGCGCTGCTCCCAAGGGATTGCAAGTCCACGCTGGCACGGACGAAATTGTCACCATTCCCTACGACGGCGGGGCGACCGCTCTGCGGGAGTTAGAGCGACTCCTGACCATCAAGCAACTGAGCATAGAACCCTATGAGCCAGTCGGCTGGACAAAGTGTTTAAGCTGCGGGTACACCGACCGTTGTTGGGCGCGGGCTGAGAAGAATGGCGATGTCGCCCTCGTCTATGGCGTGGATCAAAGCCTCGCCCGAACTCTATACAGTCAGGGCGTTCGCTCTCGAAGAGATTTATTAGCAAGTTTCGATGTCGCCAGCTTGGGTGAAGTCAAACGCCCCTATGGCAACCGGGAGCAGCGTGTCGGAAAGACGGCCGAGCGAATCCTGAAGTTCGCTAACGCAATGGAGAAGCAGCAAGAGATAGTCCTTTCCGCTCCAGCAATACCGCCGCACAAGAACTACGTGATGTTCGATCTTGAGGGAATGCCGCCGCACTTGGACGAACTCGATAAGATTTATCTTTGGGGAGCGCAGGTGTTCGGCGAGAACCCAAGCGAGTTTAAGGTGGCGCTGTCAGGATTCGGCGTTAATGGCGACAGTGATGGCTGGATCGGTTTTTTGGACAATGCAAAGCAGATTTTCGAAGCCTATGGTGATATCCCGTGGGTACATTGGGCACCATACGAGCAAACCTATTTGCGTCGGTACGTTGAACGTTTTGGAGACCCCGGGGGCATCGCTGCCCGAGTGGGGGCAAATCTTCTGGATTTGCTGACCGTAACGAGGGAATCGGTCGTCCTGCCTTTGCCGAGTTTAAGCCTCAAAGTCGTCGAGGACTATGTTGGGTTCGAGCGCAAGGAAGCCGAGTACGGCGGCGCTTGGGCAATGGCAACTTTCATTGAAGCAACCGAGACCAAGGACGAAGGAAAGCGAAAGGAATTGATGGACAAAATCGTCGCCTACAACAAGGAAGACCTCGAAGCAACGTGGGCGGTGTTCCAGTGGTTGAGAGGCAAGGTTCCCAACTCTGCTAACAGTGCTTCTTAGAACTGAAGAAGCTTGAGTTGTTCTTCGCAACTACCCCCTGCCTCGTCAAGCTTTTCTCGTATATCGCGATACGGATAGCTCGTACTCTTCGGTTCGCCCGTAGTCTGGTTATGACCGCCGCTTTCGTGGCCCAGCGCTCTTCTGACGTAGTACTTTGTTGACCTCCACCAAGGGGATTTTGAGGGATTCTTCTTGGCGCTTCAGCACTACCTTGTCTAAGCGGTCGCACGTCTGGTGAGACGTTTCGGACAGGGCAGGATTGTCATACGTTAATAGAAACACAAAGCACACCATCGCGGTTTTCCTGCTGTTATAGGGGAAATAGAGCGCCTTATCCAAACACTGAGTGTCATACGACTGCTCGCCACCGATGCGTACAACTGCGCACGGAATTAGCGAAGCTAATATTTGCGGATAAAACTTTTGGGGGTCTCGCGTGAGGTTGAAGAGCGGCTCCGTATGGCCAAAGCGCGTCGCGATGTCGAACGCAAGCTTGTGAACGAACGCTTTTCCAAAATCGCTATCCACGTCAGCGGTTGCCGCAAACGCCGCGAGAAGAAGAAAGGATTCGGTACACTCTCGTTGGGCAAGAATAACTCTTTGCAGGGTCTCGAATTTTGGAGGGATGTGCCACGGCTTTCTCAGATGAAACGCACCATTCGTGAAATCTAGATTTATGATCTGGTGGGGGAAGTGCGACTTTTCCTGAGTCGATTTTGCGAGATCAAAAGCTTCGCCAACTACGACATTGAAACTAGGACCATATTTCTGTTTGAGCTGGGCAGCGGCAGCACTGCTGGACTCCCAGACCCTTACGTTCGACGTTGAAACGATGTTCTTCTGAGAGAAGAACTCTACGTCGAACCCCTCAGGTCCGGCGAAAGTTAGATACTTGATCTCCGTCGTCGTTCTCGATTTGTGACTGACCATCGCGGGCAGCCAAAAGTGCTCCCGGAGCCACCGCTTTTCAGGCGAGTTGAATAGTTGGCGTGCCATCGATGGTGATTATCTTTTATTGCGGGCTTCCAAGAGATCAGTCACGATCCTAAAGATTTCATCCAGCATTCTGTTGGAATCCCCGGCGGAGCGTTCTTTCGCTATACCGATAGCAATAAGGAACGCCTCAACGATTTGTTTTTCATCCTCGCCTAATTTTCTAAAGATCGCGTGACTCGTATTTAGTTGCACACTCCCACGACGGACATCTATGACAAACGGAGGCTTCGACCCTAATTCCTCGACTTCCAAACTGATCGGCTTTTCGCGATCGGCTCTGCGGAGGTAGTTGGAAACCTTGGTTTCCATCTTTTCGCGAAAACTTTCCGCCTGTTTCTCCTTTTGAGTCTGCGCCCTCTTGCGTGACCGCTTCGTTGCACCACCGAAGGATTCTTTCAGTGTTGCGTGAACGATTTCCCTGAAACGTTTAAATGCTGCGTCTGTTTCTCTGAAACGGTCACGTTCGATCAAAAGCGCATTTTCCAATCCCTTGTAGACATAGATTTCACCTGTTGTTAGGCCAAGGCGTGGCCCAACGTGCTTCTGATATTTCATCCAGTTGATGTCGTATGAACCGATGGCGACGTTGTTTACGCGAATGAGACATCCACGAAGGTCCGCAGGCATGATCGCCGTTGCTTGGCTGAAGACATATCCACGGAATTCAAGATCATCGTCAGAATGCTCAATCGGATAGATTTCATAGTCGGTGCCGCGCTTGTATTTGGCCGTGTACTTTATGTCTGGCGATGGCAACACGATGGGTTTGAAGAGTGGCTCACTATTTACCGTGACCCTGAACTTTGCCTTTGAGAGTTCGGCTTTGATTGCATGAAGGGGCGCTACATCCTCTTTGAAAGGCCCACCCTTCAAATACGGTACGGGGCTGAGCATTGCCAGTTCCCACTTCAGTTGTTCCACTCCGCTCAGTTCGGCAACGCTGCCGATGTACTGATTGCTTGTCACTCCCTTGTGGGCGAGAAAATCTTGTATCTCTGGAGTGAGGTTTCGAAGGCTGATGAACGTGTAGTGGTTGTTTAAAGGCTCGCCAGTCCATTTATTCAGGGTGTAAACGTAGTGACTTTCTAGGTCTTCCTGTTGCTTTGCGCGTTCGATCATGCGCGGCACATCAAGAACCGCTTCGATTCTTTCGTTACTGCCGACTTGCGTCGTCAAAACTCGGACTTCTCTACAAATTGGGATGACAGAAAGCGCACCAATGCCCTTGTGACCGATGAGTCTGCGCCCTTTTCTAGTCGTACCGCGTTCCGCGCTTGAACCTCCAATCCTCAGGAACCTCTCACGAATGTCCACTTCCGACATCCCCCGTCCGTCATCCAAGATCGTGATTTCGGCGAGATCGGGCGAGATCGTGATTTGGATATCAGAAGCGTTCGCATCCCAAGCATTGCTCAGGAGTTCTTTCAACGCGCGGGAATAGCTAACGTAGGTTCCGGTGCTCAGTTCGTTGAGGATGCCCAGCGCAGGTGCCCGAGGCTTCTCGACGGTGGAACTAACGGCTTGCTCGGCGGGCTCTGTCATGCAACCTCCTTCGGCGACGGAATGAATGCCCTTAACCTTCGCGCGAGTCTAACCCAACAAACTGAACATGTGTGGCTTAGTGGGGATAATATTTACATAATAAGCATATACGCGGGCGGCACCAAGTCACGTTGCCGACAGACAGAGAGTCGTTGTATTTTGCTTTCCACGATCTTGCTTCTAGGCGGCTATGTGACATCCACGATCACGGAAGTCGTCGCGTGTGCCGTACTGCGCCTGCGCGCGATTCTCTCTGAAGGAGTTTCTACGTGAGTGCTGGCAAACTAACGTTCCTCCCCATCGCAGATATTGAACTGGACCGTACCAATCCTCGGATTCGTCGCTTCTTGGAAAATTACACGGGCGAGATCACCGACGACCGGGTTGCTCTCGCGCTCGATGTCGCTGGCGGCGATGACAAAGACGGCGCGACAACCCCAGCAAAACTCAAGAATTCCATTCTGACCAACCGAGGCATTACGCAGCCGATTGTCGTCAATAAGGACAATGCTGGCCGCTTGACCTGCATCGAAGGGAACACGCGGCTGTACATTTATCGCTCGTTTGTGGAGGAGGAAGTCGAAGGCGACTGGAAAATGATTCCGGCCCTTCTTCACGAAGAACTGGGACCATCAGAGGTCGATGCCATCCGACTACAAGCGCATCTTGTAGGCCCGAGACCTTGGGACGCCTATTCGAAGGCCAAGTATCTTTGGGAACTGCAATACCACGAACTGATGCCGCTCGAAAAGATCATCGCTTTTTGTGGGGGCAATCGTCGAGACGTGACACAGGCGATCCAAGCCTATTCGGACATGGAATCATATTATCGCCCTTTGTGCGAAGCCGACGAGTTCGACACAGAGAACTACAGCGGCTTCGTAGAAGTTCAGAACACAAAGGTAAAGGACGCCATCTTGCGAGCCGGATTCACTCTTACTGATTTTGCCCAATGGCTGCGCGAAGAGAAATTCAAGAACCGCACTGGGAACCGAAGCCTCCAGTACATTCGCCAACTCCCGCAAGTTCTTCCCAACAAGACCACGCGCGATGTTTTCCTGAAGAAAGGCATAAAGGCCGCGCTCGACATTGCGGACAAACCTGATCTTGGAAGCGGTTTAAAAAACGCCACAATCGGTCAGCTTGCCCGAGCCATTACTGAAGCGGCTAACTCAATACCGCTCGAAGAGCTACGACGCTTGCAAGAACATCCCGAAGACGAGGCTCATCGCTACATTGAAGATGCCATGGAGGCGTTGCAGTATCTGACCAAGCAGATTCAAAGCGGAGCGTAAATGTCAGGCGAATCTGCACGACATCGTTTTCTTGTTGAGCGTCTGCTGGACACTGTAGAAATACGTCATCAAGGGGTTCGAAGCGTCGTGATTTTTGCTGACCATCATCGGTTTGGTTCGCAACTGCCTCCAATGATAGGGGATTTCACTCCAGACGTACTCGTTACGACCGTCCCAGCAACATTTCGCCTCATAGGCGAGGCCAAAACCCGCGACGACATTGAGACCGACCGATCTCGTCGGCAACTAACGGCATTCCTTGACCACTTGGCATTACATCCTCCCAGTTCGTTGTGGCTGAGTGTTCCTTTTGATCTTGCACCTCGCGCTCGCGCTCTCATGCGGTCTATTCGCCGAGCAGAACACGATGGCGTGAACGTGGAGATACTGCCATTCGTATGAGTTCGATGCTCAAAGACCCAAAGCCACTGCGGTTTGATACCCGTCACGCTGGGTTCGCGTATCAACTTGAAGCCGTAGAAGCGGTCAAAAATCTCCCGTATGCCGCGCTGTTTCATGAGCAGGGATTGGGCAAAACAAAGATTGCGTTGGACCTTTCCCTTGAGTGGATTCGAGACAGTTCCGTTGATTCTGTTCTTATCGTGACGAAGAACGGTCTCGTCGCCAACTGGGTGGACGAAATCCGAAGACATACTTATCTTTCGGCCCACGTTTTGGATCAGAATCGCTCTTCCAATTTCTTCGTACTAAACAGCGCAGCGCGCCTGTACCTCACTCACTACGAAGCGGTCAAATCAGAGGAGCGCAGGCTGAAGTTGTTCCTCAAGACGCGGCGGGTGGCCACAATTCTCGACGAGTCGCACAAGATTAAAAATCCAGAATCCGACACTGCCAAAGTGTTTCACCGTTTGTCGAGCGGATTTGCTCGCCGCGTAATAATGACAGGTACTCCAGTTGCCAATCGGCCCTTCGATCTGTGGTCACAGATTTACTTTCTGGACGGCGGTCGGGCGCTGGGCACCGACTTCAAGGATTTTCGGGAGCATCTTGATCTACGAAACGACCTGTGGAGTGACCAGCCGAAACGAGAAAGATTCGAAGCCGAATTGGCTGCGGCGTTTGAAAAAATCCGTCCGTTCACAGTGCGAAAGACCAAGGACCAAGCAGGAATTGAACTGCCCGAAAAGGAGGTCGTCAATTTGCTGGTCGATCCCGAGCCGACGCAACTGGCTCTCTACGAGCAATACCGCAAGGCTCTGAGTGCGACGGTGATGCAGGGTGGGCAGCTTATCGTTGATGACGCTGAAGCAATTTTGAAGCGGTTAGTCCGGCTCGTCCAAATTGCGTCAAACCCGCTTCTGATCGACGACGGATACTCCGCCGTCCCGGGAAAGTTCCCACATCTCCTACGAATCATCAAGCGCGCTTTGCAAGAGAAATCCAAAATCATCGTATGGACGAACTTTGTCGAGAATGTCCGGTGGTTGCGCAGGGAACTAATGCAATTTGGTCCTGTCATGGTGCATGGCTCGATGTCTATTGATGAACGAAATCAGGCCATAGCTGATTTCAAGACTAATCCGTCGATTCACGTGCTTCTCGCAACTCCGGGCGCTGCAAAGGAAGGTCTGACACTCACGGTCGCAAACTATGCCGTTTTCTACGACAGATCGTTCAGTCTCGATGATTACTTGCAGGCGCAGGACCGCATACATCGAATCTCCCAGAAACAAAACTGCTACGTGTGGAATTTGATCTGCGCAGGGACAGTCGATGAATGGCTGGATTCCTTGCTGACGGCTAAACGACTGGCTGCGCAACTGGCGCAAGCGGACATCACCACCGATGAATACGCGCGGCTGGCGAACTACGACTTCGGGGCGATTGTACATGAAATTCTAGGATTGAAGGGGAAGGCGCATGGCGGCGAATAGCGAGAACGTCGAGCACGGATCGATTCGGCTTCGTGGGCAAGACATTCCCACCGTGACGAAAAAGCTTGATCACAATAAGTTGAAATTCTATGTGGACAACCCGCGTATCTATTCCCTCATTCGCACGGACGGCCATAATCCCGATCAAGATGAAATTTACAAGCAACTTCTGGAACACGAGCATGTCCGCGTTCTCAAGGAAGACATTCGCACCAACGATGGGCTTATTGACCCATTAATTGTCCGCGACGGCGATTTTGTCGTGCTTGAGGGCAACAGTCGCCTTGCCGCCTGTAAGTTTCTTGCGACCAAAGACCCGGTGAAATGGTCACAGGTTTTATGTACTGTCCTGCCCGCTGAAATCGACGAAAAACTTGTCTTCGCGCTGCTCGGTCAGTACCACATAAAAGGGAAAAAGGACTGGGCCCCATTTGAAAAGGCTGGTTTTCTTTATCGCCGACACAAGGAGCACCATGTTGAACTTTCGATAGTGTGCAACGAACTCGGCATGAGCCTCAGCGAGGCGAATCACCTAGTTGCCGTATACGAATTCATGATTAAGCACGATGAGGAAGACCGCGAACGCTGGAGCTATTACGACGAGTACCTAAAATCCAAGAGGATCAAAAAAGCGCGTCAAGAATATGCTCAGTTTGACGATTTCGTCGTAAAGCAAATTAAGTCCGGCGACATTCCGACGGCAATGGACTTGCGAGACAAGCTGCCGACGATTTGTGACGGACCTGCGAAGGTCTTAAAACGATTCGTGAATGCAACTACGCCTTTTGACGAGGCGTATGAAATTGCTGTCGATGCAGGTGGCGAAAACTACGCATTTAAGAGGCTGCACAAATTCAGGAACTGGCTTGCAATGACCGAAACTGAAGACGATTTGCTGGGAGCCAACAAGCAGGTTACGGACAAAATGCGGTTCGAACTCAAAGAAATCGAGAAGCGCGTGAAAAAACTAAGTACATTGCTAGAGACCAAGAAAACTGGGGCCTAGTTTGAGAGGGGGCTTCAGGCTTATAGGCGCGGATCGACAACCTCATCAAGATTGCGTAAACTAGCGTATCGGTAAGGGACTGACCATTCAAAATGCCAGTGACCAGTGAGCGATTGATCTGATGTCTGAGGCGCAGAATGGCTAACCGCAAGATTTTACTTATCGAGCCTGCATACAAGAACAAATATCCGCCTCTGGGTCTGATGAAAATCGCGCAATATCACGGCCCTCGCGGTAAGCGCGACTCCGTCACCTTCATCAAAGGTGAAGTGCCTTCTGCCTTGTCGGAAGCATGGGACCGAATCTACGTCACCACACTGTTCTCGTTCGAATTCGACCGAATCTCGAAGAGCATCGACTTCGCTATTCAAGCAGCGAACGGCGAGAAAGACAAAATTTTCGTAGGCGGCATCGCTGCGTCGCTTATGCACGAACGCTTCGTCTGCGAGCCACGGTGGACGGGCATCAGGTTCATCAAAGGTCTGCTCGGGGACGCTCCGGCGATTTCTCTCGAACTGGATGAGTTTTCGGAAGAACTGTATTCCGATGACCGACACGGCACTCCGATTGAAGACCTGACGCCCGACTACAGCATCCTCGATCAAATCGAATACAAGTATCCGGTCAACGACGCCTACTTCACCTACGCATCGCGAGGCTGCATTCGGAAATGCAGCTTCTGCGGCGTCCCGAAACTCGAAGGGGCGCAACGTGACATCGCGCCTATCACCAGCATGGTGCGCGAGATCGACAAAATCTACGGTCAGAAGAAAGACCTGATCCTCATGGACAACAACGTGGTGGCCGCGCCACGGTTCCATGAAATCATGGCCGAGATTCGAGACCTTGGCTTCGTGCGTGGCGCAAAGCTATCGCGTCCCGGTCGCCCTCCGGTGCAACGTCGCGTCGATTTCAATCAGGGCGTAGATGCACGAATTCTGTGCAAAGACCCGATGTACCTTCGGGAGTTGTCATCCATTTGCATCAAGCCTCTGCGAATAGCGTTCGACCACCTCGGTCTGAGGAAGCCTTACGAGCAGGCGATTCGATACGCTTACGAGTTCGGGCTCACCGAACTGTCGAACTACATGCTCTACAACTTCCACGATACTCCGGCAGACTTGTATGCCCGCATGAAATTGAACGTCGATCTCAACGAAGAATTCGGAATTCGAATTTGGTCATTTCCGATGCGCTTCCAACCTACCGATTTGCCAGATCGCTCGCACATCGGCGAGCACTGGACTCGGTATCAACTCCGTTCCATGCAAATCATTCTTCAGGCGACGCACGGAGTTGTAAGCGGAGCGCCGGAGTTTTTCAACCATGCCTTCGGTGATTCGGTCGAAAACTTCGAGAGTCTGCTACTGCGCCCTCAACATTTCATCTTCAATCGCGAATGGTATGAAAAGCACGGAGGAAGAGCCGAATATGAAGAATTCCAAGCCAGCTTTCAGCAACTCAGTAATTCACAGCGCGTCGAATTACTGAACCTGTTGTCCTGCGATCCTCGCGAATTCTTCAAGCTGCCAGCGTTAACAAAGGAGCCACAGATTAAGGGCGTCCTGCGGTTCTACCTTCCGCTTTCAAAAGCCGCCGAAGCTGCGATTTGGGCTAAACAGAAAAAGATCAATAAGCTGAAAGCCATAGAAGTGCCGGAAGATGAACTGGTCGAAGACGCCGGGTTGCTGGACGATGTTCAGCCTACTGGTGGACAGCACCGACTGGCACTCCGACAAGGAGCCTCCGCATGAGTGCCAACCTGACTTTGATCTCAGCTAGTCAAGTACTGAAGGCTCGTCAGGACTGGAACCCGATCAGTAACGCTCCGATTATCGGCAAAGATATTCTCGAATTGCTTAGTAGCTCGATGTACGTGAACGTTCTGTCGGTCTATCGCGAGTACGTGCAGAACGCAGCGGACTCAATTGACATCGCGAAAGAATCAGGTTTGCTGTCAAGAGGTGCGGGACGTGTTCATTTGTCGGTTGATCCTCAGCGAAGGGTCGCGCGTATTCGCGATAACGGTGTGGGACTTCGCCGGAAGGATTTCACCGAACGGCTCGTAGCGTTCGGTGCGAGCAAGAAGCGGGGTACCCGAGCGCGTGGATTTCGCGGCGTCGGTCGATTGGCAGGATTGGGATATTGTCAGGAACTGATTTTTCGGGCGAAGGCAGTTGAAGATACGCACATCAGTGAACTTCGCTGGGACTGTCGCAAACTGAAAACTCTGATTCGAAGCGAGCAATATTCTGACAACCTCGAAAGGTTAGTACGGGATGTTGTCACGGAGAGAACATTCATCGACGACACGATGCCCGCCCACTTTTTCGAAGTCGAACTTGTTGGGATCGTGCGGCATGGAAGCGACGTGCTGATGGATAGCACCACGATCCAAAAGTATTTGGAGCAGATCGCCCCAATCCCGTTCTCCCCGGAATTCTCTTACGGGGCGCAAATTGAAGAGATGTTGAAACCAAACGTGAATCTCGGCAACGTGGAGATCACGATTAATGAAGGGGAGCGCCCGCTCTACCGCCCGTATCGAGACGAGTTCGAAGCAAGAAAGGGTGTCCGTGATCGCTTCGAGCGGCTGCAACCTGTCAGCATTCCGAATTCAGATGGCGTGGTCGCGGCTACGGGATGGATTTTGCATCACGGCTATCTCGGTGCATTTCCGAAATCCTCTGCCATAAAGGGTCTGAGACTGCGGTCGGGAAACATGCAAATAGGCGAGGCCGAGTTGCTCGACGAGATATTCGCGGAGCCGCGATTCAACTCTTGGGCTGTGGGCGAAGTTCACATTTTGGACGACCGGATTCTGCCGAACGGTCGGCGAGACCACTTCGAACAAAACGTCCATTTCCGAAACGTGCTCGCCCAGCTTGCCCCACATGCTCGCGATCTCGGTCATCTGTGCAGAAATAGCTCTATTCGCCGGAACTGGATTCGTCAGTTCGAGCAAGGCGTGGTCTTCATAAAGAACCGACAAGCGATTCTTCGTCAGGGTGCAATCACAAAGGGGCGGCGGATCAAAGTGAAGGGCGAAATAACGGAACGGCTCGCCGCGTTGGAGAAGATCGCCACTCAGTCAGTGCTGTATGAGGACACAACAAACGCCTTCAAGAGACGCTTGCAGCAACTGAACAGGAAGTTGCCTGCGCTTGCCAACATTCGTAGTCCGCACGATCTGAAGCGATTTCGCGGTGAACGGCGACGTTTGATCGAAAGGCTCGTGGACATCGTTTATGACGCCACAGGCAATCAGACAGCGGCGAAGACTCTCGTGGATAAGATTCTGCGCAGGTTGTAGTTGTTATTCTGGGCCCGGACGAGGGCAAGTTGGCAATAAAGCTGTGCAGGTCTTCTGCAAGAACGCGAGAGTTTTCCAGCCAAACGCACTGGTGTGCGTCAAACGATCTCGCACGTAGCCTGTTCCGATAGCATTTCCCGCCTTTGGTGCTCTCGCAGTTTTTCCACACAAGCGACGCGGGTACAGAATCGCATGCTGTTGCGGCGGTTCAAGAAACAGATGTATTCCGAACCCTCGGATCGGCAAATTCCGCCTCTTGGGATCAGCAACTTACAGCGGTGCTGGCAGAGAGGTTTTTCGAACGCATCACAAACGGACGCTGCAACGAGGGGTCGGATGCTCCAGTCCCATTGGTCTTTCCGCTTGCGCAGGGCGTCCAAACCGGGCTACCGCAGGACAATACCTAACGAGAATCACTTATGAGCGGTGTCTACGCAGTGGTGGTTGCCTTCTCCACAAGTGAAAGAATGCTAGTGGGACCATGGCAGCGGATCGTTCGCCGTCCTTCAACAATTGGAGATTGCCAGAAGATGACTCCCTTCAGGCGTTGCGCCCAATCAACCTTGCCTGTGAGTGGAGAATAATAAACCAGCACCCTCCACAAACCTCCCCCACTAAATCCTCCGAAACTCTTGGGCATACCTGCTCGTTCCGTGTTTACCTCGAAATCGTAGTAGTCGTGTTCATCACGGCTCTGGCTTTGGGGAACGACGAAATCACCGCTGATTTGCACCGCTGCGTGGGTCTGAGTAAAAATGCCAAGCTCCTCAGGCGTTCCCATTGCAACCCAGCATTCCAAAGACTCAACGCCGAGAGGCTTTGGCGGCTTTTTCAGGTCCTCGAAAACTTGGAACGCCGTGATGCCTCCAACGAACTCAGAAGGAATGCGGATGAAGGCGATGTCCGGGCCCCATTCGTTCCACCCAGAAGCACTATCTCTCATGATCGTGGGAACCACAGCGGAAATATCCATCAGATATTTGTGATTTATGTTGTCGGTCAGGGTGATCCCCAGTTTCACAGCAGACTTAAGGACGTCCTCCCAGACGTGTGCGGCGGTCAGAATTCCGTAGGTATCGCCGACAACTGCCAGCGTACCTGTACCAGCCAATTTGAGGAGATCACTCCCGTGGGAATCAAAAACAGCGAACATGGCAACTGTTGAGCTTCCGAGGTTTCGCACAATTCTCTGGCGCAAGTCCCCAGAACCTCGCAGCATAGCTTCGATGTCACTCAAATTGGGCAACCGCTCACCGCCAGAATTTCCATTGAACCGTAAGATATACTTGCGCTGCATCGCGTGCAATGTCTGCGAATTCCAATGAAGAAGCTGAATTACGACCGGATCACGACGACCATCGAGCGCGAGTGGCTGGCGCAGATCATCGCGGGCACCAAGAAGATCGAGTACCGCGAGATCAAGCCGTACTGGACGAAGCGGTTCGCGAAGCTCTCGCTGCCATTTGAACTGCGGCTATTAAACGGGATGAATCCCCCGGTGCCCGAGGTCACGGTGCTAATCCACCGGATCACGAAGGATCGGCGTGCGGGCGAGTATCGACTGCACATCAAGAAAGTCTTGGGGTTCAAGCATTGGGACAAGCGGCGGCAGAAGCCGAAGCGGTAGCCGCGGCCAGCCTTTCCTTGAGCCGCGCTGCCTTCGCCTTCATCAGCCGGGGGATCAGCTTCTCGATTTGCCAGCGGTCGAGGCTGCCCTTCCTGTAAAGCTCCCGCGCCACGACCGTGATCAAGTCCCAGTTCTCGCCCACGAGGCGCACGGCTTCGCATTTCGCCCACTGGGCGAGCTTCTTGTCTTCTTTCACGACTTTGCTGAACTGCACCACGTCGCTGGAGAAATGGTTCTCGCCGGGTCTTACCTTCGGTCTTCCGGTGTACTCGCGGAGGAACTTCGTGTGCCCCACGCGCCCGGCGTAGCTGACGACGGCGTTCTCCGGCTTGTGTCCGAGGAACTCGCTGGTCGGGTCGTCGTCGTTCGAGAACATCACGGTCGACGGGATGACGCTGCGTCCCCCACCGTCCTCACCGAAAAGTTCGATGCCATGGCATTCCATGTCTAAGCTGTAGGCGACGACCACGTGGGACCCCTCGTGGTACGCGGTCTCAAGT
>Ga0210402_10002740_pt1 | contig 16943 bp, 20 predicted proteins | sample IncBWC7MmetaG_FD_161055 | JGI IMG/M metagenome (GOLD analysis project Ga0210402, IMG submission 161055) | Forest soil microbial communities from Barre Woods Harvard Forest LTER site, Petersham, Massachusetts, United States - Inc-BW-C-7-M | ecosystem: Environmental > Terrestrial > Soil >... | reverse complement strand
TAGTCTCAATGCCTCAGTGTCTCAATGCCCTCGGTCCGTCTCCCGTGCCCGACTCGGGCGTCGGAAAGCAGTTCGGATCATGGTTGAAGTTGCCCCGTCAAGGATGAGTAAAACAAGCCATTGTGGCCGAGAAAGGTCGAAGAAGGGGCTGCCGCCACCCTGCCTGCCTGGAGGGGTGTCTTGTCGCACGCGTGCAGCGAGAGGGATGCATTGCGAGTCGCCCCGAATTATGGTCTTACAAGCCCGGATGACCCTGCCCGCCCGGCGCGCCAAGGCGCCTTTCCGGCAAGGCTGCGTGCAGAGGCGCATCTGCGCCGGGCTCTCGACATCCTCCACGACCGGCTGTCAAGAGTGACGCCATCTCAAGAGTGACGCCATCCAAAGGAGCGATCTCGACGATGTTGGTCTTCAAGCGGCTGGTCGCATGGGCAATGACCGCATGCGCGATCGCGGGCAACGGGCGAGCGGCCCTGGCCGGGCTCGGCCAGCCCTCGCCATGGCAGTTCGGGTTTCAGCAGTCGGCGTCGCCGGTCATGGACAACATCATCTCATTCCATGATTTCCTGCTCTATATCATCACGGGAATTGCCGGCTTCGTCCTGCTGCTGCTCCTCATCGTCATGGTCCGCTTCAATGCGAAGACCAACCCCGCTCCGTCGCGAACCACGCACAACACCTGGCTCGAAGTGGCCTGGACCATCATCCCGATCGCAGTCCTGCTCGTCATCGCGGTTCCCTCGTTCAAGCTTCTGTTCTTTCAGCTCATACCTCCGCCGGCCGATCTGACGGTGAAGGCCACCGGCAAGCAGTGGTACTGGAGCTACACCTATCCGGACAGCAAGTTCGAGTTCGATTCCCTGATGCTCAAGGCCAACGAGCTCAAGGCGGACCAGCCGCGCCTGCTTGCGGTGGACAACGAGATGGTCGTGCCGGTCAACAAGAACGTGCATGTCCTTGCCACCGGAGCCGACGTCATCCATTCCTTCGCCGTCCCTTCGTTCGGAATCAAGATCGATGCTGTCCCGGGCCGGATCAACGAGACCTGGTTCAGGGCCACGCGCGAAGGCATTTATTACGGACAGTGCTCTGAGCTTTGCGGCAAAGACCATGCTTTCATGCCCATCGCGGTACGTGTCGTGAGCGAGCAGGCCTTTGCCAGCTGGGTCGAGGAGGCCAAGAAAAAATATGCTCTCGGCGAAATGGCGCCGATCAGCATCGCGGCGGCACAATGAGGCTTAGCGCACACGGTCATGCCCGGCAACGCAGTCAAGCTTGCGCAGACTGCGTAAACTTGTCTGCGCCGGCCGGGCATCCACGTCTTGTGCGAGATGCCAAGGCGTGGATGGCCGGGACAAGCCCGGCCATGACGACCGACGAAGTTCAAGCTGTTGAAGGACAGTCATGGCTAGCATAGCGAAAACGCACGATGAGGCCCACGGCGATCACCCGTACGGTTGGCGCCGATATCTCTATTCGACCAACCACAAGGACATCGGCACGATGTACCTCGTGTTCGCGTTGGTGGGTGGCCTCATCGGCGGTCTGCTTTCAATAGGGATGCGGCTCGAGTTGATGCACCCGGGAGTGCAGTTCTTCCACGACTCCCACACCTATAACGTATTCACCACCGCGCACGGCTTGATCATGATCTTCTTCATGGTCATGCCCGCCATGATCGGCGGTTTTGGGAACTGGATGGTGCCCTTGATGATCGGCGCGCCGGACATGGCGTTCCCGCGCATGAACAACATTTCGTTCTGGCTATTGCCGGCCTCTTTTTCCTTGTTGCTGATTTCGTTGTTCGTGGAGGGCGAACGCGGTGCCGCGGGAGTGGGCGCCGGATGGACGATCTATGCGCCGCTCTCGACCACCGGACATCCAGGCCCCGCCGTCGATTTCGCCATTCTGTCCCTGCACCTCGCCGGAGCCTCGTCGATTCTGGGCGCCATCAATTTCATCACCACGATCCTGAACATGCGCGCGCCCGGGATGACGATGCACAAGATGCCGTTGTTCGTATGGTCGCAGCTCGTGACGGTGTTTCTGCTGCTGCTGGCGCTGCCGGTCCTTGCCGGCGCGATCACCATGCTCCTTACCGATCGCAACTTCGGCACCACTTTCTTCAGCCCTGATGGCGGGGGCGACCCCGTGCTCTTCCAGCACCTGTTCTGGTTCTTCGGTCATCCCGAAGTTTACATCCTGATCGTGCCGGGCTTCGGCATGGTCAGCCAGATCGTCGCGACCTTCGCGAAGAAGCCGGTGTTCGGCTATCTCGGCATGGCCTATGCGATGGTGGCGATCGGCGGCATCGGCTTTGTCGTGTGGGCGCACCACATGTACACGGTCGGGATGGCGACCGCGGCGCAGGCCTATTTCGTCGTCGCCACGATGGTGATCGCCGTTCCCACTGGCGTGAAGATCTTCTCCTGGATCGCGACCATGTGGGGCGGCTCGATCGAGTTCAAGACGCCGATGCTGTGGGCCGTCGGCTTCATCTTCTTGTTCACCGTCGGCGGGGTCACCGGCGTTGTGCTGGCGAACGCCGGCGTCGATCGCTCGTTACAGGACACTTACTACGTGGTGGCACATTTCCATTACGTGCTGTCGCTTGGCGCGGTCTTCACCATCTTCGCGGGATGGTACTACTGGTTCCCCAAGATGACGGGCTACATGTACTCGGAGACGATCGGGAAGCTGCACTTCTGGATCACCTTCATCGGGGTCAATATCGTCTTCTTCCCGCAGCATTTTCTCGGCCTTGCCGGCATGCCGCGGCGGATCGTCGATTACCCCGATGCATTCGCCGGGTGGAACCTGGTCTCCTCCTTGGGGTCTTATCTCTCCGGATTTGGCGCGCTGGTGTTCTTCTTCGGAGTGGCCCATGCGTTCGCGCGCAAGCAGAGAGCCGGCGACAACCCCTGGGGCGCCGGAGCAACAACCCTGGAATGGACGCTGCCATCGCCGCCGCCATTCCACCAGTACAGCGAGCTGCCGGTGATCAGGTGAGCATGAGCGAAGGCGCGGAGATTGCGTATCCCATGACGAGCGCTGCGGCTGCCTCGCGCTACGAGCCGAGCATCGCCACCGCCGGCGATTACCTCGCGCTGATGAAACCGCGGGTCATGTCGCTCGTCGTCTTCACCGCGCTTGTCGGAATGGTGATCGCGCCGGTGCACATTCACCCCGTCATCGGGCTCGCGGTGTTGATATGCATTTCGGTCGGAGCCGGAGCCGCCGGCGCGCTCAACATGTGGTACGACGCGGATATCGATGCAGTGATGACCCGTACTCGCAGCCGGCCCATCCCTCAGGGCCGCATCGCTCCCGGCGAGGCGTTTGCTTTCGGCATAACGCTCGCGGGCTTTGCGGTGGCGGTCATGGGTCTGCTCGTGAATTGGCTTGCCGCGGCGCTTCTTGCCTTCACCATCGCTTTCTACGTCCTCATCTACACCATGTGGCTCAAGCGCTGGACCTCCCAGAATATCGTCATTGGCGGGGCTGCCGGCGCCGTTCCGCCGATGATCGGCTGGGCCGCGGCGACCGGCGGCATCTCGCTCGAGCCATGCCTTTTGTTCCTGATCGTCTTCATCTGGACGCCGCCGCATTTCTGGGCGCTGTCGCTCACGCGCGTCGATGACTATTCCCGCGCGGGGTTGCCGATGCTCCCGGTGGTCGCCGGGACGGAGGCGACCAAGCGCCAGATCCTGCTGTATTGCATTGTGCTTGCGGCCGTCGCTGCCGCACCATGGCTGCTCGGCTACGCAGGCGCGGTCTACGGCGCAACAACGCTGATCGCGGGTGCGCTGATGATCGTGCTCGCGTTGCGGCTGCGCAGCGAGCGTGATGGTCAGCGCGGGAGGCAGGCCGCGCAACGTCTCTTTGGATTTTCCATTTTATATCTGTTCATCGTTTTTGCCGCGCTTCTGATCGAGGCGGGTCTTTCGTACCATGGATCCTGAGCGGCATGGTGACCCGGTGCGCGAGGAGCGGGCGACGGTGGTGCTCAGCAAGGAGCAGGCACGCAGCCGGCGAACGCGCTCCATCGCAATCGCATTGGCGCTCGGCGTCTTGGTGATCCTCTTTTATGCCGTCACGCTGGTGAAGGGTCCGGCGGTGCTGAACCGTCCGTTGTGATCGGGTAGGGACTGATCGTGTCGCATACCTCGCGCAGAAAAAAGGATATCCTCATCGCGGGACTGTGCGGTGCCTTTGTCGCCGTCATGGTAGGCGCGGCCTATGCAGCGGTGCCGCTTTACAACTGGTTCTGCCGGACCACCGGTTTCGCCGGCACGCCCCAGGTCGCCACCACCGAGCCGTCGCAGGCGATCGGGCGCAAGGTGACGGTGCGCTTTGATGCCAACATAGCGGGCGGGCTTCCCTGGCAGTTCGAGCCGGAGCAGACCTCGATCGAGGTAAGCGTGGGCGAAGTTGCGACCGTTGATTATCTGGTGATCAATCAATCCGCACGCGACACGGTAGGCGTTGCGAGCTACAATGTCTCTCCGCCCACCGTGGGTGCCTATTTCTCCAAGATCAACTGTTTCTGCTTCAGCGAGCAGCGGCTCAAAGCAGGCGAGCAGCGTCACATGAGCGTGGTATTCTTCGTCGATCCCAAGATCGTGCAAGACTCGGAGCAGGATAATCTGGATACGATTACGCTTTCCTACACCATGTATCCCGCTCGGCAGTCGCAAACGCCGCAGCGCCAGAGCGGCGCCCTGCCAGATCTTGGGCAACCAAGTCCCGGGCGGAGCTGATCGCGACAACTCGACTCAACGCCCCCGAGGGGAGACGGAGCATCTGCAATGGCCGACGCGCACGCCAAGCCGCATCATGACTATCACCTCGTAGACCCAAGCCCGTGGCCTGCGATCGGCTCGGTGTCGCTGTTTGTCACCGCCGTGGGGGCCATCACCTGGATGCACCACATGACCCCGGCGGCGCCCTACGTCTTCGGCGTGGGGGTGATCGGAACGCTCTACACCATGTTCGGATGGTGGAGCGATGTTGCGCGCGAGGCGACATATCAGGGCCACCACACCACGGTGGTGCAGATCTCGCATCGCTACGGAATGATTCTGTTCATCGCCTCGGAGGTGATGTTCTTCGTCGCCTGGTTCTGGGCCTATTTCGACAGCGCGCTGTTCCCTCACGACACGCAGCAGTTGATGCGTGAGCAGCTGTTCGGCGGCGTGTGGCCGCCGAAGGGGATCGAAACCTTCGACCCCTGGCATTTGCCGCTTCTCAACACCCTCATCCTGCTCACGTCCGGCACAACGGTGACCTGGGCGCATCACGCGCTCCTGGAGAACGACAGGCAGGGGCTCAAATGGGGGCTCATTCTCACCATCGCGCTCGGCCTCGCGTTCACCTGCGTGCAAGCCTACGAGTACAGCCATGCCGCCTTCCATTTCAGCGGCAACATCTACGGCGCCACGTTCTTCATGGCCACCGGCTTTCATGGCGCGCATGTGATCATCGGGTCAACGTTCCTGATCGTTTGCCTGATCCGTGCATTCCTCGGACATTTCACTCCGACCCAGCATCTCGGTTTCGAGTTCGCGGCCTGGTACTGGCATTTCGTCGACGTGGTGTGGCTGTTCCTGTTCGCCTGCATTTATGTGTGGGGCTCCGCGCCGGAGGGGCTGGCGCACGCGGCGGGGCATTAGTGCGCAGGATGCCCGTGACCTGTACTCAGGACGCGCGGCAGACTCAGTCTGCTCCCTCCCCCGTTGTGGGGGAGGGCTGGGGAGGGGGGTGGTGCGTTCTGCAACTTCGAGCGCAAAATCTCACGACCTCCACCCCCAACCCCTCCCCATCGCAAGTCGGGCTTGCCCGACTTGCGCAGTATGGTGCGCAACCGGGGCAAGCCCCGGTTGCGTGGGGAGGGGAGCGCACCGAATACGCTGCACCTGTGCTTCAAAACCACCGGAAACCGGTGTAGTTTTGGCGACATGGGACAGGACGCCGATCCCTACTCGCAAAATCCGCCCTCGCCGGTCATGGCTGGGCTGTGGGGGCGCTGCCCGCGCTGCGGCAAGGGCAAACTGTTTGCCGGCTTTCTTGCGCTAGCCCCGCGTTGCGAGCATTGCGGACTTGATTTCTCCTTCGCGGATTCGGCGGATGGCCCTGCCTTTTTCGTGATGTTCATTTCCGGGTTCATTGTCGCAGGCTCGGCCTTGGCCGTTGAGATCGCCTATGCACCGCCATATTGGGTGCACGCGGTGCTCTGGATCCCGCTGATCCTGATCACCACGCTCTTGCCGCTGCGGCCGATGAAAGGGCTGCTCATCGCGTTGCAATACCACCACAAGGCAGCGGAGGGGCGGTTCACCAGCGACGACTCGCGATGATCGCCGCGCGCGGTCGGCTGCGCAGCGGCCTTGCAGTTCCGATCGTGTTTGCAGCCATCGCGGTCACCGTGTTCGTGGCGCTGGGGACTTGGCAGCTCGAACGCAGGGTAGAGAAGCTCGCTCTGATCGAGACGCTCGATCGGCGCCTCTCGGCAGTCCCGGTCGCTCTGCCTGATCGCAATCTCTGGCCGCAGCTCGACCGAGCGAATGACGAATACCGGCGAGTCCGCTTTTCGGCTGCATTCGTTCGCGCAGCGGTGGCGTTTGTATATGCCGGCCCTTCACCCTTCCCGAGCGACATGCCTGGGGCCGGCTACTGGGTGTTTGCTCTGGCGCGCACGACGAGCGGCGATCTGCTCGTCGTCAATCGCGGCTATGTACCGGAGGATGTGAAGGACACGAAGGCGCGAGCCGCGAACGAGGGCGCGGCCAATGTCGAAGTGATCGGAGTGATGCGCTGGCCGCAGGCGCGCAGCTATTTTGCGCCGGCGGATGACCCTCTGCGAAATCTGTGGTTCGTCCGCGACCATCTCGCGATCGCACGAGCTAAGGGTTGGGGGGAGGTCGCGCCGTTCTATGTCGAGCTGGAAGAGCCGCAGCCACCCGGAGGACTGCCACGGCCGGCGCCGCTTCGTCCCAACATCCGCAACGAGCATTTGCAGTATGCGATCACCTGGTACGGCCTTGCCGTCGTGCTGATCGTCATGCTGCTCTTCTGGATGCGCGCGCAGCGGCGCGACGCGGGCTATACCGGTTCCCGGTCATGTTGAATCGATTGTCATTGCCGGGCTTGACCTGGCTTGACCCGGCGTGAGAACGCCGTTGTTTCGGGAAAACTCTCGATAGCTCGCGCCGAAGGAGCCATCGTTTATTCGAGCGAGGATTTCCGCCTTCATGCCAGACACCAAGCCAGTCCCAATCACGGTTTGTCCTTCTCGGGGCCGTTGTCCTTGCTCTCTTTCACTGGAGTAGTCGGTCGTGGTTTCCTGGTCGTGGCAGCTCCAGCCTTCGACCACCCGACCCGCTCCGCGATAAATTTGGCAAACGGCTGGATGTTTCCCTCGACGCTAGCGCTCTCGAGGGAATTCAAATAGGATGTCCTGTCATCGACGCGTATCACGGTCCACGGATATCCGCCCGACGCAAGCATAGCGTTCATCAGGAAGCGCGCCACGCGTCCGTTGCCGTCCGGATAGGGATGAACGTAGCCGAATATCCAATGCCCAAGAACGGCTCGAACCGATGGCTCGGCTTCCTCCTCGAGAAGATCAAACAACGCAGGCATGGCGTCGTTTAGCACGTCAGCGCGAGGCGGCACGTGACGGGAACCTCGCAAGAAGACGGGCTGGCGCCGATATCCGGCGAGCGCGGCCGGGCCGATCAATCCGGCTTGGACGCTCGGCTGAAAGAGCTCGCGGTACCAGTCTCGATGGGCAGCACGAACGAGCTTGCCTGCATTCTCGCCGCCAATGATCTTCTCGATCGCTTCCTTCACTTTCTGAGACGCCAGCCAGTAACCGCGCGCGGCCAGCGCATCGCGATTTTTGCGATCTTCCTCGTTCTCGGCCGGATTCCAATTTCCGGCCTGCACGCGCGCGATCAATTCGGGCGTGACGTGATACCCTTCGATGGAAAGCGAATGATACGCGTCGTCTCGATAAATCCCCTCGACGAAGGTCAGGTAGCTCTTTTTGTTTTTGGGCAGGCGCGGCGCTTTCGGAAAAACCTCGATCACGGGAGTACGAAACGATTCCCACAACGCCTGCATTCGCCTGACAATGGGCGCGGCCTCAGGCGCGAGCGGCTCCATCAAGCGCGCCCTCGCCAAGCTTGGCCAGGACATCCGCAACGCCCGGCTGCGTCGGCGCATCGCCACTACGACCATGGCGGAGCGCGCCCTCATCACACGCATGACGCTGCGCAAAGTGGAGCACGGCCATCCAGGCGTCGCGCTCGGCATCTATGCGACGGTGCTGTTTGTCCTTGGATTCACGCCCCGCCTAGCCGATCTCGCCGACACCCGCAGCGATGACGTGGGGCTCCAGCTTGAAGAAGAGCGTCTTCCTAAACGCATCCGGAAGGCTGGCACGGCGCGAAATTCGAAATGACGGATCCAAGCCTCTTCGTGTAGGTGAGCGATATCCGCAATGAGCATTATGCGATCACCCGGTACGGCCTGCCGCCGTGCTGATCGTCATGCTGCTCTTCTGGATGCGCACGCAGCGGCACGGTAGGGTGGGTTAGCTGTACAAGTCGGCTGCGTGCAGCCGACTTTTACAGCTAACCCATCGCACGGGGACACATCTGAGGCCGGATCGGCGCTAACCCGCCCTACACGCAGCAGTCATTGCGCGTCGACCTTCTCGGCGAGCCACACCTTGATGAGCGATTGGTAGGGCATGTCGCGCTTGTTCGCGGCAATCCTGATGCGCTCCAGCAAGGCCACCGGAAGTCGCAGCGAGATTGATGTTGTGGAAGGTTTCAAATTGGGAAATCGTGCCCGCCGGGCCTTGCTCCAATCCATGTAGTCCGAGGAGTCGCGGGTTTCCCAGAAACGCCGCTCCTGCGCTTCGTTGCGGAAGGCGGGGATTGGCTTAGGTTTCCTGCTCATAGCGTTGCCGTTCCTTACGGTGCATCTCGCGTGCGGAAATCACCCGGATGAGCCGGCCTTCGCGGCGTAACTTGTGCCAATATAGGGTGGATGAGCGCAGGCGTAATCCGCGTGCCCTAACCCGCCCTAAGCGCGACCGGAGCGCGTCAGCACAGTCCGCCTTGGCATGGCTCGCCCGAACACGCCTGCGCTTGCCAAAGCCGTTACAGGATGGCTATTTTCCAGTCATGACAATGGTATCGATCAAAGACGCGGTGAATCGGCTAGCCGAACTCGCCGAACTTGCCGAAAAAGGCGAGACCGTAGTGGTCACGCGCAACGGTAAACCGGTCTTTGATTTGGTTCCCCATCAAATACGGGGCGGCCTTTGTTTGGAAGCGGGTGAAAAATTTCTGCGCGAACGCGGTGTAAACGAAATATTCCCATATGTGGCGGATGACTTCGACGCGCCGCTCTCTGAGGATGTGCTGCTCGGGCCGCTGCCCTGAGCGATGAGATTTCTGCTTGACACCAATGTCTTGATCGTTCTTGCGCGGCGCGAGTTGCACAAACTCGACGCGAGGATTGTTACTGCAGTGCTCTCGGCGGAAAATCTCTCATTCGCGAGCGCTGCGAGTTTATGGGAGATCGCAATCAAAACTCGGCTCGGCAAGCTCGATCCGGGGCTCGCGCTTGACGATTTACCGGACTATTTCGAAGCTATCGGCTTGAACTCCCTCGTTATCAATCATCGCCATGCGGTGAAATCACTCGATCCCGAGCCGCCGATCCGCGATCCATTCGATCGGGTCTTGCTTGCTCAGTGCGCAGTGGAAGAGCTGCGCCTGGTGACGATTGACCGTGCGCTATCGGTTCATCCGTTGTCGTGGCAGCCCGCCTGAGGTGGCGCCATTTCTTTCTCCGTTTCTTCAACTGGGGGGATACTTACTCCGCCGTGCCGCTTGCAGATTGGCGGCTTACGCGGCCGATCTCGCCAAGGCGAGATCGCCGCTAACCCGCCCTACACGGGGTCTCATGTGGCGGTACCGCGTGGGCACGGCGCGCGCGATGTTGCGCGGCGCGTGAATGGCGGAGAGCGCGCACCTTTGCCCACCCTTCCGTAGGGGCCAGGCATGCCTCGCCCCCTTTCGGCAGACATCGGTGTGGGAGTAGGGCGACGCATGCGTCGCCCCTACGAAGGTTCTGTGTGGCTGCCGCATCCCGGGGCGGGTTTGAAACCCGCCCCTACGACCCGCTTGCTTGTGGAAGGCTTGGCGCCCGACTATGTTGCGGCAACGCGCTGGTTGCTCCGGGGGAGCTCGGCGCAAAGCCTGATTCACCTCGGCCGGTTTCCGGAAAAAAATACCAGGAGCACCGGCACATCGTCCGATCGGAGCCGCAAAGCCCCGTGCGCTATGTCTCCACCAGGGGCGAGGCCCCATCGCTCGGCTTTGTGGACGCGGTGCTCGCGGGCCTCGCGCGCGACGGGGGTCTCTACGTACCCGAGCAGTGGCCGCACCTTCCCGCCGATACCATCGCCGGCTTTGCCGGGCAGCCTTATGCCGAGGTCGCGGTCGAGGTGATGCGCCCGTTCGTCGGCGAGGGCATCGCGGAGCACGACCTTGCCCGTCTCGCGCGCGAGGCCTACGGCAATTTCAGGCACCCTGCGGTTGCGCCCTTGCGCCAATACGGCGCGAGCGAATTCGTGCTCGAGCTCTTTCACGGACCGACGCTCGCCTTCAAGGACGTGGCGCTCCAGCTCATCGGCCGCCTCATGGATCACGTCCTCATCGCGCGCGGGGAGCGCACCACCGTCGTGGTCGCGACCTCGGGCGATACGGGAGCAGCCGCGATCGAAGCCTTCCGCGGGCGCGAGCGCGCCGACATCTTCGTGCTGTTCCCGCAGGGACGCATCTCCGATGTGCAGCGGCGCATGATGACCACGGTCGCGGATGAGAACGTGCACGCGCTCGCGGTCGAGGGCACCTTCGATGACTGCCAGGCGATCGTGAAGGGCATGTTCCGCCACCACGCCTTCTGCGACCGCGCGCGCCTGGCCGGCGTCAACTCCATCAACTGGGCGCGCATCATCGCGCAGGTCGTGTACTATTTCACCGCCGCGGTCGCGCTCGGCTCGCCGTTGCGCAAGGTCGCCTTCACAGTGCCCACCGGCAATTTCGGCAACGTCTATGCCGGCTACGTGGCGCTGCGCATGGGCCTGCCCATCGACCGCCTGCTGATTGCCACCAACGTCAACGACATCCTGCCGCGCACCCTCACCACCGGCAGCTACGACGTGCACTCTGTCGTGGCGACCTCCTCGCCGTCGATGGACATCCAGGTCGCATCGAATTTCGAGCGGCTGCTGTTCGAGGTCTATTCCCGCGACGCCAATGCGGTGCGCGCGCTGATGGGCACGCTCGCGCAGTCGGGAAAGTTCACGCTCTCGGTGCGTGCCCTCTCCGGCATCCGCGCGGCGTTCTCCGCCGATCGCGCCGACGAGGAGGAGACCGCCGCCACCATGCGCGCCATGCTGCGGGAGACCGGTCAATGCGTCGATCCGCATACCGCGGTCGGTATTGCGGTGAGCGAGAAGGAGATGCGCGACCGCGCGATCCCGATGGTCGTGCTCGCAACCGCGCATCCCGCCAAGTTCCCCGATGCGGTCGAGGCGGCCTGCGGGGTGCGGCCGCCCCTTCCCGATTGGCTCGCCGACCTGCATCATTGGCCGGAGCGGGTCACGACCGTGCCCGCGGATGCGGCGGCGGTCGAGAAGCTCATTCTCTCCCGCAGCCGCGCTGTCGAGACCGGAGCCGCCGCATGAGCGTTGAAGTTGCGCGTCTGCCATCGGGCCTTGTTGTGATTACCGACGCCATGCCGCACCTGGAGTCCGCCTCGCTGGGCGTCTGGGTCGGCGCCGGCAGCCGCGACGAGCGCCCCGACGAGCACGGCATCTCGCACCTCCTCGAGCACATGGCCTTCAAGGGCACGACGCGCCGCACCGCGCGCCAGATCGCGGAGGAGATCGAAGCGGTAGGTGGCGATCTCAATGCTGCCACCTCGGCCGAGACGACCGCCTATTATGCGCGCGTTCTGCGCGCGGACGTGCCGCTTGCGCTCGATGTCCTCTCCGACATCCTCGCCGATCCGGCATTTGATCCGGAGGAGCTGCAGCGCGAGCAGAACGTGATCGTGCAGGAGATCGGTGCGGCCGAGGATACCCCGGACGATCTCGTCTGGGACTGGCTGCAGGAGGTCGCCTTTGCCGGTCAGCCGATGGGGCGATCGATTCTCGGCACCCGCGCGACGGTGCGTTCGTTCGACCGGGCGCGGCTCTCCGCGTATCTCACGCGCAACTATCGCGGCCCCGATATGGTGATCGTCGCGGCCGGCGCGGTCGATCATGCGGCCGTGGTGTCCGAGGTCGAGCACCGGTTTGCGAGCTTCGCCGGCCCGGCTGCCCCTCTTCCCGAGCCAGCGCGTTTCATCGGTGGATCCCGGATCGAGCGGCGCGAGCTCGAGCAGGTGCACATCGCGCTCGCGCTCCAGGGCCTGCCGCAGCGCGACCCGGATCTCTACAGCCTGCAGGTCTTCACCAGCATCCTGGGCGGCGGCATGTCCTCGCGCCTGTTCCAGGAAGTGCGCGAGCAGCGCGGGCTCTGCTACGCGATCTACGCGTTCCACTCGCCTTACGCCGACAGCGGCATGTTCGGACTTTATGCAGGTACCGATGCGGAGGATGTGGCCGAGCTGATGCGGGTCGTGGTGGGCGAGATCCATGCCGCGGCCGAGACGATCAGCGACGCCGAGGTCGCCCGCGCCAAGGCGCAGATGAAGGCGGGGCTTCTCATGGCGCTCGAGAGCTCAAGCGCGCGCGCCGAGCAGCTTGCCCGCCAGATCATCGCCTGGGGCCGCCCGATCCCCCTCGAGGAGATCGTGGCCAAGGTGGAGGCGGTGACGCTGGAGAGCACCCGCGCGGCGGGGCGTGCCGTGATCGCGCGGGGGCGACCCGCCCTTGCCGCATTGGGACCGGGGCCGGGACTTGAACATGCCGCGATGATTGCGGACAGTCTCGCGCGAGAGCCGGCGTGAGGGTCAGGTATCAGGGATCAGAGACACGAATCAGAGATCGTCATTCCGGGGCCGCGAGCGTGGCGAGCGGAGCCCGGAATCCATAACCACAGGTCCTGCGTTGCGACACGGCGCATCCACCATACCACTGGGGTTATGGATTCCGGGCTCGCCGGCAAGTCGGCAAACCGACTTGCCAGCGCCCCGGAATGACGCCGAGGGGCGAGTTGTGGTCCAGTACAACTAGCTCGGCCTACTTCCTATCGTCCGTCCGCTGAGCGCCATGGCATTCTTCCGCACCGTGAGCCTGCCCGATGCTGCCCCCGCGATCACCGGGGAGGGTGTCGTCTTGCGCCCGCCCCAGATGTCGGACGCCGCGGAGTGGGTGGCGCTGCGCGCAGCCTCGCGCGGTTTCCTCGTTCCGTGGGAGCCGACCTGGCCGGCGGATGACCTCACCCGCGCCTCGTTTCGCCGCCGCATCAAGCGCTACGGCGAGGACCAGCGCTGCGATCTCGCCTACGCCTTGTTCATCTTCCGCAAGCAGGACAACGTGCTCGTGGGCGGGCTCACGCTCGCCAATATCCGCCGCGGCTGTGCGCAGGCCGGCAGCCTCGGCTATTGGATGGGAGAGCCCTATGCCCGTCAGGGCCACATGACTGCTGCAGTCAAGGCGCTCATCCCATTCGCATTCGGGACGCTGAAGCTGCACCGCATCGAAGCCGCCTGCATCCCCACCAACATCGCCTCGATCCGTTTGTTGGAGAAGACCGGGTTCAAGCGCGAGGGTTTCGCGCGCAAATATCTGTGCATCGACGGCCACTGGCAGGATCACCTGCTTTACGCGCGCCTGGAGGAAGACGGGTAGGTGCTCGTAGGGCGGATGAGCGCAACCGTAATCCGCCAAAGCGCGCGGCTTACTGCGCGAGTGGGTTCGTCCAGCGCAGCCCGGGGAAGCGCGCGAAGTCGGTATCAGCCGAGCACAGTGTCAATCCGTGCTCGAGGGCTAACGCGGCCAGATGGGCATCCGGAACGAGGTTTGCCTGCATACCTATGAACGCCAGCAGTTCCCCCAGGACTTCACTATGCCGCTCGGTCGCTTGCGGAATCCACACCACATCGCACGACAACCATTCGAGAACCTGGCCCCATGCCTCTCCCACCGACCCGGGTCTTTCGAATACCCGCGGACTGATGACGACACGAACAAAACCCAGGAGGCTTGGCCACGGCAATCCAACCTGCGTCCTTCCACTGAGTGCGTCGTCGAGCCATTTCTTCGCAATTCGATGTTGAGGCAACGCGGTTACGTACGCGTAGATCAGAAGGTTGGTATCCACCAAGATCATTTAAACGCATCACCTTCGACGATCGAGAGCAGTTCGCTCACGTTGTCGATGCTCGGGACCTTGAGCCGGCCGAGGTCCACGGATCGCGTGCGAAATGGCCGCCGTTCCTTGGGCCGCCGACTCATGTCTTCGAGGCCCCGTCGCAGCGCCTCATTGATCAGGTCCCGCAGCTTCGCGCCGCGGGCTTTGCGCAATCGGACAAGCACGGCAGCGACATCGTCATCGATTGTGAGGGTAGTGCGCATGCATCAAAGCATATTGGTTTTGATGTCTTGATGTCAATGACAGCGACTTTCTGGGAGGCAGCACTCTGCCGGACTTGCCGAAAGCCTACTCCGCCAAAGCACCGCGGGACGGCTTCGGCGGCTAGCCCGCCCCAACCAGGCCGGATAAGCGGGCGGCCATCGGGCTGCCACGGTTTGGCTGCTATGTCGTATGAGAATATAGAGAAGTGTACGTCGCAAAGAACCGAGTAAATCCAATGTCGGGGGATGACGGCAGGCGAGGGCGCGGGGGGCGCCGCGGGGCAGCGCTGATCGTCGCAGCGGCTCTGCTTGCGGGCTGCTCGTCGGCATCGAGCGTGGTGGACAACTACGAGACGACGCCTTCGCCTACCTGGAGCGCCCGCGTCACGAGCTTCTTCTCCGGCGCCAAACCCGGCGTGACCCAGCCCAAATCGGCAACCGCGTCGGCGCCGGAAGTCGAATGTCCCGGTGTGGACATTCGTGCCGGAGCATCGACCTTGAATGTTGCGACCAAGCCGGACCAGGCGACCGCCGGGGATCTGCGCTACCAGCTCTCATTTGGGCAAACCGCGCGCGAGTGCCGCGTCCAGGACGGCACCGTGTTCATCAAGGTCGGGGTTCAGGGGCGGGCCATTCTCGGCCCGTACGGGGCGCCTGGCGCCGTGGACGTTCCGTTGCGCTACGCCATCGTGCGCGAGGGACCCGAGCCGCAGATGATCGCAACGAAGTTCAAGCGCGCCGGGGCGACCATCGCCCCGGGGCAGACCCACGTGCAGTTCGTGGACATCGAGGACGGCCTGAGTTTTCCGCTGCCCTCGAAGGAGGAGCTTGCCGCCTACGTGATCTATGTCGGGTTCGACGAGATCGGCGACAGGAACGAGAAGAACGAGAAGAAGCCGGCGCGGCCCGGCAAGCACTCGGCTCAGCGGTAGAGCACTTTCAAATGATGAACGTCATGGCCGGGCTTGTCCCGGCCATCCCGTCTTTCACGCGCGGTCAAGACGTGGATGCCCGCGAGCGCAGACAAGTTTACGCAGTCTGCGCAAGCTTGACTGCGTCGCGGGCATGACGGACAGGTTACTAGTGGTCCGATTCCGAAGTTCGCCAGTGCTCGGGTTACGTTCAGGTGCGAACTTCGGAATCTAAGGACCACTAGCAACTTTATGATTCTAGTGCGGTTTTGAATTTGAAGTTCCTAAACGAGCTTGCGGCCAGTAATGATAGGAACTTCAAATTCACCGCACTAGTGGTCCGATTCCGAAGTTCGCCAGTGCTCGGGTTACGTTCAGGTGCGAACTTCGGAATCTAAGGACCACTAGCAACTTTATGATTCTAGTGCGGTTTTGAATTTGAAGTTCCTAAACGAGCTTGCGGCCAGAAATGATAGGAACTTCAAATTCACCGCACTAGCCGCGCAGCGCGGCCACGATGCCCTTGAGCTGGCGCAGGTCGGCAATCACGGTTCGCGCTCCGGATTGCATCAGCGCGTGACCAAGCTCGCCGCCCGCATGGCTGCCCCCAACGAAGCCTATCGCGGTCATTCCGGCCGCTGTCGCGGCGGTCACCCCGGCAGGCGAGTCCTCGACCACGATGCAGTCGTTCGGCTCGACCTGCATCTGTGCGGCGGCGTGCAGGAACAGATCGGGCGCGGGCTTTCCCTTGGCCACCTCGCTTGCGGAAAACACCCGCGTGAAGAAGCGTGCGAGCCCGGTCGTTTCCAGGCTCACCCCCACGCGATCGAGCGGCGACGATGATGCGAGGCATTTCGGACCGCGCAGCCAAGTGAGGGCATAGGCGGCATGGGGCATGGCGCGCACTTCCGCGCGCAGCCGGTTTAGCGTTGCGCCCGCAAGCCGCGAGGGGAAGCTTGCCGGCAGCTTGCACCTGCCGGCGGTCTCGACCATCGCAATCATGTCGGCGGGCCGCCGCCCGAAGAAGAAGCGCGCCACCACCTCAGGAGTAAGCGCGATGCCGATGCGCGTGAATTCCTCCGCGGCCACCGCCGCGGCAATGCGCTCGCTGTCGACCAGCACCCCGTTGCAATCGAAGATGATCACGCTAGCCCCCGCCCGCAGCCCACCGGGCGTTGTCGACGCCGCTCCCCAACGAATCGATATGGCACCATACGAACCCCGCGCTGGTGGCAAAAGTCGGGCAGCGAGCCATCCACAGCTTCTACACAGGATTTTCCGTGGCTTCGTGACAACGCAGCGCGACTGTGTCCCGGATGCGACGCACCAGTGCGGTGAATTTGAAGTTCCTATCATTCCTGGCCGCAAGCTCGTTTAGGAACTTCAAATTCAAAACCGCACTAGAATCATAAAGTTGCTAGTGGTCC
>Ga0210402_10002739_pt1 | contig 16945 bp, 13 predicted proteins | sample IncBWC7MmetaG_FD_161055 | JGI IMG/M metagenome (GOLD analysis project Ga0210402, IMG submission 161055) | Forest soil microbial communities from Barre Woods Harvard Forest LTER site, Petersham, Massachusetts, United States - Inc-BW-C-7-M | ecosystem: Environmental > Terrestrial > Soil >... | reverse complement strand
GTCGCGTTTCAGATTCGCTTGCGACTAGCGACTCGGAAAGGCGATTTGGATGTGGTTCCGGTCTTCTGGGAAGACAACTACTTTCCGCTGCTGCCCGGTGAAGAGCGTATGGTCTCGGTGAATTATGATACGGCGGAACTGCACGGACAGCATCCGATAATCCAGGTTGGGGGATTCAATGTCGTCGCGGGCGAAATTGGACCGCCGGCCGTCGCGGCGCACTGACCGGCAACAATCTCTTCTCACAGTTCGGCGATTGCATTGTTTGCCGTCGTCGTGCACAATTCGCGGGTATTCCAAGCAACGACTCGATAACCGAGAATTCACACAACCACCGCGCTGTTTCACGACATCAAAGTTAGGAGCGTGGGTCGGGTGGGTGAGAGTGCCCTGCGACGTCTTGCAGGAATGCGAGGAGAAATGACGATTCGGAATTGGTCGAGAATCGCGGTGATTGGGATCGCTGCGCTGGTGTTTACAGGGTTTGGTTTGGCGGACACTTTGGAATTAAAGGATGGCCGGGTGCTGCAAGGGAGGTACTTGGGCGGAACGCAGGCAGTATTACGTTTCGAAGTAAACGGCGACGTACAAACGTTTTCGACGAATGATATTGTGGCGCTGACGTTTACGCGCAATTCCGGCGGACCGCCACCTGCTCCGGCTGTGCAGCCTTCGGTCGACGCCGTACCCCCGCCGCCGGCAACGTCAAATACTCAGGCTCCGGACAATAACGGAAGCGATGTGACTTTGCCCGCGGGACAGCCAATGCTAGTGCGAATGATTGACAGCGTGGACTCCGCAAAGAATCACGTCGGTGACATCTTCCACGCCAGCCTGGAGACTGACTTGTACGTAAACGAAGCGCTGGTGGCACGAAAGGGCACCGACGTTTATGGGCGGCTGGCCGAGGCGCAAAAGAGCGGGAATTTTTCCGGGAAGTCGGAGCTGCAACTGGAACTGACGCGGCTGGTGATTGATGGCAGAGACTATCCGCTGGTGAGCAGCGACTACAACGTGCAAGGAAAGAGCCAAGGGTCGAGCGCAGCGAAGAAGGTGGGAGGCGGAGCAGTGGCCGGAGCAATCATTGGCGCGATTGCGGGAGGAGGAAGGGGCGCGGCAATCGGCGCCGCGGCTGGCGGCGGCGCCGGGGCCGGCGTGCAGATACTGACCAAGGGCCCGCAGGTGAAGGTTCCGAGCGAGACGGTCCTGGAGTTCCGGCTGCAACAGCCGGCGACGGTGACTCCCACAGCCCGCTAATTTCTTATGCGAAACGATCGAGAGCATCCAAAATGTGCTTGCTAAGCACATTTTGTTACCTGAGAAGCACATTCGGCGCAAAAGTTGAAAATCCTCCTTGCCACATCTACTGTTAGTGACTATGCTACCCCCTCAAGCAATGAGTTCTGACTCGGCACAGGGCTATAAGTAAAAACCCTGAAAGCTGATCAGACTCAGATGAGGGAAAGATGCCGAAAGAAAAACCGCAAGTAAACATTGGGGAAGTTATCAAGACCTATCGCAGCCAGCGCGGGCTGTCGCAGGGCGACATCGAACGCCGGACAGGCCTGTTGCGCTGCTACCTGTCGCGCGTGGAGAACGGCCACACTGTGCCGTCTCTGGAAACGCTGGCGAAGATCGCCGAGGCCATGGATATTTCATTGGCCGACTTTTTCCCCGGAACGGAAACGCCGCGCGACAAAGAGACCCAGAAGATGCTGGGCGAGCTTTCGCAGGACGAGATCCGCTTCCTGGTGGAGATCAAGCGGTACAGTTCGACCCTGTCGGACGGCGACAAGCGGCTGGTGCTGGCGATGATCCGCAAGATGGCGACGATGATTCCGCCGCCGGTGCGCAAGCCGCTGATTCGGCGGACCGCGGTCTAACGTTTCGGCTGGTTCAGGCGAGTGAAAAAAGAGCGCTAAGACTGAAGCCTTCCGCTGACACGCAGGTTGCGGTCGAATCCACGAATTCTGACTACCTTGCCACGCAGGCTGACTGGCTCTTTGCTGGCCAGCCTATTTTTGTTTGTGACCGCAAAAAAATTCTCTAGTGCAGCGAGAATTGATCAACCATCAAGCCCGGTGGGGATGCAAGTGTCCTGCAGCGCGGAATGTAGAATACTGATTTGACCGGAAAGCTTTTCCATACAGAACGAACAGGGATTGGATTGAAGTACAAAATGGAGAGCGTCAAACAGCGCTTTCCTCGCATTGCGTCGCAGGCGAGCGGCCTGAGTCGAGCGCTGGCTGGTTGCACCGATGCGGCAAAATGTGATGGCAAGGGCGAGTTCGGCTAGAACAAACTGCATACGTGGCGAAAGCGGTTTGGGTCGCAAAGTGCCGCCAGCACATGTGCATGAGCCTGCTTCTATGGAGTTCAGCAGGGTGCTGCGACGCAAATACGCGCTGGTGACGATGTCTCTTACTTCTGCGCAATCGAGGTCGAAGCCGTCATTCAGGCCGGCAGCGAAGGCGCTGGCCTGAGTCCAGGTTTCGAAGCGGCCGAATTCCTGGTTGACTACCGGTGCGGGGCGATCTTCCGAGGCGCGGCAGACGACCGCCGAATCTCCCCAAAAGGATGCTGTGAATGCCAGCTTTTCTCGCATAAACCAGCCAATCGTCGCGAGCTTCAGGACTATTAGACGATGGACTTGATATACGTGATTTTACCGCTGGAGTCAATATACCAGACTTAAAATACAGGAATTCTTAAATGCGACTCCCAGCCAGTGGGCGGCTCAAAACAGTTTCGCCTAAGGGGCACCGGCTAACCGCCGGCGGACTTCGGATGAACCGCTGCTATATCCACGATGGTGATGACCGCTCCGTCAATCTTGTTGTCAATCGTTCGGTACGGAAGGATTTTCAGTTGATAGTGGATACCGTTACGGTCGGTGAGCTCACGCTCCAACGGCAGAAAATCCGCCATCACTTGAAGAATCATGGATTGCAGCCGGGAAATCTCGATGGTGGGATTGATGTTGGAGATTGGACGGCCAATGTCGGTTGGAATGAGTCCAAGAAACTTTTGCGCCTTGGGAGTGAACCGCCGGATGCTGAGGTCGCTTCCGATCATGATCACCGCGATATCGGTGCTGGAGAGAAGGTTGATCAAATCGTCGTTGACCTGGGTCATTTCGGCGTTGCGGCTGCGCAGTTCGTCGTTAACCGTCGTCAATTCCTCGTTGGTGGATTGCAGTTCTTCCTTGGCGGTCTCCATCTCCTCGTTGGTGCTCTGAAGCTCCTCGTTGCTGGACAAGATTTCCTCATTGGCTGATTGCAACTCTTCGTTGGTAGCCTCGAGGGTTTCGATGACCGATTGCAGGTATTCCTTGGTGGAAGCGATCTCCTGCTCGAGCTTGGCGATACGCTGCGAGACAACACGGGTTTCCGGTGGGCGCGGCGCCGCTCGGGATGTCAAAATCTTGGCCGGAGCTGCCGGCGATTCCTGAAAAACAATCATGAAGTAAGTCTCCGCATGATTGCCAAGCGTAACTGGAATGACGTCAAAGCTAACGAGACGGAGAAATTCGGTCGAGTCTGCGGTTCCGAGCTCGCCTTCCTGGTGGCGAATCTGAATGTTTTTCTTTCCGATCGGAGCATTTTCTTTTTTTGCGCGGTTGATGGAATTGCGCAGTTCGACCACCCGACCTTCGCGAGCCATCTTAAGGATGCCTAGGGATGCGCGTCCAGGCGCGATCTTAAGATAGCGGTCGACGTTGCCGCGAGTGTGCACGATTTCCAGGTCTTCGTTCACAAAGACAGTGGCTGGAGAATATTGCGACAGCAGGCGGCGGTCGAACTCCTTCTGCGCTTCACCGTAACTCCAGTCTGGATCCGGCGCTTTAATGGGAACCCGGACGGGCGCGCGGTCTGCGGGATCTGCGAGGGAGTGCATGGAAAAGGAGCCCGGTTGCCGGGAGGCAGTGCTTTTCTTGGAAAAAATTTTGTGAGCACGATCCTCGGTGGCAAACAGGCTGGTAGAGTTGCCCAGCCCCTCGGAAGTGCCCAAGGTCAGAAAGCCGTGAGGCCGAAGCGCGTAATGAAATAAAGAAAGCACCCTGGATTGCAGTATCGGCTCGACGTAGATCAAGACATTTCTGCAGCAGATCAGGTCCATCTGAGAGAACGGCGGATCTTTCAAGACATTGTGCTGCGCAAAAATGCACAGGTCGCGGAGATTCCTGCTGACGCGATAGCCGCCTTCGACCTCGGTGAAGAATCTGCGCAGGCGAGCGGGAAACAAGTCACTCGAAATGTTTCTGGGATAGACGCCCGAGCGGGCCCGGGCGATGCTCAGTTCGCTGACGTCGGTTCCGAAAAGCTGGATGGGAATCTGTGAGGCAGAGTCGCCCAGAAACTCGAGCAATGCGATAGCCACGGAATACGTTTCCTCGCCGGAGGCGCATCCCGGAGTCCAAATGCGAATGCTTTGTTGTCTGGGACGAGGCTTTACAATGGCCGGGAAGACTGATGATTGCAGGACTTCGAATACGCTGGGATCGCGAAAAAAGCTGGCGACGCTAATCAGGATGTCCTGATAGAGGGCTTTGATTTCGACGGGATTCTCGGGCAGAAAACGAACGTACTGGTGCAGTTCGTCAATCTTATGAACAACCATCCGGCGGCGAATCCTGCGCAGGATGGTGGTCTGCCGGTAATGGGTGAAGTCCACGCCGCTGCTGGTGCGAAGGATCTGAAAAATTGTGGAGAGCTCGGAACCGCGATGCTCGGACGACTCAGCGGGTTCGGCATGTAATTCGTGGGAGACATAGGGGTAGGCGGCGATGCGCGCGAGCTCACTCGCGATTCCAGAGGGAGGGAGCACATAGTCTACGCAACCGGCGACGATTGCGCTTCGTGGCATAGCCGAATATTTGGCGGAACTTTCGTCCTGAGCCAGCGTGACTCCGCCCTGAGCCAGGATTTCCGCCATACCCAGCGTGCCGTCGGAGCCAGTGCCGGACAGGATGACGCCGACGGCGCGATTGCGCTTTTGTTGCGCCAGGGCGCGCATGAAAGTGTCAACGGGCATGTGCATACCGTGAGTCGCTTCGCGCGGGCCGAGCAGCAGCGCGTCGCCGGCGATGGACATCGAGGCATTGGGCGAAATGACGTAGACGACGTTGGGGGCAACGCGCATCGAGTCGGTGACTTCGCGTGCGGTCATCGAGGTTTTTCTTGCGAGCAGTTCAGTCAAATACTGTGGTGCTTGGGGTCGAGATGCTGGATGAGGACGAAGGCCATCCCGGTATCTGGCGGGAGATGGCTGATCAGTTCGGTTACGGCTTCGATGCCGCCTGCGGAAGCGCCGATGGCGACGATAGTGACTTCACTCTGCGACGGGGCGGCTGATGCACGCGGCACTTTGGCACGATTTCTGGTCACGCGCGGTTTGTCGGATTTCGGGCTCACAGCGTCTCCCGATTCACAACTGAGGTCGCTCGACCGAATCGCAATGATCGTGGCGGATTAGAGTTGAGCGCATTCACAACCGCGAATCACAGAGCAATCCAGGTAAGTCGCACTAACGGTACTTGCCTGAGATTCTGATTGATGTCCGGTAGCGGTCACAACATCGAACTAGGCAAGAGCAGATCAGGATCGCAGAACCAGGCAGCTGGCGATCATGTCATGTAGCGCCTGCTTCTTTTCGGTGACACCGGCGAGGATGTAGCCGATGCCGAGCGGGATCAAGCCAGAAATGATCTTGGCAAAGAAACGGCCAGAGGCGCGGCCAAATGTCACGCGATTGCCGTCCATATCCGTGACAATGAGATTCATGACTTTCTTTCCGACGCTGGCTTGCCAGTCGGAGCTTTCGAAATAGGCGTAATAAAGCCAACTGCCGAGTAGGCTCACTAGCACCATCAGCGCCATCCAACTGACAAAGCTGGCGATGACGGCGGGGTCCGGTTGACGGTCGTGACCTAGGGCACTCAAGAAACCGCCAAGTCCCGTCAGAAAAAACATCGGGACTAAGATCGCGCCGCTGGCCGCCCCAATGATTAGGCCGTCAATAATGTGCGCGACGAAGCGCAGCCAGAAGCCAGCGTAGGCCCTGGTGACCGGAGGCAGCCAATGTGGCGACACTGCGCCAACCGTAGCTGCGCTGCCCGCTGCGGCCGGTATTGCAGCGGCTGCAGGAGAAACTGCGGTGCCGCAAACCTGGCAGAACGCAGTACCTGGGGTGAGGTTGCTGCCGCACTTTGAGCAAAACATTTTTTCTTTTCTCCTGGGCGAGAGGGATGCGACGGGTTTCACCGGAGATGTTACAGGAACAGCGGCAGATCGAAAAGGGATGTTCGAGATTCGAAATGGATATTGAGAATCGGACTACAGCGTAGGCGCAGCCACGAGTTTCCGGAGAGTACGCGCCTTGTGGCCGAAATACAAGCCGTTCAGGGTTTTCCATGGAACAATCAAAACGTACAGCGCGGCAGAGTACGCGCACCAAGCCGCGGGGAAAATAAGCGCGCCGAGGCACGCGATCAGGCCGATGGCGGCGAGGCCAAGGGCGTCTACGATGGAAGATACCGTGAGTAGCCTCTCGACACCATTCATAGCGAGCGAGTCTCGATGGCGCCAGGCGTTCCAGTAGAGCGCGGCGATCAGGAAAAAGACCGCGGTAAACCCGAGCGCGTAAAGCGCGAGCCTGCCGTTCATCTGAATTTCTATCGCCAGCCAGGTCGCGGATGAATCGCGGAACAGATATCCGGAAATGGTGGCGAAAAGAAATTTCAACGGATAAACGCAAAACAGAATCAGAAAAAGCAGGCAGTAATTGAGGATGATGGTGAAGCGGTCACGCAGACCATAGCGGCGAAAAAAAACGTAGTGCGAAAACCATCCGCCGAGAATCATTGCGAAACAGATTGCCACGGTGACCAATGCGAGGGCCGATTCCTGCACAACACGGGAGCTCCTTGGAATAGTGAGCGAAACCGCCAGCAGTACCAGCGCAAACGCGAAGACCACGTCACTGAAAACGTCAATACGCGACATCCCCGCTCCGCGCATGCGGAATCCGTGTTCGACCGGAAATTGATCGGGAGCATCCACGCAAATCACCGAAAGGGAAATAAATCCAAAACTAACGGACGACGGCGCTCTCAGGACGCGGCTTGGCGACCGCGGGAGCTTCCACGTTCAAGACCGAGCTGACGAAATCGCTGAGGGTCATGCCGAGGTGGCCGACTACGCGTTGCTTCAGCGTGCTGTAATCCTGCGAGCCGCTGAAAATATCGGCCATGAGTTGCCGGAAAGCGGAACTGCGGCGCAGGAATTGCACCATGCGGGTAGTCACCGCAGTGCCTAAAAACGATCCGCGGTAGAAGCGGCGGACGATGCGCGCGGCAAATTCGAGTTCGCAGGAGAATGCCGCGCGAACCCAGTCGGTGTACATCTGCGGATTGCCGTCGGCGATGGCTTTGCCGAGCAGTTCGCCCGAGCGCATAGCGTAAAAAAGTCCTTCGCCCGTGAGCGGATCCACAAACGCCGCGGCGTCTCCAACCAGCGCCCAGTTTTTGCCGACCACCGTGCGCTGCGAAAGTGTCGGAACTTGCGGCGACGGCAGAACGTGGCTGTAGAAGCGCGCGTTGTCCAACGAGAATTGTTGTTTGCCGATGAAGCTCTGCAAGTGCGTTCGGAGCTCGGTCTGATTGTGCGACGACATGCTCCCGCAAATGCCAACCGATAAGTGATCGCGGCGCGGGAACGACCAGATGTAGCCGTCAAAATGAGGGAGAAATTTGATGATGATGGAGTCCGAAGCCTGCGGGATGAAGTAGCCCTGGGTGATTTCGAGTTCGTCCTTTTGCAGCGGGCGGGTCTCCGGGAGAAGTTGATTGCGCGCACCGGCGGCCAAAACCAAAAAGTCGGCGGTGCGCCATTCGCCCTCGACCGAATAGCGCGGTTTTTCGGCGGAAGTGTCTACCGCAACCACGTGCGAACGGTGCACCTGGCATCCGGCGTTTTGCGCACGCTCCAGCAGCATGCCGTTCAGCACCATGCGCGAGTACACGACGATAGGATTGCGCATGTCGAGCTTGGCGCGCTGCTCGTTGCTGGCGATCAACTCGATGGAGTGAATCAGTTTCTTCGGGTAGGGATTGTCGAGCAGAAAAGGAAAGCGCTGAATCGCCTTATGCGTCAGGCCGCCGCCGCAGGGTTTTTCCCAAGCCAGGTGCTCGTCAAAAATGTGAACAGTGTTTCCGGCGCGGGCGAGCTGCTCGCCGCACATCGAGCCGGACGGACCGCCGCCGACAATTACGATTTCAGCCATCAGGTTACGCTCGCTATGTTGTGAGACCGAGTCTCCGGGCACGAAGCCGTCAAGCGATGGGGAAAATCGCCAGAGCAAGACCAGCGAGGAGTATAGCACCGAATATCGCGGCGGCGGCGACCGATCGCGTCCGGGCGCGTATTACATCCATTGCCATTCGTTGCAGAATTGAAAACACGAGGAAATAAACGGCCAGCAGCACGAATAAGAACTGTGCGGAGTGCAGATAAAGCGTTCCGCCGAGCAGAAGAATCCACAGAATCGTCCGGAAGCTGAACGCATGAAGCACTCGACGAACGCGCGAGCTAGTCGAAGGGTTTCCCAGAAAAGTTTCCTCCGCGAGATGCCACGGCAGCAGCGCGAGAAAAATGACCGGGAAACGCAGCCATCGTGCTGGCGTGAGCCACGCTTCGTAAAAGGTAAGTTCGAACCAGGCTGCGAAGAGCAAAACCAGAAGCACTGCGGCGGCTGTGCCGCTTGCGGTGGCGACGCTAAAGAAGGATTGCAGAGCGGGAATTGCCTGGCGCCGGACCGCGAGCATAGCCACGCCAATTAAGAATAGGTACGACGCGAGATAGTCGCCTTGAAAAATGTGCACAAATCGAAACGGAACGACGAATCGCAACACTACCAGCGCCAGCGATCCAAACAGCGCAAGCAAGAGCGCAGTCCGCAAGAGTGAAAATGGTGCGTTCGAATCGTCTGGAAGCTTTTCGGGAAACGATGCAGACATTTCGCGGAGAAAAGGCGGCGCCAAAAGGCTCAGGCCGAGCAGTCCGAGGATGCAGCCTAGCGCCGGCAGGTTCTTGGGAGGTGGCGCGTCCCCGCTTATGCCGAGCACTTGCGCGGTCCAGGAGCGAATCGCTTCGAACGTGGCAGGTGCGAAAAGGATGCTGACGTGAGTCGTTCGTGGAATGACTTGGTATTTGTTGGAAGCGTCAGCAGACTGTGTGACGAGGTCGCTCGCAATTTGCCGGGCGGTAGCCGGTTCCCAGGCCGCGCTTAACACCAGCGAATGCGGAGCAAGAGCTGGCGGCGTGGGAAACAAGAGCAGTTCAGGCGCGAGTCCCGGCGCTGGATGCATCGGGGCGGGCGAGATGGCGATGACGCCGGCAACCCCTAAATGGGAAGCAACCCGTGCGGCGATTGCTCCTCCCATGGAATGCCCAGCGAGGATTGTCCGTTCAGGAATGATGGCCCGGCGAATGGCCAGATCGCGTACCAGTGCTTCGCCGCAGGACTCCACACTCGCCGGAGAAAAAGGTCCGGGAGTTTTTCCATGGCCCGGCAAATCCGGAACAAAAACCCGCAGATCCTGATTGGCAAATTCCTCCGCCGTGAACGCCATCACTTTTTTATTGGCCGACAACCCGTGAAAAAGCACCACCGAACCAAGGGGAGTCCCGGATCGCGGTTTGTAAATATCCGTCGGCATGTTGCAGCCACCGGCGGTCGCTAGAACCGTTCGGACTTCGTGGGATTCCCGGTGCGCGAGGAAATATCCCAACGCGCAGAGCAGCAGCCCGGCGGCCGTCTGCAGAAGAACGCCACGCTCCAGCTTGGGGACGTCTGTCGAACTCATTGCGCCGAGGCCTGCCTATTGCAAGCTCTGTGAAACGGGCGTTGCGCGCTCGCATGATAAACTGATGTATCGCGCATAGGGATTAGAGCAGCCGAAGTGGGAGAGCGGAATTGAGCGTAGGGATTCTGACTTTGCACCAAGCGATTCTGCAATTTGGCCCACAGAAACGCAATGGGCGGCGGGTGGTATTTACAAACGGCTGCTTTGACCTGCTGCATTCCGGCCATATCGAAACGCTCGAAAAGGCCCGCAGCTTTGGTGATTTGCTCATCGCTGGAGTGAACAGCGACCGCAGCGTGCGCGAGATGAAAGGCGCTGGACGTCCAATTTTGCCGGAACGCGAGCGCGCCGAGATTTTGGCAGCGCTTGAATGTGTTGACGTCGTAGTTATTTTTGACGAGCCAACCCCGCGCGAGACGATTGCAGCATTGCTCCCCGACGTTCTGGTAAAAGGCGGCGACTGGTCCAGTGACGCCATCGTCGGCAGGGAAGAGGTCGAAGCCGCCGGCGGGAAAGTGATTTCCATTCCCGTCGTCGCAGGCTTTTCCACCTCCGCAATTCTCGAAAAAATTCGTAAGCTCGATCCGCCCGGCGAAACGGACCGCCGCTAAGTCTCCATGATCCTACCCGTCGTCCGCGAACGATTCGAAGCATTATTGCGCCAGCCTGCGCTGGAGGGCGTGGTGTCTGCGTTGCAAGGCGGCGCAAAAGCCGCTGGCTGCGTGGGTCTTACGGAATTGGCGAAAGCGATCGTGGTCGCCTACGTTACCAGCCAATTGCGCAGGCCGGCGTTTCTGATTGTCGATTCGAACAAAAAAGCCGAAGCGATTGCCGAGACCCTGCGCTTCTGCTTCTCGGTTTTTCCCGGACCCACCGGCGGCGTCGCCGTACTTCCTGCTTTTGACACCTTTCCGTGGGAGTCGCGCAGCCCGCACGCCGATATCTTAGAACGTCGCGCCGCCACACTGTATCGCTTGGCGGCTGGAGAAACCTCACTAGTGATTGCGCCATTGGCCTCGGCACTTTGGCGCTATCGCGATGGAAGCGAGTACGCCGAGCTGACTCGCGTCCTCGAAAAAGATAAAGAAGTGCCTCTGCAGGATTTCCTCGCCCATTTGGGCGCAACCGGCTACGTCCGCGCGGAAATGGTGGAATTGCCGGGCCAGTTCGCGGTACGCGGCGGAATCGTCGACGTCTTTTCCCCGGAAACGCCGCGCCCGGTGCGCGTCGAACTGCTGGGTGACACCGTGGAATCGGTCCGCGAATTCGATCCGCGTACACAACGTTCGATCGCTCCAGTGAATCGCACCACGATATTGCCCTTAACGGAATGGCAAGTGATTCGAGACGACGGCGCCGAGGCATGGGTCTTGCCAACGTATTGGGGTCCGGCTGGCGTAGCCGCCACTCGAAGTTTGTTCGAACTGACGCCGAGCTCTCTCGAGCCGGTAATTTTTCTGGACGAACCCGCGACCCTGCGTCCCGCGACCGACTCCATGCTGCGTGAGGCGACCGAAGCCTACGAGAAATTGGGAGCAGCGAATGCCCCCGATTCCGCCACATTTTATTGGCAAGCCGAAGAATTCGACCTGGCATTGCAACTGGCGACGCGCGTCGAGTTGGAACAGCTCGGCATGAGCGCCAGCGAAGCCGCTCGCTTTCATCTCTCCTCGCGACCCAGCGCCCGTTTTCACGGAGACGTTGTGGCCTGTGTTGGTGATGTGAAGTCGCAGCTGGCGGCTGGCGGAAAAATATTTTTGACCGCGGCCAGCACCGGCGAACTGGAGCGCTACGCCGATATTTGCCGCGAATACGAAGTTCCTTACGTGCTTGGCGAATCAGAGAGCGCGGCAGCGGGATTTACGGCGGAAGGCGCGTTGGAGTCGGCCGGGCTAGTGCTTTTGCGCGCACCATTCGGCGAAGGAGCGGCATTTCCCGAAGCCCAGCTGACGATTTTCGGGAACGCCGACCTCTTCGACGTCGCTCCTTCCGTCGAGCGGCCAACTCGAAAAATCCGCACTTCCGGCTTCTTCAGCGATTTCGCCGACCTCAAGCCCGGCGATTTCGTGGTGCACGTGGATCACGGCATCGGGCAGTTCGAAGGCTTGCGTCAAATTGAAACCGACGGCCGCCGTGGCGAATTCATGTTGCTGCGCTATGCCGAAGAAGCACGTCTGTACGTTCCGCTCGAGCGCATGGACCTGGTGCAGAGCTATCGAGTGGTCGAAGGCGCGCCTCCTCCCCTCGACAAACTTGGCGGTACCGGCTGGACCACGCGCAAAGCGAAAGTGCGCAAGTCGCTCGAAGATATGGCGGAAAAACTGCTCGAACTTTACGCCGCCCGAAAAACAGCCACTGGCTTTGCTTTTTCGCCCGATGGAAATTGGCAGCGCGAATTTGAAGACGCATTCGAATTCGAGGAGACCCAGGACCAAAATCTGGCCATCGCCGACATCAAGAAGGACATGGAGAAGGCCGTGCCAATGGATCGGCTGCTATGCGGCGACGTCGGTTATGGCAAAACCGAAGTTGCGATGCGCGCGGCTTTCAAGGTGATCGCGGATGGCAAACAAGTGGCGGTACTTTCGCCGACTACCGTGCTCGCATTTCAGCATTTTGAAACTTTCAAGAAGCGCTTTGCCGCGTTCCCAACAAAAATAGAGATGTTGAGCCGCTTCCGAACCGCCGCGGAGCAGAAGACAATTCTGGCGGAGCTAGAAGCCGGCAAAGTGGACGTGGTGATCGGCACTCACCGCCTCCTCTCGAAAGACGTTCAGTTCCAGGATTTGGGATTGCTGGTAATTGACGAAGAGCAGCGCTTTGGCGTCGCGCATAAAGAGCGGTTAAAAGAGATGCGGAAGGATGTGGATGCGCTGTCGCTGTCGGCGACCCCAATTCCGCGCACCTTGCATATGTCGCTGGTCGGTTTGCGCGACATGTCCATCATCGAGACCCCGCCGCGTGACCGTTTGGCGATTCAGACCGTGGTCGCGCCCTTCCAGGAAGAGTTGGTCCGCAAAGCAGTTGAGACCGAACTCCAACGCGACGGGCAAGTCTATTTCATCCACAACCGGGTCGAGTCCATCTATTCGCTTGCCACGATGGTCACCAAGCTGGTGCCGAAGGCCCGCGTCGTGGTCGCGCACGGCCAAATGGGCGAAAAAGAGCTCGAAAAAGTGATGTTGAAATTCATCCGCGATGAAGCCGACGTCCTGGTGGCAACCACCATCGTCGAAAACGGCTTGGACATTCCTCGCGCCAACACCATTTTGATCAATCGCGCCGATCGCCTCGGCCTTTCCGAGCTCTATCAGTTGCGCGGGCGTGTCGGCCGTTCGAACCAACGCGCTTATGCCTACCTGCTGGTGCCGCCGGAAACAGTTCTCTCCGAAGTCGCCCGTAAACGGCTCTCCGCGATGAAAGAATTCAGCGAACTCGGAGCAGGCTTTCGAATCGCCGCGCTGGATCTGGAACTGCGCGGTGCCGGAAACATGCTTGGCCGCCAGCAGCATGGCCACATCGAGGCGGTGGGCTTCGATATTTACACCCAGATGCTGGAACGAGCGGTCTCGAAGCTCAAAGGCGAGGAATCCGCGCCGGAACTGCGCACAACGCTCAGCCTGGGGCTCGACGTTCGAATTCCGCAAGACTATATTCCCAGCGAAAATCTCAGGCTGCGTACCTACAAGCGCATTTCGTCGATCAAGACGCCGGAAGAGCAGGCTGACGTCGCGAAAGAGCTGGAAGACCGTTTTGGGCCGTTGCCGGCTTCCGTGGGAAACCTTTTGGAGTATGCCGCACTCAAAGCCATCTGCGAGCGGCTGCGCATTTCGATGGTCGAACGCCAGGGCAACCGGCTGGCAGTAAGATTTCACCCGGAGACGCCGCTCGACCCGGCAATGCTGGTGCAAGTGGTGCGCTCGCGCGAAGGAATTCGCCTCGACCCATCCGGCGTGTTGTGGATGGAAGTTCCCCGCGGCGAGGCGGTCGTCCCGGCACTGAGAAACGTATTGCTCGGGCTTCAAGGGCAGAGCTAAACTGATAACGTGAGGGAATGGATGCGACACATCGCAATGATCGCGGCGTTGCTGGCCGCTATGCCGTTAGCGGCACAAGATCCGAAACAGGAGCCAACTCCGCCGGCGCCAACTCCTACGCTGGAAAAGCCGCAAATAGCTCCAGCTACGGAAGAAGCCAAGCCAGTTGAAAAGCCGAAGCCAGCCCCAGCGAAGGTGAATCCCGATAGCGGCAAGGTGGTCGAAGAGATCATCGCTCGCGTTAACAACGAAATTATTACCCGCTCGGAGTACGACAAATCCCTGAATACTGCGGACGAAGAGATTCGCCAGGATTGCGCCGGCAAGTGCACTCCCGAGCAGTTACAAGCGGCATTGGAAGATCGCAAGAAGACCACTCTTCGTGACCTGATCGACCAATCATTACTGGTGCAGCGCGGCAAGGACATGGGCATCAGCGTCGAGACCGATGTGGTGAAGCAACTCGACCAGATTCGCCAGCAAAACAAATTGAGCAGCATGGACGATTTGGAAAAGGCCGTCAGCAGCCAGGGAATCAACTGGGAAGACTTTAAGAACAATATCCGCAACAAAATCCTGACCCAGAAAGTTGTCGGGCAGGAAGTTGGCTCGCACATTAACATAGGCGAAAGCGACTCCAAGAAATACTACGACGAGCACAAGTCCGAGTTTGTGCGGCCCGAGCAGGTGGCGCTGCGCGAAATCATTGTGGTTACCGAAGGGAAGAAGGACACGGAAATCCCGGATCTGAAAAAGAAAGCCGAGACCGCGCTCAAGCGCGTCAAGGACGGCGAGGATTTCGCAGAAATCGCCAAGCGCCTTTCCGATGGCACCACCAAAGAGCAGGGCGGCTATATCGGAACCTTCAAACGCGGCGAACTGGCCAAGCAGCTCGAAGACACCGTCTTCAAGATGAAGCGCAACGAATTGACCGACGTCATGGAAACCAAGCAGGGCTTTCTGGTCCTGCAGGTTCTCGAGCACTATGACGAAGGCGAACAGCCTTTCGATAAGGTGAAGAGCGAGATTTCTGATCATTTATACCAAGAAAAGCTGGAACCGGCAGTGCGCGAATATCTGAAAACCTTGCGCGAACAAAGCTATGTGGTGATTAAGCCCGGATACGCTGAGCTTGCTGGCGGCGGAAATTCCGAGATTCAGGAAGTAAATGCCACCCCGGAGGCCAGCAAGAAAAAGAAACAAGGCCACAAGAAGTTCCTGCTCTTCGGCAAGCGGAAAACCGACGTCTGATGAAAACGCTGTTTGTCTCCGATCTGACGACCGAGCAGTCCATCACCACCTTCTTCCTCGTACACGCCAAGGAAATCCGCAACACCAAGGAAGGGAAGCCCTACCTGCGTATGGAGCTTGGCGACCGCAGCGGCACACTCGAAGCCCGCATGTGGACCAAGTTCGAGCTGCCCGCGCATGAAATCAGCCGCGATGATTTCGTAAAAGTGGAAGGCCGCATCGAGCTCTATCGCGACAAGCCCCAGCTGGCCATTCTGCAACTGCGCAAAGCCAAGCTCGAGGAAATTGAACTTGGCGACTACCTTCCCCATACCAAGGAAGACGTCGAAAAGATGTACGCGGATTTGCTCGACTACGCTGGGAGCATCAAGAATCCGTGGCTGCAAAAGCTGGTACTCGGAATTCTGACGGACCAATCAATCGCCATCCGCTTCAAGAGGGCTCCCGCTGCAAAAACCATGCATCACGCCTATCTTGGCGGGCTCCTCGAACACGTCGTCGGCCTTTGCGCTCTTTCCGAGCAGGTCGCCGAGCATTACTCCGAGCTCGATCTCGATTTATTGCTCACGGTAGCGGCGCTGCATGACGTCGGGAAACTTGACGAACTCTGCTACGAGCGGGCGATCGGCTACACCACAGACGGCCAATTGCTCGGCCACATCATCATGGAACTCGAGACGGTGCTGCACGCCATCGACAAGATTCCCGGCTTTCCGCCCGAGCTGAAAACCGTGGTGCAGCATCTCCTCATCAGCCATCACGGCCAGTACGAATTCGGCTCCCCGAAATTGCCGATGATTCGCGAAGCCCTGGTTTTTCACTACCTCGACGATCTCGATTCCAAAATGGCCGCGGTTCGTGCGGCGCTGGCCAGCGAATCTGGCGACGAAGCGTGGTCCGCGTACAGCGGCGCGTTGCAGCGCAAATTCCTAAGGCTCGACCATTTCTTGAAAGGCGCGAACACCGCCGCAGAAAAAGCCAAGCAGGGCGGCTGATTTACGCTAAAGTGTTACGCTAGAAGTTGTCTCATAAATACCGAATGGGAGAAGAGGTCTTGTAAGTACCGATGGGAGGGCACGGCTTCAGCCGTGCCGAAATGCGGGCCGAATATCAGGAGTTTTAACCCCTGAGGTCACGCACTAACCGTCTCGAGAGGGCTTCCAGAGTAACCGTGATGATTCCCGAGCAATTCAAAATTCGCGATTTGACCATTCGTCCGGCGACCGTGCTCGCGCCCATGGCTGGTGTCACCGACACGCTTTTCCGCCGCGTCATTCGCGGCCTGGGTGATTGCGGCTTGCTGATGACCGAATTCACCAGCTCCGAAGGCATCACCCGCAGCGCCAAGAAAACTCTGCGCTATCTGTTTTTCCAGCCGGACGAGCATCCGATTACCGCTCAACTCTTCGGCGCCAGCCCCAGCGTGATGGCTGAAGCCGCAAAGATGGTCGAAGACCACGGTTTCGACGCCGTGGACATCAACCTCGGCTGCCCGGCGAAAAAAGTGGTGAAGTGCGGCGGCTCTGGTCTGCTTCGCGACTTGGAGCTTTTAAACGAAATTTTTCGGGCAGTGCGCGCCGCAGTCCGCATTCCGTTGACCATCAAGCTGCGCGCCGGCTGGGACGAAAACTCGATCGTTGCGGTGGAAGTGGCCAAAATGGCGGAGTCCGCCGGAGTAGAAGCTGTCGCGGTTCATCCGCGCACGCGCCTGCAGGGCTACACCGGCCGCGCCGACTGGAAGATCATCGCGGCGGTCAAGCAAGCTGTGAAAATTCCGGTCATCGGCAACGGC
>Ga0210402_10002737_pt1 | contig 16961 bp, 14 predicted proteins | sample IncBWC7MmetaG_FD_161055 | JGI IMG/M metagenome (GOLD analysis project Ga0210402, IMG submission 161055) | Forest soil microbial communities from Barre Woods Harvard Forest LTER site, Petersham, Massachusetts, United States - Inc-BW-C-7-M | ecosystem: Environmental > Terrestrial > Soil >... | reverse complement strand
ATGCCCATCAGAAAACCAAATGACTCCCGCTAGGACACATTCCTTGGAGCCTCGACCCTCGGACCCGCACGTTCGATTGAGCGAACGCCGGCGCTTGCCAGAACTCGAAGCAGGCCGATTTGGGCGGATGTTCCCAGAATTGGCTCCGCACGATGCAAGCGCCGGCACGCTCATGCACTACGGAGACGCAGGCGGCCCGCTCGAAGCCCGGAATGACCTTGACTCGTCTCTCGATGAGGACAACCCGCGGATTCCAGCCGGATGGCCCTTTTTCGGGAACGTTGGGCATATCTGGAGAGTCCGAAGCCCGTGTAGCACTTGGTACGGAGTCATAAGCCCGCAGTGTCGGTCCGGTTGATTTCGGGGCTGCAACCATGGCCCCAAGGGAACCAACAATGGATTCATCTCCATCATTAAACCGAGTAGCCCTCACAAAAAGCCGCATCGAGGCGTTATGTGATGGCGTATTTGCCATTGCGATGACGCTGATGATTTTCAATATCAAGGTACCGGAGATTCCGAAAGACTTGGTCCGCACCCAAATCGCTCACGAGGTGTTCTTGCTTTGGCCTAAGCTTCTGGTCTACTTCATCAGCTTCGTGATGCTGGGTGTCTATTGGATTGGCCACCACAACCAGTATCACTACATCCTCTCCACAGATCGCGCGTTCCTTTGGATCAATATTTTCTTTTTAGCGTGTGTTTCCTTGCTTCCTTTTTCGGCAGGCTTGTTGGGGCAATACCCCGCGGAGCGCACGGCCCACGTGGTCTACGGAGTGAACCTCATCCTGATTGGCGGATTTCTTTATGAGCACTGGCAGTATGCGACGCGGGGCCGCCGCCTAGTTGTTAGCGACATCCGCCTCGAAGTAGTCGGTCTGGCGAAGCGCCGCATCCTGATGGCGCCGGTCGCTGCCTTGGTGGCAATTGGTATCGCATTTCTCAGCACTCGATTGAGCTTGGCGCTCTTCGTTGCCATTCCATTACTCTACATCGTTCCGGGTCGGATTGATCGCCACTGGCTGGGCTCGCCAGGGAAAGATTCTGGCTGAGTGAAGAAGCAGTGCGGTCAGTTTTGAGAATCCTCCTGGCCGTGCCGAAACAGCTTGTCGGTCTTGATGATCAGTCCGACGCCCAGGAAGTTCACGCTCCGCAGGAACTGATCGTCCTGCCGGATGAAAGAGGGTTGGAAGGTGAGGTGACGAGTGATCGGCATATCGACAGCCACGACGGCCCAGTTCCGGCGCAACCATTTTCCGGGAAGAAAATCGTGATAGACCTCGTCGAACACGAATGGCGTGACCGTGTAAGAACCAAAGGAAAGTGGATGCGAGAGATAAATCTTGTTGCGATACCGGTTGAAGTCACCTGTCGCCGTGAAGCGGCGCACATACATATTCCTGTCGGAAATTGTGAAGTGATGAACCGTGGCCAGGAATGTTCCCGCCAAGCGGAACTGATTTTCGTGGTATGCCGTGGAGGCGGGCTCGCCCGTAAGGAGGGACAGGCCCGATGGCGGAACGTTGATGAAGAGATAGCTGGGCGTCACGCTGAAGTGTTTCTGCACCGAAAGCGGAACCTCAAGCAGCGCGATGCTGGCCCGAACATTCCCGAGATAAAACCCGTAGGTGTTGAACGCGATCCGATTCGTGAGGGGCGTGCTCAGCTCAATGTAATCCGCGGGCGAAAACAGGGCGGTGCCGCTCTTTCCGCTGCCTTCCACTTCCTGCGCAGCAACAGGCCACAGGATCCACAAGCACCCGAACAAAAACGCGAGCGTTCTGAACATGCAGGAGTCATAGCATGCCGGACGAATCCTTTTCTACGCACCACAAAGCCAGTCACTTACCTTCCGGTGGGCCCAAATGCGTGCTGATCGTTCGGTCAAGAAATGCGTTTCTGGAACGCGTCAAAAGAGCGCAGACGATTGGGCCAATTGGATCTGCACGGTGGAATCCCTGCGAGAGAGGGCGGCGGGGTCTCGCGACGCCCTTGAACTGCTCGACAGCAAGTGGCGTGTCACGGTGCTTCAGCTGCTGACCCTGGGGCCATTGAGGTCCAGTGAACTTCAGCGGGCAGTCGAGGAAGTGTCGCCGAAGATGCTGACGCAAACGCTTCGAGGTCTCGAGAGGGATGGCCTGATCCACCGGGAAGTTCACAATGTCATGCCGCCGCACGTGGAATATCAATTGACGGAGATGGGAAAGAGCGTCATTCCGCTTTTGCTCAAGTTATGCGAATGGGCCGCGGCCAATGCCAAGCATCGCGAGGAGGCGAGGCAGCGCTTTGCTCATTCTGCAACGAATTCGAGCGCCTCGCCGCGAAGTACCGACCATCCGCTTCGTCCAGACATCCGGGTTGACGCGAAAGCATGCCTGCGCTGAGTGCGTCCCTCTGGCGCCTAAAATAAAGATGGGGGTCCGATATATCAAGCTTCCTGACACCGAAATCGAGAATCTTCCGCGTCATTTCTTCCACGTTGTCGGACTTGATTTCCAGCCAGACCGATCTTGAAGACCGTAAGAACTCGCTCTCATCAGTGACATCCCCATAGAGAAACCCGATAAAGAAATCTTCTCCCAAGCGAACAAAGTCCTTCTCAGGATCTACTTTCATGATTTTCCCACCGAGAACATCGCAATAAAATTTGCGAATCCTGTCCCGATCTTGCCTTGGCACTAGAACCGACGAATGGTTTCCAAAATTACCTTAGCCATGATTTCTCCTTTTGGGCCTTATCTGGTTTCACCGGGGTGATAGCCCATTTCAGCGGTTGCAATCGGAGTTTTCTTCTCGGGCTTCTGCAGAAAATTTTCGACCACTGGGATGACCCTCTTTGGTTCCGAAAACAGGGCGAAGTGGCCGGCATTCGGGATCACGGCGAGCTCGCCGTTGAGGATGAGCTTGAGGGTCTCAACGGCGTGTTCAAGACGGACAAAATCGTGATCTCCCAGGACGATGAGAACCGGCGCTTTGATTGAAGCCAGCTCTTCGTTCGAAAATCCTCCCCATTGAATGCTGCAAACCTTGCCCCAAAACTTGGGCCAGTAGTCGGGAACGGGAGCCACTCTCTTGTAGTTTTCTCTCTGAAATTGGAAGGCCCTGGAGTCAGGAGTAGGCGCGACGCTCGTGCGCAGCATTTCCATATTGAGGGCAATCTGCGGAGGACCAAAAGTTGCTCCATAGGTCGCGACGCGACTGACAAGCTCGGGGTTATGAACTGCGATCATTGTCGCCATGACGCCGCCATAGCTTTCGCCGAAGAAATCGGCCTTCGAGATTCCAAGATGTTTCAACAGGCCGACCGCATCTTTGGCGTTTTGCTCCAATGTCATCGGACGCTCCGGGATATCCGCCGTGCGACCATGCCCTTGAAGATCGACCGTAATGACCGAATGGTTTTCAACCAGAGCCGGAAATGACTTCAACCCGGCGTATCCGAAGACAGGAGGGATATAGACGAGCGGATCGCCGGCTCCCTCGATTTCGTAATACATCTTCAGACCGTTGACAGGCGCGTATCCGCGGCTTTCCGTTGTTTTACCGTTGGGTGATTCCATATTTGTCTCCTTATTGGTGTAGCCAGAATTATTTCTCGGCGCAGGCGCGTAAAGCGGCATTATTTCTTCACAGGCGGATGAGCGTCATCCCAGCGGTATTTCTTGCGTGAGCCATTTCCAAATTGCTCACAAAAAATTCCCAAAAAGTAGTTCCAACCTTGTTCATGCCCCCTTGCCAGATCATGATCCGGAAGGTCGGAATGCACGAGGGTCATGAGCGTGTCTTCTCCCTGTTTCTTAAAGGTCAGAGTAACTATCGACTCTTGTCCTAAGGTGTTTGGTGACATCCAGGTATGCTGAATTCGACCTGGTCGCTCCATCTCCGTAAATCGCCCGTAACGGGACGCCCCTTGAGGGCCCAGTAAAAGAGCCCATCTACTTTCGGATCCAACATAAACTTTTCGGCTGCATTCCAGGGATTTCCGGGGATCTTTGGATTCAGCCATGCATCGAACACCTCCCCCAGCGGAGCGGGGATTGTTCGTTCAACTTTGATTTCAATCGTCTTTGTTGATGTTTTCATCTCCTCTTCTCCTTCTTCTTTTTTTGTCCTTAAAATACTGCTCAAACTGGTCGAGGCGTTCGTTCCAGAACCGCTCGTACTCATGCACCCATCCCGCAACCTCGCGAAGAGGTTCGCCTCGCAACGAGATGAAGACTTCGCGACCCTGTTTCCTGCGTTCAATGAGTCCAGCTCTTTCGAGCAGCTTAAGATGCTTCGTCACCGCGTTTAAAGCAGTGTTGAACGGCTTTGCGACATCCAGGAATCGAGCAGGTCCGTTTGCTAGCTGGCCAATAATCGCTCGCCGAGTCGGGTGGGAAATGGCCGTCAGCACATCTGTCAATCGATCCATATTTACATTACACCATAGGGTGTAATGTTGTGCAAGGGGAAAAATCGGGCTTGGAGGACGGGTGCGTCGCGTTCGTGCCGCTGTCGCGGACGCCGAGGCCGTCGAAGCGCTTCGCGACTGCGATGTGATTGTCGGATGCGTGGATACACTTTTTGCGCGGTCCGACTTTCAGGAACTTGCCAGTCGTTACCTCATTCCGTACGTCGACATCGGCGCTTCGATTCGACCTGTGCCCGACGGAGCGTCCGGTGATCCCCGCGTTGTCGTCGCGGGAAACATCTTTACGTTTATCCCAGGAAGTTTTTGCTTGTGGTGCTGCGCTTTCCTCACCCACGAAAGATCGACGTGCGTGGCCCAGTTTAGCCTGTGCCAAGCGAAGATCAATGTTTAGCTACGGCAATCGCGTTTCGAAGAATGTCGAGATACGTGGTGCCATAGCCTTGATACACAAGGCCCTGGGTATATTGCGTTCCCGTCGCGGAAGTATCCGTAGTGGTCGGACCAGTCACAACCGAAGGCTCAATCTGTGAGTCCTCGTGCCACTCGTTGAACGTCGTGATGTGAACCAGCTTGAACTGAGTGTTGTTGGCATAGGGCAAGGCGAGGTCTTTCAGAAAATTGTCAAACATCGATCCTTCCGCCGCGGCGGCGCTGGTTCTGCGGGCTAGAGCGGGGTCGTTCGCACAGATTCGACGAGTGGCACGGTCGTTGAAACCGGGCGTGACAGAAGGAATGAAATCGACGCCCAGCTGTTTGGCGACCGCTTGATATTGGCTATACATCGTCGAATGTAACGCGAGAAAGCCGTTGTCGTCGGAATAGCCGGAATAGTGGAGGCCTACCCCGTAACCAAAGATTCCATTCCAATTGCTGATCCGGGTAGGATCTGGCGGCGCGAGGGCGTTGTATTCATCACCGATTAGATAGATGTTGACGCCGGCGGCTGTCATCGCGGTCCGGATGGATGCGACCATTTGCTGAATCTCAGAAACCGGATTCAAGGCCGCGGAAAAATAGAAGAAGACTACCGGTCTGCCCTGGCCGACCTTCAAATAGCTCGGATGTGAAAAGTAATGCGCGGCGAGGTATTGGAAATCCGAAACAATCGTCGCGATCTTGTCCGGCGTCACATTCAGATCAACATTGAACCGGATGGCATAGTCGTACAAGATCGAGAATCGCAAATCGCTGATGTGCGGATTGGTGAGAATCGTGTTTTGAATCGTGCTGTCGAGCGAATCATTCGGCATCACCCATTCCAGATCCCACACATTCACTCCTGCCGCCGTGGACCACGCGATTTGCTGGGTCACGACATCCTCGCTGTGCGAATCGTATTTTCCGAGAATCGGCAGCTCCGGGGGAACCAGTTCGCCGCGCAACGTATCGTTATAGCAGTCGACGTTGTACTCAAACGAGCTCGCGTCGTACCACGGATAATACGTGGCTGAGACTAGATATGGACTCTGCGGCGGCGTGACGGTCAGCGTTGCAGTCGCGCTGTGCGAAAGCGTCCCGCTCGCGCCTTGAAATTCCACCGTAAATGTTCCAGCCGCTGCTGGCGCGGAAAACGTTACCTGCTGTGGCATTCCAGCGGTAAGCATAAATGGCGACGCTGGTGAAGCATTGATTCCGTTCGGGAATCCACTCACCGTTACATTCACCGTGCCCGTGAACCCGTTCTGCGGCAGCAGCGAGACGGTTACCGCTGAAGTCGTCCCGCCAACCTGCGTGGAAACAGAGGCAGGCGAGACGACAACGCTAAAGTCTGCGGCGGGCGGTGGCGGTAGCGAAGAACTACCGCAGGCAGTGAGAAGACAAGGGCTCAGGAATCCGACCAATAAAGTTTTCCTCACAACTCCTCCTCGAATGTCAGGCAGGCGCAGCAATCGGATTTGCAGCCCCGCAAGTTCAAACTCCACCGCGTAGTCCGCGACAGAAGTTGAGACCTGTCGTGTGATCAGCTTACTTATACAGCTCCGCAGACGCGAGAGCCCCAGAAACATTGGCTCCCCCGGTGACGAGTACACGCCCGTCGGTCAACAAGGTGGACGTGTGGGACTCACGGGCCGCCACCAGACTTCCTGTTGCGGAGAAATTCCCTGAAGTGGGATCGAACAGTTCCACCATCGCGGTAGCGGCGCCGCTTGAATCCATTCCGCCAGCCAGGAGCACGGTTCCATCATTGAGCAGGATTGCCGTATGGTCGGCATGAGCGCTTATCATGTTGGTCGTGGCAGTAAAACTCTTGGATGTCGGATCGAAGAGCTCTGCCGTGTCGCGGGCGTTGCCGGTGCTATCGCCGAACCCGCCCGCCAGGAGTACTTTTCCTGAGTCGGGCCCAGTGAGGAACAATGTCGCCGTGTGATTGACTCGCGTTACCGTCATGATACCGGCAACTGTAGTGAAGGTTTTCGCGGCCGGGTCATAGATCTCCGCCGTATCCAGACCTTTCGAATTGTCTATTCCTCCGGCCAACAACACCATTCCGTTCGCTAGCAGCGTCGCAGTGTGGCCCATACGGGCTGAGTTCATGCTACCTGTGAATGAAAAAGTGCCGCTGGAGGGGTCGAAGAGCTCGGCGGAAGCAAGAGCTGTCCCGTTGGCGCCAGCTCCTCCCGTAACAAGGACCTGGCCATTATTAAGGAGTGTTCCTGTATGGTTGTAGCGGGCCGCTTGCAGGCTGCCCGTTGCTTTGGATGTGGCGCCGGTTGCGTCGAAGAGTTCGCCGGTCGCGACGGCGGTCGAAGCCGTACCGGAGGTTCCTCCCGCAAGGAGCATTCTTCCGTCGTTCAGCAAAGTCGCCGTGTGCTGCGACCGTGAGGCTTGCAGGTTTCCTGTCGCAGTAAACGACCCAGTGCTGGGATCAAACAGCTCCGCCGTCGCGAGCAAGGTGTTGATATCCACCTGGCCTCCCGCAATGAGAACTTTTCCGCTGGTTAGCAGTGTGGCGGTGTGCAACAGGCGTGCGGCCTTCATGCTTCCGGTCACGTAGAATCCATGCGCCGAGACTACGATTGTGAAATCTGCCGGGGCGGAATTTTGTTTGAACTGGTCGGTGGCCGTCACCGTAATCGGGAACGACCCCGTTTGCGTTGGGGTTCCAGAAAGCGTCGCATTGCTATTGTTAAATGCGATTCCTGCAGGCATTGCTCCCAATTCGCTAAACGTCAGCGACCCATAGCCGCTTCCTGTGAAGGTGTAGGTAAAAGGTTGGTTCACCACACTCGGAGGTAGCGGCTGCGTAGTGTTAACCGTGGGCGGGGGCGGATCGTTGATCGTGACCGTGTAATTTGCGGTTGTCTGGACGGATGGCACTCCCGAGTCGGTCACCGTCAGCACCACATTGTAAGGTCCTGGTTGCGTAGGTGTGCCATAGATGCAGGCCGGCCGAGGGGAGGTTAGGGCCCCCGGCACCGAACAGCGAAAGCCTCCAGCATTCGCAACATTGAGACCCGGTGGCAACGAGGAGCCTGCCGCTGGAGCCCAACTCCAGCTGTAGGGAGGCACCCCACCTTGGGCAGCCAGAGGGAAGCCGTGTGCCGTGCCAGTCCCTGTATCCGCGCAGTGACCTCCCTGATAGAAGACACACCACGTGACGCTATGCGGGTTGTAGTCGCTGCCGACGCTTCCGGAAGCGGGTGGACCGGAACTGATCGTTAACACACCCACTGCAGTGACGCTAATCGAACCCGCACCATTGATGGAAGGCTGGGTAGTGTCTGCGGCCGAAAGCGTTTGTGTTCCCGTGGTTTCCAGTGTTGCGGAGAATTTGCCCGTTCCGGCCGACAGAGCTGAGTCTGCCGGAAGTTTTGCTTGTGCGTCGCTACTCGTGAAGTGCACGGTTCCCGAATATCCTGCGGAAACGTTGTTGGCTGCATCTAGGGCGTTCACAGTTACGTCGAAGGTAGCTCTTGTGTTTGTGGAGCCAGGACCGTTCACAGAGAGGTGCGTGGGCGCGTTGCTGACCACACTGATCGCGCTGGATGTGGCGTTCAACGAAGCCGTGACGGTATCGGTTGCGGTGATGGTTTGCGAGCCGATGGTTTTGAAGGTCACCGTAAAATTTCCTGTTCCATTGGTGAAGGGCGAGTTCGCTGGCAGCACGGCTTGCGTATCGGTGCTAGTGAAATGCAGAGTGCCAGCATAAGTCGCAAAGTTACCAAACTTATCGTGAGCAGTTATGGTGAGATTAACTAGAAGGCCCGTCGACGCGGCCATCGGAGTGGTCACGGTGAACTGGGAGACCGGAGCGGGATTGACGTTGATCGGAGCGCCGCCCGAGATGGAAGGCGTGACCGTGTCTGTTGCTGTGAACTGCAGGCTACCTGCGGTCTTGAACGTAGCAGAGAAGGTTCCCGTTCCATTTGTCAGCTTCGAATCGGCGGGCAGCGCTGCTTGGCTGTCGTTGCTGATGAAGTGCACGGTACCGGCGTAGCCGGAAGCCACCGCGCCGGACGCCCCGACGGCTGTGACCGTGAAGCTCAGAGCCGTGCCTGCGGTCACGGTTGACGAGGCTGGGTTAACGACTAGCTGAGTAGCTAGTGGCGGCGGTTGCGTGGAAGCACCGCCACTCCCGCAACCGTTGAGGAGATGTAACGTACAGGTGAAAAGTAAGAACAACACTGACTTTTTCATGATATTTCCTCAAGACCACATTCGTTTTGCCGTGCACGATTCAGAAGCCTTTGGTCGGTCTATCTTTAGTTAACTTTGCAAGGTCGACGCGGCCCGGATCCACACGCTGTACGGAGGCCATCCTGAATCAGCTCCCCAAATGGCTCAATGCAAGGAGGGTGAAAACAAAGTGATTTGGAGGTGACACGAAAAGTCTCTTGTTTACCGAGACTTATCTCGCCGCTCATTCAGGCAGGAGCATCATGGTTTCCCTGCTGGGACGCCGAGGGCTGACTGACAGAGCAGTGCATGCACTAGGGAAATGATAGAATTCCGCAGACTCTGAGGTGTGGCGTGGCCCGGGCCCGAAGACCCCAAAACATTGTCCGCTTTGAAGATCTGGAACTCGACCTGCGCGCGGGTGAATTGCGCCAGATCGGCGGCAAGACCGTTCGCCTGACGGAACAACCTCTGCAAATTCTCACTCTGCTGCTGGAGAGCCCCGGCGAGGTTGTGCTTCGCGAAGAAATCCGCAATCGGCTGTGGCCAAACGATACGATTGTTGAGTTCGAACACAGCATTAACGCTGCGATGAAACGCCTTCGGCAGGCCCTGGGCGAATCCGCTGAGAATCCGCGCTACATTGAAACTCTTGCCCGCCGCGGCTACCGCTGGAAAGCCCCGGTGCAGTGGGTTGAAGTTCAACGAGATAACCCAGGACCTGCCGAGCCCGAGGCTCATGCTGCGGGCCTAATCGCCGGTGAAGGAAACCTGGTCGGCAAGAAGGTGTCCCACTACCGAGTACTTGGCGTACTTGGCGGCGGAGGTATGGGCGTCGTGTATAAAGCCGAGGACTTGAAGCTCGGTCGCCGCGTTGCATTGAAGTTTCTCCCCGAGGAAGTGGCAAGTGATCGCGCCGCTCGACAACGCTTTGAGTCCGAAGCGCGCTCGGCTTCGGCCCTGAATCATCCCAACATATGCACCATTTACGGAGTCGAAGAATACGAAGGGCAGCCCTTCCTCGCAATGGAGTTCTTGGAAGGACAGACGTTGCGCGACTTGATCGCCACAGTGACCCCAGGGAAGCCGGCGTTGGAACTATCAAAGATGCTCGACCTTGCCATGCAGATCGCGTCGGGATTGGAAGCGGCCCACCGCCAGGGGATCATCCATCGCGACATCAAGCCCGCAAATATTTTTGTCACTAATCAGGGTCAGGCCAAGATTCTCGATTTCGGTCTAGCCAAGTTGTTCCTCATAGAAGCGGCAGCAGCCGATTCCCCGGCCACGGATCTTCCAGAGCACGACAGTCCGCACGAACAAGGGCACGAAACCGACTCACTCACCGCCTCGAGTCCTTTCCTTAGTCGAACCGGAGTGGCGATGGGGACGGCAGGTTATATGTCGCCTGAGCAAGTACGGGGCGAGAAGTTGGATACGCGGACAGATCTGTTTTCCTTTGGCTTGGTGCTTTATGAAATGGCAACGGGGAGGCGTGCATTCAAAGGTGACACCGCACCGGTGCTCCATTATGCCATCCTGAAGCAAGTCCCCAATCCAATGCGTGAACTGAGCCCGGAACTTCCAGCGAAGTTCGATGAGATCATCCTCAAGGCGCTCGAAAAAGATCGTGAGAAGCGCTATCAGTCTGCTGCGGACCTTCGCGCGGACTTGCAGGCTTTGAGACGAACCGTGGAATCCATTAGTTCCCCCCGGCGATGGATTCCAGCCTCCGCTGTCGCTCTTGTGCTGCTTATCGCGGGTGGGATCATTTGGTATGAGAGACACCAGCCATCTTCGACTCAGGCGCTTCCGCAAATTAAGTTTCGCCAGCTGACCATTAATTCCATGGATAATCCGCTGCGGGCTGGCTCCGTCTCGCCCGATGGCAAGTACGTAGTGTTTGTGGATCAACAAGGCATGCACGTAAGAAACATAGAAACAGGTACCACACAAACTATTGCGTCACCCAATGAGATACCCAAGGAAACTGTGGCCTGGGACCTCCCCGATGCTGCTTGGCTTCCCGATAACATCAGGTTTATCGCAAATGCCCATCCAGCGACGGAAGCACGCGATGCATGGTCGGCACCGACGACAGACATATGGTCGTTTTCCCGGCTGGGCTCACCGCCGCGCAAACTTCGAGCAAGTGCCGGCGCTTGGGCGGTCCTCCCGGACGGTACAATATCCTTTGGAACAGAGCGCGAGCATGAAAGCTGGTGGATGGGGCCGGAAGGAGAAGCAGCCCAAAAGCTCTTTGAGGGCGAGCTAAACACTCAGATTATCGGACCGCTTGCTCAAAGTGCTGCCGACAGCAAGATCATTTTGTATGTCCTGAGTGATGCTTCGGGTGAGCATCTCCTCACCCGCGATTTGCGTGGCGGTCCTCCGGTCTCTCTCTTAACTTCCGCGGATATGAGGCAGATTCCAGGCGATTATGTTTGGTTACCCGACGGGCGCTTGATTTACACGGCGTTCGATCACGCTCTTGGCGCCCCGGATAATTGTAACTTCTGGACCCTGCCACTGGACCTGCACACCGGCAAGCCGGAAGGTAAGCCGCAACGCTTAACAAACTGGACCGGTTTCTGTACCGGTGAGATCAACGTTACGGCGGATGGCCGGCGCCTGTCTTTCCTGAAGTTTGCGCCGAGCCTCGGCACCGCGTCCATCGCGGAACTCGATGCCGCAGGCACGCAAATCTCGAATTCCCGGCATTTCATCTTCGAAGAAGCGGACGACTCCCTCACTGACTGGACGGCCGACGGCAAAACGGTCATTTGGATTTCCCAACGCCTGGATCGCTTCGAGTTGTATAAGCAGCCGCTGGGTTCCGATACGCCCGAGTTACTCGCAACCATCCCCAATACGTCAGAAGAGTTGGCCACCGTGAGCCCAGACGGGAAATGGATCCTGGTACTGACTTACCCGCACTCGAGCCCGGCCGAGCTCAATCAAATCCTCCGAGTTCCGATCGGAGGTGGCGCGCCCGAATTGATGCTTAAAGTTCCGGAGCTTCATGCCACATTCGCTTGCGCCCGGCCCCCGTCGATGCGATGTGTCCTGACCGAACTCAGCGACAACAATAGACAGATGGTCGTCTCGGATTTCGACCCGATCAAGGGACGCGGCGCTGAGCTTGCACGCTTTGAGTTCGATCCACAGTTCAACCCGAAGGTGAGCTTTGCGCTTTGGAGTATCTCTCCGGATGGCACTCGTTTTGCCGTCAGCCGTGGCCCGGCAGGGCCCATCCAGGTTTACTCATTCAAGGATAAATCCACTCATTTGATTCGGCCGAAGGGCCCGATAGATATGTTGAATCTGGCTTGGGCGGCCGATGGAAAGGCATTCTATTTCTCGAATCGCATCAAGGACGGCATGGAACTCCTGCATATGGACTTGCAGGGTGACACCAAGTTCTTGTGGAAAAACAACGACCGGACCTTCTGCATTCCCTCGCCGGACGGCCGCTTTCTTGCCATCAACGACCGCAAACAGAACTTCAACATGTGGATGATGGAAAACTTCTAAGAGCAAGATTCGCGAGGCGATTGCTCGAACACATCATACGGAGGTATTGCGTTGCAGGATCAGAACCGAAGTTGGAGTTTCATCTGAATCATCCGCGGACTGGCGTCCCCTCCAATGCCGCTACCAACGATGCTCGTAGGCGATTGTGCCATGTAGAAAATCTGCCCCAAAGGCGGGTCGGAACTCCAAGGATCGGCAATGCCGAAATTAGGGTGATTGAAAAGGTTAAAGAACTGAAACCCAATCCCCATCTCGGCATTTTCCCAGCGAGGGATTTTCGTGTTCTTCATCACTGCGAAGTCAGTGTTGAAATAGCTGGGTCCGCGAAAACGGTCGCGCCCCTGAGCAAAGTGTACAAGCGGGCCGTTACACGATCCTGACGGACCTAGGTGCCCGGTGTTGAAACCAGTCTCGCATCCAGACTGTAAAAAGAGGGCGTTGGGATTCGGAGTGGCCCCGTCCGCCATAACTTCAGACGGAACACAAGGATGCGGGGCCAGCGGAAATGCGGCACCTTTCCCGCACGCCGCCCCCGGTGGAAGTGGAGCGACCGGCACGGCGTAAAGGAACCCGAAGTAATTGTTCTTTACCAGGCTGAACGATTCGGCCGCGTCGACTACAGTGTAGGGAAAACCCGTCCGCGCAAAGATTGCCCCAGAGATCTGCCATCCTTTCACGAGATAATCTGGTCCGTATCCGCGCAGGGCCGCCTTCACAGGCAATTCCAAAACGTAGCTCGCGTTGAGGGAGTGGCGCACATCATATTCTGCCGGTCCGTAGGCGCCCCGAAGATTGTTAGGGTCCTGCGGGTTCAGCAAGCCGACGGAAGTAAAGCTGAAGACTCCGCCATTGGATACTTCATCGAACGCGTGACCGTAGGTGTAGTTAACTTGAATCATGCCTTGCGTCCAGCGTGTGAATTGATGTTTGAACGAAACCACCATGCCGTTGTAGTTGGAGACCGCGTCGGTTTTATACTCCGAGACCTGGCTGAAGCGCGGGTCTGCGCAAGGCAGAACCGGGGGACTGCTGCACAATCCGGCTGGGAGCGAGCCAAAGCCAAAAGCATTAGCGTTACCATTCGACCAAAACTCATGAATGCCGTGATGCCCAAAGTAACCGATACTGAGCGACGTATCCGCGCCGGAAACCTGCTGCCATTCGAAGCTCCATCTCTGAAATTGCGGTAAGTGAATGGTCCTTTCCGAAGCTGTGAGCGCCGGCGGGGAAAAATTCGGATCGATGGCCTGTATCTGAGCGAGAGTCTGCCCGGCGGCGAAACCATTGACGAACGCTGCATTGGAAGCTGCAGCATCCTTGAAAAGACTGGTCTTTTCATTCGGCGTGAGATTATTTCCCGAGGGCGTATAAACATTGTAAGTGGGAGAGTTGATGTAAAACGATTCCAAGAGTCCGCTTGGCAGCGGGTCATAGAAGAGACCGACACCGCCACGGAGCACGCTGTTGTGCGAAACACCGAAGGGCTGCCAGGCAAAGCTGAGCCGTGGCGACCATACGATTTCGGCCATATTCTCAAAGGCGTGTTTCTGGTTGATCAGGATGGCCTGATTGTAGGGCTGGGCAGAGTCATGACTGATTGCTTCAAATGGTGCGCGAGGCTCGGCGTAGCAGCGGCTTTCACACACGGGATTGGAGTAATGCTCCGCGCGAAGTGCCACGGTCAGCGTCAAGTTCGGCCGTGCATGCCACTCGTCCTGGCCGTAAAGGCTAAAATTGAAGAAGGAGATGGGTACTGTTGACTGCGACGTGAAGGATTGTGTCAGCGAAGTAGAGTTAGCCAAAGCGGAGAGCGGGTCCACGCCGCCTTGATAAAATGCATCGAGCGTCTGGACGCTCAACGATCCGCTAGCGTTTGTTTTGTTCGGAAATACGCTCCAGTGGATTGGTGCAAGGCTTGCGCCGAATCCGAACTTCTGATTGCCGCGGGTTTTCACTACATCTTCGGAGAGTTGATACTGTGTAACGTATCTGCCGTAAGCCCCTATAAAACTCGACCCGCCCAAGGCTGTAAACGTTCCCGACACAAAATTGAGAAGTGTGGGGAAGGCGGCCAATCCCTGGCTAGGGTACCGCGACTTGAAGCTGGGCACAAAATAAGAACCAGCCACCAGGAATTGACTTGCCGCCGAGGAACCAAACGTGTGGGTTTCAATGAGCTGGCCTTGCCAGCTAGACACAGTGTAATCTCCGTCGAAGACTGGATTGATGGGATCGGTATGGAATGCGCCAAGTCCGGATTCGTATTGTATGCGAAGAAAGGCGCGGTCGTTCTTGCCCACGTTCCAGTCCACGCGGCCAGATGTGAGAGTATCCGAACTTGGTCGGCTCCGCGTCGACAAAAAATTCAGGGCGCACGGCACGGGAAGATTCGTGAGCTCGTCGATACCCAGTCCTGTGAATCCAGCGCAGCCGCTTGGGTCACCGAAGCCGCCTGGACGAGCGGAACTCGCTCCCGGTGCAGCGTTGTACAAACTGAAGATCTTCTTGTAAAAGGCGTCGGTTGCGGAGTTCGGACCAAACCTTGGATCTGAGTCGATGTGTGCGATGGTCGCGGCTTCAAACTGTGGACTCGGAATTAAAACGGGGACAAACTGGGGGAGTATCAGCCGCAATCCCTCGCTGTCAAAAAAGAAGAAGAATTTCTCTTTTTTGATCGGGCCGCCCAACGAACCCGCCCACTGGTTGACGTTGTCAAAAGGCCGCGGATTTCCGAATTCGTTGTTGAACCAATCGTTGGCGTTGAACACCCGGCCATTCCAATAGTACTGCGCGTTTCCGTGAAACTCATTACCACCCGACTTCGTGATGTAATTGATGTTTCCGCCCGCTGCGCCGCCGAATTGCCCGGAATAGCCGGTGGTCACAACGGTTGCTTCCTGAATCTGGTTCTGGCCTAAGGCAAGTCCGAGAGCACCGCTTTTGCTAGTGTTGAGCCCGGTGTTGTTATTGTTCATCCCGTCTACCGTGTAAAGGTAGGAAGTGCCGGGCATCCCCAGAATCGAAAAATTGAAGCCGGTGCCCTGCGTATCAGTGTTCATCACTACGCCTGGCGCGGTCTGCACGATATAAGTGAGATCGTTTCCAGGATTCGGGACCTCGCTCATCTGCTTCTGATTCATCGTCGTGGAGACGTCACCATTTTCCGCCTGGATAAACGGAGCTTCTCCCGTCACCTTCACCGTGCTCCTTTCTTGTGCGATTTCGAGCGTGACGTTCACCGTAACCGGCGGCCCCAGCGGAACATTCACTGCCCGGCTTTCTTTTCGGAAACCGTCATGCGTCACAGCCAGCGTGTATCTGCCTGGCGCCAGGAAGAAGAATCGGTACACTCCCCCATCGTCGGTTTTGGCAGTTTGGATCGTTCCCTTGGTGTCGCTGAGGAGTTCCACAACTGCATCGGAGACCACCCCATAACTCGGATCGCTCGCCACTCCGGTCAATCCACCAGAAGCGGTCGTTTGCGCACGTGAGTCTTGGATCGTAGACAGGGCGAGAGAAACGATTACCAGGAGCTGGATCGGTAGCTTCCATCTCGTTGAAGGGCACCTACAATTCGAAGCAGATCTTTCCACGGGCGTTACGACCTGCGGACGTAGCTGCAATACTATCCTATTCTCGCCTGGGCAGCCGCTCACGAGGCGGACGTGTCCCTTACCTTGGTTGCGGGCCGGTGGGTTGTCTGCCGATCACACCCGCTGGATCAAGCCACGCTACGATTTCTTTCTTCCCGTCGAGGTGCTCAGTCGCGTCTTTCGCGGCAAGTTCCACGAAGCACTCAAGCGTGCCTTTCGGGACGGCAAGCTCAACTTTCATGGAGACTTGAAGCTCCTCGCTCAACCGAGAACCTTTTCGGCGTGGCTCAGACCAGTGTTCCGAAAGGACTGGGTAGTCTATGCAAAGCGTCCGTTCGGAGGCCCAGAATATGTGCCCCGCTATCTGGGCCGCTACACCCATCGCGTGCCATTTCCAACCACCGCCTGATTTCCTTCGCTGACGGAAAGGTTACCTTTCGTTGGCGCGATTCCACCCACAACAATGAACAGAAATTGCTGACTCTAGCTGTCGATGAGTTGTTGCGCCGCTTCCTGTTGCATCTGCTCCCGGAAGCGTTTGTACGCATCCGTAACTTCGGCTTCCTGGCCAACCGCAGACGTGCCACAACTTTGCCAGTTTGCGTTCAGTTGCTCGGCTCGCCACAAGCCAAGACACAGGTATCCACCGCCGGTTCGAGCGATGCGTGGCTTTGCCCCAAATGTGATGGGCCCATGCTGGTCATCGAAAGGTTTACAGCTGCGGAGATCCAGCTCGTTTCTCCGCCAAGTCGGGGCGCGTGAGACGACTACCAACATCACGAAATCTTTGCGTGCTTTCGCTC
>Ga0210402_10002736_pt1 | contig 16961 bp, 15 predicted proteins | sample IncBWC7MmetaG_FD_161055 | JGI IMG/M metagenome (GOLD analysis project Ga0210402, IMG submission 161055) | Forest soil microbial communities from Barre Woods Harvard Forest LTER site, Petersham, Massachusetts, United States - Inc-BW-C-7-M | ecosystem: Environmental > Terrestrial > Soil >... | reverse complement strand
CTACCTGCCGCTGGTCCAGGCGGCAAAAAATGACAAGGACTTTTACTCCATCCTGGACCGCATGACCGCGGAACTCCACGACGCACACACGCGCTTCAGTTCGCCGGAGCAATGGAAAAATCACGAAAAGCACCAAGGAGTGAGCATTGGTTTCCGGCCCGGCTACGTGGACGGCAAGATCGTCGCGCTGGAGGTGATCCCCGGGACTAACGCAGCCCACGGCGGAATTGAACCGGGCATGATGGTGACGGCGCTGGATGGCCAGCCGATTGCCGACCAGCTTGCCGCAGCCGAAAAAAAAGTGCTGCCGTCTTCCTCCGAGCGCGTCACCAAGCTTCGCATCCTCGCGAATGTATTTGCAGGTCCGCTTGAAACTCCTTTCGCAGCCACTTTCCAGCGCGGCGATGGTTCCGTGTTCGAAGCCAAATATGAGCGACAAATTCTGTCAAACGCCCCTCGTGTAACCTTCGAAAAATTACCTTCGGGCTTTGGCTACCTCCGCTTCGATGAATTCCATCCCGCGCTGGTCAAGGACTTCAAAGCTGCTCTAGAGAATCTACGCTCCACGCCCGGTCTCGTTTTGGATCTGCGCAGGAACCGCGGCGGGGTCGGAGCTACCCTCGAGGCGATGGCGGGATTCTTCCTTGGCAGCAAGACGCTATTTGAAAGGAGAATGACCCGGAAGCAGGTCACAGTCTCCGCGCGCGACGGCCACCACACCGAAGAGAAGCAAGTCTTTGTGGGCAAAAAGGGAGGGCAAATCTACGCCGGACCCATGGTCATTCTGGTGAGCGAATATTCTGCGAGCGCAACGGAAGTGTTTGCCGCGGGGATGCAAGATTCTGGGCGCGCTACACTCGTCGGCAGCCAATCGTGCGGCTGCGTGCTGGGAATCACGCATGACAGAGTCATGAAAGGTGGCGGGGTGCTGGAACTCAGCGAGATCCTTTGGTTCTCACCAAAGGACCGCAAGCTTGAAGGCGAGGGAGTTATTCCTGACAGAGTGGCCGTTCTGACGATTGCTTCGCTACAAGAGAAGCGTGATCCGGTTCTCGATGAGGGCGTGCGAGTTCTGAGAGAAAAGTCCGCCGCGAGGCAAGGTGGAGCGTCGTCGGCAGTTCACGGAACCGTCGCTCCGAATTGACCGGCGTCATTCCAGGCGCAAAGCACGCATGGGATCGATGGACGCAGCGCGCCATGCCGGCAAGACGCAGGCAATTCCGGCAACAAGAATGAGAATGAAAGCTGCGGCCACCAGGGTTACGGGATCACGCGAGCTTCCTCCGGCCCACGAGGCGACCACGCGATTCAGAATCACACTCAAAATCAATCCCACGGCGACGCCCGCGCCAAGAGTTGCGGCGGTAGAGCCGAGCACCAGTTGCACAACATTGCCGGGCCGCGCGCCGAGGGCCATGCGAATCCCCAATTCTTGGGTGCGTTGTGTGACGGCGAACGAGACCACACTGTAAAGTCCCGTCGCGGCCAGCACCAGCGCCAGAGCTGCGAAGAGGCCAAATAGAGTGGCGATAAAGCGTTCGCGGCCCCAGCCTTCTGTATCAAGCCACCAGGTAAGCGTACGGTCTCGTCCGACGACCATCTCGGGGTTAATTTCGCGCAACCGCTCTTTGACGGCGCGGATAGCCGTCTGCGGATCGCCGCCGGCGCGCACGATAAGCGCCTCATCGGGCGGTAGGACAAAACTGTAAGGCACAAAAATCGCCGGCTTCACGGGGTGGTCCAGCCCGTCGTTTTTTGCGTCGCCCACCACGCCGATGACTTCGAACCAATCGTCGGGAGAGTGCGCGGAGAGCAAATTCGGCTGATCGATTTTAAGTTGCGGGCTGCGAACACTTTGCCCGATAGGCTCGAAGTCGCCGAGATATTGCTTCACGAACGCCTGATTCACCATGGCCAAATGGGCGGCGCGGCGGGACTCCGCATCGTCGAAGATTCGTCCTCTTAGCAAAGGGACACGCAGGGTTGAGAGCAACTGCGGACTGATGAGCGTCAGTGCGGCTTGCGCGTCCGTCAACGTCGGCTTGCTTTGAATCTCGATCTTCGCGGTGAAACCTCCGAAACCCGGAAACCAAGTCGTCGAAACGCCGGCTTCGGCCACGCCTGGCGATTGCGCAACGGCTTGCCGCACCAATTCGTTTTGATTAATGCGTTCCTGCCAGGTTGTGGTGGCGCCTTTGGGCATTGCCACATTCATTGCAAAAACGTGATCCGGATCGAACCCCAATGGGGTGTGCACCTTGGCGAGGAACGCTTTCACCGCGCCTCCGGCTCCCGCAAGGAGCAATAGAGTTAACGCGACCTGTCCGGCGATCAAGAGCCGATGCGTGTTCCGGCTGTGGGCGCTGCCGGTGAGCTTTGCGCTGCTGGCCTGGATGAGCGCGCCGAGTTGCGGACGGGAGAGCTGAACCGCGGGCGAAATGCCAAAGAAAATTCCCGTGAGCAAGGCGATCGCGGCGCTGAAGATCAACACCATGCCGTTCACATGAATCGCAGCTTCGTGAGGGAACGAATAGTAGGGGAGCATGGTGGAAAGAGCTTTCACTCCCCAGTACGCCGCCAGGACGCCGAGCGCCGCGCCGGTCACGGACAACAGAACCGACTCGGACAGAAGTTGGCGGATCAGGCGCCCGCGCCCCGCGCCGACGGAAGTGCGGACGGCAAACTCGTGTTGGCGCGCCGTTCCTCGCGCAAGCAGCAGGATTGAGACGTTCGCACAACCGATCATCAGAAGGACAACTACTGCGCCAAACAAGAAGACAATCGTTCCCGCAAACCGGCCCAACACCTGTTCATTCAGCGTGACAATCTTGGCACGCATGTCTTGCGGATAGCTCTTCGGATCTTCTTTCGCAAAACGATCCACCAAGACCTGCATCTCAGCCTGCGCGGCGGGATATTTTGTTCCCGGCTTTAGTTTGATAAATGCGAGCCAGTAGTAGTGCGGATCGGCGGTGGGCAACGCGGGCAGATAGACGTCGGAATCGCCCCAGGTGAAACGCGGGGGGACGACTCCAATGACGGTGTACGACTTGTGATCCATTTCGATCGACTTTCCAATCACGTCGCTGCTCGCGCCGTATTGGCGCTGCCAGAAGAGATAGCTCAAGACCGCAACCGGCGCGGGGTTTCCGCCCGGCGCATCGGCAGGAGAGAACTCGCGACCAAGCAGCGGCGGCACGCCCATATAGTCGAACATGTTTGGCGAATAGAGGCCGACATTCACGGTGACGGGAAATTTCTCGCCGGTAAGATTTTCCTGTTTTTCGTCTTGCAGGAAGACGTCATCGATGGAAGATGCCTTGCGAAGCTCCTGAGCCTGGGTGCCGTTAACAATCAGAAGGGGCCCTCGGCCATTTTTATCGCGGAGGTCTACGTGGACCATGCGATTGGCATCTTTGTATGGATATGGATCGAGGAGTACTCCATACACCACGCTGAAGATAGCTGTAGTCGCTCCGATTCCCAGCATCAGGGAAAGAACAGCGCTAATGGCAAATCCCGGCGATTTGAGGAACTGCCGGAAAGCGTAGCGAACATCCTGCACCAAGGTCCTCATGGCATGCCTCCGCGAGGAGATATACCCAATAAGACGCCGCGCAGGCAATTTAGTTCCTTGCGTGGAAGTTAAATGAGGAAAATTATTGGTTTAAGTGGTCTGGGCGACCTCGTATAAGAACTCAACATGGGAGCGTACGGCATCGTCCATGCCGGCGACTTTCGGGTTTTTCGATTCGATGAGGTAATACTCATCGGGCGCGTGGGCGCCGTTCCCATGTCCCATACCGAAATGGCCCGCAGGAAGATGCAATGGCTCGCCCGTGAACACATAACCGGGCCAGGAGCCGGCGAGCCGCGGAAACAGGACCGGATCGATTCCGTTTTTCTTATAGACAGCGACTGAGGCTCGAACAATCGAGGAATCTGCCGGCGTGCTCGTTGGATCGTAGCCGCCGCTCATGTTTACCTCGATATCGCCGAAGCCTTTTTTCGCGAGATGCGCCTTTAGTGCCGCAAGCGCTTCTGCTGCGGTCATGTCCGGCACAAGTCGCATGTCGATCTTTGCCACAGCTCTGCCAGGAAGGATGGTCTTTCCACCGGGCCCGGTGTAGCCCCCCACCAATCCCTCGATATTCACAGTCGGACGCGAGCAGAGCAGCTCAAGCGATTCTTGCCAGCTCACGTCGTGCACCCAGTGGTCGACGCCCATCAGCTTTTTCGCCTCTGCTTCACTCAGACGCCGCGCTGCCTCTGCGATCATTTTCTTGTCGTCGGACGAAAGAGGCAGGGCTTTGGCTGCGAAGCCTTCGATCGCAGGGTCGTTGCCATCTGGGGAGACGAGCGTCACCAACGCCTCGACCAGATGCCACGCAGGGCTGTCCACGCGCGCTTTGTTGCTGGAGTGCAGGTCCTTCTTGGGACCGCGGCCCCAGCGAGCTCCGCTCGAAACCAGCTCAAGCTCGACAACACCTTTGGCTCCCAGATTGACAGTCACTTCGCCGGTCGGGCCCTGCGCCGCGAACGGCATAAAAACGGAGGTACACTTTTTCAGGGCCGCCGCGAACTCTGGTTTTCGTACGACCTGCGGAAAATGCGGAGAGCCAATCTCTTCTTCGCCCTCCGCGACAAATACAAAGTTCACGGGTATTTTCTTTCCCGCGCCGCGCATGGCATGCAGTGCCGCAAGAAATGTCGCCTCGGGGCCTTTTTGGTTCACTGCTCCGCGGCCGACGATCACTTTGCCAAGGCCTGGCTTATCCACGAGCGCCGCTTCGAACGGCGGTGAAGTCCATTCCGCGGGATCCGCTTGCTTTACGTCATACATAAAATAGAGGCCGACGGTGCGCGCCGCACCCGCATCGAGCGTCGCAAAAATTCCCGGCTGACCATCGGTCGGAACTTTCGTAACATGCTCAAATCCCGCGTCGCGGAGCATGTGCATGGTCAGCTCGCAGCCTTCGCTCATGCCACGATTTTCCGCGGCAATGGAAGGCTGTTGAATCCAGTGCTGCAAACGCTGCACGGCTTCGTCGTGGCGCTTTTCGATTTCTGCGTGGATAGCGCTCATGTCCTCGCGGGCAGCCCGCGTCCACTTGGGTAAAGCCAACGCCGCTGCGCTCGCCACTGCGCCCTGCAAGAAGGTGCGCCGACCGGCCACTGCTTCACCACCGGCCACGCTTGCATTCTCTTCGGCCTGATTCTTCTCAGGCTCGCGATCACCTTCACCCATGTGTTCAACTTCAAATTCGTCACGCATGATTTCTCCCAGTCGTACAAATTTTCCGTACGAGAAGCCAATCAGAACTATTTTTCCTCTAGCCGTGAGCCTCGTTCGCCTGCTCGGTTGCTTCGGGCAGCCACAGCCGCAACACTTCTTCGTTGTTTGCCTGGACGTCGCGAAACTTCATTCCCATTCCCAGGTGCGTATGAGAATAGACCACAGTCGCGGGCGCCTCGAACGAGTGTGTTTCGGTAAAAATTCTCAACTGGACAATCGTCCCGCCAGGCAGCGGGTTGACTGTATCGACGTAGCAACCACTGAGACTCAGGTCGCTGATTCGCGAATCCATCCGCGAGCCCGAATTCTCCTCCAGAAGTTCTGCCGACGCTATGAACGCGTAGCGTGGTTCGTGTCTCCGCTCCTCTTCCATGATTCCTCACCTCCAAAAGCAGGGGCGTATTCTATCTCTAATTTTCCGTAGTCGCGCCAAAAACTCTTGCACGCTGCGGTCCCGGCCCAAAAAAGTCAATTTCGAGGATTCCTGACAAGACGGGCGGCGAAACGAAAGGACGCACACTCGGAAGGTGATTCCTGCCACTCAGGTGAGATATCATTCCCGACATTACGAAGCGCAAATGAGGGGCTGTTAGGAATTCACCGTGCCAACCCGATTTCCATTGCCGGCCCGATTGCAGCACATTTTTTGTATCTGCGCTGCGTCAGTTTTGTTGTGCGTTTTTTCCGTCTCGAATGCGGATACGACTTCCGGTTGGCAGACGCTTTCTCCTGGCATGGATCTCAGGTATCTGCCCGTCAGGCAACCAAATGCTTCCGCAAAATCACCAATTACTGTCTTGCGCATCGACCCGCATCTGTGGGAGTTGGAACTAATCGGATCGAGCCAAACCGGCGAATCGGCGGGGCACACTGCTCGCGGATGGTGCGAGGCTCACAATCTGACTGCCGCGATTAATGCGGGCATGTTTAAAACGGACGGAAATACTCATGTCGGATTCATGCGCTTCCGCGAACACGTCAACAACGGCAAAGTGAACAGCTATCTTTCCGTCGCGGCCTTCGACGCGCACGATCCCACTTCGCCTGCTCCCTTCCGTATTTTCGATCTTGATGCTCCGCAAATAACTCTGCAATCCATCCTCAAGGATTATGACTCTGCCGTACAGAATCTAAGACTCATCAAGCGCCCTGGCTGGAATCAGTGGGGCCAGCAAGGCAGGATGTGGAGCGAGGCGGCTCTCGGTGAAGATGCTTCTGGCGGCGTGCTGTTCCTATTTTCTCGCACCCCGTTTTCGATGCACGACTTCAATCAGGAATTGCTGTCCGCAGGAATCGGGATTGTCGCCGCTCAACACTTGGAGGGCGGGCCGGAGGCGCAACTTTATTTGCAAGTCGGCGAATTAAAGCTGGAAATGTTCGGCAGTTACGAAACTTCCTTTGTGGAAAACGATTCGAACGCCAAACCGTGGCCCATTCCCAACGTACTCGGCGTCCGGCCTCGAACCTCGACAACCCGTTAGAAGTTAAGACCCGCTTGTTTTTTTTGTGGTTTTGTTCCCTGATTCCTCGCCGGAAGAATGAGTGCTATTTCGCGGCCGCGGCCGAGATTTCCTTCTCGATTGGCGCGCCAATCAAGTTTCCCCATTCCGTCCATGAGCCGTCGTAGTTGCGCACGTCCTTGATCCCCATGAGGTACTTGAGGACGAACCAGGTGTGCGAACTGCGCTCGCCGATGCGGCAGTAAGCAATGACTTCGCGATCGCCGCTGATGCCTTTCGCACCATAAAGTTGCTTCAGCGCGTCGAGGCTTTTGAACGTGCCATCCTCGTTGACGGCCTGCGACCATGGAATGTTTGCCGCGCCGGGAATGTGCCCCGCGCGCTGCGCTGTCTCCGTCATTCCAGGAGGCGCGATAATTTTTCCGGTGAATTCATCCACTGAGCGCACATCGACAAGCTGCGCGCCGGATTTATTTTCGAGCGCGGCGAAAACGTCGTCGCGCTTCGCGCGGATCGCGGCGTTGGCCGCCTTGACTTTGTAGGAGGTTGGAGAGGCGGAGGGCTTCGCCGTGGTAAGCGGACGCTTTTCTTCGAGCCATTTCTTACGGCCGCCGTTCATGATGAGCACTTTTTCGTGGCCGTAGTATTTCAATTGCCAGAAAGCCCAAGCCGCGAACCAGTTGTTGTTGTCGCCGTAGAGAACGACCGTCGTTTCCGGCGAGATGCCAGCTTTGCCGAGCAATTCTTCAAACGCGATCGGCTGCGCAAGATCGCGGCGAATGGCGTCCTGCAGTTCCGTTTGCCAATTCCATGAGATGGCGCCGTCCACATGGCCCTGATCATACGCGGTGGTGTCGACGTCGACTTCGACGACGCGAATGCCAGGATCTTTCGAATGAGCGGCCACCCATTCAGTGGTTACCAAAACTTCTGGATGTGCATAGTCAGACATGGTGTTTCCCCTTCACGTTAGACGTAGGAGAGAAAGATTAGCGCAGGTCTGGCCGCAAATCACCCTCTTTTTTATCGAGATTCAGTGGGTCATTTCTGCCGAGTCTGGACGACTACTTAACCGTATTATTTACAATCATTTACAATAACTATTCAGCGATTTGCAGTTTGCCGTCGTGGATCTCCCACTCAATTCGAACGATCCAGTCAAAGTGCATGCCTTCGGTCTTGAGCCACGTTTCCAAGGTTTCTCGGGAATCCGAACGAAACTCCGCGAACATCTTTCCTTCAACCATGTTTACGAGGACGCGTTCGGCGCAAGCAGGTCCGCCGCCTTGCATGCGTTGCGCAAGCGTCTCCGCGCCTTGACGCGTGAGGCAAGCAAGCGTGTGTTGCGAAAGGTAGCGTGGCATGGAAACTCCTCGGCGAGAGTTACAGTCCAAGTATTTCATAAAGGCGTAGTTCGTAGAAGGCGGGGCGCGTGTTGGGGCGCGTTAAATTCCCGGGAGCGTAACAGCTTGTCGGAGCAAGGGGTCGGAGAGCAGGCCCTGAGCCTTTAGAAAGATCTCCTCAGAATCCATACGAATGCAGACCAATGTGGTCCCTGCGATGTGAAACACCGGAAGTCTATCCGAGACCCAGTTCCAGAAGTGCGTGGCCCCTGCCGCGGAACCATAATCGTGACGAAAGATAACACCACCGGGCCTCACCACGGTGATGGCCTGAAAAAGTTCGGCCCCGAGGCCGGGCATTAGATCGCACGCATCAGCGAACACCACTTCGGCCGAGCCCCGGAAAGGTCGAGAATCCCAATCGGTTACGCTGCAATAGACCTGAGTAATCTTAGCTTTTGCTGGTTGATTCCAATAAAAGTACCCCACCTCGTTCTTGCCCGGAATAGGAGCGAGATCCAACGTGATAATCTTTCCGCCTTCTGGTAAATGCAGAGCGAGATTTACCGCTGTCCGGCCCTCCGCCGTGCCGAATTCAATCACCCGCTCCGGGTGACGATGGCTTACCACCCCGCATAAGACGGCCATCTCTTCGGCGGAGAGGCCCAAATCCCGAGACATTGGGAAAAGCAATTCAGGACAGCGAGTGAAATCCACCTCGGGAAATATTTCCCCAACGCTGCGCTGAGGCACGCGCAGGTTCTCACGCCATGGCAGACTCTCCCAGGCCTTGGGCATTCCATAACCCGAGTAAACGTGGTGGGAACTGGCGAGGAAGCTTTTTGCAGCAGACGGCCCCTTGCGCAAGAATACACGCAATGAGTTAACACTAAGCGCACAGAGGCTGCGTACCAATCGCGCGCTCATGGATGGGTAGCGATAAGCGTCCTTTTCGAGTCCTCTTCGCACACCGGCCCCCAGAGAAAAATGAGATTATACATACAATTGGGATTGGGGATGCGCGGCGCTGTGACGGAAGGACAGGCGCTTTGAACATTGTTACTCTCGAAGTTGCTACATTGCGGACGTACGGGAAGGCGATCGACTTGCCGGACGCCGTCTATGTGTTGCGCGGGCGTCTCCATGCTATGGCGCGTGAGTCAAGCGATGGTGTGTTGCGGGAGGTAGCGTGACATGAGAACTCCTCAGAGTGAATCGGAATCCGAGTATTTCATAGAAGAGGGGTGCGCGCAGACGCAGACTCAGTAGATGAATGGGCTATGGAATTGGTGACAACAGAGCGCCTGTCATAATTCTCGGCCCCCGCGCAAGTTGGACACCGCATGCTGCGCGAAACTGCCAACCCAATGGCTCTCGGAATCCGTTTGCGGAGTTGTTGCGCAAAAGCCGTATGATAGGGGTGCTAATCGCGATTCTCGTCAATTCTGCGGGGGCTTGGGAAGACTGATGTTGCACACTACCACAAACGTCGGACTTCACGAGTTCGTCGGTGAACGCATCCTTGCCCGTTATGTGCGCAGAGGCATGCGGGCGGCGGATCTCGGGGCAGGGCCTGGCGCGATGGCTGCTCGCCTGGACTCTCTGGGGTGCGATGTCCTGGCTGTGGATCGCGACGCTAACGGCTTTGAGGCTGGCGTTTGCCATCTGTGCCTTGATTTTAACGAGCCGGATTTCGCTTCGCGGCTAGGCCCCGGGGAATTTGGTCTCGTAACGGCCATCGAAGTTATCGAACATGTTGAAAGCCCAATCGGATTCATGCGAAATGTGGGCCGGCTGCTAGCCCCCGGCGGGGTTGCAGTGCTTACAACACCGAATGTAGATTCCTTGCCTGCAAGGTTGAAATTTCTATTCGCCGGAAAAATCCGCACTATGGACGAACATGGGGAGCCCACCCACATCTCTCCGATTTTTTTCGACCTTCTTCAGCGGCAGTATCTTCCCCGCGCGGGCGTGAAGCTTCGAGAGCACCTGGTTTTTCCGCCAAACGGCTTTCAATTGACGAGGAAGCCTCTGGCATGGGGTTTACGTCTTGCTTCCCTGGCATTTTCCGGCCGATCCATCGTTGGCGATAATCATATCCTGGTCATAGAGGCAGGATCATGAGACTCGCCTCCGCTGTTCCTTCAGGCCAGTACGGAAGACGCCCGCTGATCGGCTTTGGCCTTCTCGCCGGCGGCGCGTTCGCTGCTTACGAACTAGCCCAGTATGTGATCAACGACGACATCAGAGGATTGGCCTACGCAGGGCTGTGCTTCGCCGGCGGAGCGATCGTCGTAGCCATCCTCAATAACTGGCGCAACGGCGTGTATTTTTTCCTGAGCTGGCTGCTGTTCGAGGATTTTGCGCGGAAATTTCTCGGCAATAACATGGCCATCTACTTTGCCAAGGATTTTCTGCTGGTCGTGGTGCTCATTTCGTTTCTGGCGGCTATGCGCCGAAAAGAAGCGTCCAGCTTCCGGCCTCCCTTCCTTATGCCTCTGTTGATCTTCATTTGGTTCGGTGCGCTTCAAATATTCAACCCGGCTTCCACGCACGTCATGTACGGGCTGATGGGCTTCAAACTATTCTTCTATTACGTTCCTTTGATTTTCGTGGGTTACGCGCTTCTGAATTCCGAGGCGGAGCTACGCCGTTTCTTCACCGTGAATTTGATTCTGGTCCTCATCGTCATTTCCTTGGGCATCGCTCAATCTATTCTTGGCGCGAGTTTTATGAACCCGGCAGTTCAGGCCGAAGATCTTCGGCTGGCGGGCGAAATTTACCGTGTCTCGCCGATCAGCGGAGCCATCGCCTACCGGCCTAATTCGGTGTTCGTCAGTACGGGACGATACGCAAATTTCATCATGGTGGCCTGGATGATGGTCCTGGGATTCAGCGGCTACCTTCTGCTGCGGCATAAACGAGGGAGAGCTCTCGCGTTTATAGCACTGCCTGTAACGACAGCCGGAGCTTTTTTAACTGCCTCCCGGGGCGCGTTCCTGTGGGGAATGATCAACGCGCTGGTAACCAGCGTGGCTTTTATCTGGGGCGCGCCATGGCGGCAGGGGGAAGCCCTGCGCGTGTTCCGTTCCATTCAGCGGGTTGCAATTGGTATTGGACTGGGTATGGTACTGCTTTTCTATGCCTACCCGGATGCTCTCCTCTCGCGGCTCGCTATCTACCAGGAAACGCTTCTGCCAAGCAGCCCGACAAGCGAACTTACACATCGAGCATGGACATATCCCGTGCAGAACTTCCTTGGAGCCTTCGACTACCCGCGCTGGCCCTACGGCTACGGCATTGGAACAACCGCGCTCGGCGGGCAGTACGTCGCCCGTTTTTTTAATGCAAGGCCACCGGTCGTGGGAGTCGAGAACGGCTTCGGGACGCTGGTCGTCGAGATGGGGATCGGGGGGTTGATCCTGTGGATTATCATGAGCGTGGCGATTTTGCTCTCCGCGTGGAAGGTGGTCAAGAAGCTGAAAGGTTCGCCCTGGTTTCCACTCGGCTTCGTCATTTTCTGGTACGCATTCTTTTTGCTCATCCCAGCCACTTTCGGCAGCATTGTGGCTTATGAGGATTTTCTGCTGAACGCTTATTTATGGCTGCTCCTTGGTCTGCTGTTTCGTCTCCCCACTCTCTCGCTCTCCGCGCAATTCGCGGCAAACTCACCACAGGCGTCGTCTTCGCGCCGCTGGATTCGCTGACTTGCGGCTCGCCGTCGTTTCGCCGTTCATTGACCGGCGTCATGGCACGGAGCGGGTCGTTCTGGAACAGCTGAAACGGCTAGCCCGCGACTATCAGTGCGAAATCCATCTGTATGCGCAACGCGTCGCTGATCTTGAGGTGGTGCATCCGAGCGAGCGACGAGACGAAACCAAGGGCGTAATTTTCTGGCATCGCGTTTCGTCAATCCCAGGCCCGCATCTTATTCAGTACCTTTGGTGGTTTGCCGCAAACACGCTGCACCGCCTATGGGATCGAAGCATTCGTGGCCTCAGGCCGGACCTGATCTACTCGCCGGGAATCAACTTGCGGAATGCGGACGTGATCGCGGTGCACATCGTCTTCCAGGCATTTTTCCAGCGCGTGCGGCATCAGTTGACATTCGCTCGGGAGCGCCCGGCAAGATGGCCGCTGCTGCTGCATCGGCGGCTCTATTACCAGCTCATCATGTTTCTGGAACGAAGAATTTACAGCCGCAAGAGTGTGAAGCTTGCCGTGGTGGCGCAGGTGGTGTCAGATCAGATATCGGAATTTTTCGGCCGCACCGACGCGGTCGTCATCCGCAACGGCGTCGATGTAGAGCGATTTTCAAAAGAGATTTGTGGCGAGCGGCGCTCGGCGGCCCGAGAACGATTCCGGCTTGCTCCCGGCGACTTCGCACTTTTGTTGATCGGCAATGATTGGAAGAAAAAAGGTCTCGAAGCTTTACTTGTGGCGATCGCGGCCTCCAAGGATTTGCCGGTCAAGCTCCTCGTCGTCGGCGAGGATGATCGCAGCGGATTCGAACAACAAGCACGGAGCCTCTGCGTCTTTGAACGGCTTCAGTTTCATTCGCCGTCGGACGACGTCGTGCAGTTCTACTCCGCCGCGGACGCATACGTTGCACCCTCTCTCGAGGATGCGTATGGACTTCCGATCGTGGAGGCCATGGCGAGCGGACTTCCCGTGGTTGTGAGCGTCCGGGCTGGAGCGAGTGAAATAATTCGCGATGGCGTCGACGGCATGCTCCTTCAGGACCCAGAGGATGCCAGCGAGATTGCCGCTTGTGTGCGTAGGATCGCGTCGGACCCCGAGTTCCGGAATCAACTGGGAAGATCCGCTGCTACGGCCGTTCAGGAACAAACGTGGGATCGCAATGCGGAAGCGGTGTGGAAACTTTTGACGGGGCTCTCCGTGCGAGGGCATGCCTCCCGGGTGTAGCATCAGTTGCCATCGGCAACGGCTGAAAGGCCCACGGAAGCTCCGAGTTACGTAAATCATTCCATGGACTACTCATTGAAGCTTCTGGCGTCCTTGCGGCACAAATTCAATTGCCGCCCTCGATGAGTCCCTCGCGACCGGAACCGCCAGCGCTCACGCGGGATCGGCGAACTTTGCCAGCCTTAACCGGGGTTCGTTTCCTGGCGGCTTTTTACGTCGTCCTGTTTCATGGGTTGCCGTGGCTGCAGCAGAAGTACGCGCTTCCGCGTGCAGTTCAAACATTCCTCGGAAATGGATACCTCGCAGTAAATCTGTTCTTCATTCTGTCGGGCTTCATCCTTGCATACACGTACGAAGGTCAGATTGAGGGCAAAACAAATCGGCTGCATTTTTGGGAGGCTCGGTTCGCGCGGATCTATCCGGTTTATTTCCTTTCCCTGGTTCTTGCTTACTGGTTCGAACGAGGTCTCTCTTTCGGAACTCGGACTGCAGTGCTTCTCATGGTCCAAGCCTGGAACCCACGCGCTCCGCAGTTGTCGGGAGCGTGGAACTACCCTGCGTGGACCCTCTCGGTCGAAGCCTTTTTCTACTTATGTTTTCCCTTCTTGCTCCCGTGGATGTCACGCAAGAGTAGCCGCACGTTGTTCTGGATGATGGCCATTCTGGTCGTGGTCTGCATTGTGGTACACACGCCTGTTCTGGGCCTTGGAGACTTGGACCGTTCTTCGCTTTTCATAAACATTGTTCCCCTGCCTATCTTGCGAATTCCGGAGTTTCTGCTTGGGATGGTAATGGGCTTAAAACTGCTTCGAAGTGAAGCTGCCGAACTAAGCAAGGGCAGCTCATTGAGGACTTATTTCGCTGCCCTCGGTGCGCTTGTGATTCTTAGTCTTCCGCTCGGAGTTTGGGTATCGCTCGTGGCGATACCCTTTGCAATCCTGGTGTACGAGCTAGCAATCGGCGAAACCTTATTAGCTAAGCTTCTTTCGACCCGGGTCATGGTCCTCCTTGGAAGCGCGAGCTACGCCGTATACCTCTTGCAATTTCCAATTAGAAGCTGGACTCGAGTCGTTTTTTCTTACCTTCCGGAAAAGCTGGCGCCTCTTGGAGTACCGCTTACGCCCCTATTTTTGGTTCTCTTTTCAATTTTAGTTTTCAAATTTTGGGAGGAACCTTGCAGAAGAGCCGTGCGCTCCTGGTTTGCGAAGAGGAAGTTACATGCTGCGCAGGTTCAAGCTGCGCATTCGACTGGCAAAGAGGGGAGCTAATTTCCTAGGCCGGATTCCGTGGCTTTTCGCGTGGCTTCGAGCGTGAAGAGCAGCGTTTCCTTGGGGATGCTCGTAACGAACGGGCCGACCAGCCAGCCAAGACCGGTGGGAATATCACGCGTGAGCGAGGCGACCTCGCTCTGCACGTAAACGCCGCCGTCGCGTTCTTCCATCCGCCACCAGGTTTCCATGCGCCACAAAAATCCCCCGTCGTCGCCGGGCTGCTTTTCGCGTTCGCCGCTTTTGCCGGGGTTTTCGACTTCGGCGATACGCACTGCGGAGCTTCGGCTATGGGCGAGTCCTAGCGCGTCGTGAAAGTAGCGCACCTCGTGTTCGGTATCGAGCACGACGGTGATCACCTTGTGACGCCGAAAACGGAGGAACACGCGGAAGTGGTCGCCCTCGTGAGATTCGATTTTCGAGCGCTCGACGTCCGGGGCGTAATACCTGGAGTGGTGATCGTAATCCTGGAGAATGCCGAGCACATCCTCCAGCTTTGCGCCGGGGATAAAAACCACGCCCACCCAGTGATGGATCATGCCGGCCGGGCAAACGATGGGCCTGCCATTATTGAGAGTGCTCAGCGGATGGATCTGCACCTCGCCGTGTTTTAAGGCGGCGTAGGCCTCCGCGCGATGGGTTTCGGGAAGCGAATCTATCCACAAGAGCGCGGAGCCGCGCTTCTGTTCCATTTCACTGCGTTCTTCGGTCAGGTGCACGTAGCGGTCGAACGCAGCAACCGTTTCGGTTCGCAACTTGGCGGGGGATGGATTGGCAGCCGACGTGGACTGTCCCACTGTCACCGTGGCTGCAACCAGGCCTACCAGTAGAAGGCTGGTAGCGAGGAGCTTGTCCGCCAGTCGCACCACATGTCGCCGGAATCGTTCACGCAAGACCAAGGTTCCCCCGCGGCTCCCCCTCCGCAACCCTATGATGGCGCAACCCTTGCGGAATGAAAGCAAGAAACGCTAATGCCGGCGTGCACGAGGCCTGCCCATCTTTGGGGAAGTTTGTGGGAACACGTTAGGGCCTGATTGAGGATGGCTGAGAACGAAGTGAGGGCGAGATTAGAGTGGCGGGGTGGGTAGCTCGCACACGGGCCCTTGCGGAGCCGCTGTCCCCGCGCGGCCCCCAACCCGTTCTTAGAAGCCTACGCGGCTCATGTGGGTCCCTCAATGGGCCGCTAGAGCCAGTCTACGGGGTACCGCAGTCGTGGTACTAGACCGAGACTCTCTGCACTGCCCCCTTACGTAGATATGTCGTTTATTTACAGCATGTTAAGTCTTTGGAAACCCATTTTCGAGCCTCCGAAAAGTACTAGCTGGGGCCATTCACGCCGCTTAGGAATCCCCCAAGATGTCCGGTGAGACCGACGATCACCACTGCGACCGTTTCCAAACCCAAACGAACAATGGGAAGCCCTTTCGAAACATGCCGTCTTGCCCGCGCATGCATTCCCCATGTAATCCAGATGAGGATTGCCGACGTCCAACCCAACACCAAATGCATGAGCAGAACGCCTTTAAGTCTTTGTCCCTCAAGCTGGAACTGCCAAGCGAGAATCCCCGTGGCCAGGACAGGCACCACGGAAATCGCCGCACCCAGCAAGTTGTAATAAGCCACCGCTGCCAGGGTGCGCCGCTTGACGCCCTGAGCGAGGAAATCAAATACGACACCGGCGATGAATAGTGCGATGGGAAAGTGGATCAGCACAACGTGTTGGGCATGCTTCGCGAGAAGCGCTGCTTTGATGTCAAAGGGATGCAAGTTCGAGCCTCCGTTTACTCATGCTCACTGGACGACAACTTTTCCAGTCATCTTCGGATGGATCGAGCAGAAGTAGGGATACTCTCCTGGCTTCGTGAATGTGAACGAAAACTTCTCGTCGGTATCGAGCACCTTGGACTTGAACACTTTGTCTGTGCTGACGACGGTGTGAGGGATGTCGTCGCGATTGATCCAGGTAACGGTTGTTCCCACAGACACCGTGATCGCCATCGGGCCAAAAGAGAAATTGTCAATTTTCACTTCGGCCGCCGAGGCGGGCTTCTCCTGTGCGCTCGCAGCGTAGCTGTTGTGCCTCGATGTTATCCCGCCCAAGCCCATCAACCCCGTCGCAATCAAACTCGCCATAAACACACTTCTCCTCATGATTTTTTCCCTTTCCTTTTGCTTTGAGAATCAACTCTCTGGTACGTTTGTGAGTTCTCTTCCTGATCAGCCTAACGTCGAGTCAACCACCGCGAGCGCATGCTGGCCGCGCACGTAATTCACATCCGTTATCCCCAGCAGGCTGCGCAACTGCTCCGCCGGCACTTTCATTGGTCCTGGCGAAGGCGCCTCGCCGGGCTTAGGCTGCGGGAACGCGGTCGAACATGCGGTGTGAAACGTGACGTTCCCTTCGATCTTTTGCATGGTTTGATGAATGTGGCCGTTGAGGACGGTCACTGAGCCAAACTTTTTCAAGTACGCGAGCGCCTGCGCGCTATCCTCAGTTCCCCATCCCCAGTCGGGATACACCGTCCAGAGCGGGATGTGCGCGAAGACAACGATCGGCGTGCTGGATTTCAGATGCTTGACATCTTCTTCCAGCCATTCCAACTGATCGTGCCCCAGCGTGCCCAGCCCCCCGGCTTTCAAATTCATGACGTTCACCAGGCCCACGAAG
>Ga0210402_10002735_pt1 | contig 16963 bp, 14 predicted proteins | sample IncBWC7MmetaG_FD_161055 | JGI IMG/M metagenome (GOLD analysis project Ga0210402, IMG submission 161055) | Forest soil microbial communities from Barre Woods Harvard Forest LTER site, Petersham, Massachusetts, United States - Inc-BW-C-7-M | ecosystem: Environmental > Terrestrial > Soil >... | reverse complement strand
GCGGGTATCACATCGCCCGCCTCCACCAGAAACAAATCGCCCTTTCTCAGATCGGTCGCGAGCGTGGCGGTCCAATCGCTGCCGTATTTCGCCAGCTTCAATTTTTTCGCGCTGATGGATTGCTTCAGGCCGCGCAGCGACTCCGCCTGGGCCTTGCTGCGGCCCTCCGCCAGCGCTTCGGCGAAGTTGGCAAATAGCACCGTGAACCACAGCCATATTGTAACGGCGAGTATGAACGCCGGCGGCGCCTCGCCGGCGCCGCGCATGGCTTGCAGGAAAAGAATGCTCGTCAGAATGCTGCCGACGTACACGACGAACATCACGGGATTGCGCAGCTGCACTCGCGGCGAGAGTTTGCGGAGCGCGTCGACCAGCGCCGGCACGAGCAGTTCCTTATCAAATAGCTTCAGCGATTTCCGCAACGTTCTATACCTCTTATGGCGCTCATTGCGCGGCGAGCATTTGCAATTGCTCGATCACGGGCCCGAGCGCCAGGGCCGGCACGTAGGTCAACGCTCCGACCAGGACCACGGTGCCCACCAGCATTGCAACGAACAAGGGGCCGTGCGTGGGCAGGGTTCCGGCGGTCGCCTCGATGCGTTTTTTCTTGGCCAGTGAACCCGCGATGGCGAGCACCGGCACGATGAACGCATATCGGCCGAACCACATGACCACGGCCAGCAGCGAATTGTAGAAAGGCGTGTTGGCCGACAGTCCCGCAAATGCGCTGCCGTTGTTGTTCGCCGCCGAGGAGACTGCATAGAGAATTTCGGAAAAACCGTGTGCCCCGGGATTGGCAATACCGAGCCGGCCCTGCTCTGTCATCGCGGCCACCGCCGTGCCCACCAGCGCCAAAAACGGAGTCACCAGAATCACGATCGAAGTCATCTTCATCTCGAATGACTCGATCTTCTTGCCGATGTATTCCGGCGTGCGCCCTATCATCAGTCCGGCGATGAAAACCGCCATGATGGCGAAAATCAGCATGCCATAGAGGCCGGATCCCACGCCGCCGAAAACCACCTCGCCCAACTGAATCAGCCACATGGGCACGAGGCCCCCCAAGGGCGTGAAGGAGTCATGCGCGGCATTGACGGCACCGCAGGACGCACCGGTCGTGATGGTCGCGAACAGCGCGGAGGCCACGATACCGAAGCGCGACTCCTTGCCCTCCATGTTGCCGCCGGCCTGCATCGCCGTGTGGCTTTGATCTACACCGAGATGCGTGAGGATGGGATTGCCCTGCTGCTCGGCGGCAATCGCGACCACTGCCATGAATACAAAGATGACCGTCATGGCGGAGAGCACCGCCCATCCCTGGCGGGTATCGCTCACCATTCTTCCAAAAACGAAACACAGCGCCGCCGGAATCAAGAAAATCGACAGCATCTGCACGAAGTTAGTGAGCGGAGTGGGGTTCTCGTACGGATGCGCGGAGTTCGCGTTGAAGAAGCCGCCGCCATTCGTGCCCAACATTTTGATGGCTTCCTGGGAGGCGACCGGACCCATCGCGAGGGTTTGCGTGTGCGTCGTGAGGGTCTCGGTGATGGGATTGCCCTTGGCGTCCTTCAGCGGCTGACCTGCGGCGTCCACTTTCGGATTTTCGTAGGTCAGGCTCTCCAGAGTGGTCGCGGTTTTGTACGCGTCGAAATTCTGGATGGCGCCCTGTGACATAAAGATCACGGAGAGCAAGAGGGACAGAGGCAGCAGGACATACAGCGTGCTGCGCGTGAGATCGACCCAGAAGTTGCCGATGCCCTGCGCGGAACGTCGCGCGAAGCCGCGGATCAGCGCAAAGGCAACCGCGATCCCGGTGGCCGCGGAAAAGAAATTCTGTACGGCAAGCGCGGCCATCTGCGTGAAGTAGCTCATGGTCGATTCGCCGGAATACGCCTGCCAGTTGGTGTTGGTGGCGAAGCTGACCGCCGTGTTGAAGGCCGAATCCGGCGACACATTCGCCATGCCCTGCGGATTCAGCGGCAACCAGAGCTGCACGCGTTGCAGCAGATACACCACCAGCACACCCAGTGCGTTGAACAGCAACACGGCAAGCGCATACCGCGGCCAAGCCATGTCCTCTGCGATATTTATGCGCGAGACCCGATAAATCAGCCGCTCGAATTTGCCGACGACGCCTTTGATGGGTGTGTAGCCGGTAGCCGCGGCGTCGCCGATTCTCGCCATGTAGATGGCCAGCGGAAAGCTAAGCGCCAGCAGCACGGCAACAAACAACGCCAGCGTAAACCAGGCTTGGCCGGTCATCTTAGAGATCCTCAGCGCGAATCAATGCAATCACGAGGTAAACCAGCAGCGCGAGGGAAACGGCACCGCTCAATACATAGGCCCATGTCATCTTTTTCTTTCCAATTTGGCGCAGCCCGCAACCAGTCCCAGCGTCAGCACGAAAAAAGCGATGATGGCGGCCGTATAGACGAAATCCATGGTCACTCCTCGAATTGATCAACGATGTGCAGTGGGCACTTGATCCGCTGCGAGAAACTATCGGTGCGGATGGAAAAACAGGGGAGAATTTGCCCTGGGGCGTGTAAAAGCGGTGTAAAGGTTTCCGGGTCCCCACGGTTGCGGCCCGACTCCCGCTCGCTTCAGAATGGTGCAAAATATCAACGAAGGCAGTGGAGATCAGCATGACCATGAACGCGACGCAGGCCGAAGCCATCCTCGAGCCCGAACTGCCCATCGTCGACCCGCACCATCACCTCTGGGACTGGCCAGCCGCCCTGCTGGCAAACATTCCCACGCCGCATCATGGCTTCAGCACCGTCATCCTGCGCGCCATGCGCTATCTTCTTCCCGAGCTTCTCAACGATACCGGTAGCGGCCACAACATACGCGCGACCGTGTTCATGGAATGCGGCTCCATGTACCGCGCCGACGCTGCGGACCCGTTCAAGTCGATCGGCGAGACGGAATTCGTCAACGGCGTGGCAGCCATGTGCGCCAGCGGCAGGTATGGCGACATCCGCGCCTGCGCCGGCATCGTCGGCCATGTAGATTTGAACGCGGGTGCGGCGGTGAGCGAAGCCCTGGAGCGGCACCTCAAAGCCGGCGGCGGCCGCTTCCGCGGCATCCGCCACAGCGCCTCCTACGATGCCGATTCCAACGTGCTCGGACCCTTGGCGCGCATCGGCGGCGGACTGTATGCGTCGAAAGCCTTTCGCGAAGGCTACGCCCAGCTCGCCAGGTTCGATCTATCCTTCGACGCCTGGCTGCTGGAGCCGCAGCTGCCCGAATTGATCGACCTGGTGGGCGCCTTTCCCAAAACTCCGGTGATTCTGGATCATGTCGGCACACCGCTCGGGGTCGGAAGCTATAAGGGCAAGCGCGAGGAGCGCTTTCCGATCTGGCGCGACAACATACGCAAGCTCGCGGCACTGCCCAATGTGTCGGTCAAGCTCGGCGGTCTGGCCATGGCCTTCTGCAATTTTTCGTCCTTCTTAAGCACCCCCCCGGCCTCCTCGACCCAGTTGGCGGCCGAGTGGAAGCCGTACATCGAAACCTGCATCGACGCATTCGGCGCGCAGCGCTGCATGTTCGAAAGCAACTTCCCGGTGGACATGGGCAGCTGCACCTATCCCACGCTCTGGAACGCCTTCAAGGTGCTTGCCAAGAACTATTCGGCCGATGAGAAGACCGCACTGTTCAGCGGCACCGCGAAGCGGGTGTACAGGCTGAATATTTGACCATGCACATCGCAACATCCAATCCGCACCTGTCCAAGGCGGCCGCTTATCGCGACCTGAACCAGCAATTGGCGGCACTATTCGCCGGTGAGCGCAACGGCCTCGCCAATGCCGCCAATATGTGCGCGCTCCTGTATCAAGTATTGCCTGAGTTGAATTGGGCTGGTTTTTATTTTTTGCAGGGCGGCGAGCTGGTGCTCGGCCCATTTCAAGGAAAAGTCGCCTGCGTACGCATCGCCCTGGACCGCGGCGTGTGCGGAACGGCCGCGGCACGCCGGGAAACGCTCGTCGTGGCGGACGTGCATGAATTTCCCGGACACATCGCCTGCGACGCGGCGTCACGCTCCGAGATCGTCGTGCCGCTGATCAAGCGCGGGCGCCTTCTCGGAGTCCTCGACCTTGATAGCCCGCTGTTGGCGCGCTTTGACGAGGAAGACCGCAGCGGTCTCAACGCGGCCGTGGCGCTGCTGCTCGATTCCTCGGACTTTGGCAAATTCTGCGACTGAGGCGCGCCGCCGCGTCGCGCAGGTCAAGACTTCAGTGACCTTTTGCGGCGCTCGAGGCCGCAGAATCAGGCACGATGGTGGCGCCGATATCGTTGCGCAGGCGCTGAAACTCAGGCGATTCCAGAATGATCTTGCCCGCAGCGGCGCGCAATCGGTCAACCGCCTCGCCCGGGAGATGAAACGAGGTCGGTAATTTGTTGAGATACTTCACGTCCTCCTTGTCCTTCAATTGCTGGAAGGACACGTCGATCGCATAGATCTCCGCGTCGGGCGCGCGCACCAGCGCATCGGCTGCAGGGTCGCGGCCGGGTGTGAACGCTGGGGACTTGCGCAATTCGCGCATCGTTCGCCAGCGCGCCATTGTGTCTTTCAATAACTCCACCGCTTCATAGGAATAATGATCGATAGGAACGCCGGTCGCCTTGACGAGAACCTGCAGCGTTCCAGGAGCGCGCTCATGTTTGTCCCAGTCCGTGGGCGGCGTGGAGAGCGAGTTGACGATGAAAATAATGATCCGGCGTGCGCGATCAAGCGGCGTCGGGGCGCCGAGGTCATGGAAGGTTTCGAGTATTTCGAGGGCATCTAGCACGCCGCGCATACCCAGATTATCGGAGACACCGCCGTCGACCAGATGGATGTAGGGCCGGCGGGCGCCGTCCCGGTAGTCTGATAATGCCGTAAGCTCCCGGATCGCGCGCGCCGCGGGACGCGGTGCGCCGCTGGATTGAAAGAATGGCTCGGTCCATTCCGGCCGAGTGTAATCGCAGGTACCACCATAATTATTGATCGTGACCGGCGACAACACGACGGGAACAGCGGACGATGCGGCCGCTGCGCGCGACAGCGGTACGGCAGTGAGATCCGAGCATAGAATATCGAACAACCCCTGGTTGAATCCCAGACGAGAGCCATTGGTAATGTCGGTTGCCGACACATTGATAAAAGGACCGGCGCCGCGATTCAGGTCGGCGAACGTGGCGCCGTTGAAAAGAATCTCATCATAGATTCTGGCGGCCATTTCCGAGCGCCCCCACCCGCGCGACCATAGCGCCGGCCAATTGAATGGATTCATCACCCGGCCGAAGATCGCACCCTGCACATTGCGCTTGAGAAAGCGCTGTTCGTAGTCATCGAACAACTTGTCACCGTAAAGTCCGTAGGCCAATGCGGTGAAACTGCCTCCGGATATTCCGGTAATGACATCGATTTCATCGAGCAGCCTGATTTTTTTGCCGCCGGGTCCCACCAATTCGGTACGGCGCAGGGATTCCAGTACCCCATAAGAAAACGCCGCGGCGCGAGTGCCGCCGCCCGAAAAAGCCAGGATCACCAGGTTTTCGTGGTCTTCGCGGTACACCTGCCGCGTCTCGAATCGATAGCCCGCATGCGCGTCGGATTGGATGATTCTCGGGTTGACCGGACGGGTAGCGCAGCTGCCGAGCGCAAGCAGCGAAACAAATACAACAAGCGGCCGCGCGGAACAAATTCGCATGTTTGTGTCGTTGTGCTTAGACGATCGTAGTGTACCCGATTTGGTTTGAGTCGCCCCGCACGCAAGACTGATTGCAATTACAAATCGGGTCCATCAGGCTAGGCTGCATCGACTCGCGGCACGGACCGCCCGTATCTTTCCGACAAAGAGGCAGGCTACAAATGTCAGCGCAAGTCAAGTTCGGGCACTTAAGAGCGGGCGATTCGCGGCTATCGCGGCGCGCTGCTCTGGCACAACTGTTGGCTGCTGCAAGCGTGACGCTGGTTGGGTCTAAGCCCGGCCGGGCCCGGAATGCACAGGCGCCCATTGGGGGCGATTCGACACAGCTCGTGGAATTGGGAATGCCGCTCAGCCCGGAGCAGCGTGCCGCGGGCGTTGCGTTTCTTGATCGGCATGTATCGGTCGATACGCATTGTCATCCTGGCCGTTTTTTCCTCAACCACCTTCCTTATCAGACCCCGACGACTAAAGCATTCGGTGAACCGTTCGAGGAACGGGCAATCGCCGATCTTAACGCCGGCCATGTAAGCGCCGCGCTGTTTGCCGCCGTGGCGGACATGCGGCTCATCGAAGCGACGCCGCAGGGCGCGCTGCACGCTGGCAGAGACTTCCAGCCGGGAGAAGTTTATGCGGACTATCGGCGGCAGCTCGATGAGCTCAAGTCGCTGCTCACAAATCACGAGCTCGCGCGGGGGTTGAGTCCATCCGATGTCTACGCAGCGCAAAATCACCACCAGACCGCGGCGATCTTCGCCGTGGAAGGCGGCGACTTCATCGAGGACAAACTCGACCGGGTGCACGAGGCATTCAGCGATGGGGTGCGCGCCATCACCATCGTGCACTATCACGTCAATCAAATCGGCGACATTCAATCCGAAGCGCCGGTGCATGGCGGCCTGACGGCCTTCGGCAAGTCCGTCATTCGCGAAATGAACCGCGCCGGGATAATCGTCGATCTAGCCCATTCGACCTTCGCGGTGGCCAAGGACACCCTCGAGGTGTCGTCCAAGCCTGTGATGATTTCACATTCGAATCTGGCCACGGCCACACTCAATCATCCGCGTTTAATCAGCAGCGAGCACGCCAAGCTGGTGGCGTCGGCCGGCGGCATCATCGGCTCATGGCCGTCAGGCATCGGACAAACCACGCTCGCGGACTATATCGATTCCATACAACGGCTGGTCGACACCGTGGGCATCGAGCATGTGGCCATAGGCACCGACATGGATGCCAATTTCCGGCCGGTGTTCCGCAGTTATCGTGACTGGAGCCTGATCCCGGCGGCCCTGCTCGCGCGCGGCATGCGCGAGGCCGAAGTCGCGAACGTCATGGGCGGAAATTTTCTTCGCGTGTTCAAGGCCAGCCTCGCGCGCGCGCCGCAGCTTTAAGGCTGTGCGGCCAGCAGCAGCGCCACCTGGCAAAGAGCCGCGGCCAGGGCCAGCACCAGCGCAACTGTGATGCGCGGACCAGCCAGCGTCATGATCATCGGCCGGGTCGGAAAATTGAAGGTCTGCGGGATGGCCGCGTACTTGAAGTCATGTGCGCCGCTGAACCTGGGGTCGCAGATCAGTTCCGCAAGATCCCGGCGGCTGCGGTAACGCACATAGCCCATCATCGACCAAGGCGGGCACTCGGTGCCCCATGTGTCGAGGAAGCCGCCGATCTTGCGGGCGGCAAGTGCGGGATGGCCGCCGCGCGCGAATAGCGCCGGCAGGAACATCCGCGTGTAGCCCTGCATGACCTTGCGGGCCGGCAGCTGTTCCCCGGTTTTGGGGTCGGCAACATCGCCGTCGGCGAAGCGAATGAGATTGAGCATGAAGAATTCCCGACCATCATCGGCTTCCAGGAACTGACGCAGCGTATCCATCTCGCTGACCTCACGCTCGCTCTGATTGTTGGTCAAAATCCGCGGCATCAGTGCGGCGATCTCGCCGGATGACAAGCGGCCGCGCCAATTGCCGTACCAAGCACGAAACAAGAGGTAAATGATAAATGCGATGACCCACGGCCAATAACTGTTCAATGCAGCCTCCCCTTCTCATTGCAGTCGGCAGTCTTCGCGCCGATCATAGCCCCTCGGGACCGCATGGGGGGCCGCTCGCGGGCGCAGTCCGGAGAAACGAAAAGGAGATTGTAAGCCATGGGAAATATCATTGACGTTTCGGATGTCGGTCACGTCAGAACGATCCGGCTCAATCGGCCGGAAAAAAAGAACGCTCTCAGTGACGCGCTGGCGTGGGGCGTGGTCGCGGCGGTGGACGAGGCGGCGAGAACCGACAGCGTGTGGGTTGTCGCCATAAGCGGGACGGGAGATTCCTTTTGTGCCGGCTTGGACCTATCGGGGTCTGAACGCTACTCTCCACTATCATCCCAGTCCGCACAGCTGGACGACATTCATTGGGTGGGCCAGTTCCTGTTGTCGATGCGCAGGCGCTGCGACAAGCCCATTGTCGGCGGAATCAACGGCGTCGCCGTGGGGGCCGGCCTAGGACTGGCGATGGCCACCGATGTGAGACTGGTCAGCCGCGGCGCCAGACTGATGGCCGGGTATACCCGCATCGGCGGATCGCCCGATGGCGGCCTGACCATCACCCTGCCGCAAGCCATGGGTTATGAGCAGGCCATGCGCTTCATGATGGAGAACCGCACTGTCAACGGCGAGGAGGCGGTAGCGCTAGGCATGGCCGGCGAAGTGGTCGACGACGATAAGTTCCAGCTGCGCCTGGCCACCTACTGCGAATCACTGTGTCAGTGGTCGCCGATCACCCTGCGTCTCCTCAAGCGCGGCATGGCCAAGTCGCTGGAAACCAGCGACTTGGAGCAGCAGCTGCGCTATGAGTTGTCCAACATTCGTATCGCCTTCTCCAGTGAGGACGGCAAGGAGGCGCGCACCGCGTTTTTCGAAAAGCGCAAGCCGGCATTCAAGGGGCGGTGAGCAACTCGGCGTCCCCGCCATTTATCAACATTCTCAAGGTATCAGCACAATTTTTCCCAAGTGCTGCTTGCGCAAGAATTCCTGCTGCGCTTCCACAATGGCGCGGAGCGGATGGACGCCGGCGATCAGTGGTTTGATTTCACTGCGCTCGATGTAGCCGACCAGATTTCTGAACACCGACTCATCGAGCACCGTGCACCCCAGCAAGCGCAGATCCTTCAGGTAAAGCGTCCGCAGATCGAGCGCAACCAGGGGTCCACCGATCGCGCCGGCGACAGCGTAGCGGCCACCGCGCCGCAGGACACCAAGCAATTCGGCAAATTGATCGCCGCCGACCACATCGACCACCGCATCGATGCATTCCCGTCCCAGCGCCGCAAGCACGCTTTGGCCGCGCTCAAGTACGCGCGAAGCGCCCAAGGAAGAAACAGCTGCCGCCTTTGAGCCTGCCGCGACCGCCAGCACCTCCGCCCCGCGGCGCTTCGCCAATTGCACTGCGGCGGATCCGACGCCGCCGGATGCGCCCGTGACCAGCACAGTTTCTCCGGCCGCCAAATTCAAGCGCGTCAGCATGTTCTCCGCGGCGGCATAAGCACAGGGAAAGGAAGCCAGCTCGGCATCGGATAGGGAACTCGAGATTGAGTAGGCGTGTGCCACGGGCACGCAGGTGAACTGCGCGAAGGCCCCGTCGCACTCCGAACCGAAGTAGAGCGCGCGGTACTGGCCGGAGGCGCCGGGGATTCGAAACACCGGCTCGATCAGCACACGCTCGCCGATGCGCGCCGCGTCGACCCCCGAACCTGTTGCGACGATTCTGCCGCAGGCGTCGGCGCCCTGGATTCGTGGGAACGACGGCGGCGCACCGGTCCAGCCCGAATCCCGGGCATCGTCCGTCCGCGAGTACCATCCGATACGCGTATTGATATCGGTGTTGTTGACGCCGGCGGCGGCTACCTGAACCATGACCTCTCCGGCTCGTGGTACGGGCACGGGAACATCATCGCGAAATTCGAGCTGCTCGAAGCCACCGTGGCCTTTGAGGAGTACTGCGCTCATCCGATTCATCGGTCCTCCTCTACTTGTCGCCGCCAGCGCCGGAGACTCATTGTAGACTCTCGTCCTATGAGCGGTTTGCTCGCGGGATACAACAAGGATTGGGTGCGCGCCGACGTGATCGCCGGCGTGACAACCGCGGCGGTGGTGATCCCGAAGTCCATGGCGCTCGCCAGCATTGCCGGCCTGCCGGTGCAGGCGGGCTTGTACGTGGCGCTCGTGCCCATGGCGGTCTACGCACTCCTGGGATCATCGCGATCGCTGAGCGTGAGCACCACAAGTACGATCGCCATGCTGACCGCAACCGAATTGGCGCTGGTGGTGCCAAGCGCGGATCCCGCTCAGCTGATGACCGCTGCGGCAACACTGGCGCTGCTGGTCGGCGCGTTCCTGATGCTGGCCGGCCTTCTGCGCCTCGGGTTCCTGGCCAACTTCATTTCCGATCCGGTCTTAAGCGGCTTCCGAGCCGGCATTGGCTTGGTGATCGTGGTCGACCAAGTCCCGAAACTGCTGGGCGTGCACATTGATGGGGGCAACTTCTTCCACAAAGTGCTGGCGACGCTGCAGCATGTGCCGGAGACGAATCGCGCGACGTTCATTTTGGCGGCGGCCACCGTGGCGATGCTCCTTGGATTGGAACGCTTGCGCCCGCACTTCCCCGCGCCACTGGCCGCGGTCATTCTCGGCATCGCTGCCGCGGGATTCTTCGGGTTGCAGGCGGCCGGCGTCGGATTGACCGGCCCCATTCCCGCGCGAATTCCGGCCCCCGCCATCCCGGATCTGTCGCTCCTCAACAGCTTGTGGCCCGGCGCATTGGGCATCGCGCTCATGTCCTTCACGGAGTCCATCGCGGCCGGCCGCGCATTTGCCAGACACGATGATCCGCGTCCCGCCCCGAATCGCGAATTGATCGCGCTCGGCGCGGCGAATATCGCCGGCAGTTTCTTCCAGAGCTTTCCCGCCGGCGGCGGCACCTCGCAGACGGCGGTAAATTCGCGTGCCGGTGCCCGCACCCAGGTTGCTGAACTCGTGACGGTGGCCATGGTGGTCGCGACTGTGCTGTTCCTGTCCTCCCTCATCAGCCTGTTGCCTCAAGCCACGCTGGCCGCCGTCGTCATCGTCACGACGCTGCCGCTGCTCAGCACCCGCGATTTTCGCGCCATACTGCGCATCCGGCGCACTGAATTCCTGTGGGCCGTCGCAGCCTGCGCCGGCGTGGTCATTCTTGGAACCCTGCAAGGCATCCTGGTCGCGATCGCAATATCGATCCTGACCCTGTTCTACCAGGCGAATCATCCGCCGGTGTACGCGCTGCGACGCAAACCCGGTACCGCCGTGTTTCGTCCGCAGTCCTCGGACCATCCCGACGATGAAACCCTACCGGGGCTGCTGATCATCAAAACCGAAGGCCGCATGAACTTTGCCAGCGCGCCGCGCGCCCGCGAGCGCCTGGCGGTCATGGTGGCGGAGGCTCATCCCGAGGTGGTGATCCTGGAGTGCAGCGCCATCCCAGATTTCGAATACACCGCGCTGCGCGCTTTGACCTTCGCCGAGGAGAATCTGCGCAAACACGGGATCTCGCTGTGGTTGAGCGCACTCAACCCTCTGGCCCTCGAGGCGATCAGGCGCTCGCCATTGGGTGAGGCATTGGGCCCGACTTGCATGTTCTTCAACCTTGCCGATGCCGTGAAGGCCTATGAAGCCCGGGCAACGAAAACCAGCACAACAGGCCGACCTGACACTGCCTGAAACCGGGTCTGCAATCTTTCCGATCAATAGGGACCTTCGTCCAATGCCTTCAGCTCACGCTAGTTGCTAGCGTACGACCCTATCTGAGCCCACCGGGCACTTGTTTCATTGCAAGGAACCAACCATGGCAGCCAAGAAACCCAATATCTTGATCATCTGGGGCGATGACATCGGCTGGTTCAACATCAGCGCCTACAACCACGGCATCATGGGGTATACAACTCCCAACATCGACCGCATCGCCAAGGAAGGTGCGCTGTTCACCGACTGGTACGGTCAGCAAAGCTGCACCGCCGGAAGAGCCGCCTTCATCACCGGTCAGTCGCCGATTCGCACTGGCCTCACCAAAGTCGGCCTGCCCGGGGCCAAACTCGGCCTGCAGCCTGAAGATCCGACCATCGCCGAATTGCTCAAACCGCAGGGGTATGTCTGCGGCCAATTCGGCAAGAATCATCTCGGTGACCGCGATGAGTTTCTGCCGACGGTTCACGGCTTCGATGAATTCTTCGGCAATCTGTACCATTTGAACGCCGAGGAAGAGCCGGAGAATGAGGATTATCCGAAACCATCCGACTACCCGAACTTCAAGAAGAACTTCGGGCCGCGCGGCGTTCTACACAGCTGGGCAAATCCGGACGGCACGCAAAAAATAGAAGACACCGGCCCGCTGACCAAGAAGCGCATGGAGACCATCGATATGGAGGTCTCGAAGCACGCGATCAACTTCATCGAACGACAGGCGAAGGCCGACAAGCCGTTCTTCTGCTGGTGGAACTCGACCCGGATGCACGTTTGGACGCATTTGAAGAAGGAATCCCAGGGCAAGACCGGGCTTGGCGTCTATCCAGACGGTATGGTCGAGCACGATGGGCACGTGGGTGAGCTGCTCGCGAAGCTTGAGGAGCTGGGCATTGCCGACAACACCCTCGTCATGTACTCGACCGACAACGGCGCCGAGAAATGCAGCTGGCCCGATGGCGGCAGCACGCCATTCCGCGGCGAGAAAGCCTCCAACTGGGAGGGTGGCTGGCGCGTGCCGACGGCAATTCGCTGGCCGGGCGTGATCAAGCCCGGCACCGTTTACAACGATATCTTCTCGCATCAGGACATGCTGCCCACCCTTTTGGCCGCGGCCGGCGAGCCGGATATCGTCGAGAAGTGCAAGAAGGGCCACACAGCCGGCAAGAAAACCTTCAAGGTCCATCTAGACGGCTTCAACCTGATCCCGTTGTTCAAAGGAGAGGTGAAGCAAAGCCCGCGGCCTGGATTCCTGTACTGGGGCGACGAGGGGGACCTGATGGCGCTGCGTTACGGCAACTGGAAGATTCATTTCGCGGTGCAGCGCCATGAGGGCGCCGCGGCCTGGCAGGATGAATTGGTAAGATTGAAGCTTCCGCTGCTCGTGAACCTGCGCTCCGATCCGTTCGAGGAGGCGGACCTGTCCGGTGACGTATCCTACTGGAGATGGCGTGCAGACAGGCTTTTCATGCTCATCCCTGCCGGCGCCCTCGTGGCCCAATATATACAGACCATGAAGGAGTTTCCGCCCCGCCAGAGCCCGGAGAGTTGGACCCCCGAGAAGATGCTGGAGAAACTGCGGCAGAACGCGGAGACCTTGAAGGCGGCGGCCCACCCGGGTTGAGTTGATCTAGTCCAGGGGCGTACCCAGCACCGGTCGACGGCCTGGAGCAAGTGCTATCGCGGGCAACCCCCTAGCGGCAGGCTCAGAGCGTGAAAACGTCCGATTGAGCAGTCGGAGTTTTCGCGAGAACAGGCCATGAAGCAACTCATCGTCGAAATCCTGAAAATCGTCGCGCCGCTCTCCGTCGCGCTCATCGTGTTCGCCCAGGGGCTGGGCATTGCCCCGAGCACGGTGTTGAGCTATTTCAGAAAGCAGCCATGGCTGTTGCTGCGGTCGTTGTTCGCGGCACTGGTCCTGGTACCCGCCGTAGCGCTGGCATTTATCCTTCTGCTCAAGCCCGCCCATGGCGTCGCGATCGGGCTGGCAATCTTGGTCGCCTGCCCTCCCGCGCCTCTCATGATCAAAGCCGCGCCCAAGGTGGGAGGCGCGAGCGCCGCGTTCATGGCCAGCCTGCATCTGAGCCTGGCGGTGTTGGCATTGGTCAGCGTTCCACTGATCCTCTCGCTGCTTTCAATACCGTTGGGCGAAATTAAGGCGGATGTCGATTTGGGCGCGATGACCTGGATCCTCGCCAGGACCATCCTGCTCCCCATCGGCTTGGGGTTGGTCTGCCGCGCCTTTTTCCCAACCTTCGCCGAAAAGGCCGCCCCGGTGCTCGCCATGGCCGGCTCACTCGGGTTGCTCATTGTAGTGCTGTTTGCTGTCGCGGCATTCTATCCGGCGTTGCTGAACATGGATGCGTGGTCTTACTTGGTCATTGTTGCGGTTTGCGCCACTGCCTTAGGCATCGGCCACCGGCTTGGCCCGGACCAGCCGAGCGAGAGGGTCACCCTCGCCGTGGAATGCGGGGTGCGTCATCCTGCGCTGGCGGTCACCATCGTGAGCGCCAACTACGGTCAGGAGCTGGCGTTGCCCGTGTTGGTGCCGTGCGTAATCACGTTCATCGCCGTTGCGATGCTTTACATGATCTGGCAACGAAAGACCCGCAAGACAGGATTGAAGTAGTCGATCCGCCGACTGCTGTACAACGGTGCCGCGATCGGCACCGACCGTATGCCGACGATCCCCCAGACAATCGTCATGATGGCAAAATCGGGTTAATCAGTACTATGCAACACGCGTCGGGGTACAACGGAGATGGTCATGGCAGTATCGTGGACAAGCGCCGCTCGGCGCGCACTGTTCAGCGGCGGGGCCCTGCTCATGCTCGATAACGGCGCGGCCGCGGTCACGGCAACGCGCCTACCCTTCGGCACCCTCGATCACGGCGTCGTGATCGAGGCGATCACCTTGACCAACAGCCAGGGGATTTCTGCCCGCCTCATCAACTATGGTGCGACGCTGCAGGCATTGCAGGCTCCGGATCGCGCAGGGCGCATGGCCGACATCGTGCTTGGCTATGACGATCTGGCCGCATACGTTGAAAAGCCAAATTTTTTCGGCGCAACCGTAGGCCGTTACGCCAACCGCATCGCCGGCGGACGCTTCACCTTGAACGGCGAGAGCTACCAATTGTCTCTGAATGACAAGACCAATTCGCTGCACGGTGGCGCAAACGGATTCGACAAGCAGGTATGGCGCATCACCCGGATTATGGAAGGTCCGGTCGCCAGCGTCACGATGGAACTCACCAGTCGCGCTGGCGATCAAGGCTATCCCGGTACGCTCCTGGTGCGCGCCACCTACGCGCTCGACGAATCCGGTGCCTTGACAATCGACTACGATGCCACCACGGATGCACCGACCATCGTCAACATCACGAATCACGCGATCTTCAACCTGGCGGGCGAAGGCGCGCTCGAGAATGTCCTCGGACATCGATTGACCATTCCGGCGAGCCGCTACACTCCCGTCGATGCCGCGCTGATCCCCACCGGAGAACTGCGGGCCGTGAGCGGCACCGATTTTGATTTCCGCGGCGGACGCCTCATCGTCGACGGCGTGCGCGACGGACGCGACGCGCAGATAGTGGCCGGTCGCGGATACGATCACAACTTCGCGCTCGATGCCGGTGCAACCCAGGAACCCAAGCTCGCGGCGCGGCTTGCGGACGCGAACTCCGGCCGCGTGCTCGAGGTGCTGTCGACCGAGCCGGGTGTTCAGGTGTACACCGGCAACTTTCTCGACGGGACACGCGCCGGCAAACACGGCCATCTCTATCGGATGGGCGATGGAATCGCACTGGAGCCGCAGAAGTTTCCCGACACGCCCAATCAGCCCAAATTTGGTTCGGCCCGGGTCGATCCCGGCTCACCCTACCATCACCGCATGATCTTCCACGTCTTCACCGTTCCTTGATCCGGAGCAACCTTTACATGTCCAAAGCCCCATCCAAGAGCCGGCTACGCAGCCGTGCGTGGTTCGACAATCCCGCCAACATCGACATGACGGCGCTGTACCTCGAGCGATATCTGAACTTCGGCTTAAGCCTTGAGGAACTGCGTTCGGGCAGGCCCATCATCGGCATTGCGCAGACTGGGTCGGACCTCTCTCCCTGCAATCGGCACCATCTGGTGCTGGCGCAGCGCGTGCGCGAGGGGATCCGCGACGCAGGCGGCATCGCTCTCGAGTTTCCGGTGCATCCGATCCAGGAAACCGGCAAGCGCCCGACGGCCGCGCTCGATCGCAATCTTGCCTATTTGGGATTGGTCGAGGCTCTGTTCGGCTACCCGATCGACGGCGTGGTACTCACGACCGGCTGCGACAAGACCACGCCCGCCTGTTTGATGGCAGCCGCCACGGTCAACATACCTGCGATCGCCCTGTCGGTCGGGCCGATGCTCAACGGCTGGTACAAGGGTGAACGGACCGGCTCGGGCACGATCGTGTGGAAGGCACGGCAGATGCTGGCCACCGGCGAGATCGACGAGGAGGGATTCATCAAGCTGGTGGCATCGTCGGCGCCATCCACCGGTTATTGCAACACCATGGGTACCGCAACCACGATGAACTCGCTTGCCGAAACACTTGGAATGATGCTGCCGGGCTCGGCTGCGATTCCCGCGCCTTATCGCGACCGGCAGGAGGCCGCCTATCGAACGGGCAAACGCGTAGTGGAGATGGTCGCGGAGGACCTGAAACCCTCGCAAATCCTCACCCGCGAGGCGTTCTTGAACGCGATCGTCGTCAACTCTGCCATTGGCGGCTCGACCAATGCGCCGATTCACCTGGCCGCGATTGCGCGCCACATCGGCGTCGAGTTGGATATCACCGACTGGCAGACACATGGTCACAAGGTACCCCTGCTGGTGAACCTGCAACCGGCGGGCGAATATTTGGGGGAGGATTACTATCACGCCGGCGGCGTGCCCGCGGTAGTCAACCAACTGATGCGCAATGGCCTGATCCATGAAGGCGCAATGACCGTAAATGGCCACACCATCGGCGACAACTGCCGCGGCGTGGCCGTGGCGGATGAGCGGGTGATCTTTCCGATCGAGAAGCCATTGTTGAAGGAAGCCGGCTTCATCGTGCTCCGCGGAAACCTGTTCGACGCTGGGATCATGAAGACCAGTGTCATTGGCGCGGAATTCCGCGGCCGCTACCTTTCGAATCCGAACGATCCCGACGCCTTCGAGGGACCCGCGGTGGTCTTCGACGGACCGGAGGACTACCACCGCCGCATCGACGATGCGACTCTTAAGATCACGCCGGAAACCCTCCTATTCATGCGCGGCGCGGGTCCGGTGGGTTATCCCGGTGCCGCCGAAGTCGTGAATATGCGTCCGCCCGCGTATTTGATTCGCGAGGGGGTTCACTCCCTGCCCTGCCTTGGCGATGGACGCCAATCCGGTACCTCGGCCTCACCATCGATCCTCAATGCCTCGCCGGAAGCGGCTGTACTTGGCGGCCTCGCGCTGTTGCGCACGGGAGACCGGGTGCGTG
>Ga0210402_10002734_pt1 | contig 16965 bp, 13 predicted proteins | sample IncBWC7MmetaG_FD_161055 | JGI IMG/M metagenome (GOLD analysis project Ga0210402, IMG submission 161055) | Forest soil microbial communities from Barre Woods Harvard Forest LTER site, Petersham, Massachusetts, United States - Inc-BW-C-7-M | ecosystem: Environmental > Terrestrial > Soil >... | reverse complement strand
AGTTATGCCGCTGGTGTCGCGGCCCTGTAACCCTGTAAACTACAGGGCAGGAACAGTGAGCCCTGCAAACAACAGGAGAGGAACAGGCTCCCTGTAAAAGGTGAAATTTACAGGGACCCTTCGTCATCTATTTGGACGGGCTGACAAAAAGCAAATTCCGCCGCCCGCCGAACAGGCACATAACAGGCGCGACAACAGGCGGAGGCGGGTCGTAACTGCGGGCGTCGGCTCACCAACCCCACCGCACGAAAAAGCCCGGCGCGGGATCCGGGCCGGGCTTCGCACACCTTCCTGAGATTACACGTTTGTAGGCTACTTTCGTTTCAATGTCCACGCACCGCAAGTTGCAAATATCAGGTTCTGACCAGGCATTTTGTTTGAAGCTTGTTTGCACACGATTATTCGGATTGGGGCTGGTTTCCCTCGTTTGTATCCCCGTCATGCGCGGGCTTGTCCCGCGCATCCACGTCTGGCGAGCGACAACCAAGACGTGGATGGTCGCGACAACGGGGTCCCCGCTGCGCAAGCGCAGCGGGGACCCTGTCCCGGCCATGACGACATCCGATTCCACCTGAGCGAAACATGCTGTAATCTCCTTATACAACAGAAGCTTGCTGATAGTTTTGCCGTCAAAGGCCGCGGCGAGAAAAAGCTCGCCGGAGAAAAACTCTTGACTATGAAACGCGATTCAAGCAGAAACAGATATCCTCTAGAGTTACGCAGAAAGCCCGGGCGGGTTACCGCACCGGGCTTTTTCGTTGGCGCGAACGTGCTGGCGGCCTGCGCCTTTTAAGATAAATCCGGAGATGCAGGTGAGAGACTTGCCCTTGCCGATGGAACGGCTTGCCGCCCAGGAACGCCGGCACGTCTCGTGGCCACCCATGCTCAGTGTGATCACCAATGGCCCGGAGACGGAAGAAGAGCTGGAGAAATGGAGAGAGTGGCTGGTGGAGAAAGGGGAGATAAACAAAGACGATGGCGTGATCTTCAACGTCATCGTAGATCCGCCACCGCGGCCCGATTGAGAATCTCGTCCCGCAATATCCCTCTCATGCGCGGGACCATCGCATATGGACTGTCGTTTTGTTTACTGGTTTCCGGCTCTCGCTCGCCGGGCAAAGCCCGGCTCGCTCGGCCGGAATGACAGGTACGGATGCTGCGGCATGACGCGGCAGCGCGGTCGTCGGAGCCAAATGCGATAGCACTGCCGTCATGCGGACCCCGCCGACATAGTCGGTGCGACCCCCGTCCCGGCGATGACGGTACTGTGGAGAAAAGCCGTTGGCCCGCTTTCTCCGAATGAAGTCGAACATCACTGCAATGAACCAGCACCTGAAGGAGAAAACGCATGCTCGCATCGATTCACGCGATTGCGGCGCGGTTTTGCAATCGAATGACCCAAAGCTAACGGTACTTTTAAGATCAGCGCATTCGCGAGCTAATGGCGCATCTCCCGGAGTGCCAGGAGGCCGCGGCAGCCGCCCAGCGCCCAGGCGTGCGCGTGATACGTGTGCTGCCGCGTGGGCCCGAAGTTTCCGATGCCGCTGCCGGCCCCACACTTCGGGGGAGGAAAACTACGTCTCCGCGGCGCAGCTCGCGCAGACCGCCTACCTGAGCGGCTCGGGTGCCGACATGCTGTGGGTGCGCGTGAGCGACGGCGATGCGTGGAGCCCCTGGTCGCAGAGCTTCACGGTCACCGCGCCGGTCGATACCGGCCCGGTCGCGGTGCCGGTCAGGACCGACGTATCGGCGGCCCATGGGCAAAGCTTTGCAGCGTCGAGCCTGTTCACAGCCAGCGATCCCTTCGGCGACGCGATCACGCAATACGATTTCTGGAACAGCGGCAGCGGGGGAGGGCACTTTCTCCTCGACAATCAGGCGCTCGGCGCGAGCGCGGAGAACTTCATCTCGGCGGCGCAGCTCGCGCAGACGACCTACCAGAGCGGATCGGGCGCCGACACGCTGTGGGTGCGCGTGAGCGATGGCTAGGCCTGGAGCGCATGGTCGCAAAGCTTCACCGTGACCGCGCCCATCGACACCGGCCCGGTGGTGACCCCGGTCTCAGACATCAAGACCACCGCCGGCCAGAGCTTTGCGGCTTCGAGCCTGTTCACCGCGAGCGATCCGTTCGGCGATGCCATCGCGCAATATGATTTCTGGGATACGGGGGCGGGCGGCGGGCACTTTGCGCTCAACGGCCAAGCGCTGGGCGCAAGCCAGGAGAACATCGTCTCAGCCGCACAGTTGGCATCGGCCACCTACGTCAGCGGGCCCGGCACCGACACGCTGTGGGTGCGGGTGAGCGAAGGCGGGCAGTGGAGCGCGTGGTCGCCGAGCTTCACGGTGAGCGATCCGACCACGATCGGTGCCGGCGAGACGCTCGAGCTGGCCTCGGCCAGCTCGGATGCGATCACATTCACCGCCGATACCGGTACGCTCAAGCTCGACAATCCGGCGAGCTTCGCGGGCAGCGTGGCGGGGATGTCGGGCGAGGACGCGATCGATCTTGCCGACATCGATGCGAGCAAGGTGCAGCCGCCGAGCTATTCCGGCGACGCTTTTGGCGGGACGCTCACCGTGACCGACGGCGTGCACGCAGCCAACGTCGCATTGCTCGGCAATTATCTCGCTTCGGCCTTTGCCACGTCGAGCGACGGCCATGGCGGCACCATGGTGAGCGATCCGGCCGTGCTCGGCGGCATCACCCCGCTCGTCACGCAAGCGCACGCATGAGTTTTTTAGATCGGGTTAGGTTAATGCTACTGCGGCACAAAGTTTCGCCGCAGCGGTCTCTCACGCCGTCATCCTGAGGCGCCCGCGCGCAACTCACAATCGGGAGCGCGCCACAACAAGCGCGCGGGCCTCGAAGGATGCGGCGCGGGCCGGGGCTGTCACCCTTCGAGGCCCGCGCGGCCGAAGTGGAAATGGGCATGTGATGCGTGTTGCGCGCGGGCACCTCAGGATGACGGTTCAAGGGACGGCGCCTGCTGACGCAGTACTCTTACCGCCGCCGAATGTCGGGTTACGCGCGGAACGGGCGGCGGCCGCCGTTGATGCAGGGCGACGCATGCGTCGCCCCTACGAAGGGGGGCTCAGCATCCGTAGGGGCGAGGCATGCCTCGCCCTCTAGGCGCGCGCCTCTCCGATGTTGCCGCGGCCGATAGAATCTCGCGCGCCGTGCCCACGCGCGCGCAATCCCCACCGGCCGACCGCGTGGGCACGGCGCGCGAGATGTTGCAAGTGCGGAATATTTGTAAGGGCGCGCCTTTGCCCACCCTACAGATTCTTCGCTCAATACACTGCCGGGTCGCCGCTGTCGGTGGGGCTCGCGACCACCTTCTTGAAGGACTCGCTCATGGGCACGTTGAGATTGATGCCTTTGGGCGGAATCGGCTTGAGGAACCACTTGTCGTAGATCCCATTGATGGCGCCGCCGCGGTAGGTCGCAACCATCGCTTCATCCACGACCTTCTTGAAGGCAGGGTCCTCGCGCCGGAGCATGATTCCGTAGGGCTCGACCGAGAGCGCATCGGCGGAGATCGCGTAGGCGCCCGGCGATTTCGAGCCGGCGACCAGGCTGTAGAGCAGGATGTCGTCCATGACGAACGCGGCGGCGCGACCGGTCTCCACCATGAGGAACGCCTCCGCATGATCCTTGGCCGGGATGATATTGAGGTTGAGGCCCTTCTGCGCGCCTATCTCGGTGATCTGCTTGATGTTGGTCGTACCGGAAGTCGAGGTTATGGTCTTGCCGCGCAGATCCTCGACCGTCTTGAGATTGGCGGACTTCTTGGAGACGAAGCGATTGGCGGTGACGAAATGGGTGATCGTAAAGCCCACCTGCTTCTCCCGCTCCAGGTTGTTGGTGGTGGAGCCGCATTCAAGATCGACGGTGCCGTTGGCGATGAGCGGAATGCGCGTGGCCGAAGTGACCGGATTGAGCTTGACTTCCAGATTGGGGAGGTTGAGCTCCTTCTTCACCCCATCCACGATCCGGTGACAGAGGTCCATGGCATAGCCGACGACCTCCTGCTTGTCGTCGTAATAGGAAAACGGCACCGAGGATTCGCGGTGACCAAGGGTGATGGCGCCAATCTCCTTGATCTTCTTGAGCGTGCCGCTGAGGTCGTCAGCGAAAGCGGGCCCCGCGCAGAGAGCCGAGAGGGCCAGCGCCGGCAGCAATTTGGTCAGATGCATTGCAGTTCTCCGCTGTGATGATTGTTGGGTTTCGTCATGGCCCAATGCGCGCTGAGTCAAGTTAGGCATCAATGCTCAACCGCTCGGTTGTCATGCCCCGCTTCATGCGGGGCATCCAGTAATCCGGAGATGGCAGGTTGGGGCGAAGGGGTCCCAAACTGGACCTTCGGTGGCTACTGGATCGTCCGCATACGCGGACGATGACGACCGAGAGTATCGTCAATCCCGCATCCTCACATAGCTTCCAGGCGCATCCTCGATCGGGGTGAGGACGCCGCCGCCCGGCTCCCGGGCCGGGACCTCGGTCGGATCCTGCGCCTTGAGCCATTTGAACCAGTCCGGCCACCACGACCCCGCATGCTCCTTGGCCTTCCCCAACCATCGCTCGAGATTGGCGCTGGTCGGCTTGGGGCCAGTCCAGTATTGATATTTCATCCTGTCGGGAGGATTGACCACGCCGGCAATATGCCCGGAGCCCGCCAGGACGAAGCGGACGCGTCCGCCGAAGAATTTCGAGCCGAGCAGCACCGATTTCGCAGGCGCAATGTGATCCTCGCGCGTGCCGAGATTGTAGATCGGGACGTTGACGCTCTTCAAGTCCAGCTTCTTGCCCCCAATCACCATCTCGTTCTTGCTCAATCGGTTTTCCAGATAGCAGTTGCGCAAATAGAAGGAGTGGTTGGCGGCCGGCATGCGGGTCGCATCCGAATTCCAAAAGAGCAGGTCGAAAGGGGCCGGCTCCTTCCCCCGCATATAATTGTTGATGACATAGGGCCAGATCAGATCGTTGGAGCGCAGCAGGTTGAACGCCTTGGCCATCTTCTTGCCTTCGAGATAGCCGCGCTCCCCCATTTCCCGCTCACGCGCTGTGATCTGCTCCTCGTCGACGAATACCTTGAGATCGCCGGCGTGGGTGAAATCCACCTGCGCGGTCAACAGGGTTGCCGACTTGATGCGGTCATCGCCGGAGCTTGCCGCATAGGCAAGCGTCGTCGCCAGAAGCGTTCCGCCGACGCAATAGCCCATGCTGTGGACGTCGCGCTCCCCGGTCGCCTTCTCGATCACATCGAGCGCGGCAAGCGGACCCTCGCGCATATAGTCCTCGAAGCTTTTGCGGGCGAGCCTCGCGTCCGGATTCACCCAGGAGATGACGAACACAGTAACGCCCTGGGCGACGCACCATCGGATGAAGGACTTTTCCGGCGTGAGATCGAGAATGTAGAACTTGTTGATCCACGGCGGCACGATGAGCAGCGGCCGCTTGAGCACCGTCGCGGTGGACGGCGCGTACTGGATGAGCTGCATCAGCTCGTTCTCGAAAATCACCTTGCCCGGGGTGAGCGCCAGATTGCGGCCGACCTCGAACATCTTGGAATCGGACTGGCGGATGCGCAGCTCGCCATGGCCGGCCTGGATGTCCTCGGCGAGCATATGCATGCCGCGCACCAGGTTCTCGGCTCTCGAGGCGACCGTCTCGCGTAAGAGCTCAGGATTGGTCAGAACAAAATTCGAAGGGGCGACCGCATTGGCAATCTGGCGGACGTAGAAATCGGCTTTGTGCAAGGTGTGGGGATCAAGCCCCTTGGCATCATGCACCAGCCGCTCCGCCCACTGGACGGTGAGCAGGTAGACCTGCTTGAGGAAATCGAAGAACTGATTGCTCGACCATTCCGGATCGGTGAAGCGCTTGTCGCGCGGATCGGGCGCCGCGACCGGCGTGACCTGCTCTCCGGCCATGCGCTTGACCGCATTCCCCCAGAGGTCGAGATAGGACTTGCCCAGGCTCGACTGCAGCTCGAGGGCGCGCTGGGGGTCGCGGACCCAGTAATCCATGACCTGGCCCAGCGTTTTGACGACGTCGGTCACCTCCGAATACTGGTCGTCGACACTGCCCTCCTCGCGAGGCCTCAGATAGGCGGCCAGTGCCCGGCCCCCTTCCTCCATGATGCGGGCGACGTTGTGGGCAAACTCCTCGACGTCGGTCGAGCCGCCTTGGATCGGTTCGGAGGGGGCTCTCACGGTCAGGCCTCTCTGCGGCGCGGCGCTGGTCCGGCAGTCAGCTTCAGCTCAGATGGACTCTGGCCCGGAACGTCGCAAGCCGGGATAATGCGCTTGCTGCCCACGATTGCACCAGTCGCCGCGCGCCGCAATCGCCAGAACGCAGGAATGTCGGATACGGACTCAGTGGTGCAGCAAGCTCCGCAATACCTCCCCCTAAAAGGGGGAGGTCGGCGACCCCGACTTGATCGGGGGAGCCAGGTGGGGGTCGAGACGCGCGGTCTCGACGATCAACAAAACCGCGGTCGAGGGGCCGGACCCCCACCCGACAACATTTGCCCCGGCGCAAGGCCGGGGCAAATGCTGTCGACCTCCCCCTTGCAGGGGGAGGTATAGGGGCGCTGCAACCTTCGTTTGGTCATATTGGGTCACTACGCCCGTAGGCGGTAATCGGCCGGATTGGCGCCATTTTCAGCCTGCATATAGAGACAGCGCGAACGCGCCAGGGATGCGGGAGAACCAGCATCCAGGCGAGAACCAGCATCTACGAGTAACGCCGATCGGCATTTTGGCGAACGAGTATCACAGCAGAGCCGGCATGGGCACAAACCGGCAGCGGGAGCAGCGTTGCGGGAGCGAGGTTGAAACCCGCCCCTGCACATCGTGCATTCTCGCCGCACTGCTCATTGCCGGTGCGGTGATGATCTCGGGCTGCGCCAGCACCGTTGCCGACCGCACGCCGACGGCCGTGGGCGGGTTGCCGGAGGGTGCGCCGGCCCGCCCCAGCACGCCATCCGTCTATCCCGCCGTAAACGATATGCCGCCGGCGCGCGGCAGCGCCGTGCTCAGCAGCGCGGAGCAGAAAAGGCTGGAAGATGAGCTTGCCCAGGTCCGCAATCGCGCTGAGGCGGCCACCGCCGGGACGACGGCCACCGCCGGGACGGACAAACCTGCTGGCAGCACCGCAGGTAAATGATAAAAGCTCTGCGGCTGGGCAGAGGCTAAGGCGGCTTCCGGTGAGATTGACGGAGACGTGCAGCAAGCTCAGTGTGCTCCCCTCCCCCTTGTGGGGAGGGGTTGGGGGTGGGGGTCGCGAGATATCACCGCCAACTGTGCGAAACGCGCCACCCCCCTCCCCAACCCTCCCCCACAAGGGGGGAGGGAGCAGACCGAGTCTGCGGCGCGTCCTGAGCATACATGACCGGCACGCGCTGTAAGTTTGCGGGGAGTTGGGCCATGGAAGAATTTCACCGCATCAGGCGCCTGCCGCCCTATGTGTTCGAGCAGGTCAACCGGGCGAAGGCACTCGCGCGCAATGCGGGCGCGGACATCATCGATCTGGGCATGGGCAACCCCGATCTGCCCGCCCCGGCGCATGTAATCGAGAAGCTCAAGGATACCGTCGGCAGGCCCCGCACCGACCGCTATTCCTCGTCCCGCGGCATCGCGGGACTGCGCCGTGCCCAGGCCGGGTATTACGGGCGGCGTTTTGGCGTAAAGCTCAATCCCGAGACGCAGATCGTCGCGACGCTCGGCTCCAAGGAAGGCTTCGCCAATGTCGCCCAGGCGATCACCGCGCCGGGTGACGTGATCCTGGTGCCCAATCCGAGCTACCCCATCCACGCGTTCGGATTTCTCATGGCCGGCGGGGTGATCCGCTCGGTGCCCTCAGAACCGACCCCGGCTTTCTTCGTGAGCCTGGAGCGCGCCATCATCCACTCGATCCCCAAGCCCATCGCGGTGATCGTGTGCTATCCCTCCAACCCCACCGCCTATGTGGCCGATCTCGACTTCTACAAGGACCTGATCCCGTTCGCGAAGAAGCATGGCGTGCTCGTGCTTTCAGATCTCGCCTATGCCGAAGTCTATTTCGACAACAATCCGCCGCCTTCGGTGCTGCAGGTTCCGGGGGCGATGGACGTCGCGGTCGAGTTCACATCGCTGTCGAAAACCTATTCCATGCCGGGCTGGCGCATGGGTTTCGCCGTCGGCAACGAGCGCGTCATCGCCGCGCTCGGTCGGGTGAAATCCTACCTCGACTATGGTGCCTTCACGCCTATCCAGGTGGCGGCCACCGCGGCTCTCAACGGGCCGGACGACTGCATCCGCGAGATGCGGGAGACGTACAAGCGGCGCCGCGACGTCCTGGTCGAATCTTTCGGCCGAGCCGGCTGGGAGATTCCGCCTCCGCGCGCCTCCATGTTCGCCTGGGCGCCCATTCCCGAGGTGTTTCAGAGCCTCGGCAGCGTGGAGTTCTCCACGCTCCTGGTCGAGAAGGCGGAAGTTGCGGTCTCCCCCGGGGTAGCGTTTGGAGAACATGGAGAAGGCTACCTGCGCATCGCGCTCGTCGAAAACGAGCAGCGCATTCGGCAGGCGGCCCGCAATATCCGCCGGTTTCTTGAAACCGGTCCGCAAAAGTTGCACAACGTTCTTCCCCTCGCTCAGCGCCGCTAGGCGCGTTCGGCATGCTTAGAGTTCTACAGTTTGAGCCTCCCTTGGTCGTCATGGCCGGGCTTGGCCCGGCCATCCACGCCTTGGTAGTCCGCGCAAGACGTGGATGCCCGGCACAAGGCCGGGCATGACGGTGTAAAAAGCGACTCAATCAACAAGCCCGGGAATCGCGATGGCCGCGGCGCTGAAGATCGGTATTGCCGGCTTGGGCACGGTGGGTGCGCAGGTCGTGCGGCTGCTCGAGCGCCAGCGCGAAGCGCTCGCCACCCGGTGTGGGCGAGGAATCGAGGTGGTCGCGGTGTCCGCGCGCTCCCGCAGCAAGCGCAGAGATGCAGAGGTCAAGCGCTTGCGGTGGGTTGCCGATCCCATAGCGCTCGCCACCGACGGGGAAATAGATGTCTTCGTCGAGCTGATCGGCGGGGAAGGCGATCCGGCCAAAGCCGCGGTGACCTCGGCCCTGGCAGCCGGCAAGTCGGTCGTCACGGCCAACAAGGCACTGCTCGCACGCCATGGCGTGCGGCTCGCCGGCGTGGCGGAAAAACAGCACGTCGCGCTCAATTTCGAAGCGGCAGTCGGCGGTGCAATTCCCATCGTGAAGACCATCCGCGAAGGGCTTGCCGGCAACTCGCTGGAGCGCGTCTACGGCATCCTCAACGGCACCTGCAATTACATTCTCACCCGCATGGAGCAGGAGAAAATGGGTTTTGCCGAGTGTCTGCGCGAAGCGCAGCGGCTCGGTTATGCCGAAGCCGATCCGACCTTCGACGTGGAAGGGCATGACACCGCGCAAAAGCTCGCGATCCTTGCAAGCCTCGCGTTCGGCACCAAAGCCGATGAAGGCGCGGTCTATGTGGAAGGCATTTCCTCGATCGCACCCGAGGATCTCGCCTGGGCGGACGAGCTCGGCTATCGCGTCAAGCTCCTGGGCGTCGCCGTCAAGACGGAAAACGGCATTGAGCAGCGCGTGCATCCGACCATGGTGCGCAAGGACACTGCGATCGCGCAGGTCATGGGGGTGACCAACGCGGTCAGCATAGACGCCGACGGCATCTCGCCCATTACGCTCGTCGGCCCCGGTGCGGGAGGCGCTGCGACCGCGTCCGCTGTGGTCGCCGACATCGGCGACATCGCGCGCGGGGTGCGTACGGCCCCGTTCGGGCGTCCTGCGGCACGGCTCTTTGTAAGCCGGAAGGCTCCCATGCAGCGGCACGAGGGCGGTTACTACATCCGGCTGCTTGCAGTCGACAAACCGGGGACCGCCGCCACCATCGCGCGGCGCCTGGCGCAGCAGAGCATCTCGCTGGAATCGATCGTGCAGCGTCATCCCGGAGCTCTGCCCCATGGCGGTGAAGCTCCGGGGCGCTCGGGAGCGCCGGTTCCGGTCATTCTGATCACCTATGCGACCACGGAGGACGCGGTGCGCAGGGCGCTCGCGGCGGTCGGACGCGACCGCGTGATCTCGGGCAAGCCGCAGGTGATCCGGATCGAGAAAAACTGATACAGTTTTGTGCGCGCAGATTCGCCCAATGTCTCGGTTGTCATGCCCCGCTTCAGGCGGGGCATCCAGTAATCCCGACACGGCGGATTAACGCACACCGTGTCAAACCGGACGTTCGGTGGTTACTGGATCGTCCGCATACGCGGACGATGACGACCGAGAGCATGGCAATCACGTTGATCGACAAGAAAAGCAAGGCGCAGGAGGGGACATGAACACGCAGGGACGCGGGGCGGTCTCGCACATAACGATCCAGCCGGAGCTCGCGCTCGAACGGGTTCTCTCGCTCGAGATCGTGCGCGTTACCGAGCGCGCGGCAGTGTCGGCGGCGCGCTGGAGCGGCCGCGGCAACGAAAAGGCCGCCGATCAGGCGGCGGTCGATGCGATGCGCCGCGAGCTCAACAAGCTGCCCATCGACGGCACCGTCATGATCGGGGAGGGGGAGCGCGACGAAGCGCCCATGCTGTTCATCGGCGAGACCGTGGGCAACAAACACGGGCCCAAGGTCGATATCGCGGTCGATCCGCTCGAAGGCACCACGCTCTGCGCCAAAAGCATGCCGGGTGCGATCGCCACAATGGCCATGGCAGAGGGAGGCACGCTGCTCAATGCGCCCGACGTCTACATGGAGAAGATCGCCATCGGCCCCGGCTACCCCGCGGGCGTGGTCGATCTCGACGCGCCGGCCGGTGAGAACATCCGCAAGCTCGCGCGGGCCAAAGGTGTGCAGCCGGAAGCCATCACCGCCCTGATTCTCGATCGCCCGCGCCATGCCGAGCTCATCGCCAGCGTGCGCACAGCCGGCGCGGCGGTGCGACTGATCACCGACGGCGATGTGGCCGGGGTCATTCACACAGCCGATGCCGCCAACACCGGGATCGACATCTACATGGGTGTGGGGGGAGCACCCGAAGGTGTGCTCGCGGCAGCGGCACTGCGCTGCATCGGCGGTCAAATGCAGTGCCGGCTGGTGCTCGATACGCAAGAGAAGCGCGCGCGTGCCGCCAAAATGGGCATCGAGGACCCGCGCAAGAAGTACGAGATCAGGGATCTGGTCAAAGGCGATTGCCTGTTTTCCGCAACCGGTGTGACCGATGGAGCGCTGCTCAAGGGCGTGCGATTTGGCAAGGAGGTAATCACCACCGAGACCGTGGTCATGCGCTCGGTTACCGGGACGGTGCGCTGGATTGCGGCCGACCACCGGCAGCTCGAAAAATTCTATCTGGACTAGGAAGGATAGTCCGTGAATTGTGAATCCGCCCGCGCGGCAGACTCGGCCTACTCCCTCCCCCCTTGTGGGGGAGGGTCGGGGAGGGGGGTGGCGCGATTGACAACGGTGTCGCAGAAATCTCACGACCCCCACCCCCAACCCCTCCCCACAAGGGGGAGGGGAGCGCACCGAGTGTGCGGCGAGGTCACGGTTAAACAAACACGCCGAGACATCCATTCCCAGGTTGTTCCGCCGTGACTGCTGCCTTGACGCTTGCGGCGCGGGCGGGCGGGCGGCCGTTTCTCGGAGTCGAGCATTCCGTGTGCGGCCGCGCCTGGCGCGACCGGCTCAGCGAACGCGATGCCATGCGCGCGCTCGCCATGACGCAGCGCCAAGGCATGCCTGAGCTGCTGGCTCGGATCCTTGCCGGGCGGGGAGTGGAGGAGAACGAGGTCGCAAGCTTTCTCGATCCGACAGTGCGATCGCTGATGCCGGATCCGCATGTCCTGCGTGACATGCAAGTGGCCGCTGCCCGACTTGCCGATGCGGTCGTGCGCGGGGAAAGGATCGCGATCTTCGGGGATTACGACGTCGACGGCGCAACCTCGGCAGCGCTGCTCGGGCGTTTTCTCGTGCATTGCGGGATTTCCCCGCTCATCCACATTCCCGATCGGCTGTTCGAAGGCTATGGCCCGAATGCGGAAGCCATAGGCAAGCTCGCCGAGGAAGGCGCAACGCTGCTTGTCACGGTCGATTGCGGCACGAGCAGCCACGCGCCGATCGCGCAAGCGCGCGCGATCGGATTAGATGTGATCATCATCGATCATCATCAGGCCGACGAGGCGCTGCCGCCTGCGCTGGCGGTGCTCAATCCCAACAGACTGGACGATCTCTCCAGCCTTGCTCACCTGGCCGCGGTCGGCCTCGTCTTCATGACCTTGGTAGCGCTCAACCGCGAGCTGCGCAGGCGAGGCTTCTGGTCTTTGCAGCGGGGCGAGCCTGACCTCCTGGGATTCCTCGACCTGGTTGCACTCGGCACCGTCGCCGACGTGGTGCCGCTCAAGGGGCTCAATCGTGCTTTCGTTACCAAAGGGCTCATTGCGCTCCGACGGCGCGAGCGCCCAGGCCTCACCGCCTTGATGGATGTCGCGCGCCTCGGCGCGCCTCCGCAGCCGTGGCATCTGGGATTCGTGCTCGGGCCACGCATCAATGCCGGCGGTCGGATCGGCCGCGCCACTCTGGGCGTCGATCTGCTTATGCACGATGATCCTGTGGAATGCCTGCGGCTCGCCGGCGAGCTCGACCGCCTCAATCGCGAGCGCCAAAGCATTGAAGCCGCCACGCTGGCGCAAGCGGAAGCGGAGGCCATGGCCGCCCTGGGGGCGGAAGAGAAGGGCGCAGTGGTGGTTACGGCCTCCGCAGGTTGGCATCCTGGGGTGGTCGGGTTGGTTGCCGCGCGGCTCAAAGAACGGTTCGGGCGTCCCGCCTTTGCCATCGCTCTCGATCCGGGTGGCCTCGGCACCGGGTCAGGCCGCTCGATTGCAGGGGTCGATCTCGGGCAGGCGGTACGGCGCGCGTTGCGCGAAGGGCTTCTGCTCAAGGGCGGAGGCCACGCGATGGCTGCGGGTGTGACCCTGCGCAAGGCTGACCTGAGCCGTTTTCGCGCGTATCTCGAAACAGCGCTTGCGTCCGCGGTCGAGACGGCGCGCAGCGATGATGCGCTGCTGATCGACGGCGCGCTCACCGCCGCGGGCGCCAACAATGAAACAGTCGCCATGATCGCGCGCGCAGGCCCGTTCGGTGCCGGCAACCCCGAGCCGATCATCGCGCTCCCCGCCCACACGCTCGCCTACGTGGAAGATGTGGGGCAAGCGCATACGCGCGTGCGCCTGCGCGCCCCCGACGGCTCCGTGATGAATGCCATCGCGTTCCGGGCTGCCGGCCAGACGCTTGGGGCTGCTCTGCACAAGAAGCGCGGGCAGAGCGTTCACGCTGCGGGCACGCTGAGCCTCGACCAATGGAACGGAACCGAGCGGGTGCAGATGCGGCTCGTCGACATCGCGCCGGCCGAGTCGGGACTTACAGGGAGCTGAATGAGATTTGTTTAGAGATCTTCTGGTCTGAGGCCGGTATTTTTGGCGATGCGGGCGAGCATGCGTGGACCAATCTCTTCGCTGTCATGGAAGGCGAAGACCACATCGGGATATCCTGGCCGCCCCAGCGTGCGGTGCGATCCGGTTTGACGCTTGATCGACCATCCGATTCTTTTAAGCGCAGCAAGAACGCGGCGAGCCTTTGCAGCTTGCCAGCGGCTCATGCAGCTTCAAAAAACGCGGCAATCTCGCGCGGTACTTCCTCGCCGTTCTCAAGCCGGTCAGCGATGACGCGAAGCGCCAATGCCTTCACCTTGGCGCGAGCTTGTGCCTCAGTGTCTCCATAGGTCAGCACGCCAGGCAATGCGGGCACTTCCGCAATCCAGCGGCCGTCTTCCTCGTGTTCGATCTCGACCTTGAGCATTAGTTCCGTCCAGCGAAATGCTTTATCCTCACTCAGTATGTGAAGCAATCCTCTATGGTCTTGATCGGGTGAACATGGCTAAGGATGACCCAATTCCCGGCTTTGCCTCTATTGCTGCCGAAGTGAGTGGCCCGAATCCCGTGACCAAGAAGGCGCTCCAAGAATTGGAGCAAGGTGGCGGCGAGAGGTTCGGGACCAGCACGAAGGAAGCCTTTCGTCACGTGCTGGCGGTACGCAAGAAATGGAGAGCATGAAGCCTCCGATTGAGGGGAAGGGAATGTCGAAGCTGCAGCTTTCCGTCGCCGTCGGCAATTACGATCGCGTCCGTCCGCTCATGGACGGAACAGTCCAGATCGACGGCGTCAATCCGATCTTCATGAACCTGCCGCCGGAGGAGATCTTCTTTCGCGCATTTCGCAGCATGGATTTCGATATCTGCGAATTGTCAATGTCGAGCTTCACCGTCAAGACAGCGGAAGGCAGCTGCCCCTATGTCGGCGTGCCCGCGTTCGTCTCGCGCGCCTTCCGCCATAACTCGATCTATGTGCGCAGGGACCGGATCAAGACGCCGGAAGATCTCAAAGGCAGACGCGTCGGTCTGCCCGAGTTTCAGCTCACCGCATGCGTGTGGGCGCGGATCATCTTGCAGGAAGCGCACGGGGTGCAGCCGTCGGACATCATCTGGGTAAGAGGAGGGATCGAAACTCCGGGCCGGCCGGAGAAGATCGGGATCAAGCTCGCGGCCGGCGTGCGCATGCAAGATGCGCCGGAGGGTACAACGATTTCCGCGCTGCTCGAGCAGGGCGAGATCGACGGCTTCATCGCGCCGCGTCCGCCAACCCTGGCGAGCAAGAACAATCCGCAGATCGGGTGGCTCTATGCCGATCCGATCGCGGCCGGCCGGGATTATTTCAGGCGAACGGGGATCTTTCCCATCATGCACCTGACCGGCATCCGGCGCACGCTCGTCGAGAAGCATCCGTGGCTGCCGGCCGCCGTGTTCAAGGCGTTGGAGCAGGCGAAAGCGAAGTGCCTAAACGCGCTGGAAGATACTTCCGCGACGAAAGTCACGCTGCCTTTCGTCGAGGAGCAGCTGCGCGCGGCGCGCGAGCTGATGGGCCATGATTTCTGGTCATATGGGCTTGCTGCAAACCGCAAAGTGCTGGACACGTTCCTTCGCCACCATCATGCCGAGGGTCTGTCGTCGCGGCTCGTCTCGCCCGAGGAGCTGTTTCATCCCGCGACGCACGAGAGCTTCGCGATCTGATCGCTGGTAGGGCGGGTTAGCCGCGAGCCGGCTTCAGCACGGCTCGCTGGCGTAACCCGCCGTCCGGCCGAGCTTCACCACGCGTTGCGGTGGGTTACGCCGTACAACTCGGCTGCTGGCAGCCGACTTGTACGGCTAACCCACCCTACAAAGTCTGAGCTCTATTTCTCCGTGCCGCGCAGCATCGCGGCGGTTGCCACCGCCGAGTAGCCGGGCTCGACGCGGACATCGACCACGGCGACCTGCCCCTGCTCGACTGCGGCTATGGCCTTTTCGAAGGTCGGGACGAGATCGCCCGGCTTGATCACAGGAGCAAAGCCGACGGCTCCCTGCGCGCGCCCGAGCGCTGCGCAATCGATGTCCGGATCGGAAATGCGCTGGCCTATCCAGCGGTTTTCCGGCGGCCGATTGCGGATGCGGGCCACCCGTTCCTGGTGGAGCTCGTCATTGAAGAAGGAGCGGTTGTTGCAGACCACGAAGAGGAGCGGGATGCGATAATGCACCGCGGTCCAGATCGCCGTCACCCCCATGCAAAAATCGCCGTCGCCGCAGATTGCAATCGGCAGGCGGCCCGAGCCCTTGAGCGCGAGCGCGACGCCGACGGAGATGCCAGGCCCGCCGCCCACTCCCCCGCCGCCCTCCGAGCCGATGTAGTCCAGCGGGTGGCGAAACGGCCAGGTGGCGCCGTTCCATGAGAGCGGCAGATGGGTGAGCGTGACCTCGCGGGTGCCGACGGCAGCCTTCAAAGACTTGGCGAGATCGTCGACCCGCAGGGGTCCGCTGGAGGGCTCATAGTGCCCGCCAACGGCTGCCGGCGCAGGCTTCTGTTTTGCTTTCGCGCCACCGATGGCCGCGAGAAGCAGAGGCACCGCTTCGTCAGGGGTGGTCGGAAGAAGCAGGTCAACTGGCGGGAGCATCTCGTGATCCATGCTCCAGCCGTTGTGCAGCTGGAAATCTGCACTCACGTTGATGATCTTCGCCTTCGGCACATCGTGTCCGAACGCCGGTCTTAAGCCCCCGCCGAGGTCCACCCAGTCGAGCGCGAGGATCACATCCGCCTTTTTCACCGCTTCGATCGCTTCCGCGACCATGGCGTTCGACGCCGGCGCTCCCGCATGCAGGGGATGATCGGTCGGGAATCCACAGCCGATCTTGAGGTCGCTGACGACTTTGGCATCAAGCGCTTCCGCCAATGCCACGCGTGCATTCCAGCTCTCGAGGCTGCGCGATACGCGGCCCATGAAGATGACCGGATGCTTCGCAGCCTTGAGGATCGCAGCCGCCTCACCGACCAGCTCGGCGGAAACGCCGGGCGCGGCGTGGGGCATGAACCGGCCGACATCGAGCGGGGCGAGCGGCTCCGCGAGCTTCGCCTCCTGCATCTCGGCATCCAGATTGATGTAGACCGGCCCCATCGGTGCCGTATTGGCCATCCAGGTCGCCCGGATCAGCCCTTCGCGGGCCGCCGCAGGGGAAGCCGGCTGGTCGTCCCATTTGGTGTAGTTGCGCACGATCGCGCCCTGGTCGCGCGCAGTGTGGATCCAGTCGATCCATGGCCGGCGCTTGGCGGCATCGACGGGACCGGTTGCGCCGAGCACGATGACGGGCGTGCGGTCACACCAGGCGTTGAATATCGCCATGGTCGCGTGGAAGAGCCCGACGTTGGAATGCACCGCCGCGGCCATCGCCTTGCCCGTCACCTTGGCATAGCCGTGGGCGATCGCAACCGCGCTCTCCTCGTGCAGGCAAAGCAGCATTTGCGGCGTCTCATTGCCGAGGAAATTCACGATGGAATCATGCAGGCCGCGATAACTGGCTCCAGGATTG
>Ga0210402_10002733_pt1 | contig 16966 bp, 18 predicted proteins | sample IncBWC7MmetaG_FD_161055 | JGI IMG/M metagenome (GOLD analysis project Ga0210402, IMG submission 161055) | Forest soil microbial communities from Barre Woods Harvard Forest LTER site, Petersham, Massachusetts, United States - Inc-BW-C-7-M | ecosystem: Environmental > Terrestrial > Soil >... | reverse complement strand
GAAGTTCATCGGGCACCCTCTGGTCGGGAATGTCGCACCTACACAAACGCGCGAAGCTTTTTTTGCTGCGCATGGTTTGGATCCTTCGCTGAAACTGGTGACGATTTTGCCGGGCAGCCGCAATTCCGAGCTGACGCGGCATCTTCCGGTGCTACGCGAAGCCAGCGCGAAAATCCAAGCCGAAATGCCCGGCGTGCAGTTCATTGTGGCGGCCGCGCCGGGCCGAGCAGTGTCATTAAAGGAAGGCTGGCCGAGCGCCGTGAACGTGCGCGTGGTCGAAGGCCAGACCTACGATGCGCTGGCCCACGCGGATGCCAGCATCGTGTCCAGCGGAACCGCTACGGTCGAAGCCGCGTTGCTCGACGCGCCGATGGTGGTGGTTTACCGAGTGACCCCGCTCACCGCGATTCTGGCAAAACCGCTGGTGCGCACGGAGTTCTTCAGCATGGTGAATCTCATCGCTGGGCGCGAAGTGGTGCCGGAACTCATTCAAAAAGACTTCACGGCGGACAAAGTCGAAGCGCAAACGCTGCGCCTGCTGCGCAATCCCGCTGAAATTGCGGCGATGCGCGCGAATCTGGCCGAAGTGCGGCAGAGATTGGGTCCCCCGGGGGCCGTCGAGCGGGCCGCCGACGCAATAACTGCCCTGCTGGCAGGGGTCTCTGGCAACGAAAGTTGACCCGCTGCTATCCTATAGAGGGAGCCTTGTAGCCGCTTCCCAAGGAAATGAAACCGATGGCCGTTCTCCGCAATGCGTCTCGACTAGCCTGCCTGCTGCTTGCAGCGATTTGCCTGCTCCTGCCTGTCGCCTCCCCCGCGCAGGACGTGGCGAGAATGCCGTTTTTGGCCGAGCACTACGACATCGCAGCCACGCTGGATCCGGCAAGCCAGTCCATTTCGGCTATAGCCAAAGTGGATTTTCGCGCCAACGACGTCTCGAGCATTGTTCGCGTCGAGCTTCATCCCAACCTGAACGTCACGGAAATCAAGACCTCCGCAGGAAAAGCTCTGAATTACGAGCGCGACAATCTGAACCCGCTGCTCCTGAACGTGAATTTGCCTTCCGCCGCCGCCACAAACTCCACGGTCACACTCACCTTCGTATATTCCGGGCCGCTGGCCAACGAGGACAACAGCCCGGTGCCGGGCGTGCGGTTCGCTTCGATTTACAAAGACGGCGCATATCTTTTGCTGCCGGCTCGCTGGTTTCCGTTGACCGGGTATCCAACCACTCGCTACACCGGCACATTCCGGCTGAACGTTCCGGACACGTTTGCAGTAACGGGAACCGGCAAATCGCTTTCGCCGACACCAGTTGCCGGCAAGACAGCGGCGGAGGGCAGCCGGCTGTTGTACACATTCGAATGCTCGCAGCCCGGATTGAACGGCACGTTTGTTGCGGGAGCGCTGCAGCTTACGCCAAAACAGGCCGAAGGCGTCAACGTGTCGGTCTACGGTCCTCCAGCGGCTTCGGCAACTGCAGGCGATTTCGCGAACTCGATTGCGCGTTCGGTCAACGTGTTTTCCGAACTGTTTGGTCCGCTGGGCGATGAGCCGCAATTCACCGTGGCGCAAATTCCCGACGGCGGTTTGCGGGAATTCTCCGGGCCGGGATTGATCGTTCTTTCGCAACGCGCTTGGGACGCGAAAATCAACGACCGCGTGATTGCACGGCTGGTGGCTTCGCAATGGTGGGGCAATCAGGTGATGCCGGCAACGCGCGGCGATATGTGGATCAGCGATGGACTGGCGCGATATTCAGAAGCTCTGTACGCCGAACAGAACGCCGGCAAGGAAGCAGGGCTGCGAGCCGTGGATGACTTCGCGGTGGGCTCGCTGATGAACGAGGAAGCTGCACCGATTTCTCAGGCGGCGCGTATCATGCCTTATACCAGCGACTACCGCTCGGTGGTGATCAACAAAGGCGCGATGTTGTTCCACATGCTGCGCGCGCAGATGGGCGAAGTGGCGTTCAAATCGCTGCTGCACAGGTTCTACGCGACATATGCCGGAAAGAACGCGACCAACGCCGAATTCCAGCAGATGGCCGTGCAGCAAACTCAAGCTGCTTTAAAACCCGGCCAGGAACCGCCCAACCTTTCTGGCTTCTTCGCGCAGTGGCTGAACTCCACCGGCGTGCCGGACTTTAAGCTGGAATTTGTGGTGTACCGCACCCCGAAGGGTTTTCGGGTGGTCGGAAAAATCATGCAGCCGCTGGACACTTTTTCGATGCCGGTACAATTGCGGATTGAAACCGAAGGCAATCCGGAACTCAAGACGGTGGAGGTTGTTGGCACGGAATCGACATTCACGGTGGAAACGTTTGGGCGGCCCAAGCCCGGCGGCATCAAGATTGATCCCAACAACGTAATCCTCAAAGGCAACACCGGATTGCGTGCACGCGCGGCGATTGCTCGCGGCGAAGAGTTGGCGGAAACTGGGCGTTACTACGATGCGATCCAGCAATATCAAAAAGCTTTGAGTATTCAACCCGGGCGGCCGCTGGCCAATTTCCGAATGGGCGAAGCGTTCTTCTATCAGAAAAATTATCAGGCCGCCGCGAACGCGTTTCGTGAGTCGCTTCAGTCGGTGCCGGAAGCTTCGGAAAAATGGACCGAAGCCTGGAGCCACATCTATCTGGGCATGGTTTTCGACTTGCTGGGCCAACGCGAGCGCGCGGTGAATGAATACAGTAAGGCCAAACAGACCAATGACAATACGGGCGGGGCGCAGCAGACCGCGGACCGTTATCTGAAAAAGCCGTACAACGAAGGTGGCGCGCAGGCCGCATCCACTGCAAAGCCGACGGGCGAAGCAGCAACTCCGCCGCCAACGGCGGACGATGGACGTCCGCACCTGAAAAAGCCGCAGCCATAGCACTCGCGCACTGCAGCGCTGGAAGTATCCTGCAAGGCAACCGTGCCGTTGACTTAGTGTCTCGGCCCGCCACAACCAAGCGATAATGTTGAGATGTTGAAGCAGATTGGCCGTTCCCGGGCTCTCTAACGGCATGATCCGACATCTAAAACTGCTCATTCTCGTAGCGGTCGCAATTATCGTCTACGGCAATGCCGTTCGAAACGGCTTTGCCATGGACGACGACTTATATATTTTTCGCAACGCCCAGGTAACACACCATTCGCTGAAAGAGTTGTTCCAGCCAAACGCGTACACCGCCGTCTTCCGTCCGGTAACTTTCGCCACGCTCGCAGCCAATTTTGAGTTGAACGGACAAAACCCATGGGCCTATCACGCATTCAATCTCTTGCTTCATGCTGGTGTGACTGTGCTGCTGTTTTTCGTATTGAGCACGATTCTGGCCCGCGAGCCGCGTGGAGACATCATCGCGTTTGTCGCGGCGCTGCTTTTCGCGGTGCACCCGATTCACACTGAGGCGGTAACATCGGTGATCGGCCGCTCGGAATTGCTGGCGGCAGGATTCGTGCTCCTAGCGTGGCTATTTCACCTTCATGATCTCCCTTTTCTGGCGGCATTCAGTTTTCTGATCGCGTTGCTTTCTAAGGAATCAGCAGTAGCGTTCTTGCCGCTGGCGCTGGCGGGAGACTACGCGAGCGGAAAACTCAAGCCAATGCTGCGGTATCTTTCACTAGCAAGTCTGACGCTGTTTTTCATTGGTGTCTTGTGGAAGGTTCAAGGTGGCCGCTTTGGCCTGGCGGAAATTCCGTTCGTGGACAATCCGCTTTCCAGCCTCTCTCCCGGCTGGAGAATACTGAATGCTCTTCGAATCGCCTGGAAATACGTCGGTCTTCAAATCTATCCAGCCAAACTTTCGTGCGACTATTCGTTCAATGCGATCCCGGTGTACTGCGACCTACGGCACACTCTTCCTGCTCTTTTGGCGGCGTTGGGATTGCTGGCGGCATGGGGATGGGCGGTATGGAAGCGTAAACCAGTGCTGATTATTGCGGGTGCAATTTATTTTGCCGGCTTCGCGGTGACCGCAAACATCCTCACACCAACCGGCACGATTATGGCTGAGCGGCTCGCCTATCTTCCGTCAGCTGGGCTCTGCCTGGTGCTGGCATTGATTTTGGTTTGGCTGGAATCACGCCATCGCATTGTGGCGCTTTCAGTCATTGCAATTCTCACAGTAGCCCTGGGAGTGCGGACCATCGTTCGCAATCGGGACTGGAAGAACGATTTGACGCTGAACGAGTCAGCGGCGCGTGTTGTTCCGGGCAGCGCGAAAGTCCATTCGACTCTCGGCGGCATTTACCTGCTGCAACGACGGTTGGACCTGGCGCGAACGGAGCTTCAGCTTTCTCTGCACATTGATCCCAATTCTCCTGATACCGAAGAGTCTCTGGGGCTGCTGGAATCATGGACTGGCAACAATGCCGAAGCTCTTCGGCTGTTGGACCATGCACTGCACTTCAGCAATCGAAAAAATATCAATTACGACTTCATGGCCGTGAACCTCGCAGCGCAGCTACTGCAAATGAGCCAGCTCGACGAGGCCGCGACCATCCTGGACCATGAAGTTTCGGTAGCGCCCGGGTACGCCCGCGCCTGGTCAAACCGCGCGGCGCTTAATTTCAAACGAGGTGAATTGCAGGCCGCAAGGAGCGATGCGGAGTCCGCGCTGCGGCTGGACCCCAACAATTCACAAGCTCAGAACGTATTGGACCTCACCAGCCGAACGAATTCTGCAACCCAGCAGCGGTAGCATTTCGCGCCGCCGGCTGATCTAGAAAAATGGCCGGTTAGTGCCTGGACTTCTTTTGGTTCTTTGCTTTTGCGGGTTTATACGCTTTGCAGCGGCACTCCGGAAAATTACAGGCGGTTCCCAAAGATCGATTCGCATACATTCGCGAATGAATGCTTTTGGCGTGGAAACACTCACAGCGGAGAATCGCGTGCACGGCTCTTTTTGGAGCGACCTTCTTGCCGACCGCGAGCGGCACTGGCCCTACACCCATCACCTGAATGCGCGATGAAGTTTCGCGCGGATCTGGCAATTGGGTCTGGGATTCCGCGAAATTTTGCTCGAGACCGCTTGAATTCTGCAAAACTGCTGTTGGATCGTTCACGAGAAGACCTCCGACCGCAATCGATGGCAACGGAGACCGACTGCCACACGAATATTCGATTCGTATGACGTTACTCGCTCGTTATATCACAACAGTTATCGTATGGGAACTTGTTTGTTGAATGAAGGCAACAGGCCGGTTACTTGGAATTCCCTCTTATGGCTTCTTTGTTTCTGGGTAGTCGTACACTCCGTGCCCGGACTTCCGTCCCAAACGGCCCTCTGCCACCAGTTTCTTCAGCAGTTCGTTCGGGCGGTACTTTTCGCCGAGCGTGGCATACAAATATTCAAGGATACGCAGACGGACGTCGAGACCGACCAGGTCCACCATTTCGAACGGACCCATCGGGTGATTTAAACCGAGCTTCACGGCTTTATCGATGTCTTCGGGTGAAGCCAACCCCGCTTCCAGCATCGCGAAGGCTTCGTTTCCAATCAGCGCGTTGACACGGCTGGTGATGAAGCCCGGCGACTCCTTGACCACCACAACTTCTTTTCCCATGCGGGCGCCAACCTCGCGGCATGTGGCAATGGTTTCGTCGGAAGTCTTCGGCGCGCGCACCACTTCGATCAAACGCATTTTTGGCACCGGATTGAAGAAGTGCATTCCCACGCACAGTTCCGGACGGTAAGTCATCTCCGCCATTTCTGTGATCGAGAGCGACGAAGTATTGCTGGCCAGGACGGCATTCGGTTTCGCAAACTTGTCGAATAGGGTGTAGAGCTCGAGCTTCAACTCCATCTCCTCCGGAACGGCTTCGATCAAGAAATCGGCCTCGCGAGAAACGTCCTCTACTGACGAAGCCGTTTCAATGCGCTCCAACGCGGCTTTTGCGTCATCGGCCGCCAACTTGCCGCGTTTCACGCCCTCATCGAAAGCCTGCGCAATCCACGCTGTGCCCTTGGCCAGCATTTCCGGCATCACATCTTCCAGAATGGTGTGGTACCCACCGAGCGCGGCAGCATAAGCGATACCGCGCCCCATCGTTCCGGCGCCAATGACGCCGATCGTTTTTACGTCCATTGCGTTTGTCTCCGGGAAAGACTCGCGTCCGGTTTGCAGCGCGTCTCTTATCTTAGCAATTTCATGTACGCGGTTACGTCCAGCCCGAGCACGATCTGATCGCCGCACACCACTACCGGCCGTTTGATTAAGTTTGGATTCCTGGACATAAGGCGGATCGCCGCATCACGGGCAGGAGCCTTCTCCGCCATTTTGCGCTCGCGATAAAGCTCATTGCGCGGATTCAGAAACAGTTTGTGGTCCCGCGTCCCAATCAACTCATCCAGCTCTTTTTCCGATAATGGATTGGCGTCCAGGTCGCGCAATTCCAGTTCTGCTCCCAGCTCTAGCAAGAGACCTCTTGCTTTGCGGCAGGTGGTTCAAGACGGCTTTTGAAAAAACTTTACCTTAACTTTGGGCATGTCTTCTCTCCTGTAGGAAGTGAACGTGTTGCAGCGGGATGTCAGTAGCGTGGAACGCTCGGGTCAATTTCCACCGACCAGCGATCGATTCCACCGGCGAGCGACTGCGCATTTTCGATTCCCTGCGATCGCAACCAGACGGCCACGTCCAGGCTGCGCATCCCATGATGACAATAGCAGACAACGTCTTCGTCGCCGTCAAGGGCCTGCAGGTTAGCGGGGATCGTCCTCATCGGAATCAGTTTCCCGCCATCAATCCGGCAGAGGTCGTACTCCCATTGTTCGCGCACGTCGATCAAGAGAACCTTTTCACCGGCCTTCCGCCGGCGCTGCAATTCTGAAACTGTAATCTCGAGTTCGCTCATTGAGCTTGATTTAGTCCTCAGCGGCCCTGAAATTTCGGCGCACGTTTTTCCATGAACGCCTGAATTCCTTCCAGGCAGTCATCCGACGCAAAGCATCTCATTTGGTGCTGAACTTCCGCCTCCAACGCGCGGTTGAGCGCGTCCTTCTCGCTGCCGAACAGCGTTTGCTTTACGGCGCGCATGGCGATCCCCGGGCCGGTGGCGAGTCTGGCTGCGAAAGCTTTCACTTCTGTTTCCAGTTGCGCGGCTGGCACCACCCGATTGACGAGTCCCAACTGCAGCGCGGTCCGCGCATCAATCATGTCGCCGGTGTAGAAAAGCTCGGCCGCCTTCGATGGTCCGACCAGTTGCGGCAAAAAGTAGGTGCCGCCATAATCCGGAAACAATCCGACTTTGGCAAAATTTTGTCCGAAGACCGCTTCTTCCGCCGCAATCCGGAGATCCGCCGCCAGCGCAATATTCATTCCCGCGCCTGCCGCGGCGCCATTGACTGCCGCGATGACCGGCTGAGGAATCATGCGCATCCGAAATACTGCGCCACAGCCCGCGCGCAGGATGGGTTCCAATTGCTTGACGTCGCGCGCTTTTCTCCCTTTGCCAATAATTTCCAGGTCACCGCCCGCGCAAAAAGCGCGGCCCGCTCCGGAAATCACCACCACGCGAACGCTGCTGTCCTTGCCGATTCGTTCGAACGCCTGATTCAGCGCCGTTGCCAGCTCGCCGTTCAGGGCGTTCAGCTTCTCCGGACGGTTCATGACCAGCAGCGTCACGCCATTCGCGGTGGATTCGAGCAGAACGGGGCTGGCAGCGGCCACAGTTGGGGGATTGCTCATGAGTTCCTCGCTAGAATTTACAACGGCTTCGCGTCTCGTGAAGTTTCCACTTTTCGCACCAACGCGGCGAGCTTGCGAAAGTGTACCAGCCGTTCCTTGGGCTTTTGCACGTGCTGCGAATCCGTCGCCGGCAACACGTAAACTTTGGCGCCATACAATGAGTCTTTTTGCAGACCAAGTTTCGCGCGGCGCTGCGCGAACTGCTCGAAAACATTCTTTCCGTTGAACGCGATCACGTGCGGCACGTATTCGCCGAGCTTCTGCGAAAGCACGATGCGGCCTTCGGCGTAATCCTCGCGGGTAAGCTCTTCGATTGCGCGAGTGGGACGCTTCACCAGATCGGTCAGGCCAATAGCAAATTCGATGATGCGTTTATCGTCGCGGTATTCCAGCGGCTCCGGAATGACGCCGGTTTCGTAAAGCGTGGGCCAGAACGGATTGTCGCGCCCGGAATAATAGTGGCCGGTGCGCACCGATGATTCGGTCGGATTGCATCCGACGATGACGAGTTTCATTCCTTTGCGGAGGTGATCGGGCAGCGTCTTCATGTTTAGTGTCTACCCAATAAGAATAACGCGGCGGGCACCAGTTAGGACGAAGTGTTCGAGGTGGAATCCCAAAGAGGCAACGCCCTGCCCAGCTTCTGTTCGCATGCCAATCGGTAAACACAAGCGGCCGCGGCCAGGTCCCATGCCGCAATTCCGTTGGATTTGAAGAGTGTAATCTGCGACTCGTCTGTTCGCCCAGGACATATCCCCGCAACCAGCGACGACAGTTCCCGCACCGTATCCCAGCGCTGTTCGTGCCCGGCAAATCCCAGCACCAGATCCCCGGCTTCCTGTCGCGATTGCTCGATCGAATCCACGTAAATCTTGCTGCACTTCGCGACCGTCGCGGTGTCGAGTTCGCGCTTCCGCATGTGATTTGCGCCGATAGCGTTGATGTGGGTCCCCGGCGAGATATTTTCGCCGTTGACCACTGGCTGGCTCGCGCTGGTTGCGGTGCACACAATCACCGCGTCTGAAGTGGCCTCCGCGGATGACGCCACGGCTTTAACCGGAATATTCAGCAGCGAGGACATTTCGCTCGCGAACTTTCCACGCCGCTCCGCATCGCGGCCAAACACTCTCACCGAACTCAACTTTCGCACCGACGCAACCGCTTCCAACTGCGTCCGTGCCTGCCATCCGGTACCGACCATTCCCACTGTCGATGCATCTTTGCGGGCGAGAAATTTCGTCGCCACTCCCGTCGCCGCTCCAGTCCTCACTTGCCCCATGGTGTCCGCTTCGATCAGCGCCAGCAAATCTCCACTCTGAGTGGAAAAAAGACAGACCAGAAACTTCAATTTTCCTCCGACATAGGTGTACTGCTTCGTAGCCACCAGGCCTGCCGTAATATCGGCCGCGGCCATGTGATGAAAGAAAGCGCCGCCAGGCAATTCGAATCGCCGTCGCGGATGCACCAGAACTTCACCCGCGGCCTGACGTTTGGAAATGGCTTCCACCGCCTCAATTGCCAGCGGCATGGTGAAAACCCGCTTCACTTCCGCTTCATTGATATGCAGCGTCAATGTCCAACCCTTCTTCGAACTTTCGCCTTCCAGTATGCCGCAACCTTGCAAATTCGCGCCGCTCAGTGCGCTAGTCTGGACGCAGTTTTCTTCGCGGCAGGTTTCTTCGCTGGCTGCGTAGATTTTCGCTTATCCGGAGCCTCGCCCTCTTCACGCACGCGCCGCACCACGGTCTGGGTCAAACGATATAGGCGTTCATGCTGCGGATCGTCAGCCTGAAAAAAACGAAATTCAGGTGCCCCGCTGGCAGATTTGTCCGTCTGTATCGGCAATTTACCGCACAAGCTGTTTTCAATAAACGCCGTTTCGTAACGCGACTTCTTCCGGTTCCAGGTATAAACACGCAATACCGAAAAATCGCACGCCTGACCTTCCGCACCGCGCGCGGCGGCCAGCAGATATTGCGCCTTGCTTCCCGAGGGGTCCTCCACATGATTCAATTCGAACCACGCAATCGGACGCAAATTTGCCGAATTCGCTCCCTCGCGCACCGCATCCGGCACATCCAACTCCAGAAATCGCGCAATCACCCATCCCGCAATCGGCACACTCTGATCTCCCGGATCGGTCGTGTTGGCTGGAACCACAGGCCGCGCGGTAGTCTCGCTCGGCGGACGCGTCGCCACTCCTCGTACCAGGAACCAGTCCTCTTTCTTGGTTTCCTGCGAATCGCCAGATTCTTTTTCATCCGACGTCTGCGCCCAATCGGCCATTGCCCGCGCTAGAATCTGCACCGGAACTCCGCGCCCAAATTGATAAAGCCGCGGTGCGGTGCGCCCGGGCTCAACCCGCAAGTTGGTGGCGACTTTGGTTCGCCCGCTTCCCTGCACCGGCAACGCCTCCGCCCGCTTCAACAAATCTTCCGAGCGTTGCCATAGTGCAGGATCCATTAACAGCCGTCCGTCCACCCAGCCCACCGTGCCGGCAACCGTCCGCACTTTCACAAAATCATTGCGCTTGGCCAAAGTGTCCACGCGGTCGCCGTAACGCAACGTGCCCAGCGGTTCGCGTACCTGCGCCACGCCGCTCCACAGCGTCACGCTCTTTTCACTGACATACGCCTCGCCCATCAGTTCGCGTTTTGGACGGAAGAACCACGCGGTCAGCGCAACCAGCGCTAGCAGTGGGACTGCGATCAAGAGCTTTTTCTTCATTCTGTTCTTCGCGGCATCCTTCGTTCTGCTCATTCTGCCGCCACTAAATTCTACCTGATATGCACGGCTCTACGCCCAGTACCGGCCGCAAAATCCTGTTCTGCTAAAATGCACTTTGCAATCTTGCTTCGAACCGATTCTCGCGGAGGTTTGCGTGAAGTTTCTCAATTCGTTTCAACCGCTCGGCCTGCTGGCGCTCCGTGTCGCTCTGGGCATGATTTTTCTTACTCACGGATATCCCAAGTTGATGCGCGCCAGCGGTCCGCTGCAAGCCATGTTTGTGCAGCATGGTTTGCCGGCGCAGTTGGTTTACGTTTCGGGGGTACTGGAAACCTTCGGAGGCATCGTCCTGATCCTCGGGCTTTTCACGCGAGGTGCTGCGCTACTGCTGGCGATCGAGATGGGCGTCGCGATTGTGAAGGTGCACAGCGTACACGGAATTATGGCGCTACACGAATACGAGTTTCCGTTGGCTTTGGCTGCAGGGTCGATTGCGCTCGCGACGGTCGGCGCGGGTGTAGCTTCCATCGACCATCTCTTGTTCGGCGAAGGCGGTTCGAATCGCCCGCGCGCCGCGAAGCCCGCGAAAAAATAGCGGTCAGCTTTGCGTCGCAATAGGAGTTTGCGGCGATGCCGGCGTTGCAACCATCACCGGCAGCGGCGCCAGCGGCAAAACAATCCACAAAATCGCATACAGCAAAATTCCGGTGCCGCCGCACAACACCACCAACAGCCACAGCACCCGCACCAGCGTCGGATCCATATCGAAATACTCGGCCAAACCCGCACACACGCCGCCGAGTTTCTTGTCAGTGCTCGACCGCATCAACCTCTTCGGACCACCGGTTACCTGCGCCACATCCGGCGCTCCCGTCACCACTTGCCTCGCGCCGCAGTTGTAGCAAAACTTCGATCCATCCGCGATGTTCCGCTGGCAGCTATTGCAGATCATGGTCGGCCTCCCGCAAGCAGGCTGACGCCCTGCTCTCTAGCAATATACGCCCGAAAGCCCAAAAAAGTTTCCAGTGTCCTTTTGTTGTGGCCGGCCTTCCCCGATTCTTGCGGTCCAGTTCCGACCGAACAGGCCCGTTCTTTTTCCGAGGGACTTATATTTTAGACTACTGCCGCTAACATTATCTATTGCAAATATATCTGCTTCTCAGCTATGATCTTTATGGGCCGGACTGCGTCAGCAGTTCGGCCTTTTGCTTTTCAGGCTGGCGATCCTCGCCAGCCTGCATACCCAAAATCTCACCGCGAGACCGCGCTCCAACTTCTCACACCGGAAGTAAGAGAGCTTTCTCGACTGCGCAGACCGATCCTTCGGCTTTCTCAGGACAGGCGCGTTCGCAAGAGCGAACCCGGAAGAGAAGGCTTCGGGCTGCTCCGCTCGGAATGACAACTCGGGGGTAGTGTGCAAGTTGTGCATCGTCTCGCCACAGGACTCAATCCCATGAAAACCATCAAACCAGACGCCGAACAAACCTGGAAACAACTGGAAGACGACACCGTTCCGCGTCTGCGCCTCTCGGTAAACGACCGCGCCGTCTACTATCACCTCCTGCGCCACACTCGCCTCGAAGGAAAGAGACAGATCCGTTTCTCGGTGCGCGGACTGTCGCGCTCTGTTCGGATTTCTGACCGGCCTTTACGTGACGCGGTGCGGCAACTTCTTTGGCACGGAGTTTTGCGACTGATTCGGCGGAGCATGGCAGGTCATGTCGTGGAGGTACGGCTGCCCGATGAAGTTCGCACTACCCGACCCAGCAAAGTTGAAGCGCGCAAGCTTGCCGAGCGGCGCAACGCCATGAACTTCGAAGAGACGGATTTCATGGGCAGCAGTCAGCTGCGACAAGCGATCCACGCGCGTGAATCCGAACGGTGCTTCTACTGCATGCGGAGGATACCCGCTGTGGTCAGATGTCTAGACCACGTCGTTCCGCGGGTGCGCCACGGGCGCAACTCCTACCGGAACCTTGTATCTTGTTGTTTGAACTGCAATTCGCGCAAGGGCGACCGCCACGCCGCGGATTTTCTTCGTTGGCTGTATCGCGACAGCCGGTTGACCGCCCGCGAACTTTCGGCACGCCTCCGCGCGCTCCGCGCTCTCGGCTCCGGTAAGCTCCGGCCACGTCTCCCCGTCGCAGCGACCAGCGCGTTTCTGTCCGACCGCATGGCCTACATCGAGCCGAAACCCTGAGTAGATTCGTTCAGGATTGCCAGGGGTTAACTACGGCCACGCCGGTGGGCTGAAAGTGATCCACATTGCGGGTCACCACCGTCATGCCGTGAACCAAGGCGGTGGCCGCAATAAGAGCGTCACGATCAGAGCGAGGACTGGGCACGTGCAGAGCGGCGCACCGCTGGGCAACAGCAGTATCAATCGCCAGAATGCGGCCGTCGAACGCCGGCAAAACGTGGCCATCCATCCACGCTCGAAGAATCGCGCCCTGTTTCCGGTCACGCCGTTCCTTGAGGAGGATTCCTATTTCCAATTCCAATATCGAGATCGCACATACATAAAGGCTCGAAGCGGGAACCGCCTGGGCCCACGTTCGGACGCCGTGATCCCCTTTCTTCGCTTTTCTTAGCTCGGAAACTACATTGGTATCGAGGAGATACATCAGGACAAATCTGCCGGCTTGTGGAGATTTCCTTTCAGGCGAGGCGGGTCAAATTCAATTTCAGCGGCCTGTGGCATTCCCAACAGCTCCACAATGCTCTTCTGCCCTTCGGTAAGCTTCTGGTATTCCTCAACCGAAAGTAGAACATGAGACGGACGTCCACGGTCCGTAATGATGACCGGACCGCGTTTGGCGGCTCTCTTGGCCTTGCTGGTGTCCTGATTAAACTCCCGGCTGGATAGTTTGGTGGTGGCCATGAAAGCCGTCCTTAATGTAGAAACGTACCTACATTCTAGTCAAGTCTGCTGAGAAATGCAACATGGACCATCGCCGGATAGCCTGGGCCTTCAAGATCAATCCAGACCAAGCCTTTTCCCAAGTCTTGACAGCTTTCTCGGGCTATGTAACAAGGGAAATGGGAGACTTTATGGCCAACGCTAAAGAACAAGCCCACGAACTGATCGACCGGCTGGCTCCCAGCCAGGTCACGGCCGTCGTCGGCCTGCTAGAAGCCATGCTCGATCCCGTCTCCCGCGCCATAGCCAACGCTCCCGTCGACGACGAACCACTCACGCCGGAAGAAGAAAAAGCCCTCGATGCGGCGCAGGAATGGTCCAGGCAGAATCAGGGCATTCCGCACGAGCGCGTCCTGGCCGAACTCGGGCTTACCCAGGAAGAAATCGAACGCTTCAAAGAACCGAAGTGAAGCGCATCGCCTGGACTGCGCCGGCAAAGGCCGATGTCCGCAGCCTGGATAAGCCCACCGCCATGCGCATTCTTGCCACTTTGCATCGCTTCGCCGATTCAGGCGAGGGCGACGTAAAGGCTCTGCGCGGAAGAGAAGAACTGCGGCTCCGCATCGGCGACTACCGGCTCTTTTTTGTTGCCAGCACAGCGGACACCATCGAAGTTCGCCGAGTCCTCCATCGCAAGGAAGCCTACCGCTGAGGGCAGGGCGGCCTGGGCTTGCGCCATCGTAGGCGCGACGCGAATACAAGCAAGTGAAATTACGCGGAGGGTGCCCCGTCCTCGGTTTGCGAGGGCGGGTCCTGGGTCCTTCCGGTTTGCATGTTTTGTTAGCGACCGCGGAGCTGCATGCCCACTTTATCGGCTGCGGACTCTTTCTGCGCCCCTCGACTAAGCTTATCGTCGTCTCGGGTACGCAAACCGTCTGCGATGAGCTGCCAGCCTTGTTCGCGGCTGTTAAGGTATTCAACCAGTATTCGCTTGGTCGTGGCCTGATCCCGGGAAACCTTCAGCTTTTCCATGGTTTCGCGCTCCACGCGCCATTCCGGCAGGATTTGTTTTTCGAGGACATCAGCGTATTGCTGGCTGGTGATCTGACCGGCCTGCCACTGCCCCCTCGAGGTATTGAAAAGTTCGAGATCCTTTTTATCGGTAGCGACGAGACGCTTATACTCCGCCAAATAATCATCTAGTTTTGGCAGCGCGAACATGGGAAAGGCGATCAACGCCAGCCCAAGAATTACCGCCGCCGCTACTCGCCAGTCGGGGCTGGACGTTGGCGCTCGACTCGAAGCCCTGAGTTCAGCGGAACTGGACGAGGAACTGAAAGTGGCAGGCGGCTGAATCAAGAACAGACCAAGCACGAATCCCGTCGCCAGCCCGCCTAGGTGGGCGGCCATGTCAACTCCGGGTCGGAGCCCGAAGAGCAGATTGTAGCCGATGAAAGTGAGCGCCCCCTTGCGGAGTGAGGCGAGAGATTCAGAGGGAATCGATCCGCGATGGCGAACGAGGAAGCCGAGCAGCCCTCCGTACAACCCGAATATGGCGCCAGATGCGCCGGCGCTCACAATGGAAGGATGCCAGGTGAGGCTTGCCGCGGAACCTCCCAGCCCACACACCAGATACAGAACGATAAATGAGATGCGACCGGCCAGGCTTTCCATGAACAGCCCGATGTTGAACAGCACGAACATATTGAAAAGGAGGTGAATCACGCCAAAATGGAGAAAAGTAGAAACCACCATCCGCCACCACTGGCCGTGCAGCGTCAGCGGTCCGTAATCGGCGCCCCAATTCAAGACGCTTTCTACCGTCGGACTGAAGGCCGACACGCCCTGGAGAACCATCACGACAAATACCAGTACATTTGCCGCGATCAGAACGACGGTGGCGCACCGAAACCAGTCTTTGAGGGACGGACCCGGAGTATCCGGTGTAGCTGGAGTGGTTTCAGTGACTGAATTGTCGTGCCGCAATTCGGGCTGGGTTGCCATACGGAACGGGCGAGTCTACCACACAATAAGAGCGCTTTTTCGTCGCCAGCAAGGGAGACGCGATCGAAGTTCGCCGGATCCTCCATCGCAAGGAAGCCTACCGCTGACGCGACCCGTTACAAAAAATGCAACGCCTACTTCAACTCGAAGAGAAGAAAAGACCCGCCATCACAAGCCGAGGACGGGGCACCCTCCGCACGAGGTTACGTTCACGGATGTTTAGGGTTGGGGCCCCTCGTTGCATTTACAGCAAATTAAGGACAAGCAAGAAGTCCAGGCCACCCGCCAGCTTGTTGCTTTAGGACTTCCCGCCGTAGAGAGCATCGACGAACTGTCGGAAGTCCTTCTCTTGCATCAATTTCTGAAAGGAATCGTCGGTGCGTGCATCCGGGATGGTCTCGCCGGGCAGGGCATGCGCGCGGCGCTCGTACGCGAGTTTCAGATTCGCCTTGGCGCTCTGTGCGTCGCCCTTTTCCCCAGCGATGCATGCCAGGTTGTAGTAAAACAGCGGATAGTTCGGATCCTTCGAAATACCGTAAGCGACCACCTTTCGCGAATTCTCGAGATCGTTTGTGATTCCGTAGGCCATGGCCAAATTGTCGACGAGCACGTACCACAGTTTCTTTTCCAGCATTGGCGAAGCTTTTTCGATGTCTAGGGCCTGTTGATAGGGCCCGATTGCCTGTCGGTATTGCTGGGCCATGAAGTATCGGCTGCCCTGTTGAAACAACAGGATGCTATTGCCCACCGGAATGGTTGCCGTCGTGGGCTTCTTCACCTCAAAGCGAATCGACTGCAGCAGCGCATCAAAGTCCGGTTTGTCCGCAGCCTTGAAGAACACTTTAGAGATATGAACGTCAACGAAAACGTCGTCTTTGATTAAGCAAGCCAGGATATTCTTCTGATTCACAGGCACGCCGTTTACTTCCGCCATCGAGAATTCGACGGTCTCCATTCCTTGGGCCTCTCCATAAGCCACGCCCTTTAAGCCGTTGAGAGAAAGCGACGAATCGTGCTTCACTTTGTCTTCCAGCGAGCGCCTGCATTCGTTCGGTTGCGCCGGCTCCTTCATCAACTCGAGGAAAACGGAAATGACTAGGCGAGTCTTCTCGTTTTCCGCGCGGAAGTAACGGCGGCCATCTGCCTGCATCTCATTGGCCTTGGCGACGAAGCCCGGTGCCGGCAGTTCCAGGGCCCAGGATTTGGAAGGCAGCCAGACGCTGAACTTGGCAGCTGCGGGAACATCCTGCGCAAGATTGTTCGTCGGTGCAACTAATGCAAGCAAGGCAACAAGAAGGACGTTTTTCATGGAAACTCCCGGAATGGATCGTTTCCATTACTGTAAGCGGGAAAGCTCAACTTCCGCCAAGAAGTTCGCGGAACTTGCTGATGCGTCACCTGCCAGGTGGCCTGGGCGGGTTGGGGCCGTCGTTGCATTTGCAGTAGATTAAGGACAATCAAGAAGTCCAGGCCACCCGCCGAAATCAGGAGAATCCATGAAGCACCTTCTAATTCTTTCAGCACTAATATTCACCGCAGGATGTGACACTCCCGAAAAACCAACAACTCCACCCGCGCAATCACAACCGGCACCCTTTCAAAGATTCCTTCCATTAAACGCTGAGGGCCAAAAGGCAGGCATCCCGTGGTCGGGATTCTTTGCCTTGGATTCTCAAACTGGACAGTTGTGCCGCACTACGCC
>Ga0210402_10002732_pt1 | contig 16970 bp, 18 predicted proteins | sample IncBWC7MmetaG_FD_161055 | JGI IMG/M metagenome (GOLD analysis project Ga0210402, IMG submission 161055) | Forest soil microbial communities from Barre Woods Harvard Forest LTER site, Petersham, Massachusetts, United States - Inc-BW-C-7-M | ecosystem: Environmental > Terrestrial > Soil >... | reverse complement strand
CGGCTTTCATGCGTTCCATGGCGGCGGAGGCGGATGGCACGGCGGCGGAGCGCACTTCGCAGGCGGTGGCTTCCATCATCACGGTGGCTTCTTCCACCATCATCATCGCCATTTCTTTGTCGGCGGCGGCTACTACCCGTATTATTCCGGCTACGACTACCCCTATTATTATCATCGGCGTTGCCGGCTCGTGCGGACCTATTACGGCCTGCACCGCGTCTGCTGGCACCACCGTCACCATCGGCATTACTACTGAACGCGAAAGCAGACCTGACATGACAAAGGGCGCTTCGAGCGCCCTTTTGATTTTGAAGATGCTCTGAAACTGCGGCGCGGGTTCTCGTGGACTCTCAGCTCCAGTCCCGCTTCCGGGACCGCAGTCGCCATGGCGTCAGAGTTTCTGCGCGCCATTCCTCGAGATGGGCGGGCGGCCAATGGCTCAGCCTTCGCTTGTCCTTGATCGCGGGTTCGATGACGACGCGCTGCGCCGAGCGCTGCGCGATCGGCAGCACCGTTTCCTCGAACAGGTCGACATATTCCGGTTTCTTGTCTTCCGGCTTGTCGGGCATGGCTCGCTTCCTTCGCGAAATGCCATTTTCGCGCGGAAGTCTGCGCCGCCTTCATTAAGGAGCCGTTGCATGAACGGCTCCAGATTGAAGCGACTCGACGGATTTTACCGCCAGTCCCTGACGTCGACAAAATGCCCGGCGATTGCGGCGGCCGCCGCCATGGCCGGCGAGACCAGGTGGGTGCGGCCCTTGAAACCCTGCCGGCCCTCGAAATTGCGGTTCGAGGTCGAGGCGCAGCGCTCTTCCGGCTTGAGCTTGTCGGGGTTCATCGCAAGGCACATCGAGCAGCCCGGCTCGCGCCACTCGAAGCCTGCCTTGACAAAAATCTTGTCGAGTCCTTCCGCTTCGGCCTGCGCCTTCACGATGCCGGAGCCCGGCACGATCATCGCGTTGACATGGGCGTTGACGGTCCTGCCCTCGGCGATCTTGGCCGCCGCGCGCAAATCCTCGATGCGGCCATTGGTGCAGGAGCCGATGAAGACGCGGTCGAGCTTGATGTCGGTGATTTTGGTGCCCGGCACCAGCCCCATATATTTCAGCGCGCGGTGCTTCGACAGCCGCTTGGCCTCGTCCGCGATCTTGTCCGGATCGGGTACGGCGCCTGATATCGAGATGACATCCTCGGGCGAGGTGCCCCAGGTGACGATTGGCGGCAGCGTTGCGGCATCGAGCCGGATCTCGTGATCGAAATGCGCGCCAGCGTCGGAGCGCAGCGTCTCCCAATAGCGCATCGCCGCATCCCAGGCCGCGCCCTTTGGCGACTTCGGCCGGCCGCGCAGGAAGTCGAAAGCCTTTTCATCGGGCGCAACAAGCCCGGCGCGCGCGCCGCCTTCGATCGACATGTTGCAGACCGTCATGCGGCCTTCCATCGATAGCGACCGGATCGCCTCGCCGGCATATTCCAGCACATAGCCGGTGCCGCCTGCGGTACCGATCTCGCCGATGATCGCGAGGATGATGTCCTTGCCGGTCACCCCTTCGGGCAATCGGCCGTCGACGACGGCGCGCATGTTCTTGGCCTTTTTCTGGATCAGCGTCTGGGTGGCAAGCACATGCTCGACCTCCGAGGTGCCGATGCCGTGCGCCAGCGCGCCGAACGCGCCATGGGTCGAGGTGTGGCTGTCGCCGCACACGATCGTGGTGCCGGGCAGGGTAAAGCCCTGCTCGGGGCCGATGACGTGCACGATGCCCTGCCGCTGGTCGAACTCGTCGTAATATTCGATGCCGAATTCCTTGGCGTTCTCCGCCATCACCCGCATCTGCTCGATGCTTTCGGGATCCGGATTGGGTTTTGAACGGTCGGTGGTCGGGATGTTGTGGTCGACCACGGCGAGCGTCTTTTCCGGCGCGCGGACCTTGCGCCCGGTGGCGCGCAGGCCCTCAAAAGCCTGCGGCGAGGTCACCTCGTGCACAAGGTGGCGGTCGATATAGAGCAGGCAGGTGCCGTCCTCGGCCTCGTGAACCAGGTGGTCGTTCCAGATCTTGTCGTACAGCGTAGTGGGTTTGGACATGAGCATGAGCTCCAGATGGATTTCTTGTAAGCGAACAGGCGCGGCAAGCGCGGGCAAAAACTGACAGGCGGCGGGATCAACCCGCGGCTAGCTAAGCTCAGACGTCGCCGAGGTCGCAAAGCGGCCAAAGAATCGGCCGGGCAGGCGGCAGCGATCGTCGATCACGACGCGCCGGCAAGCGATGCTGGTCTGGTCCAGGGCCACACGCATGCTTTAGCACACGCCCTCATTTGTCGACAATCAATCGATAGCGGGTGCCAAGGACAGGGGCCGAGACGGGCGCCTCAATTCGGGGCCAGGGCAACCTCCAGCGTGGCCTTTCCGTCGGCCAGACGCGCGGCCAAATCCTCCGCGTCCTCCTGCCGTTGCATCGGGATCAGGATGATCCCGCCGGTTATCGGCTCTCGGATGGTCGGTTTGAAGACCGTCCTGCTATTGACGCGGAAATCGAAGAACTCCTCGATGTTCGCCACGGTAAATTGGGCGAAGCGCCGGCTGCTGCTGTCCGTCAGGTGAACGAACACCGTCGGCGCGTTGGTCCGCAAATCGCGCTCGACTGAGGCCGAAACCACTTCAAGCCCGAGCGGCCCCTCTTTTGCAGGCTCGCAAGGCTGACAGCGCAAGGCTGAGAAAAAAAGCTATGATGATTCGAGCGCCGCGTGTGTGCGCGGCGCTCACGACTACTCGTTGACCGCTGCGGCGCGTTCGGTCTTCTCGACGATGCGGGCCGATTTGCCGCGCAGGCTGCGCAGGTAATACAGCTTGGCGCGGCGCACCTTGCCGCGGCGCACCACCTTGATCGAGTCGATCATCGGCGACAGCACGGGGAATACGCGCTCCACGCCCTCGCCGTAGGAGATCTTGCGAACCGTGAAATTTTCGTTGATGCCGCTTCCCGCGCGGCCGATGCAGACGCCCTCATAGGCCTGCACGCGGGAGCGGTCGCCTTCAACCACCTTGACGTTGACGATCACGGTGTCGCCGGGGCCGAAATCCGGAATGTCCCTGCCGGCGGTGAGTTTGTCGTATTGCTCTTTCTCGAGCTGCTGAATGAGGTTCACGGGTCGATCTCCATCGGCAGCGCCGCCGGCCGTCATCAACGGGGCTTGCGCAAATGTCTCGTTGTCCTGCGGGCCGCGCATTCCGCACACAAGGACAGGGGTTTTGGATGCGCGAAGTTAACAATTCGAGCAGTTCCGTGCGGCAAATCGGATGCCACGTTGCCGGAGAATGCTCGGTTGTGGATTGGGCGCTGCTATAAGCCAAAGCCGGACGCTTGTCACGGGCCTGTCGTGCTTTTTGGCGCTTTTTGCCGGGCCTGCCAGAGATCCGGCCGCCGCGCCTTCGTGAGCGCCTCGGCTTCGGCCCTGCGCCAGGCGGCGACCCTGGCGTGGTCGCCTGAGGTCAGGATGTCCGGGATCGGCCGGCCCTCGAACAGCTGGGGACGGGTATATTGCGGGTATTCCAGTAAGTTATCGGAAAAGCTCTCGTCTGCCCCCGATTCCTGCTTTCCCATGACACCGGGGAGCAGCCGCACACAGGCGTCGATCAGCGCCAGCGCGGCGATCTCGCCGCCGGACAGGACGTAGTCGCCGATCGAGATTTCTTCGAGCGTGCGGGCGTCAATGACGCGCTGATCCACCCCCTCGAAACGACCGCAGACGATCAGCGGACCGGGGCCTTCGGCGAGTTCCACAATGCGGGCCTGGGTCAATGGCCGACCGCGGGGGCTCATCAGGAGGCGGGGCCGGCTCGGGTCGATCTCGGCGGCATCGATCGCCGCCGCCAGCACATCGGCGCGCAGCACCATGCCGGGGCCGCCGCCGGCCGGGGTGTCGTCGACGCTGCGGTGCCGGTCGGTTGCCGAATCGCGGATGTCGCGTGCCTCCAGGGCCCAGAGTCCGGATGCCAGAGCCCGTCCCGCGAGGCTCAGCCCGAGCGGTCCGGGAAATATTTCCGGGAACAGGGTCAGCACGGTGGCGTGCCATATCGTCGCCTTGGCGGTCACGCCTTCCCAATGGCGCGTCCGGACCGGTCCGTCAAACCGGCCCACGATCTCTCCCTGAAAATCGACGGCGGCGCTGGTCTTTCCAGGATTAGTCCTTGCGGCCGTATTCCACGAGTTCAGAGCTGTTGTTGTCCCTCAGAAGCTTGTTGGTCCGAGAGACGATCGTCTGCTTGACCATGTGATCGATCGCAGGTGCGTACCAGGTCTGCACAACCACCTCATTGAGGTTATTGGGGTCGTTGGGCCGTCGCGTCGAATAGGTCGTCTCGATCTTGAACGTGTCGAACGAACCCGCCTTGGTTGTGAGCTTTTCCTGGGCAACCACCTTCGACGCGCCGGTCCGTTTCCAGATGCCGGCAGGTCCCGCGGAGCTGTTGACGTCGTCGGCCTTGAAAGCCCAGGTCGCGCCGACCTGCAGAGGCGATTTGACACCCAGGCCGTCATTCGGGGCATATTTCCACGGGTCCCTGCTCTTCAGGTTCCACGAGCGGTCGTAGATGCTGAAGCCCGTCCTGTCCGACCCCTGAAAGGAAACACGCACGGAAATCTCGGTCGGAGTGACGTCCGTAACGAGCAGCGTGCGTCTCCCTGTCGTCTTCCCCGTGATCTCGTCACGCGCCTCGTAGGTCCAGTGGTCGCCGGGCATTGGTTCGTCCATTGCAACGACGTTCGCAGGGGCGGCCTGGACTTGGTCTGCCGGTACCTTGTCATCGGCCTGTTGCGCAAGCGCGCTGGTCGCAATCAGGCCGACCCCGATCAGAGCGTATCGAATCATGCGTTGACCTTTGTAAGATGGCGCCGGTCTGCGAGACTCAGCGACGGCCATATTCGACGAGCTCCACCGAATTCTTGTCGGTCAGACGTCCGTCCTGGCGGGATTCGGTGGTGCGCTTCACCCAGTGATCGATGGCCGGCGCGTACCAGGTTCGTTGAATGATTTGGGCCTTCTTGGTCGGATCGTTGCTGTTCTGTAGCTGGTACGAGAGCTCGATCTTGAAAGTGTCGAACGTGCCGGCCCTGGTGGTGATGCTTTCCTGCCCAGCCACTTTCGCCGTGCCTGAGCGCTTCCAGGTCGCGTTCGGCGCCGTGCGGACGCCGGTGGCCTTGATCGGCCAGGTCTTGCCTATGCTGAGTGGGACGCGGACGCCGCTGCCATCATTCGGCGTAAAGCGCCACGTCCCGTCATTCGTCAGGTTCCATCCGCTATCAAACGTGACATAGCCGTTGTTGGGATTGCCCAGCACCGTCACGCGGACGTTGATTTCGGTTGCCGCGACGTCCGTGATGGTCTGAACGAAAGTCGATTTGACGTCGCCGGTGATCTCGTCGCGGGATTCATAGGTCCAATGGTCGCCCGGCTGCGGACCTTCCATCGGTTCCGGCGGTTCGGACGCCGCCTTTGCGTCGGGCGTGGTCGCTTGCGCGGCCGGGGCGGTTCCGTCTGGCGTCTGTTGGGCATGGAGAAAAGCGGTCGTTGCAATCAGGCTGACGCTGGCGAGAACAAAGTGACGCAACACGGGCTCCTCCGGGCAAAAGTTTGTTTTCTATGGAACCGCCGGAGAGGGTCCGGCTTTCTACCCATGCGTGCGCCACAACTTCTAGTATGAGTGGCTGATCCCCTACATCCCGATCTATTTCCATGAAATGTTTTTGTGGGTCAAGAGCCGGGTAACGATTGTTCCCTGGTCACGGCAACACCGCTGTCAGGTCCAGCCCCTGCATCATCGCCGCCGCATCGACCGCGCGCCGGAAGTCGGCGAGATCGAAGCGCGCCACGATGATTTTTGACAGGTCGAGCAGGCGCTCGGCGGCCAGTGCCGCAAGCTGACCGGGCGCGGTGCGTCCGTACATGAACTGTCCGACCACCTCCCAGTCGTTCGCCAGCATCTCGCGAAACGAGAGCTCCAGCGGCACCTCGGCGCTGCCCATCAAGACCAGCCGTCCGCCGCGCTTCAGCGCGCGCAGGCTTGCAAGCGTGGTCGATGTGCTCTTGGCGCTGCCCAGCAGGTCGAGCGCGGCGTCGGCGCCGCCGCAGGCGGCATGGCGGATGCTTGCGACATCCTTCGCGGCGGCGCCATCGACGGCGACGGGAATAACGCGCGGGCCAAAGGCGTCGCGCAGGCGTTGCAGGGCGGCCTGCTTGCGCCCGACCGCGACGACACGGCCGGCGCCCATCGCGACCGCCAGCATGACAGCGCCGGAGCCGAAATAGCCGGTCGCGCCGTTGATGATGATGGTGTCGCCGCCGCGCAGGCCCGAGCGCTGCAGGCCGCCGAACGGCACGATCAACTTGGCGAGGCCGATCAGTTCGGTCGCGGGCCGGTCATCGAGCCCGGCGAGTTGCGTGACGCAGGCGGCAGGCCAATGCGCGATCTCGGCGAACACGCCGTCGCGCCAGCGCGCCTGCAGCGCCAGCGCGGCCTCCGTGGTCACGGTGGCCGTCAGCCCGATCAGGATCTGCGGCGGCTCGTCATCGGGCACGTCACCGCGCAGGTGTGGACTGAGGAAGACCCGCTCGCCCGCGCGTACATGGGTAACGGTCGCACCGGTAGCGATCACGCGCCCGATTGCATTGGTGCCGGGCACGAACGGCATCGGCGGCAGGCTGTAGGGAACCGCGCCCGACAGCACCCGGCCCATGTAAGACAGTACCATCGCGGCTTCGATGCGCACGAGGACGCCATCGGGTGCGGGCGCCGGCGTCTCGACGTCGTCGAACCGCAGGTCGTCAAGCGCGTGCAGCCGCCAGGCCTTGTGGGTCGCCATCGCCTTCGTTCCCGATTCGCCGTCGCTACTCGGATTAAATCACGCGGCGTCCGGGTCGTCGCCCTCGATCTCGCCGGGCAATGCGATCACGACGCGCCCGCCGGCAAGATCGACGGTCGGCACGACGGCATTGGTGAACGGCAGCAGCTTCGTCGCGCCTTGCGGCGGCGCGATCTCGATGATGTCGCCAGCGCCAAAATTGTGGATCGCGACGACACGGCCGATCGGCTCGCCGGCCTCCGTTACGGCAGCAAGCCCGATCAGGTCGGCGTGGTAATATTCGCCTTCGTCCGTCTCGGGGAGCTTTTCCCGCGCGACATAGAGTTCGAGGCCGTTGAGGCGTTCCGCCTCGTCGCGCGTATCGATGCCGTGCAGCGTGGCGACGAGATGGCCCTTGGCCTCGCGTGCCGTCGTCACCTCGAACTTTCGCGTGCCGTCCCGGTTCGAGAGCGGGCCGTAAGCCTTCACGGCAAACGGGTCTTCGGTGAAGGTCCACAGCTTTACCGCGCCGTGCACGCCATGCGCGGCGCCAATTCGGGCGATACAGATTCTCGAGCCGGACATCACCGCGCCTCATCCTTCGAGACGCGGGGCGCAGCCAGGTTTACGCCGGCGGCGCAAACATTGACGCGCCGCTGCTCTGGATGAGGAGCCAATTCCTCATGTTGAGGAGCCCGGCGCAAGCCGTGCGTCTCGAAGCATGAGGCCCCGCTCATGGAAAAAGCCTACGCCGACTTGGCGGCGGCTTCGGCCCGCGCCTTGCGCTCCTTGCGCGGCACGGCCCTTTCCGGATTGCTGCGGGCCGCGCGCTTGGCGACACCGGCGGCATCGAGGAAGCGCAGCACGCGGTCCGAGGGCTGCGCGCCCTTGGCGAGCCACGCCTTGACCTTGTCGAGATCGAGCTTCAGCCGCGCCTCGTTGTCCTTCGGCATCAGCGGGTTGAAATGGCCGAGGCGCTCGATGAAGCGGCCGTCGCGCGGGAAGCGCGAATCGGCGACGACGACATGATAGACCGGGCGCTTCTTGGTGCCCGCGCGCGCGAGGCGAATAACGACTGACATTGGGTTCTCCTGTGATCCTGATTTCCTTGTTCCGGGTCATTCCGGGATGCGTGCGAAGCACGCAGACCCGGAATCTCGGAAAACACTTATCTCGAGATTCCGGGTGCGCGCCTTGCGCGCCCCGGAATGACGAAATCTCTTCCTCATTTCTTTTTCCCCGGCCCCGGAAAACCGCCGAGGCCCGGCAGAGTGGGCTTGCCGCTCAGCCCGGTGAGCCCGGGCAGATTCGGCAGGCCGCCGCGCAATGAAGGCGGCAGGTCCTTCGGCAGGTTGGGGATCTCGCCCTGCCCGCCCTTCATCTTCTCGGCCATCGCCTTCATCTCCTCGGGCGAAGGTGGTTTCATGCCGCCGCCAAAGCCCAGGGCCTGCCCGATGCCGGCCAAGGGCCCGCGCTTGCCCGAACTCATGGCCTTCATCATGTCGGCCATGTTCCGGTGCATCTTGAGGACCTTGTTGACCTGCTCGACGTTCTGGCCGGAGCCCGCGGCGATGCGCTTCTTGCGACTGGCCTTGAGGATGTCCGGGTTCCTGCGCTCCTGTCGCGTCATCGAATCGATGATCGCGACCTGGCGCTTCAAAATCCTGTCGTCGATCCCGGCGGCGGCGATCTGGTTCTTCATCTTGGCGATGCCGGGCATCATCCCCATCAGCCCGGAGATGCCGCCCATGTTCGCCATCTGCAGCAACTGCTCGCGCATGTCGCTGAGATCGAACTGGCCCTTGCGCATCTTCTCGGCGACGCGCGCGGCCTTTTCGGCGTCGATATTGGCCGCAGCCCTCTCGACCAGCGACACCACGTCGCCCATGCCGAGGATGCGGCCGGCGATGCGGCTCGGATGGAAATCCTCCAGCGCATCGGTCTTTTCGCCTGTCCCGATCAGCTTGATCGGCTTGCCGGTGACGGCACGCATCGAGAGCGCGGCGCCGCCGCGGCCGTCGCCATCGACGCGGGTCAGCACGATGCCGGTCAGCCCGACGCGGCTGTCGAAGGCGCGCGCCAGGTTGACCGCATCCTGGCCGGTCAGCGCATCGGCGACCAGCAGCACCTCGTGCGGATTGGCTGTCGCTTTGATGTTGGCGGCTTCCGCCATCATGTCGTCGTCGAGCGTGGTGCGGCCGGCGGTGTCGAGCAGCACCACGTCGTAGCCGCCGAGCTTGCCGGCTTCCAGCGCCCGGCGCGCGATCTGCGGCGGCTGCTGGCCGGCGACGATCGGCAGCGTCGGAATGTCGAGATCGCGGCCGAGCACCGCGAGCTGCTCCATGGCGGCCGGACGATAGACGTCGAGCGAAGCCATCAGCACCTTGCGCTTGTCGCGCTGGACAAGGCGCCGCGCCAGCTTCGCGGTGGTCGTGGTCTTGCCGGAGCCCTGCAGGCCGACCATCATGATGGCGACCGGCGGCACCGCGTTGAGATCGATGGTCTGGCCCTCGGAGCCCAGCGTCGCGACCAGTTCGTCATGGACGATCTTGACCACCATCTGGCCGGGCGTGACCGACTTGACGACGGTTGCGCCGACGGCCTGCTCGCGCACCTTGTCGATGAAGCTCCGGACCACCTCCAGCGCGACGTCGGCTTCGAGCAGCGCGCGGCGCACCTCGCGCATCGCGGCGTCGACGTCCTTCTCGGTCAGCGCGCCGCGCCCGGTCAGCCGATCGAGAATGCCATTCAGCTTTTCCGACAGATTGTCGAACAATGCCGTTGTCCTGCTTGTGCCTCACCCTGCAGGAGCAGGCGAAAGCCTGCGTCTCGAAGGGTAGGCCGTGGCCTCATTCTTCGAGACGCCGCTACGCGGCTCCTCGGAATGAGGGTCTTCCAAACACATTCGCGCCCGAGGGCGCACAGCGCTGTCGGGCGTTAACCTCCGGCCTCCTGGACCGGTCGGCGGGTCGAAAAGAAAAAATCTTTCCGGCTGAACCGCGGCGTTAAAGCGCCTGGGACCCAAAAAGTCAAGAAAAGTTGGCCGGAAACAACGTGCTCGTGACATCCGACCGCACCGCATCCCCTTGCCGAATGGCATTTTTTGAGCCGAATAGAGCCCCCAAATGGACCTAACCCCCAAAGCCCCCGGACGGCTCCGATGGAGCCCCCCGGGGCGGGCGTGCAAGACCCTGGACTCTCCCCATGAAAACCTATTCCGGCCCCGCGTCAGACCATTTCGATGGTGTCCGCTTCTTCGATCCCGACGGCGTGGCGCCGAGATCGCTACGCGACGTGCTGCGCTGGCAGTTCAGCGGCTCCCGCCAAAGGGCGACCTGGCCGCTCTGGGTGCCGAGCCCGCATGCCGATGTGCCGCCGGCGCGGGTCAATGGCGACACGGTGCGGCTGTCATTCGTCGGCCATGCGAGCTGGCTGATCCAGACCGCGGGCGTGAACATCCTGGTCGATCCGGTCTGGTCGATGCGGGTCTCGCCGGTGGCTTTCGCCGGGCCCAGGCGCCGCAATGACCCCGGCATTGCCTTCGAGGCCCTGCCGAACATCGACATCGTGCTGGTCTCACACGGCCATTACGATCATCTCGACCTGCCGACGCTGTCGCGGCTGGCGGCAACCTTCGCACCGCGTGTCATCACGCCGCTCGGCAACGACATCACGATGCGCACGGGCGATCCGGCGATCCGCGCCGAAGCCTTCGACTGGCACGACCGCGTCGAACTCGGCAATGGGCTTCACGTGACGCTGGTCGCGACCCGGCACTGGTCGGCCCGCGGATTGTTTGACCGCAACAGGGCGTTGTGGGCGAGCTTCGTACTGGAGACGCCGGCCGGAAAAATCTACATCGTCTGCGATTCCGGTTACGGCGAAGGGGCGCATTTCCGGCGCGTCGCGGAGGCCCATGGTCCGATCAGGCTCGCGCTGCTGCCGATCGGCGCCTACGAGCCGCGCTGGTTCATGCGCGACCAGCACATGAATCCGGAAGATGCCGTCAGGGCGTTGCAGGACTGCGGCGCGGAGGCGGCGCTGGCGCATCACCACGGCACGTTCCAGCTTACCGACGAGGCGATCGATGCGCCCGTCATGGCGCTCGGCGAGGCGCTGGACCAGGCCAAGATCCCGCGCGCGCGATTTTTGGCGCTGAAGCCGGGACAGGTCTTCGAGATTTGATCGTCATTGCGAGCGAAGGCAAGCAATCCAGAAATCTCGCCTTGGATGCAGTCTGGATTGCTTCGGCGCTTCGCGCCTCGCAATGACGGTGATTGTGGTTACTGCGCAGCCTACTTGATCGCCCAGGTGATGCTGACCGAGACCGACAGTGTCTCTTCGCCCTGCGCGATCGGTGCGGGAGCTGCGAGCCCTCCTCCCGCGATCGCGCCCATCATTTTGGAGCGGAACACCGGCGCAGGCGCGCCGCCTTCTGTGATGTCCAACGGCGCGCCCAGCGTCACGCCGGCGGCCTTGGCGTAGATCTCGGCCTTGCGGCGCGCATCCGCCACCGCCTTGTCGCGGGCCTCGTCGAGCAGCTTTGATGGCTGCGCCACGGTGAAGCCGACATTGCCGATATCGTTGGCGCCGGCGGCGACCAGCGTATCGATCACGCCGGCGACCTTGGTGAGATCGCGCACCTTGATCGTCACGTGATTGGTAGCGCGGTAGCCGATGATTGCGGGTGGTGCCTGCCGGCCAGGCGTGGGCGGCGCGTATTGCGGCTGCAGCGACAGCCGCGAGGTCTGATAGTCCTTCTCGTCGATGCCAGCACCTTTCAGTGCGGCAAGCACCTTGCCCATCGCGGCATTGTTGGCCTCGGCAGCTTCCTTCGCGGTCTTGGCGTCGGAGGCGACCCCGGCCTCGATCTGCGCGAGGTCGGGCGGCACGGAGACCGTGCCCTCGCCGGTCACCGAGATTGCCGGCGGAGGCTCCGCCTGCGCCAGCGCAGGCGAGGCAACTGCGCCGGCAAGGATGGTGGCGGGCAGCGCGAATTTCAGCGTTCTCATTTCAGCGGCACATAGACGTTGATGACGAGCTTGTCCTCGGCGGTCTTCAGCGGGTCGGTGATGTATTCCTCGATGAAGGTGTCCTTGGCCTCCAGCTTCTTGTCGTCGAGGTGGTTGGTGATCGCCTCATAGGTGTTGTCCATGTTGTCGTAGGAGCCGTGGTGGACGAATTTCAGCGCCTTGCCGTCCGGGGACTTTCCCATACTCATGTTCTTGGCGAGATTTTTCGGCTCCTGCTCGACCGGAACCTCGGCCAAAAAGGTGAAGCCGGTGTCATCGGTCGCGGTGTAGACGATCATCATATTGCCTGCCGGCTTGATGCCCTGCTTGTCGAGCAGCACGGTCAGCGCCTTGAACGAATCGATCAGGGTGTCGAAAGCGGAATCCCAGTTCGCATTGCCCTTGGCGACCACGACCTTCGTGGCTTCGAGCGTGATCGGCTCGCCGAACGGGTCGGCGGCCTGGGCCGCGGCGGGTGGGGTCGCCGGGCCTTGGGGAGACGCCGGCGCCTGAGCGGCGGCCGGCGGTGACGGGGAGGGTGTGGGCGATGCGCTCGCCGCCGGGGCTGGCGCCGCGGCGGGGGCGGGCGAAGCGGAGACCGCAGGTGCGGGGGAGGAGGAGGCGGCCGGCGACGACTGGGCGAACGCCCGGTCGAAACCCAGCGCGAACGTGGCAAGCAGGGCCGCGGAAACGCATAGAGAACGGAAATTCATGGGGATCTCCCAGGGCCGGGGACGGTCTGCCTTGCGGCGCATCGGAACACGCCCGGTGAAAGCATCGCTATCTAACATGCGAGCCGCGCGGCCGTCTCATGACAGTTCGGTCATCTGGCCTGCACGCCGTGCCGGGCTGGGGCCGGACTGGCAAAGATGTGTCGCTCGCCATATAACGCCAGTCGGATCTGGAACATCTCATGAGTGCGCTTGCCAACCACGCCTTCGCCAAAATGAACGGGATCGGCAACGAAATCGTCGTCGTCGACCTCCGAGAGTCCTTGCGCGATTCCCGGGCAGCCGTGACCGCAGATGACGCGCGCGCAGTGGCGTCCCGCGTGCCCTACGACCAGCTGATGGTGCTGCAGCCGCCGCGGCTCGACGGCACCGCGGCCTTCATCCGCATCTACAACAGCGACGGCTCGGAGGCTGGCGCCTGCGGCAACGGCATGCGCTGCGTGGTGAAGAAGCTGTTCGAGGCGAGCGGCGAGGCGGCCGCCACTTTCGAGACCCGCGCGGGCCTCCTGAACTGCTGGCAGGGGCCGGCGCCCGATCTCTACACCGTCGACATGGGGCCGCCGAAATTCGGCTGGCAGGACATCCCGCTCGCGGAGGAGTTTCGTGACACCCGCTACATCGAATTGCAGATCGGCCCGATCGATGCGCCGATCCTGCATTCGCCGTCCGCGGTCAATATGGGCAATCCGCATGCGATCTTCTGGGTCGACGATGTCGAGGCCTACGATCTCTCGCGCATCGGGCCGCTCTTGGAAAATCATCCGGTCTTTCCGGAGCGCGCCAACATCACGCTCGCGCACATCGTCGATCGCGACCACATCACGATCCGCACCTGGGAGCGCGGTGCCGGCTTGACGAAAGCCTGCGGCTCGGCGGCCTGCGCCAGCGCGGTTGCGGCCGCGCGGCTGAAGCGCACCATCCGTATTGTGCAGGTCTCGCTGCCCGGCGGCGATCTCGCCATCGAATGGCGCGAGCGCGACGACCACGTGCTGATGACGGGAACGGCGACCTTCGAATATGAGGGCCGCTTCGACCCGGCGCTGTTTGCCTCCACGGCGTCCGTGTAAGGTCATGGGCGTCGAGATCGTCACCTTCGGCTGCCGCCTCAACGCCTTCGAATCCGAGGTGATCGCGCGCAAGGCCGACGCAGCCGGCTTGACCGACACCATCGTCATCAACAGCTGCGCCGTCACCAACGAGGCCGTCGCGCAGGCGCGACAATCGATCCGGCGGCTGAAGCGGGAACGCCCGGAGCTGCGCATCGTCGTCACCGGCTGCGCGGCGCAGACGCTGGGCCCGATGTTTGCCGGGATGCCGGAGGTCGATCGCGTCCTGGGGAACGAGGACAAGCTGCGGCACGAGGCCTGGCGCGCCACGTCGATCGCGTTCCAAGGCGAGCGTGGTGCGGGCGAGAAGCTCGCGGTCACCGATATCATGGCGGTGAAGGCGATGGCGCCGCACTTGGTCGAGGGCTTTCAGCGCGGCCTGCCGCGCGCCTTCGTGCAGGTGCAGAACGGCTGCGATCACCGCTGCACCTTCTGCATCATTCCGTTCGGCCGCGGCAATTCCCGCTCGCTGCCGATGGGCGCGGTGGTCGACCAGGTCCGCAGCGTCGTCGAGCACGGCCATGCCGAGATCGTGCTGACCGGGGTCGATCTCACGAGCTACGGCGCGGACCTGCCGGGCGCGCCGAAATTGGGGACGCTGGTCAGGCAGATCCTGCGCCACGTTCCGGAGCTCAAGCGGTTGCGGATCTCGTCGATCGATTCGGTCGAGGCCGATGCCGATCTGCTCGACATGATTGCGAGCAGCGAACGGCTGATGCCGCATCTGCATCTGTCGCTGCAATCAGGCGATGACCTCGTTCTGAAGCGGATGAAGCGGCGGCACACGCGCGCCGACGCGATCGCGTTTTGTGAGCAGGTCCGGCGCTTGCGGCCGGACATTGCGCTCGGGGCCGATCTGATCGCGGGCTTTCCGACCGAGACGGAGGAGATGTTTTCTCGCTCGCTCGACCTGGTCGAGGAATGCGGTCTCACCTTTCTGCACGTGTTTCCCTACTCACCACGGCCGGGCACGCCGGCAGCAAGGATGCCGCAGGTCGCAAACAGCTTGATCAAGGATCGCGCCAAGCGCCTGCGCGCGGCGGGCGACACGGCCTTGCGGCGGCGGCTGGCGTCGGAGCTGGGCGCCACGCGCGAGGTTCTGGTCGAGAGCGATGCCCAAGGCCGCACCGAACATTATCTGCCGGTCGCGATCAGTGGCGGAATGCCGGGCGCGGTGCGGCGGCTGACCATCTCAGGCCATGACGGCGCGAGACTTTCGGTGTGAGAACGCCGCCTGGCGTCATTGCGAGGCGCGAAGCGCCGAAGCAATCCAAGATCTTTGCCTGACGCTGGACTGCATCGCGGAGCCTGTCATCTCAAGGCGAGCGCTAGCTGCGCTCGCCGGGGCTCGCGCTTCGCGCGGAGCGGTTGGCTTATGACAATCATTAATCCCCCTTCCACCTGCACGCCGTGAGCCGCTCATGCATGTGCGGCGGGGCAGGCGCGACCACGCGCACCGGGTCCTTGTTCTTGGACATCGGAATCACGATCTCGCGAGAATGCAGATGCAGGCGCGGCTCGCCGAAGCGAGGACCATTGCCATAAATGTTGTCGCCCACGATCGGCCAGCCCTGGGCCGAAGCGTGCACGCGCAGCTGGTGCGTGCGTCCGGTCACCGGTTCCATCGCGAGCCAGGTTAGGCCATCGCCGCGACCGAGGACCGTCCACTTCGTGATCGCGACTTGCCCGTCAGGATCCGGTTGCTGCCACCAGCCGCGCTCCGGATTCTTTCGCCCCAAGGCAAGCTCGATGACGCCCTCGTCCTCGGCGGGGCCGCCCTCCACGAGAGCCCAATAGGTCTTGTCGATCTTGCCGTGCTTGAACAAAAGCCCGAGCGAGGCGGTTGCCTTGCGATGGCGTCCCAGCACGAGACAGCCGGAGGTCTCCTTGTCGAGCCGGTGGGCGAGAACCGGCGGGCGCGGCAGGCCGAAGCGCAGCGCCTCGAAGGAAGCTTCCAGATTGGCGCCGCCCTTGGGTCCGCGATGCACCGGTAGCCCCGCCGGCTTGTCGATCACCAGCATCAGCCCGTCGCGGTGAAGCACGCGCGCCTGGATTTCGTCGGCGCTCAGTTCCGGAACTTCCATCGATCGTCAAGGCTTTCGTTCCCAGGGCGAAACGGCTAACACACCTGCGGCATGAATGACACCACGACGGACACATCCAAACTGAGCTGGTGGCGGCGGCTGTCCAGCGGGCTGAAGCGCACCTCGAGTTCGCTCGGCGCGGCGGTGGCCGATCTCGTCACCAAGCGCAAGCTCGACCGCGCCATGCTCGAGGACATCGAGGACGTGCTGCTGCGCGCCGACCTTGGCACCGAGGTGGCGGCGCGCATTGCGGAGGCGGTCGGCGCCGGGCGCTACGACAAGGCGATCTCGGCGGACGAGGTCAAGAGCGTGGTCGCGACCGAGGTCGAAAAGGTGCTGGCGGGCGTGGCGAAGCCGCTTCAGATCGATGCGTCGCGAAAGCCCTTCGTCATCCTGGTGGTCGGCGTCAACGGCTCCGGCAAGACCACGACCATCGGCAAGCTCGCGGCAAAATATGCCTCCGAGGGCCGCAAGGTGATGCTGGCCGCGGGCGATACGTTTCGTGCCGCCGCCATCGAGCAGCTCAAGGTCTGGGGCGAACGAACCAAATCGCCGGTCATCGCCGGCGCCCAGGGCTCGGATTCGGCGAGCCTTGCTTTCAATGCGCTGACGTCGGCGGCGAACGAGCGGCGCGACGTGCTCCTGATCGACACCGCCGGCCGGCTGCAGAACAAGGCCGAATTGATGAACGAGCTGGAAAAGGTCGTGCGAGTCATTCGCAAGGTCGATGCGAGCGCGCCGCACGCGGTGCTTCTGGTGCTCGACGCGACAGTGGGACAAAATGCGCTCTCGCAGGTCGAGGCGTTCCATCGTACGGCTGGCGTCACGGGCCTGGTCATGACCAAGCTCGACGGCACGGCGCGCGGCGGTATTTTGGTCGCGCTCGCCGAGAAGCACAGGCTGCCGGTGCATTTCATCGGCGTCGGCGAAAGCGTCGACGATCTCGCACCGTTCGCGGCATCCGATTTCGCGCGCGCCATCGCAGGTATCGAATCGTAAAACCCCCCTCGCGGCCCATTGGAAACGGAAGCTGCTTGCAGTACTGGATCATCCGCGTTCGCGGGTGATGACCAACGGTAAAGGTACAACATGGACAAGACGCAGCCGCACCCGCTGTTCAAGCTCGCGACCGAACTCGGGCCGCTGATCGTGTTCTTCATCGCCAACGCCCGCTATCATCTCTTTGTCGCAACGGGCGCGTTCA
>Ga0210402_10002731_pt1 | contig 16970 bp, 12 predicted proteins | sample IncBWC7MmetaG_FD_161055 | JGI IMG/M metagenome (GOLD analysis project Ga0210402, IMG submission 161055) | Forest soil microbial communities from Barre Woods Harvard Forest LTER site, Petersham, Massachusetts, United States - Inc-BW-C-7-M | ecosystem: Environmental > Terrestrial > Soil >... | reverse complement strand
CGCCGCTAACAATCACAGCGACTTTTTCATTGCGTGCCGGCCGGTAGACTCCCTCTAAAAGTGCTGCAAGTGGTGCTGCACCGCCGGGCTCGGCGACGATGCGACACACATCCCAGAGTGCGAGCTGTGCAGGCCTGATTGCTTCATCTGCCACCAGTAAGACTTGCTTCTGCGCCCCTGCTGTGCGCGGCCGGTTCACCCGCTGGTAGAACTTGACCTTCTAGGGGTCGGCCGGTCGGTCAAGGGCGTAGTGTCCAACAATTCAGCCGAGGCGTGCGATGACTGGTGGCATGGCCCGGGTCACCTCTGCTCTCGTTTCTGCTGATGATCGCGGCTGGTTGGGTTCATCGCCATCAACTGATTGTCATCCAATTCCTTCAGGCGGAGAACCGGCTGCTCAAAGACCGGCTACGCGGAAAGTGTATCCGGTTCAGTGACGCCGAGCGCGCGCTGCTGACGAGAAAAGCCAAGGCAGTGCGACGCAAGGCCCTGCTCGAATTGGACACGATCGTTCTGCCGATACTCTGCTGCGTTGGCACCGACGGCTGACCGGCGAGAAGTCGAACTTCGCGCACCGGCGCGAGGTTGGCCGCCACCGGAAAGGCGCCACGCGCCCATCGGCGCGTTGGTACGGCGGCGTAGTGATTGTTCCGCCTTCGGGTAGTCCTTGCGATGACGCCGGGCGGTTAGCGCGTGTCTTGCCGCAGCGCGTCCTTAGGCTGATCGCCCCGCCCTACATCGAGCGATTCAAATCTCCCGGTCCGACCGTTCGTCGTGGCTGTCAAAGGTTTCGCAGTTCCACTTTCCACCCTGCGATCACTGGAATGCGCTGACTGCGTAGTCGGTGCACTCCACGGGACGACTATCGATTGTTCGCCACGATTATGGCCGCCATTAAAATAGGCGTACGAGTCGCCGGTGAAAGGGTTCATGCTGCTATCGCCGCTGCCGCCACCATGTCCGCCGCCCCTGGCGATCGCACTCCCGGACAGGCTGGCGCCGACCAGAGCGACCAGGACGAGTGGACCCAGCAGTAAACCGCGTTTTCTGATCATAGTGCCCTCCTTGGGTACTACGGCCATCCATAAAAGTTAGACAACGCGCCGCGAAGCAAGGTTCGAGTGTCGCAGTGCCCCATACGCGCGACTTCTTGCCGGTATCGTACCGCCAAGCGGCGTGAGCAGTGTCGATCGAATATTTGGATACTACGGGGTCGCTTGCCTAACGCCGGATACCTTGGGGTCCAGCGCTTCCACGGCTCCCGCCTGGTTGCGGTCGACGAACTTCCCGGCGTCGGCGCCAAGCGCCGTCGACATTGCTTCGAGGGTGGCGCCAGTATGACCCTCAAGCCCAGCCTCGGCCAGAACACCCCATAATCGCTCCCGTCGCAGCGAGATTCAATGTTTGGCCGAAGTGTGGCTGCGTCTCCCGACTCTGCCTCTACCGGCCGCACCATAAAGGCACATCACAGAACGCAGGGCTCGGATTTGGTGCGCTAACCCCTCACGTTGTGGCAGTTGCCAGCCTAACGAGTGCAGTGTGGAACGCCTAGCACGGATCTGGCGACAGTTCTCCTTGGTGGCTTGGCACGGATCTGGCGACAGTTCCCCCTGGTGCAGGCTTGGGAGGGGCAATGTCGGTCGATCTGCAGCGCTATTCTACCGGTTCCTTCTTCGACGAGATGTTCGTTCGCTCGGACCTCTCGCGTCCCCACGCGAAGGAGCTGACCCGGTTGCTTCTCTCCCTCGGCGACGACGAGCTTGCCGCGCGACAGGCGTCGGCGGACCTCGCCATCAAGGAGATGGGTATCACCTTTTCGGTCTACTCGGAGGACGAGGGCACCATCGATCGCGCCTGGCCCTTTGACATCCTGCCACGCATCATCCCGAAAGCAGAGTGGGACCGCGCGGAGGCTGGCCTCAAGCAGCGCGTGCGTGCCCTGAACATGTTCATCGATGACATTTACCACGAACAGCGCATCGTCGCCGAAGGTGTCTTTCCGCCGGAGGTGCTCGCCAAATCGAAGAACTTCCGACCCCAGTGCGTCGGCGTCTCCCCGCCATCCAGCGTGTGGGCGCACATCTGCGGGTCCGACCTAGTGCGTGACCGCGACGGCATCATCTACCTCCTCGAAGACAACCTCCGGGTGCCGTCCGGCGTCTCCTACATGCTCGAGAACCGCTTGGTGACCAAGCGCGTGTTTCCTGAACTGTTCGACATTTACGCGCCATTGCCCGTGGACGGATACACCGCTCAGCTCTACGACACACTTGCTCAGCTCTCCCCGAGACATACTTCCCGCCCCGAGGTCGTGGTCCTGACACCCGGCATGTTCAACTCGGCCTACTTCGAACATGCCTATCTCGCTCAGGAGATGGGCTGCCAGCTGGTAGAGGGCCGCGATCTTTTCGTCGACGATGACGACTGTGTGTACATGCGCACCGTCTCCGGGCCACAACGGGTCGACGTCATCTACCGCCGGATCGACGACGACTTCCTGGATCCTGAAGTGTTCCGCGCGGAGTCGACGCTCGGCGTGCGTGGCCTGATGCGAGCATGGAAAGCTGGCAAGGTGGGGCTTGCGAATGCGCCCGGTGCCGGCGTGGCAGACGACAAGGTGGTCTATGCCTTCGTCCCTGACTTCATTCGCTTCTACCTCGACGAGGAACCGCAGATCCCGAACGTGCTGACCTACCGCTGCCTGTTCGAGAAAGAACGCAACTATGTGCTCGCCAATCTCGACAAGCTTGTAGTGAAACCGGCAAACGAGTCAGGCGGATACGGCATGTTGATGGGCCAGACGGCAAGCAGCGCCGAGCGCGAGCGCTTCGCCGCGCTAATCCGTGCCGACCCCCGAAACTACATTGCGCAACCGACTCTCGGCCTGTCCACCGTGCCGACCGTGGTCGGCCGCAGCGTCGAGCCACGCCATGTCGATCTGCGCCCGTTCATCCTGAGCGGCCGCACTGTCCAGGTGACCATGGGCGGCCTGACGCGTGTGGCCCTGCGCAAGGGCTCGTTGGTGGTGAATTCATCGCAGGGCGGTGGCAGCAAGGATACTTGGATCGTGGACACAGGGGACGTCTGACATGCTGTCTCGCGTCGCAGAGAACGTCTACTGGATGTGCCGCTATATTGAGCGAGCCGAGAACATTGCACGCGTCGTCGCCGTCACCCATAACCTGCAGCTCGACCTTCCACGCGGCGTTACTCCCGGCTGGAAGCCGCTCATCGACGTCACTGATGCACATGCGATGTACGAAGCGCGCCACAAAGATTATGGCGAGCGCCAAGTCGTGCGCTTTCTGCTGGGCGACCCTGACAGCGCCAGTTCCGTGCGCTGCTGTCTTCGAAGGGCTCGCGAGAACTGCCGCACGGTCCGCGACATCCTTCCGCGTGAAGCGTGGCAGTACCTGACCGAGCTGCAGCTATACGTCGACGAGAATCTCAACAGCGGCCTTACCAGAAGCGGGCGGTACGCCTTCCTCGATCGCATCATCCGCAGTTGCCAGATGACCGTGGGTTTGCTCGGATCGGTGATGACGCGGGACATCAGCTACCAGTTCCTGCGCCTCGGCCGCAATCTGGAGCGGGCCGACATGACGACCCGATTCATCGACATGAGTCCATCGGTACGTCAGTCGGCCAAGGGTCCCGACCTCACTTCCCTCGAGACCGTGCAGTGGGTCAATGTCCTTTGGTCGCTCTCCGCGTACCACATGTATCGGCGCAAGCTGCGATCTCAGGTGCAGCGGGAGCACGTGCTCTGGTTCCTGTTCAAGGACGATGAGTTTCCGCGCTCCTTCATGCACTGCCTGAATGCTGTGGAGGAAAGCCTCGGCACCCTGGAGAACAGTTCGCCTTGCCTGCTCGCGGTACGCAACGTCGTCAAGGACCTTGAGCAGGTTGATGTCGAGACGCTCGAGGCAAGGGCCCTTGACGGGCTCGTGGATCTCCTGCAGCGCGGATTGATGGACATCCACGAGACCGTTGCCCGCATGTACTTCCTGCCGCCGGCCGGCACATGATTAGTTTGGCCTACTATGCCGCGCGTGGTGTCCACGAGGCCATAGCATCTTGTCACATGCAAAGAAGTAGACCAAGTGCGAACTGCGGAGATTCGATGCTGGGCTGACGGGATGGTATTGGCTAGCGCTTGGAACTGTGGGCAAACAAGTCAAGCAAGAGCTGAAGATCGATGCTTGCTACAAGTGGAAAAAATGCCCCCCGCGTTGCCGAGGGGGGCTGAAGCTGTATCTTTTAGGAGGAGGAAAAAGACACAGTCGGACTTCGCGGTCACGCAGCCACGATGCTATGAGCGATGCGTGATGGTTTCGTTAACCCCGAGTGCTCACTGCATAATCTAGTCGCGCATATACGAATATGTAGCACGAGACATGCCAGCGAATAGCGCGAGTAGTAAGCGTTTGATTTGTCTTGCTCGCAAAAATCGGGGTTTCTTAACGCCGTGCGACAGCCATGATCGCCCGCACCCGTGCGGTGCGCTTGCGCACTAGCTCTGTGCTTTACCGCAGCATGCGATCCAGGTTCGACGGCCGCTTACTGGCAATTTGGATGGCGATGCTGACCGACTGGCCACAACCGGCCGTAGCGCCTCGTCCCCCGAAGCGGTCGCTCGCCCACCACGCCTGTCCAGATGTTTGTCATTGCTGGCTAGGTCGAAAACGTGCATCGTCTTATAGGGCGAGAACAGCAAGTCATTCGGGAATCATCGGAATATGCCTGGGGAGAACATCATGAGAAATGGATTGATCGGCGGACTGGCTGCCGTGCTTGGCGTAGGTCTATTTGCGTTCGCACAGACAGCACGTTCAGATGAAATCAAGGTGATGGCTTCTGGCGCGGTCAAGGAAACGTATCTTGAACTCGTCCCTCAATTCGAGAAGGCGAGTGGTCACAGAGTAGTGAGCATCTGGCCTGGCACGGCCGAGATGATGAAGCGATTGAAGGCGGGCGAGAGTGTTGATCTCGTCATCATTGGCACGGACTCGCTCGATGAATTGATCAAGCTTGGCAAAATAGAGCCCGGCAGCCGTGTCGATTTCGCGAGATCAGGTGTGGGGATCGCGGTGCGGGCGGGTGCGCGGAACCCCGACATCAGTTCTGGCGACGCGGTCAAACTGGCGCTGCTTTCCGCAGGTTCGATCGGCTATTCCAGCGGCCCGAGCGGCGTCTATCTCGACAGTCTCTTTCAGCGCATGGGCATTACAGACCAACTCAAGTCGAAATTGAAGCGACCCCCACCCGGCGCGCCAGTGGGCGAAATGGTTGCCCGAGGAGAAGTGGAGATCGGATTCCAACAGGTCAGCGAGCTTATTCACCTCAGCGGTATCGATTTTCTTGGGCCGCTTCCGCCGGATATTCAGCACATCACCATATTTTCGAGCGGTATCCATACGGGTGCAACGAAGCCGGATGCGGCGAAGGCATTGACAAAATTCCTGACATCGCCATCCGCCGCCATGGTCATAAAGAAAAACGGCATGGAGCCTGGTTGACGCGCAGGTGTGTGTCGGAGGGCACACTTCGATGATCGGCAAACAGGCCGAATGCGGCCCAAGAGGAGTCGCTCGTTGGCGGCGCTCAATTCCCGCTGTAGGCGTAGGATGCCTGGACTTCCTCTCGTCGACGAGGTGATTCAGTGATCACGCGCCGCAGTGTTCTACTGGCAGGTGGCATCGGCCCGCTCGTCGCGCACCGGCTCAGCCGCGGACAGCCTGCCGCGACAATCCGTCGTGTCGGGATGCTATCGCTAGGATCGGAAGCCGCGGTCGACAATCTGCGCGCGGCGTTCAAGCAGGGGATGCACGATCTCGGCTGGCTGGAGGGGAAGAACGTCGAGTATCGATTCGTCTACGCCAATGGCGACCTGGATCGCTTGGACGCCCTGGCCGGCGAACTGATCGGAGAAAAAGCCGAGGTGATCCTGCTCTCGAGCCAGCAAGCCGCCAGCGCGGCAAAGCGGGCCACGAAGACGATACCGATCGTGATGGCGAACCTAGCGGACCCCGTGGGCACCGGGTTTGTCGCAAGTCTGGCCAAGCCGGGGGGCAACATCACCGGCATCACCAGCCAACCAGAAGAGAAGCTGGGCAAGCTTATCGGGATCCTACACGAGGTCACGCCGGGCGCCCGGCGCATCGCCATCCTGTTGAACGAAAGCAATCCGTCTCTCCCCGCATTCTGGACCATCGCCCAGAGCGCATGCGCCGCTTTGGACCTCGTTGCGCTGCGCGTTGTCGCCAGCGCACCGGCGCAACTCGGCGCCGCCATCGGAGAGATCGTTCGACAACGATCGCAGGCTGTCGTGGTGACCTCGGACGGTATGTACTTTGCCGAGCGCGCGAAGCTGCAAGAACTGATGCAGACCACCCGGCTGCCGGTGGCTTACGGGTTGCGCGAATTCGTGGTCGCGGGCGGGTTGCTCAGCTACGGAGCTGACCTCGCAGCGAACTACCGCTACGCGGCGAAGTACGTGGACAAGATTTTGAAGGGCGCCAAGCCCGCGGATCTTCCCGTAGAGCAGGCGACCAAATTCGAGCTAGTGATCAACCTCAAGACTGCCAAAGCGCTTGGCCTCACGATTCCGCAATCGCTGCTGCTGCGCGCGGACGAGGTGATTCAGTGACAGCCCGACGGAAATTATTGATCGCACTGGGCGCAAGTTTGCTCGCAGGGCCGTTCGGCTCCTTCGCCCAGCAGCCAGGCAAAATTTGGAGGATCGGTTTTCTGTCATCGGTTAGTCGCCCGACGACCTCCGGCTCTGACAACCCTTTTGGCGCATTTTTGCAAGGCATGCGCGAGCTTGGCTATGTCGAAGGGAAGAATGTCGTAATCGATTGGCGCTTTGCTGATGGCAGAGTCGAGGATCTTCCCGGCTTAGCAGCGGAATTAATCCAGTCGAAGGTGGACGTGATACTAGCGGCTGGCACACCGGCAACCAGCGCGGCGCAGAAAGCAACTGCCACGATTCCGATCGTCATGGGACCCGTGGGAGATCCGATCGGCAGCGGCTTCGTCAAAAGTCTGGCGCGGCCGGGAGGCAATATCACTGGGATCTCGAACCTTACGGGAGACGTTGGCGCCAAGTACCTGGAGATACTACTCAGCATGGTTCCTAAGCTATCCCGCGTGGCAGTACTAATGTATCCCGCCAATTCGTCGCATGACACTATTCTGAAGAGCGTCCGGGCCGCAGGGGGAAAGAATGGTGTCGAGGTGGTATCGATGGCAGCACGAACCCCACAGGAGATCGAGAACGCATTTTCCATGATGACCAAGGATAAAAGCGGGGCGGTTATTGTGGCGCCTGACCAGTATTTTCTCCAGCAACGCTCCCAGATCGCAGCACTGGCAATTAAGAACCGCTTGCCCTCGATTCTCAATAATCGAGAGTACGCTGAGGCCGGCGGTCTATGCAGTTACGGGGTCAATGTCACCGACCAGTATCGGCGCGCCGCGACGTATGTAGACAAAATCCTTAGAGGCGCCAAGCCTGGTGATCTGCCAGTGGAGCAACCCACAGAATTCCAGTTGTTCATCAACCGCAAGACCGCGAAGGCGCTCGGCCTCACTATTCCGCAGTCGCTTTTGATCAGCGCCGACAAGGTGATTGAATAAGACCGCGAGCGTCCGCTTTTAGGAACGTGCTATTTCCGCTGTGGGTCGTTCACGCTCATCTGCTCGCCGGTGCTGAGTGGCGGCTCCACGATCCACAATGGCCCTTGACGCACGACCGGCTGCTGTACAGTCATTCAGCAGCCGTTCGGTCGAATCACGTCAATGCCGGTGACCGCAAAAGCAGTCGAATGCGCTGGCCACTAACATCGCTCGCAAGCGGACATTCGAATCATAGACGCTGGCCCGTCTGCGCCTTCAGCAGGAAGTGGATCACGCCTTTCTGTTGGCGTACGTAGGGTATAGCGGCTACGCTACCGTGATGGAGTTCCATTCATTCCGACTCGACACGGTCAACCAGTGTCTGTGGCGCCGCAGGGATACAGGCGACGACGAGCGCATTCTGATGCGGCCCAAGGCGTATGGCGTGCTGCGGTATCTGGTGGAGCACCCGGGGCGGTTGGTGACAGAGGCTGAACTGCTCGAGGCGGTGTGGCCCGGCATCTACGTCCAACCCGAGGCCGTAAAGAGCCAGCTCCACGAGGTCAGAAGGGTCTTGGGGGACAATCCGAAGGCTCCTCTCTATATAGAGACGTTGCCCAAACGCGGCTACCAGTTCATCGCGCCGATCCGCGGAGGTTCCACAGCGGATCTGGCCACTCTTGCGAAACCGGCACACGGTCGCCTGGTTGGACGAGATCGATCGCTAGCGGAATTGCGAGACTGTCTTCGCATGGCGTCAAGAGGCCAACGGCAGATCGTCTTTGTCACCGGGGAGCCCGGCATCGGCAAGACGGCCGTGGTGGACGAAGTCCAACGCGCTGTGTCGATGGAGATGCCGACCATTCGCATTGCGCGGGGTCAATGCATCGAGGGCTACGGCGGCAAGGAAGCGTACTACCCGGTGCTGGAAGCGGTGGGGCAGTTGTGCCGAGGCGCTGGAGCCGGGTCTCTCGTCGAGACTTTGGCCACCCAAGCCCCAACCTGGCTGGTTCAGTTTCCCGCACTGGTGAGACGCGAACACCGCGAGACGCTGCAGCGGGAGATCCAGGGGGCCACGCGCGAGCGCATGCTTCGCGAGATCGGCGAGGCACTGGAGACCATCACTGCGGAAACGCCGCTGCTACTGGTGCTTGAGGACCTGCAGTGGGTCGATCACTCCACTGTCGATCTCCTGTCTGCATTAGCGCGCCGGCGGGCACCTGCGAAACTGATGCTGATCGCTACGTACCGCTCGGTCGATTTGGCCCTTTCGGATCATCCCTTGAAAGCACTCAGGCAGGACCTGTTGGTGCATCAGTTGTGTCGCGAGGTCGATTTGGAACCGCTGGCTGAAGCCGATGTGGCCGAGTATCTGACGACCGAGTCGTCTCAAGTAAGCCCGCCCGAGGGGCTCGCCGAGTTGATCTACCGGCACACGGAGGGCAATCCCTTGTTCATGGTGGCCGCCCTGGACCATCTGACGCAGCGGGGCTTTATCTGGCGGGAGAACGGAAGCTGGCAACTCAGGGGCCTTCTGGAAGAAATCGATCTCGAAGTGCCGGAGAGTCTGCGACAAATGATCGAAGCCCAGATCGAGCGCCTGAGCGCGGAAGAACAGCGAGCGCTCGAGGCGGCGAGCGTTGCAGGCGCTGCGTTCTCGGCCCGTATTGCCGCCGTGGACATCGACATGGGTCCGGAGATCTTTGAAGACCTCTGCGAATCGCTCGTGCGTCGGCACCGCATTGTTAGGTCGGCGGGTTCTCAGGAGTTCCCAGACGGTAACATCTCACAGCGCTACGAATTCGTGCATGCCCTGTACCGCGAGGTCTTCTATCAGCGCCACGCGGCCGGTCGGCGGACAAAGCTGCACCGGCGCATCGGTGAGCGATTGGAGGCACTGTTCTCGCAGCAGATAAGCGAAGTTGCACCGGAGCTCGCGCATCACTTCGAACAAGGTTCCGATTGGCCGCGCGCTGTCAAATACCTCCGGCTCGCTGCGGAAACGGCCGCGGGGCGTTATGCGCAACCGGAAGCCGCGGCCCTGCTGGAGCACGCACTCGCATTGGCGAGCAAGCTGCCCGAGGCGGATCGTGCGGAGAGCGAAACGGGGATTCTCGAGAAGCTGGCTCCGATTTACCTGCTGTCTATCGACACGCGCGCCTTGGAAACCTATGAAGCGCTGGCAACCCGCGCGGCTCACTACGGCTTGATCGATGTGGAGGTGCGTGCCCTAATCGAAATGGCGTTCTTGTTGTCTTGGGCCAATTCTCAACGCGCCCTCGAAGTCCTGGATCGGGCGATGGCGCGGAGCGCCGGGCAGGTCGATTCATTCGCACGAACAAGGTCGCGTATGAGATGCTCGTACTTGCGTATTTGGGCCAGCGCTTGGAACAACGAAGGCGCGGCAGTGTGTGGAGAGGCGCTGTCGGAGATTCGCCAAGCAGGTGACCCCCTCGCCCTCGCACCACACCTGATCGACTACAGCTTCCTGCTGTTCATGTGTTCCGAATACCGCGAATCGCACCGCGTTGCACTCGAAGGACTCGCAATACTGACGGAGGGAAGCAAGGCGAACCCCTGCGCGACTGTGCCACAGGCAAATGGCTCGACTTGGGCGTACCTCGATCTTCTGTTTTTGGGAGAGTGGGGTGAAGCGCTCCGGCAGATCGAAGGTGTTATCGCCGCGCTGACCAAGAACGCAAACGATGGCTGGGCGCAGGGATTGCGTTTCTGGCGCGCGTGGCTCAGTGTCTTCGCCATGGACTATGCCGGCGCGCTGGGGATCTGCGAGTCCGCCACGCGTTCACTTGGCGATTCGGTGTCGCCTCCCGATCAACGGTTCTACCTTGCCATGGCCGGTACGGCGGAAGTGGGTCTCGGAAACCATGAGCGCGGCCTGGAGCACCTGTCGCTGGCGATCCAGGAGATGGAGCGGCAGATGGTAATGAATGATTGGCATTGCCGGTTAGTAGTCGAATCATCGCTCACTGAACTCCGACTAGCCAAAGGAGATATTGTGCATGCGCGGAAGCAGGCAGAGCGGTTTCTCCAGGCGGCGCTGGCCACCGCGGAGCGCACCTATCAGGCATTCGCTTGGGAAGTGAATGCGCGGGTCGCGATGGCCGAGTCCGATCTCGCGCGAGCGCAGGATTGTATCGCCGAGGCCTTATTGACAATGGAGGGCTTCGAGGTCCCGCTGGCAGCATGGCGGGTTCACGCTACCGCATCCGAGTTTTGCATACTTGCGGACGACAAGAAATCGGCGAAACACCATCGTAAACTCAGCCGAGCGACGATTCTAAAACTGGCGGATTCGCTGCCAGCGGGAAACGAACTTCGAAAGACATTCCTCTCGTCGCCATCGGTTTCCAAAATTCTCGCGAATCGCTGATCTGGGACGCGACGGATTTGATCTAGGACGGGGCGGAATTGGATCGTTCACGCTGGTGAGAGCGCGTGAATACGCAAGCTGTCTAGGTGACGGCGTCAGGCTAAGAACCCAAATTGTCGCCACCCTTGCTCTCCATAAATTGACTCGTCAGCGTCTGCTTATTACTTATGGAGTGACTGCTTTACGATGTCGCGAAGGGCGGCTCAGGGTCGACAAGCACCCTTGATCCACGATCAACATAAGGCTCCTTTCTACTACGAAGGAGCCGTTCATGCATGCCGACACCAACACCGCCTCCAAGTCAAACGGACGTGTAGTCCCGGGGCATTCATGTCGCCCCACGCGCGATTGTCATGCAGAAGAAGACGCAGCGACCGGTGCAATTCGAAATCACCGAGCAAACGCGGGACGCGGTCACTACCTGGATTGCGGCGGCCCAGCTGAAGCCGGAGCAATTCCTCTTCCCGAGCCGCATGTCGGCGTCGCCCCATCTTTCGACTCGGCAGTACTCCCGAATCGTCGGCGTCTAGGCGGAATCGATTGGACTCGATCCGGCGGCCTACGGCACCCATTCAATGCGGCGCGCCAAGCCGACGCTGATCTACCGGCGCACCAGGAATCTGCGGGCAGTCCAGCTTCTACTAGGGCACAGCAAACTTGAGAGCACCGTCAGATACCTCGGGATCGAGGTTGACGACGCGCTAGAGATCGCCGAGCAGACTGAGGTGTAGTCCTGCCGGGTTGGTCGCGACCGCCGGACTCGACGGTCGCAGACCATTGCAGACATTCGGCTTTCGCGAGGGGGTGGCGGTCATCGACCCTGTGCGGACCTCGCGACTGACCGCTATCTGGCAGGCCAGTGCAGTCTGCGAAGCGGCGCCTGCGCCACCTCACAATCTGTGTCTTCCTCGGCTATGAATGGGACGGCGAGGAAAGGACCGGGACCGACGCTCCCCCACCCGATGGCGCGGCGCCATCCGGCATGGACGGCGCTCGGCGTCGCCGGTGCAATCGATCTCGATGTTGGCGGGTTTTCCTAGGAGCACGTCCCCCGCGCCAGCGGCGAGCATGGCGACTGCCATCGGGTGAACATGAACCAGATCTTCGCCTGATTCATTCGACACCGTTCTCGATCAACGCTGTCCGATTGGCAAGTCATGCGACAGACAGACGGGCCACTGTTACCCAACTACTTTGACGGTCACCCAGCGCCACAAGGCTTTCACTCTCAATCGCAGCGTTTCATCGCGATTACGCAGATCTTTGCGGGTCGATTGCTTTCATTGCGAATATCGTGAGGACGTGAAGGCAGTACGAGAAGAAAGGTCTGGAAGAAGCGTGGCTCGATGAACTGAAGACGCAAACGAGAGGACCCGCCGAAGCGGGTCCCCGTTGCCTTGATCTCAGATTGCGCTTTGCAGCTTTGCTACCTATCTTGCTCAGTCGTCACCGTGTTTTCGAAGAGATCCTTGTGTTGCGCTGTGAAGCTTTTAGAGAATTGAAGAGCCTGAAAGCCGTGGCCATCGCTGACGGTCCAGAGCTGGATGTCGGCTGAGTTGCCAGGTCCGCCGCCTACGCCATTGTTGCCCTTGCCGTTGCCCTTGTTGACAACGACCCAGCGCACCCAGTGAGCGATTTTGTCGACGGTTCGATCGACGCCCGGCGCCCAGCTCCCTGATGCGGGAAGAATTCTCGTCCGCGGGGCCCCTGACTTCCAGTACGCGATCTCCTTCGGATGAATTGGATCGCTTACGTCGAAAACGCGCAAGCCAGCATTCTGAGCACCGCAAGCGAGCATCTTCGTATCGTCGGGATTGTCGGCAACGCATGCTTCCACGCTGTAGTTGGTCGTTCCCGAAATGGCCGGCAAATTGGTCCCCGGCGCGACTCCGGGAACATCCGGCGGTGTTTCGAGACGGAGCGACTCGCAATTCGCCGGGTCGCTCACTTCCATCCTGAGTTTGGCGACGATCCTGGGGTTCCTCACGTCGGCGATGTCGATGATCTGCGGGTAACCGAAAGCACCGAATCCGCGGCTACACGCGCCGGCCCAGCCGTCCGAGGGGGCGCTTGCGGCACCGGCCTCGTCGGTGCTGATGAGATATGGGTGCCCCTTGATCTTCACAGGGATCATCGATTCGGCCGTCCCCTGGTCCCTCCAAAAGAGTGTGCTGATGATCCGGATCTGCGGGTTAGGGCGGCGGAACTGATAGTCGCTGACGTCCTGGACCACCAGCCCGTCTCCGCCCGCGGTGAACGGGAAACTGTTGGCTTGCCCCCCGAACAGCAGCGTCCCTTCAGGCCAGCCGGGCAAGAAGCCATCCGGGTTGAGGTTTAGCGAGTGGGGCGCCCCATCGCCCAGGTATTGCCAGGGCGTGAGCGCCTGCGGATGTGTCGGGTTGGAGACGTCAAAGGGATAGAGGGAGTGGCGAGGCGAGTTCTGGCTGGCATAGTACGTCTTGCCGTCCGGGGCGAAGTTGCCCATATGGTGGAAAGTGCTGCTTGACAGATTCACGCCGCCTCGCAGCACCGGGTGGCGGCAGTCGGAAATGTCATAAACCGAGAAATTCGTCCCATCGGTTTGGCCGGCCACGAGGAGGCGAGAGTTAGCATTGGTATGCACCGTCTCGTGTGGGTTAAGCGCCGCGGGGCTGTCGGTCAGGTTCGCGCTCACCACCGGATGCTGGGGGTCCGAGACATCGATCACCTTGATGCCTTGCCCGGTGGCAGGACGGTCATTTCCATAGTAGGCGCACACGTGGTAGTACGCCGGTCCATCCTGGGAATAGGATCCTTGATACGTGTCTTGGGGCTCCTCGCCCACGAGTTCCAGATTGCAGTTGTAGGCGGTTTCGGAATCGCCGCTGAAACGTTCCTGCTCCGTTGTCTCGCCTTGTAATCCGCTTTCGGTATGGTCGGTTGGACCGCAGATTGCCTTGGGAATCGACGCGGGAAAGCCGTCGGAAGAAATCGTCTGTGCCGAGGCGATAGAAGCACCGAGTAACAGACCCGGCAACGCGGCGGTTGCAACTGCAAATAACTTTACGAGCTTCTGCTTGTTCATCATTCCTCCTTCATGTAAGCGGGACTGCTCCGCGAGCGACGCGCGTTATGCGGAGTAGATCGATTCGATGCTCCGTTCGGAAAAGCGGAAGCGATCCCGAGCAACTATTCTACGCGCGCGCACTTTCAGTTTTCAAGTTTTCAACGTTCAAAAGGCTGCGATTTTCTCGGACCGCGGTGCAGGTCGCGGGCACATTCGCGGCGAATATCTGCCGTATGCCTACGTGCCGCACTGCTGTGGGACGGAATCCTACATTAATCCGAAATCGAGCGGCCCAACGCGAAGCTGCGATCGCCCGAGCTTGTCTTGGTAACCTTCGGTCGACGGAGATCCTTTACGAAATGCTGAGGGTGTTTGGGTTGACCGCACACGCGAACACGACGCGATGCTCGAATCGTGCGGTGGGTCCTCGACCCTCGACTTTCCGCCTCGATGACATCTACGCATGCCTTCGTCAAATCAAATTCTGACGGTCAATGGGACTTTAGGTTGACGCTTACGATTATTGAAGCAAGCAGGGTAGGACTGGCGACGGGTGGAAGGCTCCGGAACAGTCTGCTGACGACCGCTTTCGGGACGCCAACTTTTTAGCGCGGACGGCAGCTTGTGGCCGAACGCGCCCATTGCGGAGCCGCGACCGACCGGCCGCTATCGCACGGAATTGCTGCCGTTGGCTGCGCGACGCGCAACGGCTGCGAGGTCGGCAACACTCTGTCACTCGCCCCGACAGCAGACGCTGACCGAAACATCTGCTAACGGGAATCGTCACAGGCGGGAGTGAGCCAAGAATCGACATTGGCGAGAGATCAGATCAATCGGCTGACCGAAGTAGTTCGAGCCTCGCTCGGCACCCCGACACCGGTGATAGCGCGGTTGTCAAAGTTCGTTCTGTCGACGGGCCCGCTCGATCTGGGATTCTCCGAGGAGAAACAATGCGTGCTGACTGTCAGTCCCGTCATGCCGTTGGAGCATGTCAAAACGCTCCGCACGCTTGCCCAATGCACTCTCCGGGCACAGGCTGTCGAGCAGCGTGAGGAGCTTTTCGCGTGCCTCCTGCTTCGCGGTAGCGATCTCGGCCGGCTCGTTCGGCAAGTCCCAATCGTTGAACTGCAGTGGGCGCAGGTCAACGACTAGCGCAGTCACTTTGCGCAAGGATTGTTTGAGCGCGCTCAAACCTGCTTGTAGCACTACCGCGCCCGATCCCTTCGGCGCAGCGGGGTGACGCTCCCAGACGCACAGAAAAGCGACGCCGGTGTCGAGCCTCATTCCAAACCGAGCCGGAAACTGATCGAGGAGTGCGCGGACCAGCATGATGTCGCTATCGGATACTTCGTCGGCCGTCGAGAGAAAGTCATAGGCGCGGCAGAATCTGGCTGGGACATAAGCCATTCCGTAGGCAACCGCCATTCGTTCCCCATTGGGGCCTCCAAGCGTGGCACGCCACGCGTGCGGGTATACAGCGGCCGGGCGCTCGACTTCTTTACGTTGTAATTCGAGGGTGACGGCGCCCAGCGGTGTAGGAACCGTGCTGGTGCGCAACGGATAGCGATCGTCGGTCCCGATGACGTAATCGAGGTTGCAGTACCACCCGTTCTCGCGGGCCGTGGTAAAGAAGTCGAACAACGGCCGCGCCGCATGGCGCGCACGAATCTCTGGCCACAGCAACTCGGCGAGCGACTGCACTTGGGATGGATGCAGGACCCATTTGCAAAACTCATTGGGCGCCACGCCGCAGCTTTCCATGAGGGTAAACCGCGCACGCTGCTTTGGACCCTCCATGGCAGGGTAGTTGCAAATGTCCCATCGCAAAACGGTTCGTAGCGAGGGAATGAATACGTGCAGCAGCGTCAGCGTGTCGATAGTGGTCGGGAGCCCGTTCAGAAAAACGGTGGCTCCCAGCAGCTCCCCGAATTGCGTTTTGTTGAGCTCGCAGAAAGGGGGTCGACCGAGGAGTTTCTGGGTGCCGTCGAACCGCTGATCGCGAAGAGCCGTGGCTGGGAGCGCCAGCATGTCGGCGATGAAACTGCGGATCGACGGTGGCCCCTCGTATTCGGTCGGCGCATTGGCATAGCGCTGGTAGAGGGCGTCGCATTGCCAGCGCTCGGTCAAATGGATACGCACCTCGTCAATCAGCGCGGTGCTCAGTTGTGGCATCTGGCGTCTCCGTAGGGTCCGTATCAACACGCCGAAAACTCGGGATTGACCACGGCCTATAGGGTACCTTTTCTCCCCTTGCAACTCGTGTGGTTGCAAAGGGTTTGCGTTTTTTTGATCATACGCGCTCGCGTGCTGAAGTCCGGCGGCCGCCTCGCACTCGCCGATATCGTTACCGAAGTGCAGCTGCCGGACGAAATCGTCTGCAACTCGGCTCGAACGCGCAAAGCTTGTTGAAAGCTGGCCACGCAGCCTGCGCAGAAGTGTTGGTGATAGCAACTGCGCGCGACGGCTACAAGGCTGTCTTTTCGTGGGCGGAGCTCTACCTCTCGGCGGTTGGCACCGGCGGCGCTGATCGTGTATGAGCGCGACGGTTCGCCGTTGCTCGACAATGAGGGGCCCCTTGCACTTGTCTCGCTTAAGGACACTCGTCCCGGCCCGCGCCATGTGAAGTGGTTGCAGTCGATCGAGGTCCGATTGGTTGCGGACTAGCGCCGTGACGCTTCGCCATCGCCCGTAGAAAACATCCCGTGAGAATCCCGTAAATCAGTCCGGCTCAGTGGCGCTCAGTACGGAAGCGATGCGAGGGCCGCCGTGGCGCAACTCATTGATAATAATGGCGCTTTCGACCCAAGACTACGAACCAGGGGGTCTACCGTTGAAATTGTGCAGATGACGGAGTCCCGTTGGAGGCGTAGTCTGAGCCTGTGACGGGAGTGTGGCTCAGGGGGTCCGTAGCAG
>Ga0210402_10002730_pt1 | contig 16972 bp, 12 predicted proteins | sample IncBWC7MmetaG_FD_161055 | JGI IMG/M metagenome (GOLD analysis project Ga0210402, IMG submission 161055) | Forest soil microbial communities from Barre Woods Harvard Forest LTER site, Petersham, Massachusetts, United States - Inc-BW-C-7-M | ecosystem: Environmental > Terrestrial > Soil >... | reverse complement strand
ATCTCTTCAAGCCGGTCTTCGTCCGTATCTCCGACTTCAGCCGCGCTCGAAGAAAGATCAACGGCTGCGGCGCCATGCCCGCCAACGCTTCGATCATTGGCCGTGCGAACAGTTCGAAAGTCACCATGGTCGATACCGGATTCCCCGGCAGTCCAAAAAAGTATTTCTTACGTGGTGGCGGGTCTCCGACCCGCCCTGATCGGGTCGAAGACCCGCCGCCACGCGAACCGAACACTACCGGCCGCCCGGGCTGAATCTCCGCTCCGGTAAAATAAAACTCCGCCTTGAGTTCGCCGAGAACCTGCTCCACCAGATCGTACTTCCCCATGGAGACGCCGCCGGTCAGCAACAGAAGGTCGCATCCCAATCCCTCCTCCATCAGAGTCCGAAGCCGCCCCCGCTCATCCGGAGCGATCTCCAGCCGCACCGCCTCAGCGCCCGCATTCTGAACCTGCGCCGCCAGCGAATACGAATTCGAATTCCGTATCTGCGCCGGCCCCGGCGTCGCATCAATCTCCACCACTTCGTCGCCGGTTGAAAGCACCGCCACGCGCGGCTTCCGAAACACCCGGACCCGGCTCTTCCCGACCGACGCTGCAATCGCGATGCCGGCATGGTCCAGCCGCCGTCCTCGATCCAACAACCGTTGTCCCGCGCGAGCTTCGGCCCCGCGCGGAACAAAATTCTCGCCGATGCTGATGCTGCGCCGGACCTCCACCAACTTATCCACGAACTTGCCCGCCAACTTCACCGCCGTCTCAGGTATCGGTAATGTATGCTCCACCATCACCACCGCGTCCGCCCCCTCCGGCAGCGGAGCTCCTGTCATGATCCCCACCGACTGCCCGCGTCCCACCGAGCACACACCCGGCTCCGGCCAGTCGCCCGCCTTTACCTCGCCCACCACCTCAAGCCGCGCCGGAATCTCCGCCACGTCCGCCGCCCGCACCGCATATCCATCGCGAGTCGCTCGAGCAAAAGGAGGAAAGTCACGGTCCGCCAAAATCCCCTCCGCCAGCACCCGCCCTAGCCCCGCCAGCAAATCGACCGTCTCCACCTCTTGCGGAGACACGCCGGCCGCAAACTGCTCGACCAGGTGTCGAGCCTCCTCAAAGCTCACTACGCGAGCCGACCTCGCCAGTGAAGAAGAAGAAGAATGGGTAGGCAAAGACATGCAAGAATCATACGCCGCGATGTTTTCGCCAAGCGATGTTGCAGGCGGAGTGGAGAAGCGAGAACTGCCGTTTCTCGGAACCGCGAACCTGAGAACTGCCTTACCGCGCCAGTTCCTGCCCGAGCACCGTCGCATTGCTGGCGAAGCCAAGGCCAGTTTCCAGATCCACCAAGCCCGAGCGGACCAGTTTCGCGATCTCGCCATCGAAGTGCTGCATGCCTTCGTTTTCGCTGGACTTGATCGCATCCAGCAGCGTGCGGCCCGGCCGCTCGCCCTGTTCGACGCAATCGCGAGTGCGCGAGTTGGATTTCAAGATTTCGACGACGGCGACGCGGTCACCGCCATCGGCGCGCGGTATCAGCCTCTGCGCAATGATGTAGCGGAAAGTTTTGGCGAGACGCTCTCTCGCCGATTGCTGTTCGGTGGCGGCAAACGTAGCGATGATGCGCTCCACTGTCTTCGAGGCATCGACCGTATGCATACTGGAAAGAACGAGGTGGCCGTTTTCCGCGGCGTCGAGAAGAATCTCCAGCGTCTCCCGGTCACGGATTCCGCCGACCATAATCACGCGCGGCGCCTGGCGCAGCGCCGCCCGCAGCGCCATCGTGAAATTCGGCGCATCGCTGTGCAACTCGCGCTGGTGCACCGTCGATTTCTTGTGCCGGTGCAGAAACTCGATCGGATCTTCGACGGTAAGAACGTGATAGCAGTGTTCGCTGTTGATCCGGTCAATCAAAGCGGCGAGCGTCGACGATTTGCCCGCTCCCGTTCCGCCCGTCACCAGGATGATTCCGTTGCGCACATTCGCAGCTTCTTCCAATTGCGCCGGCAGGCGAAGCGAGCCGAAGGTCGGAATGACAGTCGGGATTACGCGCATCACAATCGCGCAACTGCCCCGCTGGATAAAAACGTTGACGCGGAACCGCGCCATCCCCGGCAAGCCATACGAAACGTCGCAGGAACCCTGCTCGCGAAGCGTATTGATGGCCTGCTTATTGGTGCCGATGAGATCGGCCGCGATGCGGCGCGTGTCATCCGCCGAAAGTATGCTGCTCCCGGAGATTTCGACCGCCGTGAGTTGTCCGTGAATCTCGACTTGGGGCGGACGCCCCGGCGAAAAAATCAGATCACTGACCTTCTCCGAGGCGCGCAACATGCCGGCGAGCAGAACCGATGTCGGGATCGAGCCCGTTCCACTGATGCCCTCGAAGGCAATCGCAATTGGGGAATTCCCCGGAGCAGCCATTCCATACACTCCCAGTTATCAGCATTGACGCCACAGGGGAGACACGTCGACGAGGAACCTATGTAATGAATGTAACGCGGATGTGCGGAAGGGCGAAGGACAAGTAGGCCATAGACCTCGGTAACCAGGAATCGCTCCCAGTTCTCGGTCTCACCGCTGCTCGTTTCTCTGAGAACCGAGAACTGGGAACTGACTTTCGGCTACTTCTTGACCGGCTTTTTCTTTCCAAACCCGGTTTCGATGGTGGCGCCGATGCTAGCCAGCATGTCTTTTGCGGGCTGAGCGAGCTTACCCTCGGGTTGGAGTTCCAGATATTTCCGGAAGGCCTCGGCTGTACCTTCGGGCGCGACCATCTTATCGCCCTTGAGCGTAGCTTTGCCGATCAAGTTCACGCCCTTCCAGTAATACGCTTCGGCTCTTGTCGGATCGGCGGCGATGACTTTGTCGAATGCCGCAATTGCAGCATCCACCTTGCCCGCATTGGTCAGAACCGCACCCTCGTTGAAAAAGTATGTGGCGGCGTGCGCCGCGTCCAGTTGGGCCGCCTTGTCATAGTTGGCCACGGAATCATCGATCTTATTCGACTTCGAATACGCTTCGGCAAGGTTGTTATAGTAGGCAGCCATTTTTGCATTATTGTCGGGATCCTTCTGTGCCGTCTCCGACGCGCCCCGCAGCTCAATTGCCTTCTGGTAATTGGTTGCGGCCATCTCGTAGCGCTTCTTTTTCTCTTCCGGATCAGTCTGCTTGGGGGCCGACATGCGGTAGGCATCGCCCAGTTTGAACCAGATCAGATCGCGGGTGTTGTCGATCTGGTTGGCTTCATTCAAGGTGGTGATGGCGGTCTCGAAGTCGCCGGCATCGGAAGCCGCCTTGGCGGCATTAAGTTTTTCGTTGAGCGTGCCGACGGTTTTCTTTTCCCCCTCGACTTTAGCCGCAGCCTCCGCCCTCGCTTTGGCTTGTTCAGCAGTCATTCCCTGGCCTGGGTTCAGCTGTTCTTTCTTCAGGTCCAAGTCCTGCACCACTTCGTCCAGGCCCACCGGGACGTTAGTAAGGTGAAAAAGTTCCTTGCCGTCCTTGCTGAGCTTGATGTTGTACTTGCCGGGGACGATGCCGAGCGAGAAGTACTCGCCCTTGTTGTTGGTTTTGAGTTTGTAGGTGTGGCCGGATTCGACCCCGGTCCACTCCACTTCGGCCTGTGCGATCGGTTTCCCTTCGGAGTCTTTGCAAGTTCCCTTCACGGTGCCCGTGGTTTGCGCCAGCGCGAGTGGAGCAGACAACCCCACGACGACGAGCAGCAGGGGAAGGACGAAATATTTCCTCATGATCTAGCCTCCCGGCATTGCATCTGAATTTACTGAACTCTATCTACTGGGTCGTATCAGGGCAGCGCTTTCGCGATGCCGCACGTTGTGCGAAATCAGACGCCCCTCCGAGGGGCCCCATATCGAATGGCGATTCCTGAATACATTTCTAGCTCAATCGGGCAGCGGCTTCCGCGTACGGAATGGGATCTTCCGCGCCCGCTTCGCGAAACGCCCGCAGGCGGAGCACACAGCTGTCGCAGACGCCGCAGGCGCGATCTTCGCGTTGATAGCATGACCACGTTAAATCGAAGGGGGCATTCAGTTCAAGGCCAAGCGTGACAATCTCGGCTTTGTGCATCGCAATCAGCGGTGTCACCACCCGGATTGTTCCTTCTTTGGTCCCCGCTTTCACAACTTCATTGAACGCCCGATAATACTCCGGCCGGCAATCGGGATAGCCGGAACTGTCCGGCTCCACCGCTCCGATATAGACTTTTTCGGCTCCCAGCACCTCCGCCCAACTGACGGCGACGGCGAGAAAATGCGCATTGCGGAAAGGCACATAGGTGACGGGAACGCCGACGGGGACGCCGACCGGAACGACGGCCGGCGCGCCGGCGCCGATGGCGTGCACTTCGGGAACGGCAATGCTCGCATCGGTGAGGGCGGAGCCGCCGACGGCGCGCAGAGCTTCATTGCGCACGAGCAGCCGGTCAGGAATTTCCAGCCGGTCGCAGATGCTTTCGAAGGAGCGCCGTTCGCGCGCCTCGGTGCGTTGTCCGTAGCTGACATGCACGGCAGCCGCGCGGTGATCGCGTGCCGCAAGCGCCGCACACACGCAGGAATCCATGCCGCCGCTCAGCAGGACCACGGCGCGGCTCCCGTTGCTCTTCGAGTTCGATTCGGGGAAGCTCGCTATTTTACTCAACTGAATCACGCTCGCCTTAATTATACTTTTCAACCCAAAGATAGTTTGGCTTCTTCCACCTCGAGCGACACTACACTAGACGATCGCGAAAGCGCATTTTCACGCTCAATCAACGCGCTAAAACCGCAATCCTTTCCCACTTGTTACTGATTTGATTCTGAACCACGCGGGCAGACGGCCGTCGACTGTATCTAAATGGTTATTGCCCTCTACTCGTAGCGCAGGCTTTCGACGGGATCGAGTTGGGAGGCGCGGATAGCGGGAACGGTGCCAAACAGGATGCCGACGAGCGAGCAGACGGCGATGGCAATGATGGCCGAGAGACCGGAAATCGGAATGCGATAGGCGGTGAGGAAGCGGACGGAGTAGGGGATGGCGAGTCCGATAATAATGCCGAGGACGCCGCCGATGAGGGAGATGAGAATGGCTTCGGAAAGGAACTGGAAGCGGATCTCGCGCTTGGTGGCGCCAACCGCTTTGCGGATGCCGATCTCGCGAATGCGGGCGCTGACGGTGGCCAGCATGATGTTCATGATGCCGATGCCGCTGACGAGCAGTACCACGGCCGCAATCAGCAACAGCACTACGGTCAGAATGTTCGCCGTCCTTTCCGCCAAATTCACCAGTGGCGTCAGATTCTCCACGTTGTAGACCGACTCCGGCCGGTGCCGCGACTGCAGGACCCGCTTGATTTGAGCCGTCGCTGTCGTCACCTCATCCGGGCTCGCCACCGTGAAATAAATCTGCCGCACAGCATTGGATGGAAGAAAAAAACGGCTCACCGAGTAGGGGATCGCCATCGTGTTGTCCTCCACTTCGGACTGCCCAAACGTCTCCACCCGCTCCTTGAACACTCCAATCACGGTAAAGGGCAGGCCGTTCAGCTTGATTACCTGGCCCACCGCGTTGTCTGGCGTCTGGAACAGCTTCACCGCCAGCTTCTCCGTGATCACGCCCACCTTGCTTCGCCCCTGCGAATCCTCCGTATCAAAGAACCGGCCCGCCAGCAGTAACAGGTTCCGCACCTGACGGTATTCCGGGAACACTCCAAGAATCAGAATGTCCTGCTCCTTACCGTTGCCCACGCTGATGCGGTCGTTCAGCGTTACAAACGGCGACGCGGCCACCACCGACGGCACCTGCTCCCGCACCGCCGTAAGGTCATCCACCGTCAATTCATCGAGCGCCACCGCCGTGATGCGTTGCCCTCCGCCGGAGTAGCTGGCATAAATCAGGTTGGCGCCAATGCCTTGAATCTGGTCCAGGATGTATTGTTTGCCGGTAAGCCCAATCGTGACCACCAGAACCAGCGAGGCCGTCCCAATCATCATGCCGAGGGCGGTCAGCAGAAACCGCACCTTGTTGGTGAGGAAGGTGTCGTAGGCAAAGCGCAGACTCTCGCTGATCACCAGCTCGGGCTGGCGCAGCCCGCTCTTATTGTTCAGCTGACCGTTGTCCTGCCGACCCTGGTTCGGGCGACCCTGGTTCAGGCTGCCATGGTTCAGGCTGCCATCGTCCGGCGCCGAGTTGGTCACATCCACAACTGTAGTGTCCAAACCTTCACCAAATTCCTGTTCTTTAAGATGCTTATCCGCCCGCCCCGGCTTCGGACCGCCTCTGCCCTCCGAATCGCTCGGTCGCGAAATACGCCGCCAGTGCCACAATCAGCGGATCCACCGGCCTGAAATAGTACGTTTCCGGATGCGAAAAATAATAAGCCAGCGGAAAGCAGACGAACACGATGGCAAATCGCACCCCGAGCGACCGATCCGCCCGCCACAGGCGGCGCAGCCCCCCAAGCGCCAGCACCGTCATCGTCGTGCTCAGAAAAATATTGGGCACATCCAGCGGCTCTTCCGCCAGGTACGCGCGATCAAAACTCCAGAACCCCGTCCAGATGTATATTATCCGCCGCACCACTCGATAAACATACTGCGCCGGATAACTACGGATGTACTGCTTCGCCTGCTGGGTTTTGTGCCGCATATACGCAAGTTCGCCGCGCTCGGTATATTCCGCCAGCTCCCCGCCGCTGTGATTCGGATGCAGGCTGCGGTCCACCCAGTGCCGCGTGTCGGCGCTGTTTCCAATGTACAGCTCCAACCCAAATCCACTGCGTATCGGAATGAACTGGTGGAACGTCTCATAGTTCCGTACGAGCCAGGGCGCCATCACCGCCAATGCCCCGACGGCTGCCACCGACATCGGCAGCATCCAGCTCTGCCGCTTCCGCAAGCGCCGCCAGCCCGTCCACAAACCGAGCAGCGGGATGACGGAAAGCACCACCGGCTCCGTCAACGCCGCAACCCCGCCCAACGCGCCAAATCCCAGCCAGTCCGACAGCCGGCCCGACTCTTCCAGCGCCACCGCCCACAGGAAAAGCACGGCCAGCAGCAGCGTGACCAGACACGTAGACCAAGCCCAATCCGCGCCGTAGTAAATCCCATACGGCGAAAATGCCCAGCCCCATCCAGCCCACTTCGCCGCCCGCCCGTTAAAGCACCGGCGCGCCAGAAGAAACACCGGAATGCACGTGAGCGCCGAAAACACGCTGTTGATCCCGAGCGCCGCGACAATCGACGCCGGCGTGTACGTCCCCAGCAGCCGGAACACTCCTGCCAGCAAATAAACGTACACCGGGGATACCACCGCCGTCGGCCCCGTGTCCGCAAACACATTTCCGAAGCCGTGCCCGGCTGCCAGCGAGCGCGCTACCCGCCCGAACGCCCAGTGCTCCAGCAAAAAGGGATCCAGCCAATCGCGATAGAGAAACGGTATGACCGCCAGCCGCACCGCCAGCCCCGCTCCGACCATCGGCCCATAAGCGCGAACCCCGCCTTTTGCCGCTTCCCGCGTTTCGCCCACTCCCTGCCTGAATTCCGTCTCACCTGCCAATTGAACCCGAGCGGTTACTCCACCCGGCAAACCATCACCTGCAAGTTTCTGTAGAGACACGACAACCCGTCCCCACCCGGCACCTCGAGAACCACCCAGTCCACCCCGAACTCCGTCTTCAAACGCAGGAAGTCCGAACGCTCGAAACTGCGCCACCCGCGTTCGGCTTCCGCCTCGCGCCGCCAGCGCGGCGCGAGGCTCGGTACTCGCGCTGCCATTCCCGCGTCCTTCACCTCATCCGCCAACACACTCCGCTCCGCCAGGGCGCGAAAACCATGGTAGTCCTCGCCCGGCAATTCCAGGTAACGCGGATCAAGCGCGAACTGGCTGTCCACCGGCGTGTTTCGGCTGGTCCAGCGGAATGCCGCGACCCAGTCATTTCCGGACGCCGCGCCCGGCAACTCCAGATGCGCGGTTGCCGGATACATCTGCCGCTGCGCATAAAACATCCCGCCCGCGAGCGGTACAAACAGCAGCAGCCAACGCAGTGCGTGCCGCTTGAGTACGTATTGCCCCAGCAATCCACCCGACAGAAGCATGAACAACAGATACACAAGGTGCAGAAAGCGCATCGGCTCGAGCGGCCGCAGGCGCTCCAGAGGCGCCGGCAGCACCATCACCAGCGCCACCGCCAACTGGAATACGCCAAAGTACACCAGCCGCTCCGCCACCCGCGACAGCGCAACCGAGTCCCGGCGACGGGCGAGCGCGCGAAACCACCACAGCAGCGCCAGCGGCGCGACTACTCCCAGCCACTCATACCAATGCCAGTGCAACACAAAGTAGAACGGACGCGTGGCCGCCGCCTGCCGCCACGCATCCGAGGCCGGTTCGAAGATCCATCCCAGTGGAAACGCCAGCGCCGCCAACCGAGACGCTGGGCGCGGCTCTGTCTCCGTCTGCTTCGTCGGATTCCACAGCAGAAACAAACAATACGACGCGCCGAACGCCGCCATGATGGCGTGCACGGAAAAAGCGGCCGCCAGCAGCACGCCCGCCAGCCACCGCCGCCCATTGTTCGAAGGTGCGAGCACGGTCGCGATCGCAGCCAAAATTGCCGCCGTAGCCAACGCCCGCGGATGCAGGTACTGGTCTGTCAAACTCAGCCCTGTGCCCGAGACGGGGAGGCTCAGTAGCAGGGCTACCAGCGTCACCGCCGCCCACTGCGCGTGCACTTCCGGGAAACACCGCCGGCTGATTCGCCAGCACCCCCACAAAATCAGGAGTGTCGCGCACCACTGCCAAAACAGAATTCCCCATTCCAGGGGCGCGTGCGTCCAGCGCACCGAAAGCGCGATCAGCTTATCGAATACGGTTGCCTGAAACTGCACTCGGAAAAAGTCCGCATCGTGTGGAAACAGGGCCGGATTCAGGTCGTGCTTGATCGCGGCCAGGTAGAATGCATCATCCTCCAGCCCCGGATGGTACCCCTGCACCAGCATGGCAAGCGCCGCCAGCAGCATCAAGGCCAACCAGCGCGCCTGCCATGAAGTCCCAGTGCGGAGTTCGCTCGGCAAGGTCAGCCGCCGGACCGGCCGTCGGTAATCTTCGGACTGTAATACCCGGCGTCGAGACCGGGCTCCAGGCCGCGGCCCTGGCGGTTGAAAATCCGGAACTGTCCCAACCCGATTTTCTGCAAGCGGAACTGCACCGATGTCAGCAGCACGCCCAGCCCATACTTCACGCTGCGCCGGAAATTAATGGAAGAAGCGTCTGGAAAATATTTGGTCGGGCAGGAAACTTCGCCCATCCGGAACCCGAACATCACGCACTGCGCCAGCACCTGGTTGTCAAAGAGAAAATCGTCCGAGTTCTCGAGCAGCGGAAGATCCCAGAGCACCGTGCTGCTGAACGCCCGGTATCCCGTGTGATATTCCGACAACTTCGCGCCCAAACAGGCGTTTTCGAAAAGCGTCAGGAAGCGGTTGGCAATGTACTTCCACCCCGGCATGCCACCCTGGCGCGCCCGCCCTCCCAGAATTCGCGAGCCCAGCACCACGTCATAGACGCCGTAAGCGATCATGCTCGCCATGGCGGTTACGAGCAGCGGCGTGTACTGATAATCGGGATGGACCATAATGACGACGTCGGCGCCGGCGGCCAGAGCTTCGCGGTAGCAGGTCTGCTGATTGCGGCCATAGCCGTAGTTGCGGTCGTGAACGAAGGATTGCAGGCCAAGCCGGTGCGCGATTTCGACGGTGCGATCGGAACTGTGGTCGTCGACGAGAATGCGGATATCGACCAGATCGGGCAATTCCCGTACCGTCGCTTCCAGCGTCTTCTCCGCATTGTATGCGGGGAACACGACGGCAATTCGTTTGCCGTTGATCATGCAGCACTTTCCTCGATATTTCGTTGGTGGACTGCTTGAATCATAACCGGAAACCGACACTTCCGCTGAAGTGATCCGCCCGTATCGAGACCGGCGCGCTCGCCCGTCCAAGGGTTGCGCAGCCCGGCAGCTGCCGATGGGGAGAGCAACTCTCGATCCGCGACTGAGCAATGAAAAAAACGAGGACGAGCTTCTCGCGCGCATGCATTGGTAAACTATTCAACAGAATCTGCCGCATAGGGACTTCGCGGCAATAACTGGAAATATGCCTCCTCGCACTCTGTTTGAGAAAGTCTGGGATTCGCACGTGGTCGCTGCGCCCGAAGGGCAGTCGGCACTGCTCTTTATCGACCTGCACCTGGTGCACGAGGTAACTTCGCCGCAGGCCTTCGACGGATTGCGAGTCTCGGGAAGAACCGTACGGCAGCCCCTGCGCACGGTGGCAACCGTCGATCACAACATCCCAACCACTCCGCGGGGCGCGCCGATCACCGACCCGATTGCGGCCAAGCAAATCGAAGCGCTCGAGAAAAATTGCCGCGAGTTCGGCGTTCCCTTATTCGATATGGATTCGGCGGAGCAGGGCATTGTCCACGTCATCGGCCCCGAACTGGGCATCACCTTGCCGGGGATGACGATTGTCTGCGGTGACAGCCATACCTCGACTCACGGCGCGTTCGGATCGCTGGCGTTTGGCATTGGAACGTCCGAAGTGGAACACGTGCTGGCGACGCAGTGTCTGCCGCAGAAAAAGCCGAAGACGATGCAGATCCGCGTCAGCGGAAACCTGGCCGAGGGCGTCACGGCCAAGGACCTGGCGCTCGGAATTATTGGCCGCATCGGCACCGATGGCGCTACCGGACATGTGATCGAGTACGCCGGGGACGCAGTGCGTGCCTTGTCGATGGAAGGCCGCATGACGCTCTGCAATATGAGCATCGAGGCGGGAGCGCGAGCGGGACTCATCGCACCCGATGACACAACTTTCGCCTATGTCAGCGGCCGACGTTTTGCGCCGAAAGGCAAAGACTGGGAAGAAGCGGTCGCGTACTGGCGCACGCTCGGAAGCGATCCCGGAGCGCACGTCGATCGCGTGCTTGAAATCGACGCGTCGTCGCTCGCGCCCTTCGTGACCTGGGGGACGAATCCCGGCATGGTGGTGCCGGTGACCGCCAGCGTTCCCGAGTTAACCAGCTTCGCGCAGGGAGCCGACCGGCGCGCGGCGGAACAGGCGCTGGCCTACATGGGCCTGAATCCCGGAACGCCGATCGAAGCCATCGCTGTGGACCGCGTATTCATCGGATCGTGCACCAACTCGCGCATCGAGGATCTGCGGGCTGCGGCGCGAGTGGCGAGAGGGCAGCGCGTGAATCCGAAAGTTCGCGCCATGGTGGTGCCGGGCTCGCAGGCAATCAAGCGCGCGGCGGAGCAGGAAGGATTGCACCGCATCTTTCTTGATGCCGGCTTTGAATGGCGCGAGTCGGGATGCTCGATGTGCCTCGGCATGAATCCCGACATCCTGCAGCCGGGAGAACGCTGCGCCTCGACCAGCAATCGGAATTTCGAAGGGCGCCAAGGCCGCGGCGGACGCACGCACCTGGTCAGCCCCATGATGGCGGCGGCGGCGGCCATTGCCGGGCATTTCACGGACATAAGGAATTGGCGATTTCAATAAATCTGGCAGGGCTGAAGGTTTAGACTATGCAACCATTCCGTAAGCACACCGGCATCGTTGTCCCGCTCGACAAGGTGAACGTGGACACCGATCAGATCATCCCCAAACAGTTTCTGAAGCGCATCGAGCGCACCGGATTCGGAGAATTCCTGTTCTACGACTGGCGCTTTTCGGGAGACGGAAAAGAGCGCGGGGAAAAAACCGGCGATTTTGTGCTCGACGCGCCGCGCTATCGGAAAGCCTCGATCCTGGTCGCGGGAAAAAACTTCGGCTGCGGGTCCTCGCGCGAGCACGCCGTCTGGGCGCTGGCGGATTTCGGCTTCCGGGTGGTGATCGCGCCGTCGTTTGCCGACATATTCGCCAACAACAGCCTCAAGAACGGCCTGCTGACGGTGCGGCTCAATGAAGAGCAGATCGCGGAGCTCACGCGCCGTTCAAAAGAGATCGAAAACTGCCAGCTCACCGTCGATCTCGAAACCCTGCGCGCGGAAGACGGACAAGGATTCGCGGCGACCTTCGCGATGGATGAATTCTCTCGCCACTGTCTGCTGAACGGCTTGGACGATATCGCCCTGACCCTCCAACATGAAGCGCTGATCGAGGTGTATGAACGAAAGCATCCGGTGCGCGCGGAGATGAAGTCGATCACGGCAGGGCGACCCGCCCCGGTGGAGTGACGGGCGCCCCGCCCGTCCACAGCCGGCCGGGCAACCAATCCCTCTGACGCGGACTCCTCCCAGGTTGTACACTCTTGAGTTTCACTGCCAGCGCGGCGTCAGGTCACACCTCATGCGAAATCGGAGCACGTTCGTGAAAAAATTTCTCTTCGTCTTCACCACCAACCTGTTGCTTCTGCTTTCCGCGGGGCGCGCCCAGACCGCCGCACCCCAGAACCTTGCACCGCCCGCCGCCCCGAACCACCTGGCGATTGAACAGATTTTCGCCGAGGGAGGAGTCACGGGGCGCGCTCCGGAGACGATCAAGTGGAGTCCGGACGGCACCAAGGTATCTTTCGTGCAGCGCGATGACGCTGGTGAGCACGGCGAACTCTGGTACGTGGACGCGGCGACGGGCGAGAAAAAAATACTAGCCAGCGAAGTCAAGCTATCCCAGCTTGCCCCGCCTGTGAGCAAGATCAAGGACGAGCGTGAGAAGGAGCGGGTGACGCGATATCATGTCGCCGCCTATATCTGGTCGCCCGATTCCAGACACCTGCTCTTCGATTCGCAGGGACAGCTCTGGTATTACAGTCTGGACTCGGGAACGGCAGTGCAGCTTACGTCGTCTCCGGACGCGAGCGAAGACCCGAAGTTTTCGCCCGACGGCAAGCGCCTCGCCTACGTGCGCAAGCACAATCTTTATGTCCATCCCGTCTCGGGAGAAGAAGGGGAACGTCCACTCACGCGCGAGGAGAAAGAGAAAGGCAAGGATAAGGATAAGGATGGGGAAAAGAACAAGGACGACAACATTCTGAACGGCGAAGTGGACTGGGTTTACGCCGAAGAACTGGCCGTGCGCAGCAACTTCTTCTGGTCGCCGGAAGGGCACGAAATTATTTTTCTGCAGATGGATGAGAACCGGGTACCGACCTATCCCATCACCGACTGGTTGCCGACGCATCCCCGGGTCGAGCAGGAAAAATACCCGAAGGCTGGAGATCCGAATCCCAGCGTGCGCTTGGGAGTGGTCGGCAGCAACGGCGGCAAGGTGCACTGGATCAAACTTACCGACGACGATGACAGCTATGTACCGCGCTTCGGATGGATTCGCGAAGGCTGGGCATGGGCGGAGGTCCTGAATCGCAAGCAGGACGTGATGGACCTTTATTTTATCGACGCGAAGTCGGGGAGGTCGCGCAAGGTGCTGACCGAATCGTCTCCGGATGCGTGGGTAAACGTCAACGACGACTTTCGGATATTGAAATCTGGCGACCGCTTTGTGTGGACCAGCTGGCGCGACGGCCACACCCACATTTATCTCTACAGTTTCAACGCGCCAGACCCGATGGCGGCCGATGCCAAACTCGAACGCCAGCTCGAAAGCGGAGACTACGAGGTGATCGAGATCAGCGGGGTGGACGATAGAGCGGGCACGGTTTTCTTCATCGCAAATAAAGGCGACCCGCGACAGGAGAAACTCTTTTCCGTGAAGCTGGACGGCTCGGGGATAGAAAGCATTTCATCGGAAGAGGGCAGTTATGCCGCGACCTTCGCGGATGACGGCAAGCACTTCGTGGAAACGCATTCCGCGACGCTGAAGCCGCCGCGGATTTCGGCGTGCGCGACGGGCGGCCCCTGCCAGAAAATCTGGGAAGGGCGAAGCGTGGCGCATTACGACCCGATTGCGCCCAAGGCCCTCGAGTTCAAAGCCGATGACGGCACGGCGTTGTATGGCTATCTGATTCTGCCGCGCAATACGGATGCGAGCCAGAAAACTCCAATTCCATTAATCGTGCACATCTACGGCGGTCCGGCGGGACAGACCGTGCAGAACGCATGGGGAGGAACTACGGCGCTGTTTCACCAGCTTCTGGCGAACGAAGGATTCGCGATCTTCTCGGTCGACAATCGCGGAACTCCCAATCGCGGAAGAAAATTTTCCGCCGCGACCCGCCTGCAGTCCGGCGGAATCGAACTGAAAGATCAGCTCACGGCGCTCGACCAGTTGTGCGCGCAGTTTCCGCAACTCGACCCCACGCGCACCGCGATCTGGGGGTGGTCGAACGGCGGTTCAATGACGCTCTACGCGCTGACGCACTCCGGCCGCTTCAAGGCGGGAATCTCAGTTGCACCCGTGACCAGTTGGCACAACTACGATTCGATTTACACCGAGCGCTACATGGGTTTGCCGAAGGACAATGCCAGCGGCTACGACGATTCGATCGTCAGCGCGGCCGGCAGCCTGCGCGGGTCGTTGCTGTTGGTGCACGGGACGAGCGACGACAACGTACACCTGCAAAATACCATCCAAATGGCGGACGCGCTGATCAAGGCGGGGAAACAGTTCCGGCTGATGGTCTATCCGAATAAGACGCACGGCATCGCGGGACCGGGTACGCGCACCCAGTTGTTCCACATGATGGAAGATTTCTGGAATAAGGAGTTGAAGTAGGACACAGCGCTTAGCATCTGGCATCGAACACCGCGCCGCACCCGTGGGCCTTGCGGGGTGGCGAAATGCCAGGTGCTAACTGCGAAATGCCGTTTTATGCACCGCACAACTCTCGGCGATTTCGAACTTACTGTTGTCTCCGATGGAACTTACTTCCTCGACGGCGGAGCTTTTTTTGGTGTCGTCCCCAAGACCATGTGGTCGAAGAAGGTCGCGCCCGACGAACAGAACCGGCTCGACGCGGGACTGAATTCACTGCTCGTGCGCACCGGCAAGAAGAACATTTTGATCGAAACTGGCATCGGCAACAAACTGCCTGAGCGCCTGGCGCAGATCTTCAAACAGCCGGCCCAGTTGCTCGACAACCTGCACGCCGCCGGAGTCGCGCCGGAAGATATCGATATGGTCATCAATACGCACCTGCATTTCGACCACTGCGGCTGGAATACCGTGCGCTGCGGCGATCGGGTTGTGGCAACGTTCCCGAACGCGAAATATTACGTGCAGAAACAGGAGTGGGAGCATGGCCGCCTGCAACTGGAGCGCGACGCGATCAGCTACATGAGCCCGAATTACGATCCGCTGATTGAGATCGGGCAGATGGTGCTGCTGAACGGCGATCAGGAGCTTTTGCCCGGCATCTCGGTCAAGGTTTTTCCGGGGCACACGGCGAATATGCAGGCGGTGATCCTCGAGAGTAGCGGCGGAGGCAACGAAAAGAAGAAGGCATGCTACATTTCCGATCTGATCCCGACCTCAAATCATCTCGACCTGACCTGGGTGATGGCCTTCGATCTGTTTCCGCTCCAAACCATCGAGAGCCGCAAGAAATACTATGCACAGGCGATCCCGGAGAAATGGCTGACGGTGTTCACGCACGACGACCAGACGCCGTGGGGCTACATAGAAAAGAGCGAAAGAGGGAGGCTGGACCTAGCAAAACTCGGGTAGGGACGGACGCATTCGTCCGTCCCGCCGAGCCAAGCTCGGCAGATCCCGCGTGGCGCGGACGCCCCCGCCCACGAGCTTAGGCTGAAATGACGGGCCCACTCACTGGCAGCTTGGCCTCGAAGAACTCCTCCACACGACCCAGTATCTCCGCCCCGCTCTTCGCCTCGTAGATCGCTTTCCTGAGCGCCGCGCCTCCCGGCACACCGTGCGTGAACCACGACGCGAACTGCTTCATCTTGCCCTCTGCTCCGGGCATTTCTTCTTCGAGCAGCATTTGGAAATAGGTGCGAATCATCTGGTAGCGATCGGCTTCGGTGGGTTCGTCGTAGGGCTTGCCGCCCGCGCCATCCAAGGCCGCGGAGCTTCGCTCCGCCGGACAACCGAGGGCGGCTGTCCTTACGTGAACTGGACGGGCGGGGACGCCCGTCGCTCCACCTACGTACTGCTCAATCTGCCGAAAAATCCACGGATTTGCCGGGGCCATCCTGCCGATCATCACCGCGTCGCAGCCGGTTTGCGCAACGACGGCACAGGCGTCTTCGGGCGAGCGGATATCGCCATTGCCAATCACCGGAATTGTCACTGCCTGCTTAACCGATCGAATCCATTCCCAGCGCGCGTTTCCGCTATAACCCTGCTCACGCGTGCGAGCGTGCAGCGCAACCGCACCAAGGCCGCAGCTTTCGGCGATATGCGCCAGTTCGACGCAGACGATTTCGTCGTCGTTCCATCCTGCGCGGAATTTTACGGTGAAGGGAATCTTCACCGCGGCTCGCACCGCTTCGAAAATCTGCCGGATCAGCGGCAGATCGCGCAGCAGGCCTGAGCCGCCGTTGCACTTCACAACTTTCTTCGCCGGGCAGCCAAGGTTCAGGTCGACGAGGTCGAAGCCGAGGTCTTCCACCAATCGCGCAGCATCAGCCAGCACTCTCGGGCTGCTGCCGAAGAGCTGCGCCGAGATCGGATGCTCGTCTTCGTAGAAATGAAGATAGCGGCCCCGAACGCGCAGGTCGCGCAGGACGCCGTCCGCCGAGGTGAACTCGGTCATGATCAGGCCGCATCCGCCAAGGTTCTTGATAAAGCGGCGGAAGACGGTGTCGGTGACCCCGGCCATGGGCGCAAGCACGGTGGCCGGAGCGATGCGAACGTTCCCAATCTTCAGGACCGCAGGAAACAGTGTGGGGACGGGCGACTCGACCGTCCGAGCCAGCGCTCGATCCGTGTTGTCCCAGAACTTCTGCACAGTCTGATTTTACGTTCTTTTCGTGGCAAGGTCAGGGCAAAGATAATCCTGGCAAAGACGAAGGGTAAAGACAGTGAGCGAGGTGTCAAAGAGTAAAGCCTCCCGCCAGG
>Ga0210402_10002729_pt1 | contig 16974 bp, 21 predicted proteins | sample IncBWC7MmetaG_FD_161055 | JGI IMG/M metagenome (GOLD analysis project Ga0210402, IMG submission 161055) | Forest soil microbial communities from Barre Woods Harvard Forest LTER site, Petersham, Massachusetts, United States - Inc-BW-C-7-M | ecosystem: Environmental > Terrestrial > Soil >... | reverse complement strand
TGATCGTGAGCCTGCTGGAGAAGCGTCCGATCTTGCTGTTGGATGAATGGGCTGCTGATCAGGATCCGGACTTTCGGCGCAAATTCTACTTCGATCTGTTGCCAGCATTGCATCAGGCGGGCGTAACAGTGGTCGTGGTGACGCACGATGACCGCTATCTCGACGAGATGGACTTGCCTGCTCGTAGGCTTCGCATGGACGAAGGTCGTTTCGTCGAACGACTTTCGGTGGCGAACGGCTGATGCAGGCGTGCCTCGTGACGATGGACGGTAAGTCACGTGAGCCAAAGGCGCTATGCATAGTGGCGCTTTGTCGGGCGCCATCTGCCGATGTTGTTGATCTGCCTGATGGTAGGCAACGTTGATCGCCGTCGTCCTCGCTCCGTTCATGCTGGTGATCCGGGAACGGTTCGAGCGCAAGACGGTATGGGAGGGGATAGTGCATGTCTATGCGCTGGAAGGGCTCCATCTGCAAGTGCGGTTGGACATTCATCGTACACCTCGTACGTGGCTATTCCGCCCCAGGCGGCTGCCCTCGAAATCACGGTGTGAACAACAACGGTCGCGCAATCGCGGTTTGGTGCTCACCGCTGCTCGTGACCGAACGTCAGGCCGGTATAGGCTTCGATCAGCGGAAGCTCCGTTTCGAGCGCTGCCATCGGGATGACCTCATCCAGACCGGTGATCTCGCGAGGTTGCGAGGCAAAGGAGCCAGCCTCACGCAACCATTCCCATACCTTCGCCTCGCGCTGCGCAAACACAAGATAGGCTTCGAGGCTTGGGAGTCGTAGAAACTCCGTGGGTTTGTCCTCCAAGTCGGCCTTTCGGCTGGACCTGAAAGCACCTCGGCGAGCAGGACGGGACCGGTGGCCCAGCGGTCATCCAGGTCCCCCCTACGATCGACGACAATGTCGGGGAACCGCAACGTCCGCGGACCGGCATCCAGCCCAAATCCAGCGATCACCGCCCATTTTCGCGAATCGCGGCGGCGGCGCAACGCTACGATCAAATTGCCGACGATAATCGCGTGGGCGCAACGAGGACGCGTCATCATGACAGCGGGTCCCTCGACCAGCTCGTAACGCTCCTGGCGGCCCTCGGCCCAGGCAAGGAACGCAGCCTTGTCCATGTGCAAGGGCACTTGAACAGTCATCAGGCACTTCGCAGCAATTATAACCCCGCCACTTCGTTGCCGTCTCATGCGGGGTCAGTCCTGCGCCCGAGGACCATGCTCTAACGGCCAAGCGGCTTGGTCGCCTTCAAGAGGCGCCAGCGATGGAAGAATACGACCTGGCCGTTTTTGACCGACAGGCCCATTCCTGCGGTGCGGCCGGCCTCTGCCAGCGCGCGGACAACTGCTCGGATGGGTTTGGCACGATGGGGATCATTGACGATTCCCATCCATTCTTCCAATTCACGGCTTTTGTCCCAAGTAGTGTGCTGAAGGTCGCGAAAGCCGGCACGGGCCAGGCATGCGTCCAATTCCGATGCAGGCAGCATTCGCACGTGAGAGGGGTCACGCAGCTGCTCGATTGCGTTCTGCAGATTTGATTGATCCGCATCTTCCGACGAAACCACGTCGACAATCACAGCAGTTCCACCGGGACGAAGTACTCTTTGCATCTCATTGAATGCGCGCTGAGGATCGGCAAAATGATGCACAGCCAAGCGAGTAACCACACCATCAAACTGTGCTTCATCGAACGGTAAGCTCTCCGCATCGCCACGCTTGAATTGAACGTTACGCAATCCTGCTTTCGCGCATCTCGCCCTTGCCTTCTCGAGCATCTGCTCAGTTGCGTCGAAAGCCACCACAGATGCAGCGCCTGGTGCAATGGCGGCTGTGACAACACCGGGCCCGCATGCAACATCGAGAACGTTTCCCTGGCCTGCTTTACCCAGTGCCGTCCGAAAACGGTCTGCGACTTGATCGTCCGTCTTCTCCGCCCAAACATCGAACGTTTGAGCCTGCCGTCCAAATTCGTCCGTGACGCGCTTAATGTGATCCACAGCGTCTTCTCCGCTGATCTTGTAACCGCTTGCTAGCATCAGTTTACAGCGGTTGCGAGCGCCGCCGGTCGTCGCTCCAAACAATCGCCAGTAATTTCAATTGGAAACGGCCTAGCCGGAATCCTCTCGATCGCTTTACTGCGATCGTGCGGCTTCGTCGATCAAAGAGTTCCGCGAAAGCCGCGCAGCGCTCTTGCATCTGAAGTTCGCGTGCAGGCATCACATGCCTGGCGCGCGTCGAACTCTTTGGCGCCTAGATAGCTCGTCGCAGCAACGGGTGCCGCTTCTGAATTCGGTCACATCGGAAAAGCTTCGGCGCAGCTGCTCACCGCCACTGCGGCCAGACAAACATCGGCCGGGCGACGTTCAACTGGTGGCCAACAGCTCGGGGGGGCCGCGGCGGGGAATCGACGGAGGATGTAGTGCTGGGCGCGCTTGCCTCGCTGCTCTCCCCCTCCTTGGCTTCCTGGCCCTCTTTGTCCGCGGTGCTCGCAATCGAGGAACTCTTCTTCGCAGGCTTGCTATGAGGCTTGCTCGCTTGCTTGGGTTTTTCCGGCTTTCCTAATCGGAAGGGGCGGGAGTAGCGAAAATTCTGCGCTCCGGGAGCGGGCAGCACGGTGGCGTCTGCTGGAACTGCATAGGCAACCGCGCGCGGCCATGCCTGAACGGACGGCAGCAGGGGCTGGCCGTCATCCGCCACATGCCGCTCGAAACTCTGCGCCAGCGCGATCCTGATGGTCGACCGACCAAAGTGCTCGATGCCGAAGCTCTCCGGGCTCGGAGCCGCAAGCACGGGCTCCGGGGCCTCCGCTCCCACCACCAGCGTACGCGGCCATACCTGCTGCCCGGGCGCGTGCCGGGCAGCCCATTGCTCCGGCTCGGTCACCGTCTTGGGCCGCTCGGTTCCCGCCGGCACCACATGCACGATCTTGAAACCGCGCGCCTTCAGCTCGTGCAAAATGTCGGGCAAAGCGAGCGCGGTCGCCGGCTGGATGTCGTGCAGCAGCAGGATGCCCTTGCCGCGCGCCTCGATGCGGCTGATCGCGCGACGCGCCACCTCGCGGTTGTTGATGTGGGTCCAGTCGTCGGCGAGAAAATCGACGCTCCAGGTCATGTAGTCGTGCGCGGCGAGATACTGCTCGGCCGCGGGCCCTCGTAACAACCCGGGGATGCGGAAGAAAGGCGAGATCGCCTTCTCATCGCCCAGCGCGCTCAGCAGCGATGCATGGCCCTGCTCGATCTCCTGCGCAGCCTGGTCGACCGTCATCCTGGCGAACGTGAATGGATGGTTCTGGCTGTGATTGGCGATCGTGTGCCCCTCGTTGTAGACGCGGCGCACAATCGAGGGGTAGCCGCGCACCATGCGGCCGACCATGAAGAACGTCGCCTTCACGCATTCGGAGGCGAGCGTATCCAGGATTCGGGTGGTGTAGGGAGGCAACGGGCCATCGTCGAAAGTCAGCACCACCTCATGGTCCTGCAGCGGAAGCGATTCGCCATATTGCATGCTGCCGACCCGCGCATGCTCGATCGGGTCCACCACAATGGTGCGCGCGACCCCGAGCGCCCCCTCGGGGCATTCGGCGGCCGCTGCGGTCGCGATCCCGCTCAGGAACGCGAACAACACGTATGCGGTGATGGCGTTGCGCATGCCCCCCGATCCAGCCCCGACTGTCGGACAAACACCCGGAAGTACGCCCGGGGACACCATTGGCGAGATGCCCAATTTACCCAAACAGTAGGTGGAGGCAATTTAATGACGCGTTAATCCACTGCCGCGACCGCAATTCATTGCCGCTGTGACACAGACGACACGGTAAGAGGTCACCATCCGCTTCCATTCGAGCGGTCTAAGTTACTGCAAACAGGACACAATTATCGCCGCGGCCGCGCCCGCATGGCAGTCGTTAACCCTGCGCGAGCTATGATTGCGGCGCATGCGCACACCCGAGCCAGCGGCCGTTCAAAGCGGAGACTCCTCCTCCGGGCGCGCCACGTGCCGGAGCGCGATGCTGCGCCTGAGCGTTCCGCTCGCGCGGGTGCTCCTTGCGGCGATAGTCCTTTGCACCGCGCTTGCCTACGTGCTGGCGCGGCAGGCGGACGATCATCTCGAGGCCGACCACCGGGCGGCGCTTGCGGGAGCAGTCGAGGCTCTCGCCGCGGTCTCCCCCGATCTTGGCCGCGCCGAGCCCAAGCTCATCCGCATCCTCGAGCGGGCCTCGGGACTCAAACAGCTCAAGTTCGAGGGTGAGCCGGGCAGCGGACGCGAGCTCCAACCCATGCTGGATGGAAACGGACGCATCCTCGGCTGGTTCAGCTGGGAAGCGGAGCACCCCACCACCGCGATGCTGGTGAGCCTCCTCCCTTTCCTCGCCGGCATTGCGCTCGGGCTCCTCGGATGGAGCAAGCTCGCCACACATCAACTTGGCCGGCTCGGGCTTGAGCTTGCGCGAAGCAAGCAGCACGCGCAAACGCTCGAGCACCTCGACATGCTCACCGGCTTGCCCAACCATCGTCATTTCCTCGACCTGTTCGACCAGACACTGGCCAAGCGGAAAGCGGAGGAGATCGCTTTCGCGGTCCTCGATCTCGACGCCTTCGAGGAAATCAACGATGCGCTCGGCTATGGTGGCGGTGACGAGGTGCTCATCGAAATCGGCAAGCGCCTTGCGAAAAGCGCGCCGCCTGCCGCAATGCTCGGTCGGCTCGGCAGCGACGAGTTCGCACTGCTGATGCCGGCCCTCGATCGTGAACAGGCGCGGGAGGCAGCCGATGCTGTGCGGCAATCGCTTGCCCGTCCCTTCTGGAAAGACCAGGTCATTGCCATCAGCTTGACAGTCGGTCTTGCAGTCGCGCCAAGCGATGGAGTGCTCCGCGACGAGCTCACGCGCCGCGCCTATCTCGCCTTGCGCTCTGCCAAGCAGCGCGGCCCCGGGAGCGTCGTTTGCTATGCGCCGGAGATGGAGGCGGAGCTCAAGGAGCGGCGATTCGTCAAGCACGAGATCGCGCGCGCGCTCGCTGCGCGCGCTTTCGACGTGCATTACCAGCCGATCGTCAGGGCTGAAGACGGCGCGGTGACGGGCGTGGAAGCCCTGCTGCGCTGGCATCATCCGACGCGTGGCTTCGTACCGCCCTCGCTGTTTGTGCCGGTCGCAGAGGAGGCGGGCCTCATGCAGGGGCTGGGTGAGTTCGTCCTGCGCCGGGCGATCGCGGATGCGACGCGATGGCCTCAGCTGTACGTCTCGGTCAATTTGTCGCCTGTCCAGGTGCGCGACCGCGCCTTCGCAAACCTGCTTGCCGCGGTCCTGAAAGAAACGGGATTCGAACCCTCGCGGCTCGTTCTCGAAATGACGGAGTCCGTGCTGATCCACAATCCGGACGAAACGCGGGCGCGGCTCATGGAGCTGCGGGCACTCGGCGTGCAGCTCGCGCTTGACGATTTCGGGTCGGGTTATTCCAGCCTGAGCTATCTGCAGAAGCTTCCCTTCGACAAACTGAAGATCGATCGGGGCTTCGTGGCCGCGCTCGATCGCTCGGCCAATGGCGGCGTGATCATCCAGGCGATCGTCGCGCTCGGCCGCGCGTTGGGCATGGGGGTCGTCATCGAGGGGGTGGAAACGGAGGAGCAGCGCGTGCTGCTGCGCCTCGCGGGCTGCAGCGAGATGCAGGGCTACTTGTTTGCGCGCCCCAGTCCACGCGAAGACATTGACCGCTTGCTAGTCAAGCGGCTGCGCGAGCGGAGCGCATAGATCCCGCAAAACGCGTAAGGGCCACCATGATGGCCAGCGTTGCGAGATAGGTGATCAACTGCAGCTCGGTCGGCCGGTCGGTGTAGCCCACCAGAGTATGCAGCAGCCGGCCCACAATGCTGTCCTGCGGCAACCACGCGGAGCTGTCCCAGAGGCGTTCGCCCAGAACGTTGATCAGTCCCGCCGCATCGAGGAATTGTGCGGCCTGCGCCGCCATACCGGCCGCCAACAGCGCAATCAGCACGGTAGTCACTGCGAAGATATATCGTGAGGGAATGGCAAGCAGCCCGTAGTAGGTAAGCGCGGTGAATGCAGCACCGGCCGCAAGCCCCAGCGCCCCACCGGTCAACAGCGAGGATGCTGACGCGCCGGCGGCGACAATTCCGTAGAGAAAGAGCACGACTTCGGAGCCCTCGCGCAGCGTGGCAAGCCCAACCACGACGGCAAGCGCCGCCAATGGCCGCTGCCCGCTGCTGACCGCCTTGCCCACTGCGGCCATGGAGTTTGCCATCTCCTGGCCATGGGAGGCCATCCAGGCATTGTGCCACATCAGCATGAGCACGGCGATGCCGAGCACGCTCGCATTGAACATTTCCTGCCCGGAGCCCTCGAAGGCATCCGCAATGCTCTGGGCGAAAATGGCAAGCATCGCGGCGCCAAGTACCGCCGCAATCACCCCGCCGGCCACCCATTGTCCCCGTCCAGGCACCCCGCGCGTCATCGCAAGTACGATGCCGATGATCAGACCGGCTTCGATCACCTCCCGGAACACGATGATGAACGCGCCCAGCATGTGGTTATTCCACGATCACGACGCCTTTGGCGGTATCTGAATGGAACTCGCCGATGAATTCATAACGGCCGGGCGAGAGCGGTCCGATGCGAACCAAGCCCTTTGACTTCGCCGGAATCACCTTCTCCACCTTGAGCGCGGGACTGTCGAACTCCTCCGGCGTTGCATCCTCGTTGGTCACGTACACGGAAACGCGCTTGCCGGCAGGCACGCGAATTTCTTCCGGCTCGAACTTGTGGTCCCGGATGACCAAGTTGAACTCCTGCGCAAGCGTGGCACCGGCAGGCGCAAGAAATGCGGCCAGCACCAGTGCGCAAGCGAAGGCACGTAGCGGGATCACAATCACCGTTGTTATCAATGGGTTCGAGAGCAGCCATGCAATAGCATTGTTGAATGAATTGAATGATTCTAATCTCCGGCCTCCCGCATTTCTCCGGCCTCCCGCATTGCGCAATGTCAAATCAATGCGGCCCCACGAGTGAGCGCTTTGGTTTCGATATTCAGCACCGACATCGGCGGCATCCCCATTATCGGGCTCGGCACCTGGGATCTGCGCGGGCGCACGTGCGCGCGTATGGTCGAGCAGGCGTTGCGTCTGGGCTACGGCCACATCGATACTGCTGAAATGTACAACAACGAGCGGGAGGTCGGCGAAGGTCTGCGCGCTTGCGGCCTCGGGCGCGCCGAATTCTTCATTACCACCAAGGTCTGGCCGTCGCATTTCGCTGCACGGGATCTCGAGCGTGCGGCAAAGGAGAGCCTGTCGCGATTAAGACTTTCCGAAGTCGATCTTCTGCTGCTGCATTGGCCGAACCCGCAAATCCCGCTGCGGGAGACGCTTGGCGCGCTGTGCAAGGTCAAGCGCATGGGGCTCGCGCGCAGCATCGGCGTCTCCAATTTCACCGTAGCCTTGCTCGACGAAGCGGTTGCAATTGCCGATGAGCCGCTCGTCTGCAACCAGATCGAGATGCATCCCTTTCTCGATCAGTCGAAGGTCGTAGCGGCATGCCGGCGCCACCGCACGGCCGTGGTAGCCTACAGCCCGATTGCGCGCGGCGGAGCAGCGGGGAACGCACTGCTCACGCGTATCGGCAAGGCGCATGGCAAGACAGCGGCTCAGGTGAGCCTGCGGTTCCTGGTCCAGCAGGGGATTGCCGTCATTCCACGTACCAGCCGCCGCGAGCGCCTAGCAGAAAATTTCGCGATCTTCGACTTCGAGCTCTCGCAGCAAGAGATGGCACAGATCGCCTCACTCGCTGACCGCGGCGGCCACGTCGTCGATTTTGCCTTTTCCGGATCCCCGAAATGGGACTAGTGGTCCGATTCCGAAGTTCGCCAGTGCTCGGGTCGCGTTCAGGTGCGAACTTCGGAATATAAGGACCACTAGCAACTTTATGATTCTAGTGCGGTTTTGAATTTGAAGTTCCTAAACGAGCTTGCGGCCAGTAATGATAGGAACTTCAAATTCACCGCACTAGGCGCGCCTGTGCGATGCGGCTGTGATGCCCCTATCGGCCTTGACCTGCGATGAATTCCACGGATCCGAACGCGGCGATTGTGCTCTTTTCCGGAGGGCAGGATTCGACCGTGTGTCTTGTCTGGGCACTGCATCGATTCGAGCGCGTAGAGACCATCGGCTTCGATTACGGCCAGCGTCATCGAGTGGAGCTCGTCGTCCGCCGGCGCGTGCGCGAGCGCATCAGCGCGATGCGCGCGCCATGGGCAACTCGTCTGGGTGAGGATCACATGGTCGAGATCCCCGCGCTCGCGGCCCTCTCAGAAAGCGCGCTCACCCGCGAGGTCGCGATCGGAATGGGTGAGAGCGGACTTCCCACTACGTTCGTGCCCGGGCGCAATCTCGTGTTCTTCACGCTTGCCGGCGCTCTCGCCTACCGCCGTGGAGTCAAGCATCTCGTGGCGGGCATGTGCGAGACCGACTATTCGGGGTATCCGGATTGCCGCGACGACACGATCAAAGCCATGCAGCTTGCGCTCAATCTCGGCATGGAGCGGCGATTCGTGATCCATACGCCCCTGATGTGGATCGACAAGGCGGCAACATTCGACCTTGCGCACGAGCTCGGCGGGCAGGGGCTCGTGGCTCTTCTGGTCGAGGAAACCCACAGCTGCTATCTGGGTGACCGCTCGGTTCGCCACGACTGGGGCTACGGCTGCGGAGAATGCCCGGCGTGCAAGTTGCGCTCCGATGGGTTTGCGAGATGGAAGGCTGCACGGCAATCGGCCGCGAAAGGGAGGCACAGCGCCTGCGGGAGGGCTTAGTGTTTCTCCTCCTGTTCGCGCTGACCATACCGGCTGCAAACTGGCTCATTGGCCATGCCGGCACGTACTGTGTTCCGGATGGACCTTGTCTCGTGCCTGTCGCGCCGGGGCTCATGGCCCCATCGGGCGTCACCATGATCGGGCTTGCACTCGTCCTGCGCGACCTGGTGCAACGCAGGCTGGGCATCCACACTGCGGCGGCAGCGATTCTTGCAGGCTCGTTGATATCGGCGCTGCTGGCCCCTCCCTTGCTCGTCCTCGCCTCTGCGGCCGCTTTCCTCCTGTCCGAGATGGCCGATCTCGGGATCTACACGCCGCTTGCGCGGCGCAGGCTCGTCCTCGCGGTGCTCGCTTCGAGCACGGCCGGTCTTGTGGTCGACTCGATCATCTTCCTCTGGCTGGCATTCGGTTCGCTGGAGTTCCTGCCAGGCCAGATCGTGGGCAAGGCCTGGATGGTGCTGCTCTCCATGCCGTTCGTTGCCTGGCTGCGGCGGCGCGATCATCGCCTCGGCCTCGCGCCGGCTTGAGCATTATACCTGGAGGGAGTTGTCATGAGTGCGGCCGACTATGAGCTCCTGCGCGGCATCACGACAGCAACCATCACCACAATGCTGCTCAAGAAAGGCATAAGGCGCTGTTGGATGAACGGGCCGAAGCCACTGGCCGCTCACGCCACACGGCTTGTCGGCCCTGCCTTCACGCTGCGCTTTGTGCCCGCGCGCGAGGATCTCGCCACGCCGGAAAGCTGGGCGAAGCCCGTCTCCACCCGCGGCGCAATCGAGCAGATGCCGGAGGGCTGCATCGCCGTGGCCGACGCGATGGGGATCGTCTCAGCCGGGATCTTCGGCGATATTCTCACCATGCGCATGGTCAAGCGCAAAGTCGCGGCGCTGGTGACCGACGGCGCCGTACGCGATAAAGCGGGCGTGCTGGCCTCACAATTGCCGGTCTGGTGCGCGGGAGTGGCAGCACCGGCCTCTGTCAACGGGCTCACTTTCGTTGGCTGGCAGGAGCCGATCGGCTGCGGCAGCTGCGCGGTGTTCCCGGGCGACGTCATCGTATGCGACGAGGACGGCGCCGTGGTGATCCCGCAGAACCTCCTCGGCTTTGTTGCAGACGAGGGGAATGAGCATGAGCGCATGGAGACGTGGATCGTGCGCGAGGTCGAGCGCGGCGCGAAGCTTCCCGGTCTCTACCCCATGAACGAGGACACGAAGAAGCGCTACGAGGATTCGAAGCGCACGCGCTGAGCCAAGCCGCAGCACGGAGATGTTCTTCACGCTTTCGAAGGTCCTCGGGTTCTTTGCAATCCCGTCGAACCTCGTTGTTGCCTTCGGGATTGCGGGTCTCGTGCTGCTGGCGACCCGCTGGGCGCGCGCAGGTCGCTGGCTGGTTGGGGCAAGCTTTGTCGCCCTGGCGGTGCTCGGCCTTTCCCCGATCGGCAATGCCCTGATCATCCCGCTGGAACAGCGCTTCCCGCCCTGGGACGAATCGCGCGGGCCACCCGACGGCATCCTCGTGCTCGGCGGTGCCATCTCGCCAGACGTATCGCTTGCCCGCGACGAGGTTGCGCTCAACGAGTCAGCCGAACGGCTCACGGTTGCTGCCGAGCTGGCACGGCGGTACCCCAATGCGCGTGTCCTGTTTTCGGGCGGGACGGGCGCGCTCCTGCATGACGAAGGCAGCGAGGCGCCGTTCGCACGGCGCGAGCTCGAAGGTCTCGGGATTGCTCACGACCGCATCCTCCTGGAGGATCGGTCCCGCAACACCATCGAGAATGCGCTCTACTCCAAGCAGATCGCGCAGCCGAAGCCGGGGGAGCGATGGCTGCTTGTCACCTCGGCATACCATTTGCCGCGAGCCATGGGTGTCTTTCGCAAGGTCGGATTTGCCGTTGAGCCCTGCCCCGTCGATTGGCGCACGCGCGGAATGGACGATGCGCTGCGGCCATTTCCGACCGTGGGAGACGGATTGCGGCGTGCTGATACCGCGATGCGCGAGTGGGTCGGGCTTGCGGTGTACTGGATAACCGGCCGCAGCTCAGAGCTTTTTCCCGGGCCAACTGCCTCGGAGGCGCGGTGAGAACAGATGACCGTGGTAGCTCGAACGGAGCGAAAGCGACGCCGGGCCACATCACGTCGTGTTATCGCTAACAGTCTCTTAACCCCGCAGGCATAATCCTAGCCTCGAGCTGATTCGAGAGCTCGCCTCTTCGAGACCAGCGCTTTTCAAGAGCCGGCGCGCCCCTGCGTTCGCCGGGAGGGGAAAGGTTTGTGCGATGTCTCTTGAGACTTCCGTCGAGACGTGGCCAGCCATACCGACGGCAGCGCCCTACGAGAGCGCCCGACCCGATAACGATCAGCTGATGCTCCGTCTTGCCACCGGCGCCACGGCGCTCGCAGCCGCAGCTGCGATTCTGCTGGTGGGGATGAGTGCCGTGCTGCTGGGGATGAGCTGAAGGGAAGCCCTCAGCAGTTCCAGGCGTCCATGAGAGGGCCATCGGCACCGTATACGGGGTCCTTCGCCGGCAGGTGTACTTTCGGAATGCTCTCGAGGGCACGCTCGTGTTCTTGCCGCGAGCCCCTGCATTCGTCGTATTTGCCGTTCGGCGGATAGGCACCGATGACCAGCAGGTCCTTACTTGCGTCAAGGCTTTGATGACCGGTCCCCGCCGGAAGAATGACGACGTCTCCCTCCCGTAAATCCACAACCTTGCCGCTGTTGCCGCCGAAGCGCACGCGCGCGTGCCCGCGCGCAATGCCGAGCACTTCGTGCGTGCCGGAGTGATAATGAACGTAATCGTAGATGCCGTTGCGCCAGGAGTTACCCCAGCCATTACGCTCGAACAGCTCCTCAAACACCGCCGCCGGATCGCCTCGCTCCGGCAGTGCGACGGCACCGAGATAGTGGATGAAGGGCAGCTCTGGATTGTTCGGGATGACGCCGTCATCGCGGAACATGGTCGTGCGCGGCGTGCGCGGCGCAACGTTCGCCTCAAGCGACGTATGGGACGGACGTCCTGCTCCGGTCATCGTTTCGAAGGTCTTCTTCAGAGTCTCCAACAGGTACATCGCCTTGCTCTCGGCCATTCTCCGAGTGCAACCCTCGTGACAGGCCGAAGTTCCAACCTACACCACCGCGATCGCCTCGATCTCAAGAAGGAAATTGGGGTTGGCGAGCCCGCGCAGGATGCACAGCGTGCTGCCGGGCGGATTGCCGGCGAAATACGTCGCCAGGATCTTGCGCGCCTTCGGCACGTCGTGGGGATTGCAGATGTAGATGGTGATCTTGGTCACGTCGGAGACTTTTGCGCCGCCCGCTGCGAGCGCTCTCGTCAGATTCTCCATGACCATTTTGGCCTGGGCATCGAAATCGTCCGGCGGCAGTACAGTGCCGTCGGCGTCCGCCGCGACCTGACCCGCGCAGAACACGAGCTTCTGCGCGCCCTCGGCGGTGACAACATGGGAGTAGTTGGCGAGCGGCTTCGAGAGCCCGTCGGGATTGATGCGCGTGATTTTGGCCATTGAGTCTCAGACCTTGATCTTCTCATCCTCGACCACGCGGCGCACCGCCGGCCGCTCCAGCATGCGGTCCTTGAAGGAGGAGTAGCTCTTGAGCTCCTGCATGGGGAGCTCTCGGCGCACACCCCAGGTGTAGAAGACAAAACCATAGGGATCGAGCACACTGTACTTGTCTGCGAGCCACGGTCGTGCCGCCAGCATCCCGTCGATCTGCTTGAGATAGCCGTGGAAGGCCTTGCGGCCGGCTTCCTGCAGGGTGGGGTAAGCAGAAGGATCGGTCGCATACCGCTCGGGGCGGCCGATATGGGCGTGCGCGGGATGCACGCTGGCCGCAAAGAATCCGATGAGCGAGAGGGCTTTCGCTTCGGCCATGGGATCACTGGGCCAAAGCCCGAACCGCTTGCCGAGATACGGCAGGATGGCGGTGTTCTCCGAGAGACACTCGCCATTGTCGAGGCGCAGTGCCGGCACGCGTCCCTGCGGATTGATCTTGAGGTAGGCCTCGCCGCGCTGCTCGCCGCCGGCGAGATCTACTTTCTTCGGCTCGTATTTCTCCCCGCTCTCTTCCAGGACGATGTGCGCAGCCATCGAGCACGCACCCGGCGCAAAGTAGAGTGTCAGCATGCAATCCCTCCCTTCGAATAGCCGGCCTATGGGGGAACTCCCAGCGCCAGCACTCTTAACGGTTCCGGTTCTGCCGCGCGCGCAATCCGCGCTGGCTTCACCGCATAGGCGTCACGTTGGTAAAGCCGGCGGCGGCACAACGCCAGAGCTTTTAGCGCTGAATGCGAGCAGCATTTTCACAGGGGCATTGCGTCGCAGCGCTTCTGCCCTGCGGATCCGAAGACGATCCAATGCGTTGCCCGGCGAAGCTGCGTGAAATAAGGCGGCCCCCAACGCGGCGAGTTGGTCGTTGAACCGCGACGGGAGCCGCCAACCCGTTCAGCAACGGGGAGGAGATCGGGGTGCACAATACTATGGAAACCTTACCAAGGAATTGATTGAACTGGCCGCACAGCTCTCGGGGGCGGGGGCGCCCTGCGAAAGGGCAGCTTGCGCCCAGGATTCAGGCCGTAGCGAGAAGGGAGAAGGGCTGGCCGGGAAGCCGCAGCTTAAGCTGCGCGGGATCGCCTTCGCGCTCCTCGACCTCCTCAACGCGTGCGCCGGTCGGACCTTTGCGGCAGGCCTCGATGATGCCGGCGACCACCCCGGGTTCTCCAGCGAATAGCGCTTCCACGCTGCCGTCGCTCCGGTTGCGCACCCACCCTTCCAGCCCGAGGTTGCGGTCGACGATGTCGAGGACGCGCTGCACCACAAAGTAACGGAAGCCTACGCCCTGCACCTGCCCGCGAACGGTCACGTGCCGGACGATCCTCATGCGACCTGCCCGGGTTCGGGCGCGAAGGCCCCGTGCCAGCGCGAGGGCGTCCAGCGCGCGATTGCTCGCAGGTAGGTTTGCGGCAGATCCCACTCGCGAGCGGCGTCGAGGACGAGCTCCATGTACCCGGGACGCGGCGTGCCGGTGCCGCCCCGGCAGCCGATATAGACGAGGGCGACAACAGGACGCCGCCCATGCAGGGGCTGAATCGTCGCAGGTTCGGCAATCGCGTTGCGGGCGTGTTGCCAACGCACCGGCAGCGTGCGCAGGCGATAGAGGCCGCCCTGGACGTTCTCGTACGCGTTAAGCGCGGCAAGATCGCGGGGGCTCAAGCGCCAGAGGACGCCGCGCACCTGGCTCCCGCGCTCCTGCACGATCGATGCGTAACCGTCGATGCCAACCACGAACCGCCAGCCCGCAAGCACCGCTGTGCCCAACGCAATCGCTTGCGGGCAGCGCACCGCCATGTGGGAGCGGCTCATATTGGAGCCGTAGGCAAAGTGGAGCGTCATGGATTCAATTTCGTTTGATGCTGTCGAGCCGACCAATGCGACCGATCAGCGAATTGGCACCGATGGAGATCACGAACAGGATGATGAGCAGCGCGTACATTTGCGGCATGTTGAAAATGCTGTAGGCTTGAATCACCAGAAACCCGATACCGCGGTTGGACAACTTGGTTTCCGCGAGCAACGTGCCGATCAGCGCCACCCCGAGCCCCAGCCGCACGCCATTGATCACGGGATGCCGCATCGCCGGCAGATAAATCTTGCTCACCATTTGCCAGGTACTGGCGCGGAAGCTCCTGCCCACCCGAATAAGTACCTTGTCTATCTCGCGCATTCCTCCGGCCGCATTCAGCGCCACCGGAAAGAAGCAGGAAATCGCGCCCATGGCGATCTTCGATCCGGGGCCAACGCCGAACCACATGATCATGATTGGAAAGAAGATGATCTTCGGACAGGGTCCCAGATAATAGAGATACGCCTCATAGGCGCGGGACAGGAATTTACTCCCACCGAGCGCAATTCCAACGGCAAGGCCGCTCAAGCCGCCGATCAGCATGGCGATGCCGATCTCGTAAGCCGTGGTGCCGAGATGAAAATAGAACGCCGGGTCCCGCAGGGTCGCAACGAGCGCCCTGACGATGGCGAGGAGCGAAGGCACGACGTCGCGGTAGAGAAGACCGGACGCGGCGAGCGCTTCCCAACCGACCAGGACCGCCGCGATGATCAGGATGCGAAGCGTCGTCACCGGTCGAAGCGGCACGCCGAACGGCTTTGACGCCGGCAGGATCAATCGGCCGGTCTGAGCCATCGTTCAAGCCTTTCCATGATGATGAAGACGCAGATGCTTACCAGGATCACGAAGCAAATTGCGGCATAGGTCCCTGGAAGATCATAGCGCTCGGCAAGCTCGTTTATGAGCTGTCCGAGACCGCCGAAATTGATCAGGAACTCCACCCCGACGATATTGATCAAAGAAAATATCAATCCCAGCCGCAGGCCGACGAAAATAGTCGGCAACGCTGCCGGGAACAGAATCTTCCAGAATTGCTGCGAGGCGGTCAGACTGAAGCTCCTACCCACGTTGATCAAGACCCGGCGCGTGCCGGAAAGGCCTTCGAGCGTCTTGAGCACGATAGGTGCAAGCCCGGCGGTGAACCCCATCATGACGATGGTCAGCGCGCTGCGGCCGAAGATGACAAGGTAGAGCGGGTACATCAGCACCAGCGGGGCCGCAGCGACCGCCGCCACCCAGGTTTCGGTTGCGAGCCGCAGCAAACGATATCGGTGCAGCAGGACGCCGCCGGCTACTCCGAAGATGGTGACCAGGATGCTGGCCGAGAATGCCTCGCTGGCTGTGAGCAGGAAACGTTGCAGCACGTGCTCCTCGACAACCACCCGCGGGAAAGCAGCGATGATGTCGGATGGCATAGGGACGATGAAGCGGTTGATCAGACCGATGCGGATGAGAAGCTCTACCAGCGCGATGAGCACGACGAACGAAAACAGCCCGAGCGCTGCGGGCGCGAACCTCGTCCTGGCCAGCGCAACGGCGGTCATCGCCCCTCGGCCCCGCGCAGCTTCTCGCTTTCCTGCTCCTGCAACCCGCGGCTTGCTTCCTCGCGCAGATCAGCCCAGATCTGGGCGACGTAGCGCCCGAATGCCTCGCTGGAAACGATTTCCGAGCTGCGCGGCCGTGGTAAGGCAATATCGACGATGCGCTTCACCTTTCCGGGCCGATAGGTCATCACCACGACGCGATCGGAGAGTTGCACCGCTTCGGTGATATTGTGGGTGATGAGCAGCGTCGTCTGCTTGAGCTCCTGCTGGATCTGCAGGACCTTGTCGCCCAGCAGGAGCCGTGTCTGCTCGTCGAGGGACGCGAACGGCTCGTCCATCAACAGGATCTTGGGTTGCGCTGCGAGCGTGCGCGCCATGGACACGCGCTGGCGCATGCCGCCCGAAAGCTCCGCCGGGTAACGTCGCTCGAAGCCGTCGAGCCCGACCAGCTTGACGAAGTGCCGGGCGCGCTCATAGCGCTCGGACTTGCCCATTCCCGCAATTTCCAGCGGGAATGCCACGTTGTCCAGCACATTACGCCAGGGAAAAGTGGACTCCTCCTGAAAGATCATGCCGATCGAGGGATGCGGACCGTGCATCCGCTCGCCCGCCACCTGAACTGTACCCTCGTAGCCATCGAGGAGGCCGCCGATCACGTTGAACAGGGTCGACTTGCCGCACCCTGAGGGGCCTATGACTCCGAGAAACTCGCCTGGCGCCACTCCAAGCGAAACATGGTCCACCGCCGTGAGCACCCCGTCAGGGGTTTCAAACCGCTTGACGAGATTGTCCACCGCCAGAATGGGACCGGTGGTCGCGGGTTTCCGATTTACGTCAATGTGCTGCAACGGCCCGACTACGGCGGCCATGGGGTCGTCTCATCCCTGGCGACCCTTTTTAGTCCCGTCGGGTCGCTGGCTTTCTCTATAGCATACGGGGGTCAATTCTGTTCCGGGCGAAAGGGGCGCGACGCGCGCCGGCACCAGTTCTCCCAGGCCCGATTAATGCCGTAGGAGCCAGTGCGGGTCGCCACCTTGTCGACTTCCCCGGCAGTGAGGAACTTGATCTCGCCCATGTCCAGGGCCTGCTTCTGAAGGCGCGCATTCACCTCCAGATAGACCGAAACATACACCGCGTGGCGAATGGTCCTGCCGACGACGGTTGCTCCATGACCACGC
>Ga0210402_10002728_pt1 | contig 16977 bp, 14 predicted proteins | sample IncBWC7MmetaG_FD_161055 | JGI IMG/M metagenome (GOLD analysis project Ga0210402, IMG submission 161055) | Forest soil microbial communities from Barre Woods Harvard Forest LTER site, Petersham, Massachusetts, United States - Inc-BW-C-7-M | ecosystem: Environmental > Terrestrial > Soil >... | reverse complement strand
AGCTCGCATGGGCCGCAACCCCCAGACCGGCGAAGCGATCAAGATCAAGGCCAAGACCGTTGTCCGTCTGCGTCCGGCCAAGGTCCTGAAAGACGCCGTCCTGAAGTAGCTCTTTCTCCCGCCTGGGAGCGAGAAAAATTGGAAACCCCCGTCGCCCGCATGGTGCAGGTGTACGGGGGTTTCTCTTTTACCGCAAAAAAATTACCGCGCGAACCTACAACGTCTTCACGTACGCAATCACATCCTTAATCTGTCCCGCTTCCAGCACATCCTTGAACGGCGGCATCAACTGGTCGCCGTTCTCGATCCACGCCTTCAAGCTCTCATCGGTAATCTTGTTGCCGTTCACGCTAAATGTTCCGCGCTTCGAAAGTCCCTTCAATCCCGGCCCGATTTTTTTCTGATCGCTGTTGTCGTAGTGGCAAATCGAACATTTCTGCTGGAACACGGTCTTGCCGCGTCCCACTGCCGCTGAGCTCGCAGACGCTGTTTTGGTCGTCGCTCCCTCGACCAGCAGCGCGCCCGCCCCAAGCAATCCCGCGAAACCCGCGGCAAGCACTGCACTTTTCCCAAGAAGTTTCACTCTTCCCCCCTTCAATTCCAACTAGCTCAAAATGAGACTAAGCTATTTTCTCCATTCTGGCCCCAAATTTCCACCTCTGCCCCGCCCACGGTACAGGGTGTCCATTTTGCACAGCTAGCACTTTCGTACCTTTGACGAGATTCACATTTTGCGTTCAAAATTCCACCATGAGCCAAGAGACCCTCACGCGTGCGTGGGAAGTGTTGCAGGACGCCTATCAGGCCCAGATGGAAGGCGACTACGACCGCGCCGCCGAGCTCTACCAGTCTTCCTTGGAGCTCCATCCCACGGCCGAAGCGCACACGTTTCTCGGCTGGACCTATCATTACCAGGGTAAATTGATGGACGCCATCGCGGAATGCAAGCGCGCCATCGAACTCGACCCCGACTTCGGCAATCCCTACAACGACATTGGCGCCTATCTGATCGAGCTTGGCCAGTTTGATGAAGCCATTCCCTGGCTCCAGCAGGCCGTCGAATCCCGGCGCTACGAGCCCCGCCATTTTCCCCACTACAATCTCGGTCGCGCGTATCTAGGAAAGGAAATGTATGGCCAGGCGATGCGCTGTTTCCAGGAAGCGATCTCTATCGAACCGCGTTATTCGCTCGCTCGGCAAGCGCTGGAATCGCTTCGCCGCATGGTCAATTGATTTCCTGGATTATCTTCTATTTTCCGGTTTCTAATCCCGAAAAATCCCAATCCTTTCTAGGGGCGGGGCTTGCCCCCCTCTTGGGTTGTCCTCGCCCTTGTATCACTCCGCCTTAATCTCCGACGGCTTCACCACTCGATCATAAACCCATAACAAAATCGTCGTCCCCAACCCAATCCCCGTTAGCGCCCAAAGAAAAAGCTGCGGCTGGTGCTGAACTTCTCCAAACCGGTGCAACAGCGCCCCGCCAATCCGCCCTGCCAGAAACGATCCAATCCCCAGCGGCAGAAACGCAAATCCCATATACGTCCCCTGCTGCCCCGCCGGCGCCAGCCGCGAAATGTAATCGTAATACCGCGGCTGCTGGATCAATTCGCCCACAGCAATCACGACCAGCGTAGCGTAAGCCGCATAAATGCTCGCGTGCATCGCCAAAATCGCAAACGCCACCATCGACACCAGCGTTCCCAGGAGCACCGCGCGAAACGCGGAGATTTTCTTGGTCATCACGCTAAAGGTGACAGTGAACGCGATGACAACCAGCGGTCCGGTAGAAAGCATCCGCTCGGTGTCGGCCTTGGGATCAATGTAGTCGTGCACGTAGATGGGAAGGGTAATGAATTCCTGCCAGTAAACCATCCAGTAGCCTGAAAAGAGCAACAGGAAACGGACGAACACGCTTGATCCGATAAACACGACGACAAGAAGCCCAACCCAAACCCACCACGGCACCAGGAAACCACTGAAAAAGAACATCAGGAGGCGAAGGACGAGGGCAAGAAGCACTGTGGACAAAACCAGTTTATAGTTGCCGAGCACCAGGCAGAAATTCCGGATCGTTTCGCCCATGCTGGCAGTCGCCACTTCGCCGGATTTTTGCGGCTCACGAAAGAAGATCAGCACGCCGAAGAACATGACGAATACGCTGAGGGCAGCGACGCGGAATACATTTTCGACGCTGAGATGCCTGTGCACCCACGACGCGACGAATGGGCCGAGCGCCCCACCAATATTCACCAATGTGTAGTAAATCGAGTATCCGATTGACCGCACATTCTCGTTCGACGCCCGCGCGGTCGTGCCAACGACGCTCGGCTTGACCAGCGCAACGCCCAGCGCGGGCAGCATCAGGACCACGGTAACCAGCCCGACCAGCGGCACCGCATCCCGCACCCGCGCCAGCCATGGCGCGCCCAGCGACCCCAGCAAGAAATACGAGCCGGCAAGGATCAGATAGGCAATCGCCAGCGCGCGCCGGAAACCAAGCCGGTCGGCAATAGCTCCTCCAAAAATCGCCAGGAACCACACCAGCCCGCCAAAAAGAGAAGAGAGGTCCGCCGCCCGCTCGGTAGGGAAGCTGAGAGTCTCGTGCAGATACCGCGCCAGCGAAGCAAACGCCGCATAATAGGAAAGCCGCTCAAACAATTCGCTGAGGTTCGCCACCCAGAACGACCGCTCAAACCCAGTCCGCACTTCCCCCAACCGCTCCCCAAATCCCATGCCACCTCCCCATCCTGCAAGCGCGCCATCATAGCAGCGCCCAGCGAACTGTGGCCAGCGTAGGGGCACGATAAATCGGCGCCCTTTCTCCCTGCCCTGAGCGATTTACGCGAAAGGCGGCTTCTCCGCTCCCCGCTGCTCTGCGCCCTCCGCGCCGAGCTTCTCTTCTTTTACACCGTCACGGTAATCAGCTTCGGAAACGAAGCGCAATACAATCCTGCATCCAGCGTCAACAATCTGTACCCATTCACTGCTGCATGCGCCCCAATCAGAAAATCCGCCACGATCCGCCGCGGTTCCGTCCCCTTCTGTTTCTTCCGCCGCCCCGCGTACCCTTGGAACGCCAATCCCGCCGCGCACCAGACTTTCTCCGGCAATTCCCACTCCACTCCGATCCTGGTCTCTTCACAGAATCGGTCCAAAAACTCTTTCGTCCGCCCCGGCGCCGCCAGCAACTCTGCATACACAGCGCCCGCGATCACCAACTTCCCCTGTTCGAAAGCCAAATCCAGCGCCCGCCGGCGGAGAAGAAGAAGAGGCCACGATTTATCGTGCCCCCTACAATTGCGGGGAATTACGGTTTGGGCTTGGCGGCTTCCTGCTTCATGCGCTCTTCGGTCCACGGAGGAACGATGCCGTTTTGGCGGGCGTAGGCGATGGACTGGCCAAGGTGTTCGCCGAAATGTCCGGTGGCGAGAAAGAAGGCGCCGCGGACGGTGGTGTCCTGGCCAAACATTTTCAGCGCGTTGTTCAGGTCGGCGTCCTTGATGGCGAGAATCGCTCCGCGGAAATGCCCGAAGGAGTCTTTGAGAATCTGAACGGTCTTCGCCTTATCGCCTGCGGCGGCATTGATAGCTTTGGGGTCGAAGCCGGCGGGCAGCGGCGTGCCGAGCACTTTGGCAATGCCGTAATTGGCGGTGGCGATGTGCGCGTAGACTTCGCCGATGGAGCGGACGCCTTCCGCGGGGCGCCAGGAGTATTTTTCGGCAGGAACCGCTTCGGCGAGGCGGGTGTAACGCTGCTCGTAGTAGGCGACTTCGGCGAGGAATTCGCCGCGTGCGCCGGTGACGGCGGGTGCGCCGGCCGGCTTGTCCTGAGCGGTGGTGCGATGCGCGAGAAGCGTTACGGCGCAAACGGCGAGAAGAATTGCGAGTGCGGAATGGCGCATGGGAACCTCCAGAGATTAGTGCGCGGAAAGCGAGATGGAGTTTACAACAGAACATGCGATTTTAGAGAAAGAAGGCGGCGTAACCCTTAGCTGTGCTCAGGCAAGCAAACACCCGTGACAGGGCTAAGAGGGCACGATTTATCGTGCCCCTACAAGTCGAGGGCTTGTTACGGGAAGAGGCGGGAGTGGAATTGGAGCGAGGCGGGAAGATGCTCGGCGAAGTAAGCGGGATCGTGCCGGCCGGGATAGAGATGGAATTCGTGGGGGCTGTGACGCGAGGTGAGGATTTCGTCTTGGGCGGTGGCACCGGCGTAGAAGCCGTAGTCGTCGTTGTCGCCGCAGTCGAAATAAATCTTCAGGCCGACGAGATTTGCTGTGCGGGCGAGAACGAGGGGACTGTTCTGATCCCAGAAAACGGGATCGGGCGGGTTGCCAAAAACGCCGCCGAGTACACGCGCCCGGGGAGAGCTCGAAGAAGTACCAAGAAAACTGGGCAGTTTGTCTATCAGCGCGGCACTGTGCGCGCTGACGGCGCCAAAAAGCTGCGGATGACGAAACGCGAGATGCAGCGCGCCATAGCCGCCCATGGAAACGCCGGAGATAGCGCGATTGGCGCGGCCGGGCGCAGCGCGATAGCGTTTTTCGATGAACGGGAAAAATTCCTGTAGAAGAAAAGTTTCGTAGCGGTTCTTGCCATCCTTCGAATCGATATAAAAACCCGCACCGCCGTCCGGCGTGACGATCAGAAAACTTTTCAGCTCGCCTTTTTCGCGCATGTCTTCGACGAGATTCCACGCGCCGGAATGAACGAAGAACTGTTCGTTGTCGCCGAGTCCGTGGAGGGAATAGAGGATGGGGAAGTGTTTTGTTTTATCGGTGTCGAAATTCGGAGGAAGAACGACGCAGTAAGGAACGCTGCGGGAAAGAATTTTGCTGGGAACTGAGTTGCATTCGACGCGTCCGGTGGCGGCGAACAGAGGGAGGTTAAGGAGGTAGGGGAGGAAAAGGAGGTAAAGGAACGTGATTCGTGGCCCGTGGCTCGTGACCCGGAGTGCCGGCCAAAACGCAGCGAGCAAGCCACGGTCCCTCCGCTCCATGGCCGGTGCGCCCAAATTCGGCGCGCAAGAAAAAGCCTGCCACTCCGGTCGGGATGACAGATTGGTGCTTGGGGCGCCCAATTTGGTCGGTAGGATTTGAAGTTGCGGTCCTTCGCCCGCAGAAGGCGCGGGCTCAGGATGACAAGTTTTCTTTTTGGGTGAATTTTGATGCAAGAACGGGGGACTACTCATAACGGAGGGCGTCGACGGGATTGAGCTTGGCGGCACGAGAAGCAGGATAGAGGCCGGCGGCGAGACTGACAAGGATGGCAATGGCCAGAGCGGCGAGGATAAGCCACCAGGGAACGGCCGTAAGCTCGATGGGATTCAGATTCTGGCGGTGGAGATAGAAGTTGGTGCCAAACGTGATGGCGCGGCCGAGAAGCCAGCCGAAGAGCACGCCAAAAATGCCGCCGATAGCGCCCATCACGCCGGCTTCGACGAAAAAGAGTTGCTGGACATCGGAATCCGCGGCGCCCAGGGCCTTGAGGACGCCAATTTCACGGCGGCGCTCGAGGATGGCCATGACGAGAGTGTTGACGATGCCGAGCGTGGCGATGGCCAGCGCGAGGCTACCAAAAATTCCGACGAGGAGATCGAAGACAGTGAAGAAGATACGGAGGGATTTAGAAGCATCGAGAAGAGAGAAGGCGCGAAATCCCATGCTTTTGATGGATGTTTCCACAGCTTCGACCTGAGAAGGAGATTTGGCGCGAACCGAGAGCGAAGCGTAAGTGGTTTTGTTGGAACCAGAGTCGCGGACAATGTCGCGCAGGTCGTTGACTTGAGCGGCGCGGAGAGTGGAAGCGGTAGCGAGGGGAATAAGGAGCCGCGCATTGCCATAGCCGCCGTAACCCGCGGCCGGTTCGGTTTCGACAACGCCGACAATTTTGAGGCGGAGTTCTTTGGGGACGATGGAAAAGCCCCCGCCGGAAGTATCGAAGGAATTTGCGGACGCGTCTGTGTTCGCTGCGGCAGAGGGAAGAGATTGGCGCTCGGCGTAGCGCAGGACCAATTCCTGGCCGATCAGGGACGCAGGCTTGTCCGAAAGATCTTTCGCGAACTCAATTTGCAGGATGGCTTCGTTGACAGTGGTGGAGGAAAAGAAATTGCCCTGCATGCCGTCAAAGGACCCAGAGTTTCGCGAAGAGTCGGGCATGCCGGCGACGATGGTGGCGAAGGGCTTGTTGTTGAAGCGGACCTCGGTGAAGAAACGGATCTGCGGGTAAACCTCGACGACATTGGGAAGTTTCTCGAACTCCTTGCGCGCGCCCTCGTCGAGCGGCCGCGGAGGTTTGTCGGATTCGGGTTCGGGCTGAGGACGGCCCACGCCACGCAGATTGGTTTTGGGAGTGACGATGATGGTGTCGAACAGGCCACTTTCGGAAAGGCGCCTGGAAGCGAGTTGCTGCAAGCCAACGCCGATAGAAATGATGGCCACGAACGAGGCCACGCCAACGGCGACACCAAGCGTTGTCAGGGTGTTGCGCAGAATGGATTCGCGAAGATTGCGGAGCGCGAGATCGGTGAGGTCACGGGTCTTCATTGTGTGACGCCTTTTGGCGAGGACGTGGAGAGGAGCTTGCCATCACCCATGATGGCGAGGCGGTCGGCGAAGGCTTCGGCGAGTGGGCGTTCATGGGTGACCATGACGATAGTCATGCCGAGTTGGGATTGCAGCTCGCGCAGGAGAGTAAGGATCGTTTCGCCGGTGGCGGAATCCAGATTGCCGGTGGGCTCGTCGGCGAGAAGAATCTTCGGGCGATTGACGAGAGCGCGGGCGATGGCCACGCGCTGCTGCTCGCCGCCGGAGAGTTCGGTGGGGCGGTGGCCAAGACGATGTGTGAGGCGAACGCGCTCGAGGGCTTCGCGGACACGAGATGGGCGCTCGGGCCGATCCACTTCGGCGAGGCGAAGTGGGAGTTCGACATTCTCTTCGAGGGTCATGCGCGGGAGGAGGTTGAACGATTGGAAGATCATGCCGATGGTGTTGCAGCGATAGCGGGCGAGTTCTATAGAGGAAAGAGCCGCGATGTTCTGACCATGCGCGGTGATCGAACCGGATGTGGGGCGATCCAGGCCGGCGATGAGATTGAGGAGCGTGGATTTGCCGGAGCCGGAGGAGCCGAGGAGTGCGAGGAACTCGTTGTTGGCAACGGAGAGAGAAAGTTCGTCGACCGCGCGGACGGAAGTTTCGCCCATGGTGTAGTGGCGGGAGACGCGATCGAGTTGGATAGCGGGATCGGTGATGGACATGGAATGGGCGTCAATTGATGATACGCGGGAATGTGAGAAAAGATTTCATATCGGTTTGATGCGGGAAGAAGCGGGGAAGCAAAGGAGGTAGAGGAAGTTCGCCTGGATTTTCTCGACGAACATCGCTTGCAGGGTCTGTGGGTTGAGGTCCTTCGGCTATCCTCGTCGGATAGCCTTAGGATGACAATCGCTTGGTACAACTCAGTCCGTGGCGACGTCAGGTGGTGACGGGAATGTGATGGCGCGAGGCGAGGGTGATGGTGAGGCAGAAGGCCAGGAAGACTCCCCCGGCGCAGGCGAGGAAGACGGCGTTGTAGCCGGCGTGGCTGATGATGGCGCCGGCTACAGGGCCGGTGAGGAATAGGGAGAGATCGATGAAGGCGTTGTAGGCGCCGAGAGCGGTGCCGCGGTTTTCGACCGGGATGTGGCGGACTGCTTCGACGGCCAGAGACGGGAAGACCAGCGAGTAACCAATGCCAATCAAAGCCGCGGCGGCAAAGGCGGCAGAGGGAACGCGAGCGAAACCTAAAAGGAGCAAGCCGAAGATTTCAACAAAGAGCGAAACGAGGGCAACGGGAAAGCCGCCTACGCGCGTGATCAAGCCGGCAAAAATGATACGAGTCACGACGAAGCAACACCCATAGATCGTCAACGTGAGGGCGGCGCCGCTCCAATGGAGTTGCGCAAAATAGAGACTGATGAAGGTAGCAAGCACGCCAAACCCGACGCCGCCGAGCGCGAGCACGGTGCCGTGGGGCGCGACGCGCCAGAAGATGTGGGCGAATGGCAAGTGCCGGGAAGGCGAGACCGGAGTGCGCGGTAAGCGGAGAGCCAGGGCGACGGCGGCCAGCGACATCGCAAAAATCACGAAGCCCGCCGACGCAAATCCCCAATGCTGCTGCAGCAGCACGCCAAGCGGTGCGCCCACGGCAAGTGCGCTGAAGGTGGCGACGCCATTCCAGGAAATAACTTTGGCGATGTGCCGGGAGCCGACGCGTCCGATCCCCCACATGGTCGCTCCGGTGCCGACCATGCTTTCACCGATACCGAGCAGGAGGCGTCCCAACAAGAGCAGAACCAGGCACACGATCGCGAGCGAGTTGAAGAAAGCGGCTGCAAAGGTGAGCGCGCCACTGGCCGCACAGGCAAACAGGCCGAGCACGACTATCGGCTTGGGCCCGAGAACGTCCACCATGCGCCCTATGCGCGGGCGGGACACGACTGTGGCGACGTACTGGGTGCTGATGACGAGTCCCGCGAGGACCGTGCCGTAGCCGAGTTCGAGGTGAACATGCATCGGAAGAATCGCGAGCAGGATGCCGATGGTGAGGTAGCAGATGAAGGTAAAGGAGACTGTGGGAAGAATTTCCGCGACGGTGCCGCCAGGAAGTTCACGGGAGCGCGGAAGGGCAACAGTTTCCGGGAGCGGAGACGCGGTGGAAGAGGTAGTGTCAGGCATCGCGAAGAGTCGAATCCTCGGTATATGTTGCGATGAGGTGAGTCGGTAAATAGATACAACCGAAAAAGGAATAGAATGTGGCCGGAGTGGCAAGGAGAGGTGGGTTATGCCGACGATTGAAGGAAAAGAAGGACGGGCGTGGATCGACGAGTATGTGGAGAAGGCGGGAAAGCAGAAGGATGTGGTGAAAGGCTTGCGGGCGCTGGTGAAGAGGACGATCGCGGGGTGTGAGGAGTATGTGAATCCGTGGAAGATTCCGTCGTTTGATTCGAACGGGGCGGTGTGCGGCTTGATGACGGGGAAGGAGCATGTGACGTTTATTTTCTTGCGCGGCGCGGCACTGCCCGATCCGGAAGGGTTACTGGAAGGGACGGGAAAGAGCGTGCGGCATGTGAAAGTGCGCACGCTGGCGGATGTGAAGAGGCTGGCGCTGAAGAAGTTGATTGTGGAGGCAGCGAAGTTGAATAAGAGGAAGCCGATCGCGGGGATGAAGGTGGAGATGAACAAGAGAAGAAGTAAGGGAGCCAAGAAGTAACGGAGTAATGAAAGAGAGACGAACAGCGATCCGATAGCAGATAGCAGGAGACGAAGAGGTGGACGTGGCTCGAGTTTAGGTGTCGTTGAGGTTGAGGTCTTTAGGCGCACCTTGTCGGTCGCCTCAGGATGACACTTTTTTCCAGTGCTGAATTTGGCGAGAGGTTTTGGTGGTGAGGATGTCTGGAGCGATTTGAAAAGAGGGACGATGAAGAGGATTGTCGTCGTCGTGACGGGATTGGTCTTGGGGGCGGGTGCGTGGGGGCAGAAGCCGCCGCTGCTGGCGGAGAAGGATGTGGCGGCGATTGCGGGGGAGATCAGCGGGGAGACGGCGAAGAGGAATCTGGAGGGGATTGCGCGGTTTCACCGGCAGCGCGGGTCGAAGGGATTTCATGAAGCGGCGGAGTTGGTTGCGGAGCGTTTGCAGGCGTATGGGTTGAGCGATGTGGCGATTCTGCAGTTTCCGGCGGATGGAAAGATTTTCTACGGTACTCAGAGGTCGCGGCCGGCGTGGGATGCGGAAGTGGGGGAATTATCAGAGCGAGTAGACGGTTCCTCGCCAGAATGCCAAAAGCAAATGCAGGAGAGTCTTGACAGGGCACACAAGGAGGGGAAGGTTGGTGTTTTGGTGGCGTGCTTTAATTCGCTCGCGAGTTACGAAGCGGAACCCGTGGCTTTGGCGGAGGACAGCGAGAGCGGACAAGCGATTACAGCGTTGGTGGATGTGGGAGCGGGTACGCGCGAGGGTGATTACGCGGGCAAGGATGTGAAGGGGAAAATTGTGTTGGTGAGTGCGCAGCCTGGAGCGGTCGAGGATTTGGCCGTGGGGAAGTTTGGGGCGGTGGGGATTGTGAGTTACGCGCAGAATCAGAAGACGGCGTGGTGGGCAGAGAATCTGGACGCGGTGCGGTGGGGGCACTTGGAGACGTTTTCAGAGAACAAGACGTTCGCGTTTATGGTGTCGTTGCGGACGGCACATGCATTGCAGGAGCGGCTCGCGAAGGAAGGACAAGTAGTCGTGGGTGCCCGGGTGAAGGCTGGGCAGCATGCGGGGAACTATGAGGTGGTGACGGCGACGATCCCGGGGGCGGATGCAAAGTTAAAGGACGAGGAGATTGCGTTTTCGTGCCATCTGGACCACCAACGGCCGGGGGCGAATGACAATGCCAGCGGGTGCGCGACGATTCTGGAGGTGGCGCGGACGCTGCAGGAATTGATCGGCGATGGAAAGCTGACGCGGCCTCGACGAACGATCCGGTTTATTTTTCCGCCGGAGATTGAAGGAACTTTGGCACTGTTGAACGGCAAGCCGGAGTTTGCGAATCGCATCAAGGCGGTGGTGCACATGGACATGGTGGGTGGCGGGCCGGAGACGAAGGCGGTGTTTCATGTTACGCGGGAGCCGATGAGTTTGCCGTCGTTTGTGCAGGATGTGGCTTGGGCGTTTGCGGAGTGGGTGAATGAGGAGTCGTACCGGTTTGCGGCGACGGGGAAGGCGAAGTATCCGATGGTTTCGCCGGAGGGCGGGAAGGAGCCGCTGCGGGCGGAGTATTCGGCGTACACGATGGGGAGCGACCATGATGTGTATCAGGATTCGTCGTTCGGGATACCGGCGATTTATCTGAATGACTGGCCGGACCGGTTTATTCACACGAATCTGGATAGCGCGGCGAATATTGATGCGACGAAGTTGAAGCGGGCGGGATTTATTGGGGCGGCGAGCGGGTATTTTTTGGCGGAGATGGGTGACAAAGACCTGCAGGCAGTGATCGACTTACTTCGTTTGCGAACTCTCCAAACAGCAAAAGAAATTCATCAGAAGAGCGCGCAGATCAATACGCCCTGCGACGGTGGTGAAATTGCGCGGTTTGAGGGAGATCAAACCCGTCCGCTCGCGGAATCCCTGACCCGACTTGCCCCGGACACTAACGGCATGCGCTGGCCTGCGATTGGAATAATCGGAAAGAACATTGCGAATAATACGGAGGGGATTTGCGGAAGAACCATACTCCTCCCGGGAGGAAATCCCGTGTTGCGTCGAAAATTAGCGCCAAGAGGTCCGATGGCGGTGTTTGGGTTCAACTATTTTGAGGTGGAATGGGCGAAACGCGGTCATCCGACGAAGCCGAAATTACTCGAGTACGAGGGATTGTGGGGCGGCGGGGAAGAGTATGCGTATGAAGTGCTGAATTTTGCGGATGGGAAAAGGACCGCGTATGAAATTCGAGATGCGGTGTCTGCGGAGTATGGGCCGGTTCCGTTCGAGATGGTGGAGGAGTATTTGAAGGCGTTGGAGGAGATTGGGGTGGTGGAAGAGACGAAGCAAGGAAGCAATGAAATAAAGAAGTAACGAAAAAAGCCAGAACAGAGAAGAAGACCGTGTCCTTAGATCGTAAGCCGTGAGTTGCGAAAATTGTACCGGCGTTCCTCCACTACGCGACCCGACGCGCCCAAAGACGGCGCGGAGAGAAAAGTCGGGTCGCTTCGGTCGGGATGACAACCTGAAAAGCACGACGGTGACATGTATCGCGCAAGTGCGTGTGTTAGGATCTGAGATTGTGCGTTGATTAGTTGGGGAAGTAGGGAGGAGCTTGCTGGAATGGCTGCGACGATGAGGGCGCTGCGGAAAGTGGACGCGGCCAAAGGGTTGCGGATTGAGAGCGTCCCGGTGCCGGAGGTGGGGCATGGGGACGCGCTGGTGCGGGTGAAGGCGGCTTCGATCTGCGGAACGGATTTGCACATTTATGGGTGGGACCGGTGGTCGCAGGGGCGGATTAAGCCTCCGGTGACGCTGGGGCATGAGTTTTGCGGCGTGGTGGAACGCGTGGGCGCGGACGTGACGGCGGTGCGGGCGGGCGATTTCGTCAGCGCGGAGATGCACGTGAACTGCGGGCACTGCCATCAGTGCCGGCTGGGCGAAGCGCACATTTGCCCGAACGTGAGAGTGATTGGAATCGATCAGGATGGGGCGTTCGCGGAGTTCGTGAAGATTCCCGCGACGAATATCTGGACGCTGGATCCAGCGATTCCGGAACGATACGGTGCGATTTTGGATCCGCTGGGGAACGCGGTGCATACCGTAATGGCGGGAACGATCGCTGGGCAGACGGCGTTGGTGACAGGATGCGGGCCGATTGGATTGATGTCGATTGCGGTGGCGAAGGCTTGCGGAAGCTCGACGGTGTTTGCGACCGAGACGAATGCTCACCGGCGCGAGATGGCGAAGCAAATGGGTGCGGACGTGGTGATCAATCCCGCGGCGGAAGATGCGGTGAAAAAGATTCTGGTGGAGACGGGCGGAACGGGAGTGGACGTGCTGCTGGAGATGAGCGGGGTGCCTTCGGCGATTCAGCAGGGGTTTAAGGCGCTGCGAGCGGGAGGGCGCGCTTCGCTGCTTGGGATACCGACGGAAAATGTGCCCCTCGATCTGGTGAATGACGTGATTTTCAAGGGTGCTACTGTGCAGGGAATTTATGGGCGGCGGATGTATCAGACCTGGGTGCAGATGACGGCGCTGTTGAAAGCGGGGCGATTGAACCTGGAGCCGCTGTTTGGGGAGAAGATTGCGCTGGATAAATTTGAGGATGCGTTCAGCAAGTTGCAGAATGGATTAGCGGGGAAGATTTTGATTTATCCGAATGGATTGCAGAGATAGAAAGCGGAAAATGGAAATTGGAAAATAGAGAAGAGAAAAGAAATAAGAGGAAAACTTAACACAGAGGTCACAGAGGGAAGCACACAGAGGGCGCGGAGTTCGGAGAAGAAGAGATGAGTGAAACGGGAACGATGGCTACGAAACAGAATCCGTTGGGGTATGTGACGGAGACGTTGAATGATTTGCGGGCCAAGGGCGTGGCGCCGAAGTTGCGCGTGCTGGAGGGCGAGCAGAAGCCGGTGTGCGTGTTTGACGGGCGCGAGGTGATCAACCTGGCGTCGAACAATTATCTGGGGCTGACTTCGGATAAGAGACTACGGAAGGCGTCGATTGAAGCGATTCGGAAATACGGAGTGGGCGCGGGGGCGGTGCGGACGATTTCCGGGACGATGAAGCTGCACATGGATCTGGAAGAGCAGATCGCGAGATTCAAGAATGTGGAAGCGTGCGTGGTGTTCCAGTCGGGGTTCACGGCGAACGCGGGAACGGTTTCGGCGGTGCTTGGGAAAGAGGACCTGATTATTTCCGACGAGCTGAATCATGCTTCCATTATTGACGGGGCGCGGCTTTCGAAGGCCACGATCAAAGTGTTCAAGCACAAGGACGTCGAGGACTGCGAGCGGATTCTACAGGAGCACGCGGCGTTCCCAGGGAAGAAACTGATTATTACCGACGGCGTCTTCTCGATGGACGGCGATATCGCGCCGCTGCCGGAACTTTGCGACCTGGCGGAGAAGTACGGTTGCATCATGATGGTGGACGACGCGCACGCCAGCGGAGTGCTCGGTCGCGGCGGGCGCGGCACGGTCGATCATCACCAGTGCCACGGGCGCGTACACATCCAGGTGGGAACGCTGAGCAAGGCGATCGGGTCGATGGGCGGGTATGTTTGCGGCTCGCGGGATTTGATCGACTTTTTGTATCTGCGGGCGCGGCCGTTTCTGTTTTCGACTTCGCATCCGCCAGCTACGGCCGCGGCTTGCCAGGCGGCGTTTGCGCTGCTGGATTCGCCGGATGGTGAGAAGCTGGTGAAGAAGCTGTGGGCGAACACGAAATTTTTCAAGCGGGAATTGAAGAAGCGCGGGTTTCAATTCAAGACCAGCGAGACGCCGATCGTGCCGATTCACGTGGGAGAGGGAGTGAAGGCGTATGAATTCTCGCGCAACCTATTCGAGGCGGGGGTCTTCGCGCCGGCGGTGGCGTATCCGACTGTGGCCGAGGGTAAGGCGCGACTGCGGGCGATGGTGAGCGCGGCGCATAAGAGGGACCACCTGCTGAAAGCGGCGGATATTCTGGCGGAAGCGGCGAAACCGCTGGGAATTGTCTGAGGCGGATTCCGCGGGGCCAGCCGCCCTTTGGAAGCATGTAATTCTTGCCATTCCTCGGCTGTTTTTCACAGTTCTCGCACGGGCTTTACGGTCCATCCCACCCGTAACCAATTGACAATAAAGGACGTAGTATTGGCACGCGGCTTGCCGCTATTATTCGACGCCATCGCTACCCTTTTGTTTTGTCGGGCAAGCCCAGCCTGCTCAGAGACACAAGGAATTGGGGAGGAATCAACTATGAAACGCACTGGGTTTGTAATTGTGGCCGGGATCCTGTTCGCCAGCGTAGCTGCTGCGCAAACGCAAGCCGATGCGCAGGCAGGAGCGCAGACATCCGTGCAGGCCGGAAACGCGCAAGCGCAGGGATCGGGTTCTGCTTCCGCGGCTTCGGCCGCGTCGACACAGAACGGGCAAACCGATGCCTCGCTTGGGAGCGGGGCGGCGATCAATGCGGAGCTCACGACGCCGGTCGATTCGAAGAAAGCGAAGCCGGGCGACCCGGTTGTGGCTCGCACGACCGAGCCGGCAAAGTCAGACGGCAAGACAGTGATCCCCAAGGGATCGAAACTCGTTGGACATGTGACCCAGGCTTCGGCTCGCGCAAAGGGAGATTCGGAATCGGCGCTGGGCATCGTGTTTGACAAAGCGATTCTGAAGAATGGGCAGGAAGTGCCTTTGAACGTTGCGATTCAGGCGCTGGCGTCGAGTCAATCAGCCGTGGCCGCGAACGTTGGCGAAGACAGGGCCGCGGCGGGAAGTGCGGGGGCGTACGCCGGCGGATCGGGCAGAGCCGTGGGCGGCGCACGGGGAGGAGTGACCTCGGCAGCGGGCGGAGCCGCGGGGACGGTGACGAACACGGCTGCGAGCGCCGGCAACGCCGCGGGTGGAGCTCTGAATTCGACGGCACATTCGGCGACGAATGTCGCGGGAGCCGGACAGGGAGCGACGGGCGGACTGAATGCCACGGGTCAATTGATGTCGAACAGCCGGGGAGTTTTCGGCATGCAGGGAGTGAACCTGAATTCACCGACGGTGGGCGCGGCCGAAGGATCCGTGATCACATCTGCCGGCAAGAATCTGCACCTGGACAGCGGCACGCAAATACTGCTGGTGACGCAGGCGGCGGGTTCAGCGGAAGCACCGAAGCCGTAAGCAGGCTGCAAAGCGAACGAAGGCAGGGCGCATTGAGTGCGCCCTCTCGCTTTGCTGGCGAGCGGCCGGGCGCGCGGGGCTTTGCTATACTCGCCGACATGCCTTCTTCAGCGAAAAAACTGTTTCTTGTGGACGCGATGGCGCATATCTACCGGGCGTTTTATGCGCCGATGAACCGCATGAATGCGCCCAGCGGCATTCCGACGAAGGTGCCTTTCCTGTTCGCGAATATCGTGAGGAGGCTGCTGAAAGATTATCAGCCGGAGTATGTGGCGATCGTCTTCGACACGCGGAAGCCGACGTTCCGCGACAAATTGTTTGAGAAGTACAAGGCGCAGCGGCCGCCTATGCCGGATGAAATGAGCGTGCAGTTGCCGTACGTGCGGAAGCTTTGCGAAGCGATGCGGCTGCCGATTCTGGAACTGGATGGATATGAGGCCGACGACGTGATCGGGACAATGGCGAAGAAGGCAGCGGCCAGCAAGATTGATGTCCTGGTGGTGTCAAATGACAAGGACATGATGCAGTTGGTTAATCCCGGGGTGAGCATCTTGCGGACCGGATCGGGCGGCGCGAAGGCTGACACGATCGTGGATGCGGCGAAGGTGACGGAGATTTTGGGAGTGCCACCGGAAAAAGTGATCGATCTGATGTCGCTCCTGGGCGATACGGTGGACAACATTCCAGGTGCCAAAGGGATTGGAGAAAAAGGCGCCACGGAGCTGATTCAGAAGTATGGAAGCGTGGAGAGCGCGCTGGATCATGCGGACGAAGTGACGAATAAGAGGTACCGCGAAGCACTGCAGCAGCAACGAGAGCAAGTGATGATGAGCAAGCAGTTGGCAACGATCGATTTGGATGTTCCGCTGGAGGTGGACCTGGAGAAGTTGCAGGTGCGTGCGGCGAATCCGACCGCGCTGGCCGAGCTTTACCGAGAATTGGGATTTAATTCGCTGCTGAAGGAGTTGCTGGCGAGCGGGGCAAACGTCGAGGCCGGGAAGGAGAGCGAAGAATCGCAAGCGACGGCTGCCGGAGAAAAAAAAGACTACGCGCAATTTGCGAACGTGGAGGAGTTCAAGGCGTACCTCAAGAAGTTGCCGGCGAAGGCTGAGTTGGCGGTGTGGCTGAATCTGGAGACGGGGGAGCGCGAGGCGGAGGGATTCGGGACACGGGTTGCGGGGATTGAGGTTTCGCAGAAAGAGGGCGAGGGCCGGGCGGTTTGGGCGGACGAGAAGGGCGAAGCGATGAAGGCACTTGCCGCAGCGGTCGAGGATCGGAAGCGGCGAAAGATTGCGCACGACCCGAAACTGTTTCAACTCCTGACAGGCGCCGGGGAAAAGATCGAGCACGCCACGCAGCTTTATTCGTATTTGCTGCGGCCGACGACCGCAAACCACAATTTCGAGGATGTAATTTTCCGGCAGTTCAATGTGCCGATTGGCGGCGGCGCGGGCGAGCGGGCGGATTACCTACAGCGGTTGGCACCTGTTTTGCGGAAAGAAGTGGAAGTGCAGAGCCTCGACGGTGTCTACGAAAAGATTGACCTGCCGCTTTCCGGAGTACTGGCGGAGATGGAGCGGATGGGAATTCTAGTG